>JAAUYM010000461.1_pt1 | contig 20476 bp, 24 predicted proteins | sample 7278001 | NCBI WGS metagenome assembly JAAUYM01 (sample SAMN14350224, study PRJNA611818) | marine sediment metagenome | isolation source: surface marine sediment (1.8m) | place: French Polynesia: Moorea | collected 2018-08
AAACCCCCCCCCACCCCCACCCAAACTCCAACCCCCCCCCCCCCACCCACGGCGGCCGCGGGGGGGGGGCCAGGAAAGAGGAACAGTAAAGTACTACTACAGTAGCGCAAGATACCGGAGGGAAGAGCGAGGAGGAGAAAGCAATATGAAGCCACTCTTGTTGTCTTTAAGGCGGTGCTCGGTGGCAGCATTCCTCACCTCTGTATTTTTAAATCTTTTTGTCCGACGGCAAGTGCTTCGTCATCGTCTCACACCTACCCCAGCTTTGCTTTTTACTAGTTATACCCAGTAAGGCTTGCTTCAGGACCGTGGCCAGGATTCCACCGATCTCTCTCTCTCTCTCTCTCTTTCTCTCTGTGGCCGCACTGGCAAGGCCTCCTTCCTGGCTGGGGGGTAAAGAGACCAATTGCGAGCGAGTGACTCACTCACAGCCACAGGTACTGGCTGCATCGATTATCATCCGCGATTATCGCCGTGCGGAGGGAGGCGACGCAGAAGGAAGGAATTCCACACGTTTCTGGCAAGCGAGGAGAGAAGGTCAATCCTCGGCGAGGGCCTCCTTGGTCGTGGTCCACCTCGAAAAGCGATTGCGAACAAGCAAGGTCAGGATTGAGAGATTGGCAAGGATTGGCTGTCAGTCTCAGGAGTCTCCCCCTCTCCCTCTTGAGCGATTCATAATCAGACCTCGTGAAGAATTCCAACCGGGCATCCGAAGCGGAGAAGAAAGTCATGAAATGTTAATTTGCCGATGCGTCTCTCTCTCTCTCTCTCCTCTCGTTTGCATCTCTTGAGAGGAAAGTCTGATGAGAGGAGAGTTGCACTGAAGAAGAAAAGAAGTTGATCCATCGGCCCAGGAGCGGAGCCGGGGAGATTTTGGGCAGCCAGCCGCGTCTCTCCTCAGCGAAGGGTGCGAAATCAATTAAGCGTCCCGCATGACTCACAGCGGCTGGCGTCGCAACAACGCAGCCGCCGGAGGAGGAAGAGGATCGACGGCGGCCAGCCATAGCGGCAGTGGCAACGTCTTGAGCAGGAACCTGGTCGGCTACAAGGACCCCCCGCCGCCTCCCGTCGTCAGGATGCCCTTCTTCAACTCCCTCATCCGCGAGTTCTTCGACCTCGACGCCTCCATCCGGTCTATGCCCGCCCCCGCCGCGGCCGCCACGGAGTGCACCAACGTGGTCAAGGCCTACCAGACCAACACCGTCTTCGGCGGCGGCGGCGGCGGCATGTCTACCGTGGCGCTGTCCAGGACGCAGACCTTCAAGTGCCGCAGTGTGGGCAACGTGGGCGCCCTGGTCAACGCCGCCAGCAGGGGCGGCGGGATGCAGCCGCGCATTGTCAACCACAGCGATGCCAGGTATCTTATACGAATGCTCATACCCTATGTGGTAGATACGAGTAGATTATCAACGATCGATAAACAGCTTGGGAGGAAAAGTGCACTTTCAACCGACTACCCTTCCAATAATGGCCTTGCTCAGGCTATGCTTGGTAAGGGTTCCAATCACATGCTAAAAGTCCAAAAAATATTTTTAAGCTCCATTTATGCTCCGTCTTCCCCCCTGATAACTTTTGACGCAAAATAGCCCCGCCCTAGCACTTGCACGAAAGGTTGGCCTCACTTTGGCCTCGGATTATTGGTGGGGTAGTAGAAACTTTTTATATGCGTCAATTGCGCAGGGCCATCACGGCCCCGAAGTACGAGCACAACCCGATCATCCAGAGGCGCAGCTCGAGCGTGTCCGAGGGTGCCTGGAAGAGCTCCCTCCGCAACGGGTGGCACCAGGAGAGGGAGAAGCTGCTCCCGGCCATCCCCAACCCGGCGGCCAGGCAGAAGGCACTGGAGAGGCGAGGGCGGGCCAGGTCGGTGGAGAGGATCCCGCAGCGCCGCTCCAGGGGGCGAAACCCGTCAGACGAGGTCTCCAAGTTCGACGAGAGCGAGGAGAGCGACGAGAGGTCGCAGAACCAGGGGGACTCCCCTCCGCACACGCCGGTCTCCACCTCCTCCTCCCACCACCTGACGCCGCCAAAGTCCTCCTCCTCCCGCAACCAGCCCCTCCGCAGGTCGACGCCGGCCTCGGAGAGGAGGAGGAGGAGGAAGAGCGAGTCGGGAGGGACCGGAACGAGGAGGACCAGCTTCTCCGAGTACTCCAGGAAACACAAGCTAGACAGAGGACTCACGGAGGAGCTCTTTCACGACATCGTCTCGCACAACCCAGGAGTCAGTTGGAAGGACATCGCAGGTAATAATCTTTTTCATATATGTACATACGTAAATGCTTTTGTTCTTGACACGGTAACAAATTTCCTTGAAGGTCTGGACGATGCGAAATCCTTGCTACAAGAAGCTGTGGTGCTCCCCCTCATTATGCCTGAATTCTTCAGGTGAGCATTCGCTTTTACTCGTATGGCTCAAATCCGGTACTTCGTGCTCATCATCACATTCTGGTTTTTTTTCTTGTTTTTTTTTTCATACAGAGGAATCCGCCGTCCCTGGAAGGGGATCCTGATGATCGGCCCCCCGGGGACGGGCAAGACCATGCTGGCCAAGGCGGTGGCGTCGGAGTGCAAGACCACGTTCTTCAACGCCTCCTCCTCCACCCTCACGTCTAAGTACAGGGGGGAGTCGGAGAAACTGGTACGTATGGGCTCGTGACATGTGCGTTCATAAGGAGGGGCAACTGCGCGTCAATCAAAAAAAAAAATTATTAATAATCGATCTCACACTTCGGGCATTATGCTCCTTTACCCTAAAAGGTTTAACATGATGCATTCATGACGCGAGAGGAAGAAAAAAAAAAAGGAGGTTGTGTCAAGAGTATGAAGAAAGTCCCTACTATCATTTTCCGCCTCCTTCGCCGCCTCCTTCGCCGCCGCCGCCGCCGCCGCCGCCTTCAAGGTCGCCGCCGCTGGTTTTATGGTCGATCCTTGTCTGTATGGCGTCGAAGATCCGCAGCAGCTTCTTGTCGGTGTCCGGCCAGCCGTCGCCCTCAAACGTGTAGACGGTCTCCTTGTCCACGTCCACGTCGAACTTGCCCTCGGTGTCCTTCTCCGTCGTCTTCTCCGCCGTCAGGTTGATCTGGTCCCCGAACTGCTTCTCTAGTTTGGACCTGATGCGCTCATACCCTTGCTCGTAGTCTCAGGTGCCTCAGTAGATGATGTGGACATTGACGGTCTTGCTCGCGGCAGTCTGCCGCCGGTGGGCGGTCCGGAAGAAGCAGGGGCAACACAGCACGAGGAAGCGCGCGATTTGTCAGCACATTTTTTTTTTAATTTTCGGAACGCTGCTACAAGCACGAGCTTTTCCCATCTTTTTTTTCGATCGATATATGTTGGTTAATTTACGCGTTTATACTACTGTTGTACCTATATGGAGAGAAGGCATGGCCGACGACAAAAAAAAATTCTCCCAAACTTTTAATGTTCAAAACGAATATTGGATTTCCACGTGCAAAGGAGCAAAAAAAAAAATTCGTTGGCGTTTTTTTTAACCTTTTCTCTTCAGTTTCATGTAATGCGGTCCTTTTTTTTTCTTCTTCCAGGTGAAACATCTCTTCGAAATGGCCCGTTTTTATGCGCCCAGCATCATCTTCATCGATGAGATTGACGCCCTCTGTTCTCTTCGCGGCAGTGAGAGCGAGCACGAAGCTAGCAAGCGATTCAAGGTATCCTGACAATTTGTAAACCGAATTCTACCTGCTGTGGTATACAAAATGGAAGCTCAGTTGGTATATACACTTTTTGCACGTTGGGGGCCCCCGACTTGCAAGCTCAGTTTGTACTTATTAACAAAATTTCTGCATCGGAGCTCAGTCGGAAGAATTATTAAGGGTCCGTTGTTGGTTGGGCGTGTTAGGAACATGGAAAGCAGTGTATACTACTGCACGAATGGGATTTAGAATAAACAGTACGAGAAAACAGTAAACAACGGAATGCATGAAAATGTATACAGTTGTATATAAAAAAAGCTATATCGTCAACAATACCTCCAACACTTTATTTTATTGAAAGACTTGTTTTTCCCACACAGGCGGAGCTCCTCATTCAAATGGACGGCCTGAATGGCACGGGCACGGGCGGATCTGGCGGCGAGGAGAAAGTGGTGATGGTCCTGGCGGCCACCAACCACCCCTGGCTCATCGACGAGGCCTTCCGGAGGCGATTTGAGAAGAGGATCTACATCCCACTCCCAGACAAGGCGGCCAGGAGGTGAAAAAAAAAAAAAAGAAAAAGAAAAATAGGATTTCTTAATACGCTAAGCACTTTTTTGTCGTTGCTGTTCCGTGATCACAAATAGGGCCCTCCTGGACATCAATCTCCGCCACCTGCACATCCAGGCGGACGATAGCGACGACGACGTGGAGGGAGGTGCCGACGCCACCCAGCTGCTGGAGGACGTCGCGGAAGGGTTGGAGTCCTATTCCGGCGCAGACATCACCAACCTCTGCCGGGATGCCTCCATGATGGCCATGCGGAGGGCGATCGGCGGGAAGCCACTGGAAGAGCTGAAGAGGCTTCGCAGGGAGGAGATCGACAAGCCCATCACCAGGGAGGACTTCGTGGAGGCCGCGGCCAGGAGCAGGAAGACCTGCTCGGATATGCAGTGCAGGAGGTACGAGGAGTGGATGGAGCAGCACGGATCCTTCTGATGATACTAATACGTACTACATTTGTCAGTGAATACGCATTCTCCTTCAAGATCATCATGTTTGTATCTTGCATGCCATTATTGTATGTACCATATTACGTAGCATGTACAGTACCAATCTTACTTCATACCTTTTAGTCCACTCGATGGTACGGTAGGTGCGTAGAGTAATAACAGAGTTTGATTCGTACAGTACCACAACATTACTACTACTATTAGAATGCGAAATCGCCAAATATACAAGCAAACTATTACACGTACTGTACGTACAAATAGCCACTGCTGTTTAACTGTAAAATCTTTCAAAAGCTATGTGCTTATTCACAAACAGATCTTCATTACTTCTGGATGAATTCTGGATGGTACATATTCCGGATAAATTCTGGTGGTTTTGGGGATTGGTCTAATTAGGTCTGGCCTGCAATCTGAAACAGACGCACAGACAAACAGGACATTCACGGTACAGTATAATTTGTGCAATGTGCATGCTGGGCTGCTGGTACATTAGCTTTTTGAAGCAGCGCCAAAGTGTACCTTTCTTCAATGTAACCTCAATATCTCTGTAAGTCGAAAGAAATTATTTTTGCCATTTTCTGGTGATTTACCATTCTTAGAAAGTAAAATAAGAATTACTTTTTAAACATTATCTGGAACTTTAAAGGAGCCTGGCCTTAAAAGTGGCTTATTTAATTACGAATACCTACACCCTTTCAGTACCTTCATTAAAACCTGGAAAATTTCATTTTGTTTTGAAAGCAAATAGGAAGAAAAAGTGTGATCTTTTTAGTCTTCTGGTGCTATGTTTAGTTTTTTTCGCATTTCTTTTTTCGGGGGTCTGAAATTACCCTAAAACGGCATCTGATATAACTTAGAAGTGTAACGGTCACATATAGCGCCATGATTGAATAAACATGTGCTTATGGTGGTAAGCATAAACATACGCAAAAGAGACTGGAACAAAAAGCTCAAAAAGGCATATTATTACTACTCACTCTCAAAAATTAATACAATCTGTACAAAATGCCATTCTTCGTGGCACCCTCAAAAAATACTGAGGCTCTGATGGTGGATGCTAGTCATCAAGAGGTCTGCATTGCCTTCTTGGAGTACCCCTGAGGATTCTTGGACTGCCAGTTCCAGGTGTCCTTGCACATGTCGAAGAGGGTGAGCTTGGACTTCCAGCCAAGCTCCTTTTCTGCCCTCTCACAAGTGGCGTAGGAGGAGCCAACATCGCCAGGGCGACGTGGGCACAACTCATAGGGGATCTTCTTGCCAGATGCCTGAGAAAGGAAAGTTGATGGAGGTTGTTGCTGATGTTTTCTTTAGTTTACAATTAAATATGGATTAGTTGGTAGTCCTGATCTTTCTTCTTTGTTGTTATTGCTCTTGTCCTCAACTAACCTTCTCAAAAGTCTCCACAACTTCCAGCACTGAGGCACCACCACCAGTGCCGAGATTGAAGATCTTAGTTCCCAGGCAGTCAGGCCTCAGGATGTACTTGACAGAGGCAACATGGCCCTCGGCGACATCCATGATGTGGATGTAGTCTCGGACACCAGTTCCATCAGGGGTGTCATAGTCATGCCCGTACACCATCAGCTTCTCACGTCTGCCAACAGCGACCTGGGCAAGATATGGCATCAGGTTGTTTGGCACTCCCTGGGGATCCTCCCCGATCATACCAGAGGGATGTGCCCCAACTGGGTTGAAATAGCGCAGAAGAACACAACCCCAGTCCTAGGGAAAAACATTAGCATGCCAGAGAAGCTACACATATACCCTTATTTTTCTTTCTATAAGTCAATCTCACTTCATTGGCAGCACAGACATCCTTCATTATCTCCTCCATGAAATACTTGGTCTTCCCATATGGGTTGGTGCACTTCCCTGTTGGATGGCTCTCATCTAGTGGAAGGTACTCCGGGTGGCCATAGACGGTGGCAGAGGAGGAGAAGACGATCTTCTTAACACCACACTCCATCATCACCTCCATCAGGTTGGAGCTGCCGGTTACATTGTTGCCATAGTACTTGAGTGGGAGGGCACAGGACTCACCGACTGCCTTCAGTGCGGCAAAGTGGATTACACAGTCCACCTTGTGCTGGATTGTCAAAAGACAAATGTCACTATGTTAGATATCGAGTGCTTGATATATAGCATTATCCCCACCTTGGACATGACAGCCCTCAGGGACTCCTTGCTGCACAGGTCAGCTTCGTAGAAGGTTATACTTTTTCCAGTCAATTTCTGGACTCTGACCAAGCTCTCTGGCATGTTGCTTCCTAAATCAGAGAGGATGCTCGATTACTCAAACGTTGGTCGTCACAATAAACTCCCATTGAAGCTTGAGGGATGATAGAGAGTAATTTACGTTGCAGTATGAAGCTCAATTCCATGGCTATAGAGGATCGCCACAAAACGAACAGTAAGTAGTAGGTATAAAAGAAAAAAATGAAATAAGACAGGCTGTACTGGTCACATAATACACACCCACCTACCCAGGCAAAAATTTAAAACTGCGGTATATGGAAAACTATTTCGAAAGTATGTCCATAAACCTCCATAGGTCACTTGCCATACGGTACGGTACTTTTTTAATTTGCTCACAACTCTCTACAGAGATGTATGAAAATACTGTGCGAATTGGCGACCGTCTATAACTGCAAAAGTAATGCTTTGTTCAAGGGTGCAAAGAAGCAAAAATATCCTTTCCACTTCTACTGGTGCTTGGAAATAAGAGCTACCCAAACGTATAAGTTGGATTTTGCCTACCTTCCTTCATATGTCCTGCAATCAAAGCACATGCAAAGGTGCAATTAACTGGTCCTTTTTTAAATGGGTTAATTTATCTTGTTCTTTTTTTTTTACCTCTGATGCTGTTGACATAGTTGTCGACAGCGATGACTTCAAATCCCTCGTTGAGTAGCTCGATGATGCAGTGGGAGGCAACATAGCCACCCCCGCCGGTCACAAAGATGGTCTTGCCCTCACCAGACATGAAGACGTGGTCAGGCTGCATGCAGAGAAAATGCGAGAAGTCAGTCTTTTGGCAGATTTTCAGATATGTTGGACCACGTGGCACAGATGACAAAAGCAGGCAGGCCCCACACAGTTGAGATCAAGTGGGTGTTTCAGGCAAAAGAAAGAACACTGATCCCAGCGTTTGCTCAGATGGTAATATTCAAAAAGCCTCGTCATCACAGAAAAACATATTGCCAGGGGGAGGAGTAAGGAGCGAACGCACTGTAGATTGTTCAAACAACAAGTGCTCTGCCCCCACCTCCTCTTCTTCCTCCCTCTACCCTTTAGGCAGGGCACTCACAATTTGTACTGCTTGCCGAAACCGCACCATAAATTTGCTGACCTCCCCGCCCCCTCGTATTAATCCCCCTTTCAGAAGAGTAAAGCCCCCGTTCTCTTGAATTTCAGAGATTTCGATAGAAACAGAAGGACGTCATCAGCAGAGGGTGGGAGATCTCCCCTGCTTCCTCGTAATCATCGTCTTTTCTCTCTTCTGAACACACATACGAAACCTCGTACAAAACTCACTAGGACAGTGATGGAATCGGAGAATATGGGTGCGGGATTGTGTCACTACAGTACAACTCGCTAAGAAGGTGTGCGAATTCCTATAGGTACATTTGGCACACTCCTCCTTACGTTCACTGCTGATCTGATCTTCTTGCTGCTGCCTTTTAACGTGCAAGACTCTCTTTGCTGCTGTGCTGACTGGCGTAGCAAGAAAATAAAAGGTCTCTGTCAGAAAAGGTCTCAGCTGACAGAGAAAGCCATGCACGCATAAGAAAGGGGTGGAGAGTGAGCTTAAAAGACGAAATTGAGAATGCACAGAGTAAGGGTGGGAAAGGGGCTTGCGCACGTGCATGGATGAGTCAGATGAGAGACACCTAAGCTCATAATAATGTCTCAGCACCCTCTTTTTTTTACACGTGTTTGTGACAAAGGCGGTGGAAGCAGAACTGGGTCAATTGCCTGCTGAAAAAAAAATGGACCCTGAGACATGGAGGGAGAAGGGTGTTTTAACACATCCCTGCTCCGTTCCCAGGCAAGGGTTGCCTTACTTGCGAAAGTAAGGTTTGTACGTTTCCTACTAGTTGCCCTTGTTCGCAATTAACCATATCCACATGCAGAATCTAACAGAGTACTCACCACTTGAGGTGGCATGGTCGAAGCACTTCTTCTCGCTCCCGTGACTTTTTGCGGAGTGGGTGGATGGCGGAAGCCTCCTTAACCTTCACTTCCTCCTGCCTGTCGGACAGTCGAACCTGTCAGCCAGCCCACACGACGTACACGGTTGCACCAAAGCGAGCGACTGGTGATGGCCAGTGGTCAACTAGATACACTAGCGTTCCTTCTTCTCCCTTTTCGTGCTATGTAGTAGGACGGGACTTCTCCTTCTCTTTTTTATCCCTCGCCAGTTCCAACCGCACCCCACAGAAATAGGGAGGAAACTATTATCTCTCCTCTTCTTTTCTTCTCCACCTTTCGTCCTGCTCTGCCCAGGATGAATGTGAATCTCGTCAGTCTGCGTTGGGGGAGAAGTTTGTTCCCTTTCTTCCCTTCCTCCCTCTTTCTCCCCCTTCTCTCTTCATCGCTGCCCCTCCCCCTTCCAACCAAGTGTTTTCTCTTTTAGCTGCACCCAAATAAACGCAAGTCATTGGAATCGGTCAAAACAATTTCAAAGATTTTTTCCTGGAAAGTGTTCTAAAAATGGAATATACAGGGAAGTATTAACTATAAGTTATTTAAAGGTTTCTGGTAAATGATAAGCTGCCCTCAAATTTTGGGTTTTTTTTAACGCCCATAAAGTCACAGCCCAAACCCAATTGCCTTCTACCCAAACGCCCGTCCAACGATTGTCTCTAAGAAGTGAAGGACTTGGGCGGGTAAAAAAAAAAGTCAATCAACTGTAAGTTAGAAATTTATCGACTGAAGTAAAATCAACTTGATGAGCTGACCACTGTCAAGACGCGCGGCAAAGCGACACCTTGAACACCTACCTACCTGGTGCTAGTACGTAGTACAAATTACAACTTGTTCTCGTTGTTGAAGTGTTGCGAACAACAGGGCCTACTGCAGGAGCGGGAAGCGGGCACGCACTCAGGCATCAGGGGGAAGGGAACCTTTAAGAGATAGGAATTGGGGCGCGCAGCAGCATTTTAACACCCGCATGTGTCTAGTAGGCTGTGCCGTGCGTAATAATAAAAAAGGATACTTATAGCGTGTCGCCACCCGCGTTGCTGGGTGTAAGAAGTCGCGACCTGAATGTCGACCTTAGAAAGACCTCAAAATAAAGTTTTGACCTCATCCGGTCTCCCTTTAGGGGGGTGGTTGCTGGGTGCTCTATTTAGTGAGCTTTTTGATTTCAGGCCGTTTAGGTCGAGGTTAGGTTAAGGTCGTAGTAGGTAGGCCTCCCTGGGGGAGGGGTTACGCGCACAAACATTTTTTTAAGTGAGCAAGGGTCAAAATGGCAACTTTAAAATCAAAAACTTTTGATCTCAGGGCTGAAGCGTAAGGGGTGTGTCTGGAAATTGGCTTCAACCTGGAAAAGACGCACAGACAGACAGATAGACAAACAGGACATTCTCCTACGTATGCATGTATGTTTGTACATACTACTGCTAGATGTAATTGCAGCTTATCACCGCAACTCCAAGTCCGGTCCTAGGCTGCTGCGGCTGTGAAAGGGCATGACAAAAACAAACTTTTTTGTGGCACGAAAATTATTTAATAAAAATCCTCGTTCTTTCACTCTTGATTTAGGTGTGACAACTGTGGAGCTCTCCACAGTATACCACTTAAATGTTCATCTGGTAAATTACAATGTCATGATCATACGTACAAGTGAGAAGCTCTCATCGACTCACCGTCAATTTAACCGCACGCTATTAATTCAAACCTGGCTCACTGGCTCTCCTTTTCCGCCGACGACCCCTGGGTAAACCTGGAGCCCCTGAAGCTGCTGCCGGCGATGGAGGAAGTCCCGTCCTCCTCCATGGTGAGTGCGGGAGGCAGAACTGGCCAGGACCCGCCGCCCCCACAGAAGATGCAGAATGTCCTCAGCTCCCGCATCAGCCCCCCCGGCAGCTTCTCGTAGCTGAAGAGCTCCCCGGCCCCGTGGCAGGTGGGGCAGTAGTAGTGATTGGAGGCGGCTTCCGTGGCCTCCACGGCCCCCGCGTCAGTGACGTTGGCCAGCTGGCTGTGGTTCAGAATGGTGGTCTCGTGGCCGTCGGCCGTTGTCCCCCCACCACCGCAGACCTGCCTGTGGTCAACTCCGATGCTGCGGTCGTACTCCCGCCGACCGAACTTGTCCGAGAGGGTGATGTAGGCGTGAAGGATCTGGTCGTACCTTGCGGCGTCCTCTGCGCGGCCAGACTTTTGTGGATCATACCTCTTGCTGAGTGCCCTGTACGCCTTGCGGAGAGACTCCCTGCTACAGTTGGGATCGACCTCCAAGATGTCATACAAGCTGGTGTTGGAAGCATCAGAATACATTGTCGTTCCCCCAAGTGGACAACAAATCAGTGCTGCCACAGGAGCAGTTTCAAGTTTCGCGAAGAAACGCTTGAAAGAAGTAGCAACAAAAATAATGTCAAGAGAATGCTTCAAAATATACGCAAAAAAACAGTGTTCTTAATAAGTAGTACCAGTATATTAATAAGCACAGAAACTGTACAAAAAAATGGCTTGTCGCAAATGGGGATTTTAAAAAAATAGCAAAAAGGGCCCTTAAATCCTCAAAATTTGCGAATTTTTTTGCCAGATGTGGCCACACTGTCGAGCCGTGATGTCGTACAATAATTTCACATATTTTGTAGAGAATTGATAGCTGTTTATAACTGTACATACACATGTCAATAGTACCACATGTCACAAATAATACCGAGCACATGGCGCGTAGTAACAGTAGTAACTAATTACGCTATATGGAAGTTTTACGATGCATTTTACACTTCCAAAGAGATTACTGCAGATTACAATAATTATTCAGCACAGGAGAAAAAAATATATACCGTATTGTATGTAGTAGTAGATACGTACTAGACGACTCTTAATTCGACTCTGACCCAGGCGTGCCGATCTCGACCTTGAACTTGTACTCCTAGCTAATATTAAAAGTTAAAAATAATATTAAAGTTAAAATTAAAAAAATCAGCTAAGTTTAAAGTTAGACACTAATCGGTCTGTTAAACAAAAAAATCGATCTACGTTAACAGAAAAAATCAGTCTACTGTACTATGTAAGTTAAGCATGGAAAAAAATCGGTCTAAGTTATAACTTAGATGTTTTAAAATTGGTGAAAGTTAAACTAAGTCAAGTCTCGACTAAGCTCCCCAAAAATCGGTTTAAATAGACTTGTTAAATTTCAACTCATTGATTCTCAAAACCATCGAGTCAAGTGAGGAGCCTCAAAAAATTAATATTTAGGAGCTCAGAGAAATACTAGGTAGGTCTGCTTAGAACAAACCAAAACTAAAGTGTTCTTGTGGGTTTCACATTTAACTCTAAATACAAGTGCAGTATGTACTGTGCATACTACGTACTTGTAGCATACAATTACTCTCTCCGTTCAAGTTGATCTTGCCACTGATGCGCGCGCGTTGACCTGAACGCTGTCATTGTACAGTACCTGGAATCATTAACGCAAAGAGACCGTGTGTCCTCATTTATTTATTTATTCGCCAGAAGAAGAGAAGGAGGAGGCGAAAGCAGGAGGTGCTCTCAAGAGGAGAGACAGATGAGAATCGAGTTAGCCGGTCTCCTCACAACTTGTTCCACGCGAAGAAGGCCCTTGATAGCCTTTACTAGTACATACACACCACGCTGCTCCTGCTCTCCATCCATCCTCATTGTTAGTGTGGGGCTAGTACATCCCAGGCGAGCAGCCGAGGGAGAGGAGGTTGGGCAAAGGACCGGTTCTGCCTCTCTCTCCTCTCTATTTTACGGTGGCGAACAGACATGTGAGAACACCACTATGTAGAGTGCTGGCCAAGTGGGTGCCCCTGCTACTCTCTCTCTCTCTCTCTCTCTCTCTCTCTCTCTCTCTCTCTCTCTCTCTCTCTCTCTCTCTCTCTCTCTCATGCCAGGACTCACTACTACACTTTCCATCTCTCCTCGGACTCGGAGTCGGAGTGGCCTTTCCTCTTCTGCGCGTGCGCGACCTTCATTCGACACCGCTTGGCGCAAGGGACGAAGAAGGGGCGATCAGGCAAAAGGAGGACGAGAGAGGGGAAGCGGAAAGGAAGGAGGAGGAGGAGGAGGAGGAGGAAGAGGAGGAGAAGGAGAGGAAGGAGGAGAGCCGACGAAGAGAGGAGGAGGAGCTCTATCGTCTTCTGCTCTGCCCTTGCGCGGACGCACGCACGAGCAGGAGGAAGAGGAGGAGGACAACGAGTCAGGCAACGGGCGAACGACGGAAGGAGGAAGGGAAGGAGGGAAGGGAGCAGCACCACCTCGCCACCATCCAGTCGTCCGATCGCCCCCCCCTCGCACTCCTGTGACCGCCGCCATTGGTCAGAACGCCAGTAGGGGCGACGACGGCAAACGCTTCGACAGCGGCCAACAAGAGGACAGCAGCAGCAGCAGCTTCGAGACCGTCGGCGGCGGCAATACAGACGAGAGCGCCAACAACGACACCGTCAAGATGTCCAAGCCCATGTCCGACTCCGACCGTCGCAAGCAGATCTCGGTGCGCTCCATCGCGCCCGTGGAGAACGTGGCCAACGTGAAGAAGAGCTTCAACCGCCACCTGCATTACACCCTGGTGAAGGACCGCAATGTGTCCACCACCAGGGACTACTACTTCGCGCTGGCCAACACCGTCAAGGACCACCTGGTGGCCAGGTGGATCCGGACCCAGCAGTACTACTACGAGAAGGACCCCAAGGTAAGCCCCTATCTCAACTTTTCAGTCATTTCTTCTGCCAATTTTTCCCGTTGACGATCGTTCCGAGATGCCAAGGCAGGGGGGGGGGCGGAATTGTCATGTGACTTTCTGCCAAGAATAGAGAAAAAGTCAATTGGACGGGGCTTTATGCTATGAAATTCTTACAATATGGGCTAGGAAACAAGTAGTGCACCCGATCCTGTTTCGTTTGATGTCCACCCCCCTTCATCATGCATCAATATGGACTTGCTGACTGCTGATACGCTCATTAAGAGAGTGTGTATGTAGAGGAGGAGAAGGGGGGGGGAATAACCGGATCACAGCGCGCGTCCTTATTATCCTTCGGGCGGCGCGTTACCAACTTGGTGAATTTCTTGGCATCTTGCCGAACTTTTGCAATAGGAAAAGTCAAGTGTCTGTCCTCTTGCATTGCTCTCCCTCTCTCTCTCTCCTCTCCTCTCCTGCTCCTCCTTCCTCCCTCCCACCCTTTTTGAGCTTACTCATTTGACCGACCGACCGACACGCCGCCCTTAGTTTGTCATTGACCTTCCTGTACGAGAATATGAGCGGGAAAAATTCCAACTAATTCCGGGGGAGGGGGAGGGGAATGGAAACAATGATGAGAATGGGATTTGCTTGGCGAGGCTGTCGAAATTAAGCATATAGCGATTGGTTCTGAGATTAGTAAATGCAGACTTTGGTTGCATTCTGAGAGAGCTGTCTCTTTCTCGTTTCCAGCGCATCTACTACCTTTCCTTGGAGTTCTACATGGGCCGTTCGCTAACAAACACCATGATCAACATCGGCATCCAGGGAGCCTGCGACGAAGCCATGTACCAGGTAAAAGGAGGAAGAAGATGAAGCCGAAAGACCGGTTCTTCGCCCCACTCGTATCCAAACACTTGGCTGCAAAAGGAAAGGAAAGAGGAAGAACAGGAATGGCATGATGGGCAAAGCCGGCACTTCTGGGGAGACATATAGTAGTAGTAGTAGTACATACGGCCATGTGTACATGGCTCTTTTGGTGCGGGAAAGAGGGAGGAGGGAGGAGAGTAAGAAGGTAGGGGGGGGGACCAAGAAAGATGAGAGTTTGGACGTGGCAGTTGTAGTATTTGCTCCTCCTTTTTGCTTCACTACTTTGTTTGCCTTTTTACGGAAGTGGTTTTTCGCCTCCCACTCTTCTCCGGGGGGACTTGGTAATCTTTGCTCACATACTAGAAACCAAACCGGGGAATCTTTGTCTTCTTGTCTTGGTCCTGAAAGGTCAGTGGTGGGGCACACATTCCCCCCCCCTTCAACATGGAAACAGCATATGGTATTTTTTTGCGGGGAGGAGAAAAGAATGCAATATGGATGTTCATGCGCACTATGTAGATGGGAATGGACATTGAGGAGCTAGAAGACAAGGAGGAGGATGCAGGCCTAGGCAACGGCGGCCTGGGTCGCCTTGCCGCCTGTTTCCTGGACTCCATGGCCACCTTGGGCATGGCGGCCTACGGATACGGCATCCGTTACGACTACGGCATCTTCGCGCAGAGGATTATCAACGGAGAACAGGTCAAGCGTAGGCGCCAGGAGACTAAAACATCCCCCGTTTTCTTTTCTGTTTTTACACTTCCCGCCGCCCTCCTGTAACTGCACTCGACCGACCAACCACTGCTGTGACGCAAACGTGCTACCACCTACTATTACTCCTGCCCGTCCCTGACCACCCTCCGCCGCCAACTACCCCACGGTTGACGGCCCACACCCTGCGCACCCAATAAAATGCGTACTCGTAACGTTTGCGTATTACCTACCTGTGCGTGTGTTGCTGCTGCCCGACCCGTCCTCCCACCCCCCACCTTAACCCTGCATGCAACTGCGACTGCGACTGCGACTGCAAGGTGGGGTTGGACATCGAGGATTTGGAGGACATGGAAGAGGACGCCGGCCTGGGCAACGGAGGACTGGGCAGGCTGGCAGCTTGCTTCCTGGACTCCATGGCCACTCTGGCGATGCCAGCCTACGGCTATGGCATTCGCTACGACTATGGCATTTTTGCCCAAAGGATAGACAATGGCGAACAGGTATATATGGTTTTTTTTAGTACCTTTTCTTATGCCACGAGCTTCACGGTCTTAAAAGAAGTGGTTGTTCTTTACACTACTGTACAATTAAGAACTTGAACTACATAGTTATAATCCTTCAAATCGAACTTATGTCATCATGTTGTTTCAACACAAAAACAAGCATCTGACGTGTCAAGTGTTTATGCTGTTTAGGCAGGGAGTTTATAATAGTGTACAGTGACTTTTCCATCACTCCCTCCCCGTATTGTTTGTGTAGTGAATCCTATTACTGTATAGTTTTGCATAATTACCGTATGAGCAGTTTGACCACTTTTTTGCTATAATTGTACAGTACATTTAACATTAAATACGTGTATGTCAGCCTTTGTACTACTGTAGTTGTAATTAATGTGTCTAAATCAAATGAAGCAATAACACTCGCACATGTAGATAGTAGGTATATCTCTGTATCCCAAGACAAGTTCCAACGTAATTTCACTATTTTATGCATGATGGCGGCGGGGAGATTAGGGATGAAAGTCAATTAGTGTTGGTCTAGAAAACAAACATCAAACCAATTCCTTGTTTTATGACGGTCAATATTCACGAATGGTTTTTTTTTCAACGCTCGTCAGGTTGAAGAGCCTGACGACTGGCTCCGCTATGGCAACCCGTGGGAGAAGGCTCGCCCCGAATACATGCTCCCAATCAAGTTCTTCGGGCGCATCACGGAGGACGACAAGGGCAGGAAGCACTGGGTCGACTACCAGACCGTTCTCGCCATGCCCTACGATTCGCCCATCCCGGGCTACGGCAACAACGTCGTCAACACCATGCGACTGTGGTCCGCCAAGTCTCCTTGCAACTTCAATCTTAGATTCTGTGAGAACAACAAGCACTGTACTAGGTACCTAACCTATGTACATACAAACTCGGTAACGCGGCCCCACGCGCCAACTTTTTGCAGTCAACGACGGCGACTACGTGCAGGCCGTGCTCGACCGCAACCTGGCCGAGAACATCTCCAGGGTCCTGTACCCCAACGACAACTTCTTCGGCGGCAAGGAGCTCCGCCTGAAGCAGGAGTACTTCCTGTGCGCCGCCACCCTGCAGGACGTCGTCAGGCGCTTCAAGCACTCCAAGTTCGGCTCCAGGGAGGTGGCGAGAACCAACTTCAACAAGATGTCCGAGAAGGTGGCCATTCAGCTCAACGACACCCACCCAGCCCTCGCCATCCCGGAGCTCATCAGGATCCTCGTTGACGAAGAAGGACTTAAATTCGACGAGGTGGGGGCGCCGCCGCTCTGCAATCTGTCAGAACAGAACAAAAGAGCAAATAAGTTTGTGAGGACGTCTTTCCCCTCCTCTCGCTATAGGCCTTCGAGATCACCAAGCGCTGCTGCGCCTACACCAACCACACCATCCTGCCCGAGGCCCTGGAGAGGTGGCCCGTGGACATGATCGGCCACATCCTGCCGAGGCACCTGGAGATCATCTTCCTCATCAACCTCAACCACATGAACGTAAGTGGGAGGGTGGGGAGGTGGGGCGGACCCGCTCTATTTGCTCGGGAAGAGGCGTGCCAGGAGATCGTGTGGGTGCATGTAGAGAGGGTGCACGTCGAACCTGGGCACCTGAACCTCCCTCTGCAGGGGCTCGAAGTAGAAGTTGACGGTCTTGGAGATCTGCTGCTGCTGTTGCTGTTGCTGTTGCTGTTGCTGTTGCTTAGCCATACATCGCTCGGTCACCTTGCTTGCCCTGATCCTCTTGTAGGCCTCCACGGCGCAAGGGCGAGGGCGCATCTTGCAGTGGTCGTACAAGCTCTCCTTCTCCTCCTTGCGCGAGCCTGCACCGTCCGACTCCACTAGGAGGAGGCGGCGCCTCTTCCTGGCCCGCATTTGGCGGATTCTCTTGCTCCTCCTCCTCTTGATCGCCCTCTTTCGGTTCTTTGCTCTTTTTGGCATGCCATCTCCCAGAGCCAGCGGCTCGGCGGGCGGAGGAGGAGGCTCCTCCTCTCCCTTGCCGTCAGGGCTCGCAACAACACCAGCATCCTGTCCCGTGGGTCCGGGCTCGTCTTCCGGCGTCGGTTCGATCGGAGCACTGTTGGCTGACTGAAGGTCCCTTTTCTTATCGTCTGAGGAAAATTCCCCAGCTTTGGGTGAAGCGTCAGGTCTGGTCAGGATGTCCTCAGTCACCCTCTCGGTCAAAGTTTCCTCGGGTAACCTTAAGGGCAGTGTTTCTTCCTCAGTCATCGTTCTCCTGACGTGGCTGATGATGGCAGTTCTACTAGACGCACAAGCAAGTGGATGCAAATTTGATTTTTTTTTTTCACGAGTTCCATTTGGACAACAAGGAACTTCCCTTATTCGGATTCGTGGGCAGATCATTGTTTGTTAAGACCCCGAGGACGCTCAGTTCGAGACTAATGAGGTGCATTTTTCTTCTTCTCCGCTTAGATGGTGTCCAAAAAATACAACAACGACTTTGACAAGATGAGGCGCCTCTCGATCATCGAGGAGGAGGGCGGCAAGCGCGTCAACATGGCCCACCTGGCCATCGTGGGCTCTCACGCGGTGAACGGCGTCGCCCGCCTCCACTCCGAGCTGATCAAGCGGGACCTCTTCCGCCACTTCTACGAGCTGTGGCCTGAGAAGTTCCAGAACAAGACAAACGGCATCACCCCCAGGCGCTGGCTGCTCCTCTGCAACCCTATGCTGTCGGACGTCATCGCTGACAGGATCGGCGACTCCTGGGCCACCCACCTGGATGAGCTGGCCCAGCTGAAGGCCATGGCTGACGATCCTGCCCTGCAGAGGGACGTAATGCGCGTGAAGCAGGACAACAAGGCCCGCCTGGCCCGTTACCTGGAGGAGCAGACCGGTGTGGGCATCAACCCAGCCTCCATGTTCGATATACAGGTCAAGAGGATCCACGAGTACAAGCGCCAGCTACTCAACATCCTGCACGTCATCACGCTCTACAACAGGATCAAGAAGAACCCCAACTCATTCTTTGTTCCGAGGACCGTGATGATCGGTGAGTCAATTATTAGTATACTGTAAAGGTAAATGTTGTCGTTCCCGATCGTGTACGTACAACACAGGGCTTGTTCTGATATTTCTCAAGGTGGCAAGGCTGCCCCTGGATACTACATGGCCAAGCAGATCATCAAGTTGTTCAATCGCGTCGGTTCCATCGTGAACAACGACCCTGTGGTGGGTGATAGGCTGAAGGTGGTATACCTGGAGAACTACCGCGTCACCCTGGCCGAGAAGATCATGCCGGGGGCGGACCTCAGCGAGCAGATCTCCACCGCAGGAACGGAGGCCTCCGGAACAGGAAACATGAAGTTTATGGTGAGCGACGTGACGAAAGAAACTTTTTGCCTGGTACTGGTGTGACAAGCGCCAATGCTCTCACTTGCAGCTCAACGGTTCCCTGACCATCGGTACCATGGACGGTGCAAACGTGGAGATGGCGGAGGAGATGGTACGGGCTAAGAAAAAATTCACATGGCTGAAATGATGCAAGCAAAAGTGCCTTTTCTCCCTTTGTCACAGGGTGTGGAGAACATGTTCATCTTCGGTATGTCCGTGGAGGAAGTGGAGGCGCTCCAGAAGTCCGGCTACAACGGACATGAATACTACGAGAGGAATGCTGAACTCAAGCAGGTCATCGATCAGATCAAGGGCGGCTACTTCTCCCAGGGCAATCCCAACGAGTTCAAGGATGTGTGCGACAACCTGCTGTACCACGACAGGTTCCTCACCCTGGCTGACTTCGACGCTTACATCAAGTGCCAGGAGCAGGTGTCCGCTGCCTACAAGGTACGCTTGGGAAGAGACTATATCGAAACTTGGCATCTGTATGTCATGTCTCTTCCTCCTCTTTTACCAGGATCCTTCCAAGTGGGCCAAGATGGCCATCATGAACATTGCCTCCTCCGGCAAGTTTAGCTCTGACCGCACCATCGCCGAGTACGGGAGGGAGATCTGGGGCGTGGAACCTTCCTGGGAGAGACTGCCTGACCCTCATGGCCTCACTGACGGCCACTAAGAGGAAGAGGAGGATCCATCACCCCACCTCCCCACGACAACTTGGGCCTTGAGAGCATCCGCAAAAACTTAGTCTGTCACGAGGAAAGACACATGAGGGCACGATCTTTGACCTCCATTAGGGTTCCCTCGTTTCACAGGAAAAGAAAAAAAAAGTCATTTTTTAAAAAAGAAAAAAGCAGTTTCTTCGCTGAAAATGTTCTTCTCTTTATCTCTGTTGAATTGCCTGCCTGCCACAGCCTAACAAACGAACACAGCTCTTTTTTTTTTTCGGGAGCCGAATGCCGATTATTTTAAGATGACAAAAAAATATATATGAGCTGCCTCTATCACCTACTACTACAGTGCGGAAGTGTGAGTGTGTGTGCTTGCTGTGTACGTTAAGAAGTAATAATAGAAATAAATTAATTAATTCTCAACTTTAGTACGCTACTATATTTTTTTCCGCGAGCAATATGCAGGTGTGGGGGTAATTTTGTTTTAGTGTTGCAAGATTGCAAGCATTTGAATATAGTGATTTTCTTTTGTAATTTAGAGGTGTTAGGCTAACGTGAGAGTCTTCTCCTTTTCTGCGCTTGTAACAACTTATTAATATTTTTTTTTGGTTTGGGTGGTACACGCACTTATTGCTGGTAAGCAGTTGTAAATATAGTTTTTTCGTTTATAGCAAAAAAATCAAACAAACTTTTTAATGTAATTGTACAAGAATTTGTATAGGCATACCTTAATGTACCGGTATGTAGTTTATATAGATTTTAAAAAAATACAGTTTCTAGGTACATTTTAATGGGATTTTTAAAGCATCTTTAAGGCCATAAGA
>JAAUYM010001894.1_pt1 | contig 20472 bp, 24 predicted proteins | sample 7278001 | NCBI WGS metagenome assembly JAAUYM01 (sample SAMN14350224, study PRJNA611818) | marine sediment metagenome | isolation source: surface marine sediment (1.8m) | place: French Polynesia: Moorea | collected 2018-08
CCTAACTCCTTGAACGGCGGTCATTTTTTAACTCCGTTCACAAGCCTGGTTCTAACACCAGAGCAGGTGTTAAAATAGTGAAAAAAGAACCCTTAGAGCAACCTTGAGCAACCCAAATTTCGACTCCATCACTAATTAAGTGGCGCAGCCGTTGGTGTGGCTCTAGTGGTACTAATATTAGTTGAGTAACAATATTAAAAAAGCCATTAGAAACACACAGTAATTAGGATATTATTTTGTGAGTCTAATCAGTTTGAGAAAGGGCTAGATCGTAATTTTGGTTTATTATTATTCCGTTTTTTTGGGGCCACTTTCCACTGAGAATTCGGCCTTGGGTCGAATTCTGAGCAACTTTAGCCCCCAAGCTGAATTTTGCCTGCGGGAGACCCTGTAATGACAGCTTAGGTGGGCCGCAAAAAGAGGTCTGTCTGACCACCCAGAATGTACCTGAAATCGGTATATCGGTAGGTCATAGTACTGTATTACCTACATATACAGTACAGCGTACACATTTTTCATAGTTCTAGGTGTCTGTCCAAAAAATTTACGCAGTTTTTCCAAATTAAGAACGCTGTAAAACATGTGAAGGAAAACCGTCCTCCGGTTGACAAAGGTGGTCAATAATTCTTTCTTGGTGTCGAGAGCGAACGGGGGCTGATTAGGCGCAAGAGTGGCGATAACATCGCCTATTGTCTCCCCTCGAGAGAAGAAAAGGGGAGGGAGAATAAGGGAGAAGATGGATGCAACGCGGGATGGAAGGGAAGGGAAGGGAACAGAGTGACCAAAAAATTCTCACGTTCATGATATCGGATGAAGCTTGCATGTTATGCGTCAAAGTACCTGCTATATTTTGCCGCGGGGCTATCTCGATCCGAAATTGGCTACTTGGCGAAAAAAAATTGAAAGGAAGAGGGGGGGAGAAAAGGAAAACAGGCAATAATGGTAAAAGCTGTGGACATGGCGCCAACGAAGAAGAAGAAAAAAAGTGGAGGGAGGCCAAAACTAGTTTTCTTTTGGCGATTCTTGGACCTCCAAGAGGAAAGAATGAGCTGGAATGGAGAAATGGGACGTGGAAGTTGTAAAAGGGCGACAGGAGAGAATGCCAAATATAAGCAAATTCTACGACCTACTGTACTATATTATAAGTCTATTCAGCTCGGGTGTTGCGTAAATCAAGTGATTTAAGCTCGTTTGCGAGAACCATAGCATTTTTTTATATATTCGACGTGATCGCGCGTATAAAGAGACATCAGAATCTAGCCAAAACTTGTTCTCATCTGGAAACAAAGTGCAGACATTATTTTCGCGGAAAAAAGTGACGAGTTGAGATTCATCTGTATCATTATGTTGGGTACATTGTTGCAAACATTTTGTTCCTTCGAAAGCGGTTGCCTATACGTAGTACTAACATGACCTGATGTACAACTAACATGATGTTTTTTTCTCTGTCCCGAAAACCAGCGTGGACGAACACGGTCTGGGTGCGACTCTGCAACTGGCCTCCAAGGTTGGCGATCCTGGGCTGGTATTCACCCTCTACTTTCCCCTGGTGGCAGCCCTCAGCTGGGTGTCGGGAGTGCGACTCATTGGCTCTGCCATCGCCTGCGAGTGGACAAATCTCATACTAAAATGGTCAGAAAGAGTGTGAATAAATTGGCTTCCTGAAGTAGGAAAATGTGGGCAGTAGGTATATTTACACATTTCTTTTGTGGCAGGTTGCTCTGCGGAGAGAGACCGTATTGGTACGTTCATCAACTGCACCTCTCCAGAGGATCTCCACTCCCGGGAAAAAGCACTCCTGAGATCAATCTTGTGAGGCATCCTATTTTATGAAAAAGAAGAATCCTCCTTCAGACAGAAGAAAAAGTCTATAACCTAGATTTTTCTTCTCTTTTTATTATTTTTTTTTCAGGTCCATCCTCGTCACTTTAAGCAAACCCCTCTGACCTGCGAGACGGGTCCCGGCCTCCCTTCTGGTCACGTTATGATCAACTGCGTCCTGTGGAGAGTCGTCGCAGACGTCGTCTCCACAAAGCTCATCGACAGGAGGCTGGGAAACGAGTAAATTGCCATCCCAATTTGGCGAAAAAAAATCGCCAAAAGTCCGCGTTGTGTGAAACCTCTCCGTGTCTTTCAGCTCGCTGGTCGGCCGCGCACTGCGACGCCTTTCCTGGAACTTCTTTCTGCTGATGCAGTTCGCCATCTCCGCCTCGCGCGTCTACAACCTGAACCACTTCCCGCACCAGTGCATCGTGGGCCTCTTTTTCGGCGCCGCCGTCGTCCGCAACGTCTACTGCAGGGAAGACTTCTGGACGTCTATCAGGCCGAGGAAGAAGACCCTCCTGGCAGTCAACACTATGTTCCTGGGGGTGCCCTTCGCACTCTACTTCGGAATGATGCGCGCAGGAGTCGATCCAGGTGACAAGGCAGCAACATTTATTTATATATTTTTTAGGTTTTTCAGTCCACTCCACAACCTTTTTTTTTACTAGATTGGAGCGTGGACACGAGCATCCGTTGGTGCGAACGTCGTTCTTGGCTGCGCGGCGAGACCCTGCCTTACCTGGCCCTCGTGCGCAGCTTCGGCGCCGCCGTCGCGCTGGCCATGGTGGCCTCCACCGACGAGCCGACCCCGTCCGGTGGCACGGCGGCCAGGGAGCGATCGGCGGACGGGGCGCTGTCGGGATCACAACAGGTGGGTGGGTGCTCGGGTGAGGGTGGGGCTGCTGCACTCACAACTGTAACTCTCCTCTTTTTTTACAGGCTATCCGGGCCCTGTGCGGGGTGTTCTTCGGGGCTCTTGGGTCCGAGTTGCAGCGGTTAGCTAGTCCGTCGCACGGTCTGGGCATCTACCTCCTCACTTCCTTCTGCGCCAACGCGGCCGTCATCTTTGCCGTGCTGCGCGTGGCGCCCTTGTTGGCGCGGGCTCTGGTTGGCGCCGCCCAGACGGTCCCGCTCTCCAAGGAAGAGGTGGAGAAGATGGCGCGATATGCAGAGATGGAGGAGGAGGAGGAGAGGAAAAGAAAGGGAGATGTCAGAAGTTCTGGCAAAGCAAAGTCCACCAAGAAAAATAAATGAAATTTAGCAAGAAATCGCAAGGATGTGGAACAAGAAAGAAAAAGTGCTTACTTGCGATTACACAGTGTAATGTGCAATGCAGTGTATTGATCTGCCCAATTTATTTAGCCATTATTTTCAGAAACTTTTTTGAAAAGTGAAAGAAAAATCAGACAGTTTCCCCCAAATATTTTCCCTTTTTGGTCATAATCGTGTTTGTCGTTGCCAGGTGAAAATTGCTGATGAGTAGGCGTGAGATGACGTCCTGCCGTTGCACGGTACTTTTACAAGAGGGAGGGATCAGAGGTAAAGGGTGGAATTGATTAGCGGCGTTGTCTCTTCGTCTTCCAAACCCGTTCTCCTCCCCCCTCCTTCCTCCCCGTTCGCAATTAATTCTGAGATGGCGATTTCATGCATCTGGGCTTTTCTCTTAAGATGCAGCGAGCTCGGCTACAATGAAAAATAGCTTGATCTGTTGGGGGGAGGGGGGAGTGGATACCCATTACCCTTTCCTTCCCTCTCCTTTTGAGTCGCTCCGACTCCGCGCCCCGAATAAGATGCGACATTAATTCCCCTCTCTTGCGTGCTGTGTTGTTTCTTTTCCAACTCTGGAGGAGTCCCACCTTGGAATCCAGACTCGTTTTCGCCACTGGACAATGAAGACGAGCGACTCCATCAAGGAGAGAGCAGAAATCATCGCACCCGCGCTGGAGAACATTGCCGTAGAGATGGTGAGGAAAGGAAGGACGAAAGCGCAGGACTCAGCTCGCACAGCTCTCGTTTCATGATCCTGATGACCACCCTGGAAAAAGTTTCCCTGGGCAAGCCTTGTCAGTAGCAAGAAGACATGTTACATTTTACATGTACCGTACATATAGATTAGAAAACAACGCTTTAACGTGCACAAATTCGCCAGGAGATGTACAAATTCGCCAGGAGATGTTATGCTTGCATCTATCTTACTGTTTAAATCGCTTTTTTTAGTACCAAATTTACTTTATAGTATAATAATTAAACAGAAATTTCACATACGTACCAAGTGACGTCTTCTGTTCACTACTACCTGCAGCCTCCTGACATGACCCTGTCAAAGAACACCTGTGCGATTGAGAAAGAGAGAGGGAGACTATGAGAGCATCCCTCAGAGTCGGAGTGAACGAGAAGAAGAGTATACATACATGTAGTAGTGCATAGATAGAAGTAGCAAACGCCTTTTATCGGCGCAGTGATCCGTACGCGACCTTGTCAGCTCTTCGCTGCCAAGTTGGCCTTTTTCGCAGCTCGACGATTGTCAGAAAGCATCAAAAAGGTCCTTAAACTATCGCACTGCACGCAAGCACGCATTCCTTCACAACCGGCATTAGCGATCGTGAGGGAGGAGGAGGAGAAAGGGATCAAAGGATCGAATTTCATAAATTCGCCTTTTACCCCGCGAAAAAAAAACCGCCTCGACTGACGGGGAAGCAACAAGACTGTGGTGATAACTTTTTTCTTTTAACTTGGTATTGAAGTCAGATCTTGATGCCACTGAAACGGGTGAACGTCGATGTGATGGTGTTGATGCAGCAAGCATTCCTTCTTTGATACTAGTCTCGCCAGAGGGAGGAAGAAGAGTCGAGACGTCGCGAGGTCGAGGTCGAGGTCGAGGGCGTCGACAACGAGGGATTCTTCGTCGGCGACGACGATGACAACGTCGGGTCCAACGGATACGGAGACGACGATGACGGCGGCGACGCTTCTCGATCTGGAAGTGGCAGGAGGAAGGATCTGGTGGAGGTAGCCGTGCAGCACCCGGACGACGAACTAGGGGAGGAGAGGGATAAAGGGGACGAGGAGCAGGAAGAGGAAGAAGGCGGCCTCTGGAGAGTGAAAATATCCTTTGAGGACGGAAACAAGGTGGGTCCTTGAGAACAAAAAAAAGAGGCCACATGAAAGACCATCGTAAATCAGTGTCCTAGTACATGGTAAAAGAAGAGGCCTCTGTCTGGCAGAGAAAAAAAAATCCTACCATTAAAACACATGTGGCTAGAGAGGTGAAATCGTTCCACACCTGTTTAAACAGAACACAGTCAACGAATTTTTTTTTTGGAGAATCTGTGTGTTTCCTCCCTTCTCGTTACTAAGTCCCTGTCCCAACTCGCAGATGTCCTCATCGGGTGACGGCAACGGCCTCTGGGGCTTCTGGAAGAGGGGGAAGGTCTCTCCGATCCAGAACGAGGGCGATGGAGCCTCTGCGACAGAGCACTTTGACGAGAGGAGCTCAATCGCAAACGGAGCCAGGAAGAAGAACAACGAGAAGAAGAATGAGCTTCATGCTGCGGCGGGGTGGAAGGAGGAGACGAAGGAAAAGGACGAGGAGGAGGAGAAGGAGGAGGAAAGAGAGAGGCAGAAGTGGTCCAATCCCATCGAGTTCCTCCTCAGTTGCGTCGCCATGAGCGTTGGATTAGGTATGCCTATGAGTGCTACAGGTATGCTTATGGCACACATGATATGAATTGTTAACTATTTGATGCTTTGCAGGCAATGTCTGGAGGTGAGTTTTGAAACAAACGGGCCACCGATCGTTCCTTCTGAACAAGGCGTCCTTTTCTTACTCAGGTTTCCTTTCACGGCCTATGAGAATGGAGGTAGGAGAAAGCCAAAGCTGTTTTTTTAACTGCCAATGTCGTTATGTCGAGCTTCTACTGCTATGTACTATACTAGCAATCCTTGCACTTTCATATTGTAGGCGGCGCTTTCCTCTTCCCGTACCTTGTGGTGAGAAAAATTCTTATCACTGGTCGGCTTGATAATTTCTTTTCGTTAATAATCTGACTCATAATTGCAGGTCCTAATTTTTGTCGGACGGCCGCTTTACTTTCTGGAATTGGGTGAAAGGATTAATTTTCATAGAAACATTCTTTATACGACAATGTATCAGCCAACTGTCCTCTTGCAGCCATGGGCCAATTCGCGTCCACCAGCTCCGCCAGGGTGTGGAACATGGTTCCAGCTGCCAGAGGTGAACGTACAGACAGTCATGATTCATAGTTTCTTTCCTCCCTTTCCAACTGTATCTCCTCCTCCCGTCCACTTAGGCGTCGGCTACGGCCAGATCATCGCCAACGCCTCCGTCGTCTCCTACTACACCAGCCTGATCGCCCTCTCGCTCTACTACCTCGTGGCCTCTTGCCAGTCGGCGCTGCCGTGGATGCACTGCGATCCGAACATTCAAGTGAGGAAGATGGGGGGGGGGGGAATTTCTTGGCGAACTAAGGGTACCGGTGAGCTTGTCCTCCTCGTGCCATGTGTTGTACTTAGATCAACGGCACCATCTGCGTCGACTCCAGCTCCAACGTGGCTGAGGCGCTGAGGGAGCTGCAGGGAAGGGGCGTAGAAAACGTCACCAAAATGGGATCCGCAGAACAATACTTCCTGTGAGGAGATCACATACTACAAACAAAACAACTAGTATACAGTATACAAGCATAACTTGAACACACCCACCCAAATCAGTCACAAGGTACTGAAGGAGAAGGCCAGCATCGGAGACGGTTTGGGTCTCCCCGACTGGAAGCTCGTGCTCTGCCTCTTGGCCTGCTACGTCATGCTCTTTCTCACTCTGTGGAAAGGTTCGCCGTCAAGCGGTCGTCACTCTCGTCAAGGTCGCTCTCCATTCTCATCCTTTTAGGTGTTGCAACGTCCGGAAAGGCTTCTTACTTCACCGCCCTTTTTCCCTACGTGGTCCTCATCACTCTGGCCGTTAAAGCCGTCACACTCCCGGGATCAGACGTTGGAATACTGGTCAGAAGGAGACGAGAGAGCTAGAGAGCTAGTTAAAAAAGGATCGGAATGTCAAATGTTCCTCTTTTGCAGCTGTACTTCAAGCCGGACTTCCAGAAGATCTTTACCTTCAAGGTTTGGTACGAGGCCGTCACCCAGATGTTCTTCAGTCTGAGCGTGGGATTCGGATCCCTCATCACCTACTCCTCGTACAACAACTTCAGGCACAACACCTACAGGGACGCGCTTATCATATCAGTATGCAGACAGTCTTCTCTCTTTTCCGAGGAAAACAAATGATTTCCACCCCTCCCACCCGCCTGCTTTCCAGTTCACCGACACCTTTACTAGCATGCTGGCCGGCTTCGTCATCTTCGGAGTGTTGGGCAACCTTGCTCACGAGCTAGATGTAGACGTGAGGGAGGTGGTCAAGTCGGGCACGGGACTCGCATTCATCTCGTATCCCATGGCCATAGGTGCACAAGTATCATCCGGATGTTGGTCGACTGCACAAATAGAAAAGAGGATTTTACTTTTCTTCTTTGCTTTTGCAGGCAAATTTAGTTGGTACCCACAGGTCTTCGCGGTTCTCTTCTTCCTCATGCTGATGACTCTAGGTGAGATGGCAAAATCAGCAACGCCATTCCTTTCCAACTGGTTTATCTTTTCTTCAGGGCTTGGCAGTGCCACTGGGATGATGACTGGAGTGATCACGGTGGTGTGCGACGACTTTCCCACCTGGAAGAAGCCCCTGGTGGCGCTGTTCACCTGCGTGGCCGGCTTCGCGGTCGGGATCGTCTACGTCACCCCCGGCGGGCAGTACATCGTAGAACTGGTCGACTACTACGGAGGCGGATTCATCATCTTCGCCTTGACGACGCTCGAGGTGGTGGCCGTCAGCTGGGTGTACGGGCTGGGCAGGTTCGTCAGGGACATCCACTTCATGCTCGGCCGGCGCATGGGCTTCTACTGGCGCCTCTGCTGGGGCTTCGTCATCCCGGTGGCCCTCATCGTCATGCTGGCGCACATTGTCCTCGACTTCAGCCCGGTCGAGTACGCCGGGAAGGTGTTGCCCCAGGGGGCGCAGGTGGCGGGGATCGCCCTGGTCCTGCTGGCCCTGCTGCAGGTGCCCTTGTGGGCCGTGTACGCAGCTTTTATGCAGAAGGGAGACAGCTGCAAAGAGGTCAGTGTGAACAAACGCTTTCAGAAGCAGTGGCGGTGACGAACTATAAAACAACTTGCAGAAACTCTTGGGTTCATTTCGTCCCAACGTCGATTGGGGACCGAAGGAGGCGATTCACCGGGCGGAGTGGGAGAGGGAGGTCAGGAGTGAAATTGGAAACAGACTATTTCAAAAAAAAATGTTCAAAATGGTTTTATTCACAATTTCCTTTTTCCCTACCAGGAGGCTGAATTTCACATGGAGAAGATCAGGGTTTTGCAGGAGAAAGCTTCATGTACTTTAAACCGCCGAGGTAGTCGGACTTAATGAGTGTAAAAAAAGAAATCTAATTTTGTACCAAAATTTAGTAAACTGTTGCTTCAGGCGAGTCTGTTTTCCGCCATTGAACAAACTTAATTAGGTCAGAAGGAGACAAACTGCTTTCTGAGCCTACTTACTTTACTGTCATTGGGTGCTACTGTGTCAGGCACACTAATGTCATTAAAATGGCGAAAAAAAGTGCGCTTGATATCTAGTACAAATAGCTAATTTTTTTCTTGACCCATGGAGATGCAAACAGTTAGGAATACTTAATCAGCAACCTCGTTTTTTTCTACGTATCTCAGTAGTATGTTTTGTCACTTGACCCAATCCCACTTTTCCCTCTTTTTTTCCAATTATCTCCTACCACCTCACTAACAGGTGAGAAGGAAACTTAACAGGTACAGAAGGATAAATAAAGCATGCAAAATGTACAGAGCAATTTTATGGTTTATTTTAGATTAAATAGTTTAGTAAATTCAGGTAATTACCAGAGCTTTACAGTATTTTACAGGACATGACAAACCGCGGTCGCCTTATAGCACACAACTGGTACAAAATTAAAAGAGATATTATTGAGAGGAGATGCTGCAGTTAGACAGCTGATCAAGGCTTTTCATGAAATGACCTATGCTATTTTAAAGACAAGAATGTAATAACTGTACACTTTGTACAGTTTTATATTTAAAACAATAAGAGCATATTATTTTTTACTCAATGTATGTTATTAGTTTTTTTTTTAATTTTCGCTATGGAGCGATTGGTCAAACCAGACTTCCTTTCTCTAGTTTTAACATTTGGCACACATTCTGACTGACTTCAAACGTATGGATTCTTATTGAATCGTGCACTTGTTTGAGTCCTATTGGGATTTCAGGTACTAGGGTACTTTGTCATAGTGTATGTGGGTGGACACCTCGGTCATCATATGACGTTATCAAGACCCTGACCAAGAAGATGCCGAGCGTTGTGAGATTACAAGTGAGTAACTACCATGCAATAAAACCATCTTTTGTTTATTTTTCTGTTGCATACTATTATGTTTCAATACACGTCACATGATATTGAAAATATGAGGTGGGGGGCTCCTCCTGCACAAGATGCTGTCTTGTCTTACACACGCTGTTGTAGTAGTATAATACCGTACAAAAATATTGTTTCTGTTGTAATGTGCCAGAAAACTTTGGCTTGCAAGAAAATGCCTTTATGGAGGAAACAGTGCAGCCTTCTGAGATCAGACCTAAGACAGCGTTGCTGGAGCACTGCACCCCTGAGAGAGAATTAAAGACGACCTGCCAACCCCTTTGGGACTTCTTTTTTCAGGCACTTCTCATGATGAGTCCAGACACGCTCCAAAAAAAAAAAAAAAAAAAAAAGAGGAGTGTACCGCTACACATTTCTCTCAGTCTCACGGGGTCACCAATGGACTCCTCGTGAAATTTAGTCTCGCGGTCCCCCCACCCAGGTACGCCTCTCTGTAGCCAGCAGGATCTGCCTGCAGAACCAGGACACCAGGACCAGCGCCAGTAGGGCCAGCACGTCCGGAGCGGGCGCGCACCGAGGTGCCAGGCTGTAGAATGGACAGTAGGGGCACTGGTAGGAGCCGCACACCTCGCAGATGCTCAGGATGTAGAGCGACGTGGCGTTGAACGTGCGCACGAAGAACCGCTCAGGGCGGAGGGGTTCCACAATCACAGCCTGAAAGGGAGAAGCGAAAACAAAGTTGGTACTTCTTATCCCATCATTTCTCGTTCCCCTTTTCGAATGACCTGTCGCGTCCTGGTGAGGTTTGCGACCGGATAGTATCTCCTGACTGTGTGGTCGAAGCATCTCCTCTCGGCCGGGATGTGGTCGAAGTACCAGATGGTCTTGCCCGGCTTGGTCACGTCGGCGTCCCTCATCTCAGGCACCGCGCGGTTGCGCACGATCTTGTTGGCGTCTGGTTGCAGGATGATGTACCCGGAGGGAATGTCCACCACCAGCATCGCCATCCCGGACGTGTTGCTCTCCTCGGTCAGCGTCCAGCTGAAGCAGCTCTTGATCGTGATCTCGGATTTGTTCCGGCCGTGAAAGTATTCCTGCAAAGTCCACAGTTATGACAAAGTAGTGCAATTATATGTTTTGGCAAAAAACTACCGTCGTACTACTATCTTACCTGGACGGTTAGGTTGAAGCAGTCGGTGGCTGGCTTGTCCTTGAATGGTTCGTAGTCTACTCCCCAGTTGACGTCCAGTTGAGCGATAGCCTGTCCAGCCCCGTTGGCAACCAGGTTGATGTGGCCCCACACATTGGGGATGTCGATCTGCTGCATACGCGCTATGTTCTCACCAGTAATTCTAAAAAAAAGGTGGAAAATGAGAAATATTACTCGTATTGTATGTACTGAAATACTACAGGATATCATGGTAAGCTTTGTATGCAGCTCTTAGCTTACTTGAAGTTCTTGGTCTTGTTGCTGTCCGGTATATCCACCTCCACGGTCAAGTCTGTAATGTCCTTGATGCGGGAGTTGTACGAGTACCTGACGAGCGACTCCATGGCCACGATGGTGTCGACGGTGGATATAAATCCGCCGTCGCCCAACCGCATCGTGTTCATCCACTGCACCACCTTGTCAAGTATTATGGTGTTTCCTCCTCCCTCCACCAGGAACATGGTGAGCAGCGCGTATCCGGTGGCTTCCACGGCCAGCGCGTCGTTATCCTGGTACTTCTTGGCCTCCAGGAACGGCCGGTTGAACTCGTAGCGCACGTCGTTGGTCTTGATGCTGGTCCTGCCCCAGTAGACCATTCCCCCCTCTTCCCTGCGCGCCTGGGTGAGCCTCCCGTAGGCCAGGTCAGTCTCTGCGCTCCCGGTGATGGCCAGCGCATACGCCGTGATGGCCAGCTCGTAGGCGTCGTGGATCTTGGGCAGCTGGCGCTCCAGGTACCTGACTGCGCGCTGTCGAGCGGCCGCGGAGTACTTTTTCTGGTCGCCCTGGAGGTTGGGCGCCGTCACCTCCAGCGAGATGAGGACGTGCGCGGTGAGGGAGATGTTTCTCAATCTCCCCTCGTCCCCTACGAAGGTGGATCGCCCGTCCATTGGCTTGTGCAGCGGGTGCGGGTACCATTCTGTCTCCTGGAAAGCGCCCTCCTCCGACTGATAGTTGAGCAGCCACATGACTGCAGACCCGATGACCTTGGGATCGATGTAAATGTAGTCCTCCCAGTCTTGGAATGAGACGCTCTGGAAGATCCTGATGACCCAGGCCGTCAGCCACACGTTTGCCTTGGAATTGTCCCAGTTGGAAACCCAGCTGAAACAAGGCAGGTACAGTACATTGCAGACTTTACTTCGACATCCTCTCTGCCATACATTCATTACTCACTCACCCTTGTGAGCTGAACCTCCTCATGACTGCGGTGTATTCCACGTTCATCCGTTCGAAGACGTCCTTGGCGAGCGACCAGTGCGACTGAAGCTGGTTGGTCAGGCGGAAGTAGTGCAGCTGCCAGGTGTTGGCCGCCAGGTTGAAGGCGTGATACTCGGTGCCCTTGCCGTGTCTGAAGGAAATCAGGAGCGACCATGAAGACAACAATAAAATAACAATAATAAAACAGCAACAGATTTATATTACTATACGCTGATACCTTCCGTGTCCAGTAGGGAACAGGCTCTCCAAGTTGACCGGCGTGTCTCCCGGGAATGCGGGACCGATGACGTCTCCGCAGACTGTCACATGGGCCTGGGGAGAGCCAGCGACGTATCTCCTGAAGACCTCGTACGGGATGATTGGGGTCTCGTCCACGATGATGTTCATGAAGTTAAGCACGTTGGCGCGGGACTTGAGGTCAAGCAGCACAGAGGTATGCCTGCAGAAAAATGGATACAAAGCATTGTAGTACATTTTGTATACTAGTACATCAAACTCAACAATTGTGAACATTCTTTCTTTCGAATCTCCCTCTCTCACCTGTGTACGATGCTCCCCTCTGGGAGAATGTTGACGGTGACCTGCTGCTGCGAGGACATGATCTGCGTGGACAGCTCGATGCGGATGACGATCTCGCCCTGCTCCTTCTGAGGAGCCACGGGGATGTGAACCTCACGCTCGTCCTCACCTGACAGGCAGACGGCATTTTCGAATATTATCGACGTTTGCTATTTGTTGCGCTATTAGATCGCACCTTGTACCCAGACGAGATGGTGATGGTCTCCGCTGGAGAGCCTGGGGGCGTAGCTCACAACGTATCCGTACTCTTCCACGTGGATAAACTTGTAATCGTCAGAGCCTATGTTATGAAAAAGCCACGAATATTATGAGGCTTTTTACTATACCTAGGCAACAATAAATTGCAGTACTAGTATTTTTGCTTACCTAGGAGTTTAATAAAGGTCTCCAAGTCGTAGGGAGACCTGTTCATGATCATGCATCGCACTCCGATTGACTCTCCCCGGTGGACCTCACTGGGCCCCTCGCAATAAAAGTGGACGGGTCTGATGGAGCTGAACGGAATAGGATCGTCGAGCAGTCCAATTCCGTTGTCTTTGCTGATGCTGAACGCATTGAAGAACCAGTCGTCGGTGGTGAGGGGCACCCCGAGGTTGTAGAACTGCTCCCTGTCTTCGTCGATGTTCTCTGTCAGCCACCCCCAGTCGCCGTCGGAGGCGTCGTAGTAGTCCATGTAGCGGTTGAACCGGGACAGCCTGAACCTGAGCGTCTGGTCCTGCTGGATCTGGCTGAGGTCTCCTCCGCACTCGGACTCGTCGAATCCGTCGTCGCAGTCGTCGTGGCCGTCGCAGATCTGGTCCTCGGTGTAGCAGCCCTTAACCAGACAGGGGAAATGGCCGGCGGTGATGTTGCACTGGCGGGTAAACTTGGTCTGGGGAATCTCCAGGAAGTCGGCGAAGATGAGGAGCTCCTTGAGTCCGAAGGTGCGGTTGCTGTCGACGCCGTAGTCCATCGACGGGTAGTAGCTGACCTGGTCCGGGCTGGTCCCCTCGCGGTCCGTCCAAAACATGCGGTGGATGTGACGCTTGTCGTTCTCGAACGTGTGCAGGCTCTCCAGGATGGACGCCTTCGTGATAAAGTTCTTGCCCTGTCCAGCGTGAATATTAATACTTGAAAGATCAAAATCATCGGAAAAATCATCGGATTTTCTTTTAACCTGTGTCGCGAAGTTCGACTGTCTGACAGTGGACGTGAGGAAGACGGCGCCTGGATCCCCCCGGCAGGTGGCCTCTACCGTGTTCTTCAGGTGGTCCTTGATCTGGTTCAGTTTGAACTCGATGCGGTGCCTGTTGATAGCTTGCACAGGAAAGTAGGCGGAGTCTGACAACAGATAGTCATCGGCAGTCACGGAGTAGATGATGATGTGGAAGCCTGGAGCCATCTCAGAGCTATAGGGAAAAAGGGGGAAAAATGCATTTGTTATTCATAATGACGTAAAATGCATATCAACTAACTTTCTTACCTGACTACTATGCTAAATGTCGTCACCACCGGATGAATGTCAGACGCGATCTCTCGACCGGTCTTGAGGACGAGGTTCTTGCTGACCACCATCCAGTCGAAGTAGGGAAGCGCGAAGTTGGACTTTACGTGGAACACGGCGTACCTGCAGCAGGAGTGGGACGGGTTGACAAAGAGCTCGGTCCTCTTCTCTCAATAAAACAACCCAAATACTATTTGCTAAAAAGCCACATGCTTAATTTTTTTCCCCTTTGCATATCGTCACTCACTCTCCGACGCTGATCTTCTTGTTGCTCGACCTGACGTGGATGTGCCTGTCGTGTGGGGCATAGGCGGCGTAGGCGGTCGTCTCAGCGTAGGCGACGCTCTTCTGCTGGACATCCTGAACAGAGAGGAGGAGGGAAAAAAAGGTGCAAGTGCATTAATAGTGCGAAACTCTTTTTCCCGTTTGTGATATACTGTAATCTATCTCACGTTGAAGTAGGCGACCAGCTTGAGCTCCTCCGCCTTCTCTGGCACGTCGATGAGTAGCCTGTGGACGCCCGTTCGCCTGTATTCCTCGTATCCCTGCTCCCTGGCGTGGATCTCCATCATGATCTTGGTGTTTAGCTCCGGGTTGTCGGTGAGGAAGGCGGCCGGGTTGATCTCGTTGGGATCGTACGTGTCTCTCAGCGCGTCCTCGCCCAGCGGCTGCAACAGGACGGCGTGTAGGCAAGGGGGGGGAGGTCACGGGGGTGGGCGTCAAAACGTGTTTAAACCTACTTGTCCGTAATGTCTGAGTCTGTCGATGTCTTGAAACGGGGAGAGAGCGTCGTCTTGCTTCGTCGGAACCTGTGGTGCATCAATAATCATTGAAAAAGCAATGTCAACCGAGAAAAATCGGAGTGAGCAAACGATCAAGTCTTGACCTTGATATCCGGAAGATCTACGATTCTTCCTCCCTCCAGCTTGGCCTTCGCCCTGACGATGAGCGTGGATTGTTCCAGCACCTCCTGGCTTAGGGCCACCTGGTCGTGGTACCGGACTGCAATCTGGCCCTCGAATGGCATCCCTGGCTTGAAGACCATCGGGTTGCTGCCGATGAAGCGGAGGCTCAGGGTCTGGTTGATGATGCGGGTCTCGCAGAAGCCGCGCTGGGTGTTGTTGTAGAAGTACTCGGTCACCCAGGCCTCCGCGCGGACCTGAATGCCGTCCACGTTGCCCAAGAGGGAGGCGATCTCGGACATGTACAGTATGAAGGGCTGCTTGCGCTCGAAGATCTGGCGAAACTCGCGCCGGTCAGATCTAGTACAGAAGGAAAGAGAAGAGCGAATCATTTTTATTGCGGCAATTAGCAGGTATACAGTAGGTTCTATTTGTAGATATGTTGGTGGAGTCCGATCATACCTGATGTAGGTCCAGTTCTGGTAGATGGGTCTGATTGGCTGGTTCGCCACCTGCGCATAGGGGTCGTAGTAGTCGTACCTGCAAAAAAATAAGAGCGTCAGACATCTCCTTCTCCCTTCTCAACCCTTTTTGACACAGACCTCGTCGGCTGCGAGATGAGTGAGATGTTCTTGACTGGTATTCCGTCCCTCGTGTTGTACAGGTTGCTGCGGTAGGTGTTGGAGATGTTGTGGTAGTAGGAGTATTCCTCGCGGTAGAGAACAGAGTCATTGTACATCGGGGTGGAGTAGTCCACCTTCTTGGCAAACCACCTTTCGTAAAAAAAAATGTAATATGGTAAAGAAAATTTGGGAAATCTGACGTCGCGTGTACTTATACACTTATACACTTATATAGTGGTAAAAAATTTCGGCCCACCTAAGATTGACGAGCCCCTTTGCCGTCTTTTCCCAGGGGTAGAACGCAGAGACGTCCGCCTCTATGTACTGGTCGGTGTCCAGCACAAAAGTAGGCATTCGGACGTACACCTGAAGAATTATAAGAAAGAGAGTGAAAACTTCACCGAATCCCATTCGTTACAATTAATTCCTCTTACCTCGAATTTCGGCTCGTAGTATTTCTCCACCTTCACCGGAATCTCGTTGATTTGTCCTTGGGCCTCCACTCGAACTCGCCAGAAGCCAACCTGTTTACATTAATACACACAAGAGACGGATGTTAAAAAACTATTATGCGAGTTTCAACCTCGCACTCCTAAGGAACCCTGTTCTCTTCTGTTCCCGCCTACCTTGGGAAACTCAGGGAGCTGGAAAGAGCCCGTGAGGACTCCGTTGTTGAGCTCCTTGGAGTTCCACTTCCTGATCACGTATCCGTCCGGATCAACGACAAAGAGGTCCGCGATGCCGGTGTAGGGCTGCAGTGCAGTCGTCAGCATCACCGCGCGGATCTTCATCTCTTGACCTCCGTTGTAGATGGCCTGTTGGTCGCACGAGAGATGCAATAAAAAGGAAGTCATTAATCAACAACACTCACATTTTACTAGTATATAATGAACACGTGTAACCCTCCCGGCCCCAATTTAAAATAATAATACAAATTGTTGATATTTTTTTTGGGAAATCGTCGTCAGTTAAATCAAAATTGCCAAGTGTGTATAAGATGACATTCGCCGGACCCGGGGCACAACATCTTCTCCACCAGTTCGTTGCGGGGCTCGTTTTCGGACTTGCAGCTGGCTTCTTCGCACATCGGGGCCTCTTCAGCGTGTGCAACGTCATCGGCGTCTCCCTGTTTGTCTTGACAATCCTGGATCACTTGGGCTATGTCCGCCTTCCCTGGGGCTGGCACGGTCCAGGATCACACCCTCCTAGGGGGCACGGTCACATCACCATGGGAGATTTCATCTGGGAGATCCTCATCTTCTGCATCAACAACTTCGTCGTCTATCTCACCTTCTTGTTCTTTTATGAGGTGGCGGTAGGTCAAGTTGCATTCTTCAGAAGATAATTCACACCCGGTCCCCCCCCCCCCCCAAAAAATACAGTGAACATCCCCTTTTTGTCTCACTATACATGTCTCACAATATGAATCTATACAATTATTCCAATTTTTTTATACGTACATAAAGTCGCGTGGGCATATTATTATCATTACTGTACCTTGTTGGTGCTGATGGAGATGGAGAGGAACTGTCGGGAGAACTCCAGGATGGTCTCGTTCTCGAAGATGATCGCGCCCCCTCCGATTCCCGCCCCCTCCACCCTGAGGCGGTACTCGCTGGCCACGTTGTTGCCTGGGGGCACCTGCAGCAGGATGGTCCTGCTCTCCGTGGGGATCATGTTGACGTGGTCCCCGTAGACCTCCACGCCGTCCCTGGACAGGGCGGCGCGCACCCGCATGGGCTTCGCGGCGTCCAGCAGGTTCACCACCACCTGGGACAACAAAGACGGGAAATTTATTTTGCTTCTAGCACGACACGGCAACAAAAAATATCACAAAAAAAATTAGTGACGACATATTTTGCATCTAGCTGTTCCAAGAATTCATTAAGGATGTACTAAAGGCCGCTTTTCATGTGGTAATACTTGCCTGGTAAATGGTGGAGGGTCTGACGATCTTGCTTGCGATGATGAGGTAAGTTGGTGGTCGCCTGTACACCTTCTCTTCGCGAGTATCCTCATCGTAAACCTGCGCGACAGTAAAAGATGTGGTACACAAGTTCTTTTAGCATGTTGCAACTCGGGACGGGGTGATCCGATCCTCCCCCCCCTCTCCATACCTGAGACAGCCTCTGCTCCGGAATGTCGCCTATGATCCGCTTCTGGCTGAAAGTGACGAGGGGACAGAGCAGCACAAAGGCCGCCGCCGCCAGCGTCAGCTTGATGGGCAGCGTCTGAACCATGTTGGTCGACAGGCAACACCTCGATTGCTAGCTCATCTCAGGGAAAAAAAAAACATTCCTCGCTTTAATGGATGAGTCACGTACTGCACAGGTAACTACGACGTCGGTCAGCCGCGCCCGCGCACTGTGCCACTTTGTGGTTCGGAGAGGCCTCTCCAGTTATTGTCACACCCGACGACCTCAAATAAAGTACCCTTTTTTTAGACTGTGTCCATCACACACACGATGTGTTTGTTTATGGTCTTCATCTAGTACGAGGGTCCCGACACAGTCCAGGGCAAACGCCGCGCCTTTCTTTCCTCCTCCAGGAGTCCAGGAGTCGGTTTGGTTCGTCTTGTCGGCTGAGTCCGCATGCCAGCGCGGGGGGGCGGGCGGGCGGGCGAGCGGGTACCAACGCCCATCTCTCTCTCCGTCCTCTACCTACAATACCTTGTTGCTTTGATGCTGTTGTTACTCTCCTGCCCCTCCCCCTCCCCCCCCTGCTTGCACCGACTTTCATACCTGTCCTCCCCTGCAACGGCGACTTCCTTCCTTCCTTCGCTACCTGCCTTCCCGCGCATGTACCTAGTGGGCAGAGGGCGCTCGGAGTTGTGCCGCTACCTGTGGTCGGAACAAGAGGGGGTCCATAACAACAAGGGAGGAAGGAGCATCCACTAGTGGGGAAATACTGTACTAACACGCAAGTACAACAAGAAGGAGCTATAAAAAAAACTTCACGCCTTTGACATCCTTTTCGACAGATTAATTTTAAAATGTAAATTGTGGATAGACAGTGTGTGGAGATGCAGATATTGAAAGCACCATACATGAGTGCTGTTTGCAGGTGAATTGTACTGTACCTACAGGAGAAGATCTACTCATATGTTTCTGCAGGTGCTGATATGCAAGTAGTATCTCAGGATAAGAAAATCAGGAAGGAGCCGACTACAGAGCCAGGTTTAGGAAAAACTGCACAAAATTCCGTGCAGGTTCCACATTCCACCTAGCATACCAGAGTGTACTGCCTGGGTACTGCGTACTAAGAAATGCCGAAGTAACAATGGTAACTAAAAAAGGAATTGATTCACTGGTAGAAGAAGCAACAGTGACAGCAATTACTGCACTGCACCAGCACTGGGTACATATGCTACATAGTACCTATGTACTGTACCTGTATCGTGCGGCAGCAACGACACCAACATGCTGAAACAATGGTAAGTCGAAAATAACAACATCAGCATCAGCATCAGCATATAACAACATCAGCACAGCATATAGTAGGTATATTGTATTGTGATTAGTGATATATACATTACGCATCGACACGTGCTCTCTGGTTCTAAACTGTCTGGCTAGAACAGTGGTTCTCAACCTTTTCGGACTGCGATCCTCTCTATGACCTCTCAGAGCATCATGCAACCTGTATTCTCCGCCACATTAAGTGTGCTACTCTTTTGCCCTGACTTTCTCGCGACCTATTTGGAAAAAAAAATAAGTAGAGAACCACTGGACTGGAAGCTGAACGCGTTGCCGGGCCGTGCGGTGCGAGGCGAGGCGAGGCTAGGCGAGGCGAGGCGACAGCAGAAAAGGACAACTGATAGTGAAGGCGCAAAGACTACCTACTAGGTGGATGGCGTTGTCTCAAGGAAGACTACAGACCTGGAAAGGATTTTTTTTTAATGCGACAATTCGAAGTTTATGTAGACATCTTAACATTTTTGTTTGTGTGTGAGTTTCTTCTACCCTTTTTTTGGTGGCTTTTGGCAATCTGCTGATGTTGGGACCTCCTGCAACCCAACACCCATGGCAATTCCTCCTTCATCAGGTTTCTCATCATGGAGAAGAGTTGCCTTTGCCTTGGACTTTCCTTTGCGTGGTGTTAGCTAAAAATCATCAGATGGCACATCAGATAGAAGTTGTTTGCAAAAACAAATTAAACTTTTCTTTCTTCTTTCCAGGTCCTTAGTTTTCCACGGTTGGCTAATAGGTACAGGTGCGAAAATTACCAGAGGAAAACAAGTTCTCCTGGCAACAACGAGAGCAGCTGTCATTCTTCCTCCTTAGCAGTCATATACATCCATCAAATCGTATCGTTCATAGTGAATTTAGTAACTTTTGTTGGCGTCGCCTCGCCCCGACCATGGAAGAGGGCGGCGTGAGCGGGGTCAACGTTGCCGCCCCGCCCCTTGACCACGCCGAGGCGGCGGCGGGAGGACAAGACTCCAGGGTGCTCTGCTACGAACACCCCTGCGTGGACTTTGTCCGCTTCCTGCTCCTCTCCGGCGGCTTCCAGGACGACGACGACGACCGGGCGACAATCTGCCCGTGCAGAACGTGCAAGCCACCGGGATGGATTGCAAGGATAATTGAAAAGTGAGGAGGAGGAGAACGGAGGGAGGGAGGTTGCGTACATTTAAAAGGCCTTGCCGGTTTTTTTTTTTTTGGTTTGAAACTCTCCTCAGGTACTTTCTCAGAAGCTCATCAGAGAAGGTTCGATCCTCCTCCTCGTCCAGCCTGGTGTGCGTGAACGGGAAGCATTTCTTGGAGTGGGGCGCTGCAGGAGGAGGAGGGGGAGCAGCCAAGAGAAAGGAGGGCATCAACTATTCCAACTCTGTGAAGATCGGATCGAGCGGGCTCAGAGTGTAGCGCGCTAGTAGTGCTACTACCTGTCGGAGAAAAAAATCAAGTCACTTTTGCAACTTGAGCTGTTACATTCGTCTTGACATACTACAACCCAAAAAAACTGGATACTTGTCTAATTCCCTAATGAGTAAATTTGACTATTTTCTATGAAGTTAATTTATTTAAACATGAAAAATATTTTACGTTTTAAAATTCATTTTAAATTTGAAGAACTCATTTGTGTTGCCATTTCGCAGTATATGATTGGGTGCTTACACCAAGGTCGTAAAATAAGGTATTCAGTTTTTTTTAATGGAACTGCTTTACTAG
>JAAUYM010026486.1_pt1 | contig 20472 bp, 5 predicted proteins | sample 7278001 | NCBI WGS metagenome assembly JAAUYM01 (sample SAMN14350224, study PRJNA611818) | marine sediment metagenome | isolation source: surface marine sediment (1.8m) | place: French Polynesia: Moorea | collected 2018-08
GACATTAAAAGAGATAAAATTGTATGCGACCTAAATGGGTAACCCTATTATATTATTTCTTTAGACAGAGTTGAGTTTACAGCCTCTTGTTTTCATAGGATGCTTCCAGAAAACGCACAGGTAACGCAGCTCAAAACTTTGCCATACCGTCCAAAATAGCATTGAACCTATTAAAAAATGATAGATTCGTGAAGATTGGGGCAAAAAGCAAACGCCTCAAAGCTTCCTGGAGCAACGACTACCTATTGAAAATACTTGAATTATGATGCGTTTGCCCTTGTGTTCATTTAAAAAATTACTTACAATGTTCAATTTTTTTTATATTTACAGTTATATACGCATCTATCTGCTATAGATATTTGTTGATCGATTAATACGTTAAAATAATTTGTCAATTTTTTCAAGAACAGTTTTAGCAAAGTCCCAGACCATATCATGGACTATAACCTTAAGCAAGTACAATGTCCTTATGATTATTTTGGGTACAACCCAAAGGAGTTGAGGGTCATGGAATATTTCTTTTGCCTTCTGAAAGCATCATAAGATGAAAACGACCTACATGCAAACACTGGCAGAGGCATCCCATCAACAGGCAGCATCTCTAACAGACGAGATAGCGTTTGTTTTCGAAGGGTCTAGTTCCACATTCGGCCAATTCGATCAAAATTCCAATAAAGTTGCCAATGGCCTGCAACAAGAAAGTGTATTACCACAGTCTAGAGTGGCCTATTTGGGAAAGGACAGCATCTCTGCCTATGAGGTCTTGTTCGGATGCGCAAAGGCCAAGGCGGTGTTCGTTCCGATAAACTGGAGATTGGCCGCGAAAGAAGTGCTGTTTCTATTGAATGATAGCGAGGCAGAGATCTTGTTCATAGGGGAAGAATTCTTGCCGATGATCGAACAGATCGACCATAAACTCATCTCCGTAAAAAAGATAATCTCTATGGAGGGCAATCATCCCAGATGGACGGTTTATGAACAGTGGAGGTCATCGCAGTCCAAGATGACCCCTGATCTAACCTACCAACCGGAAGATGTGGTGATACAGATGTACACCAGTGGCACCACCGGCCATCCCAAAGGAGTGCAACTGGCCAATTACAGTCTTTTCAGGGTAATGCAAGGCATGAGGGCACAAGGTGACAAATGGATGGGCCTAAACTCCCAAGACACACTTCTGCTCTCTCTCCCCATATTTCACATCGGAGGACTCTGGTGGGCAGTACAAGGATTTCTTGTCGGTGGTAAAGGTATCATAGTAAAAACCTTCAATACCCGGGAAATTTTGGCATCCATAGAAAAATACGGCATTACAAAAGTTCTTATGGTACCTGCTATGATCCAGTTCTCATTGGCCGAACCTTCATGCAACAAGACAGACCTCTCTTCCGTGCAGGGTTTTCTCTATGGAGGTTCTCCTATTACTCCAGACCTATTGCAAAAGGCCATGGAGCTCTTCGATTGTGACTTTTTTCAGATATATGGCATGACGGAAACCGGCAATATGGCAGTATGCCTAAGGCCTGAGGACCACATTCCCGTAGAAAATGAAAAGAGGAAGTCCGTAGGGAAACCCCTCCCAGGGGTTGAGGTCAAAGTTATTGACCAACAAGGCAATGCACTTCCAGTCGGACAGGTCGGGGAGATATGCCTTAGATCACCCGCCAATATGCTCGGCTACTGGAAAAGGGAAGAGGATACCACAAAGACCCTGGTGGACGGATGGGTCCATACCGGTGACGCAGGGTATATGGATGAAGAGAGGTATATCTACATATGCGACCGCATCAAGGATATGATCATCTATGCGGGAGAAAATCTATACCCTGCCGAAATAGAGGCAGCCATCAATGACCATCCGGCTGTTGTTGCAGCGGCAGTGATCGGTATTCCCGATGAGAGATGGGGAGAATTGGTCAAGGCCTTTGTCGTATCAAAAGATGGGGCCAGTCTAAGGAAACTGGATCTGATCAATTTTTTAAAGGGTCGCATCGCAGAGTTCAAAATTCCCAAGTCTGTCTCTTTTGTGGATGCTCTTCCGCGAAATCCGAGCGGGAAGATTCTGAAAACAAAACTGAGGGCTCCCTTTTGGGAGGGCAGGGAAAGGTTGGTAAATTAACTAGAAACAATAGAATTATCCCATGTAACACAAAAACCAAATTACTACTATTATGGAAGCAACTCAAGTCATGAAAATCCAAGATGCCGATTCAGGTGAAATTGGTGGCACCATCACTGGGCTCGATGTAAGGGATCTGGCGCCAGATGCACCAGAGCTGGAACAGATCCGTCAATCGATCTACAGGAACAAGTTAATGGTGATACGGGGTCAGGACCTCACTCCGGAGGAATACATCGCCTTCACACGAAAGTTGGGCACGCCCCAGATCTACTTTCAGGAAAACTACCATCATCCCGAACATCCCGAGATCTTTGTCTCTTCTAATGTAAACAAGGAGGGAGAGAAAGTGGGCGTGGCAGGTACCGGGCGCTATTGGCATACAGATTGCCAATTTCAAGAAGAGCCCTTGTCCCTTACTTCGATCACTCCAGTGGTCATACCTCCCGCTGTTAGAGCGACCTACTATATAGACATGAACAGGGTTTATAACAACCTGCCTCCCGAATTGAAGATGCTGGTAGAGGGAAAGACCCTTGTACATGGAGGTAACAATCGGTACAAGGTGACCATGGAAGACATTGACAAGTCCATTGAGGAGCTGATCGAAAAGATGAATGAGTTGATTCCTTTGGTAAAGCATCCTGCCATCATAGAACATCCGGTCACCGGCGACAAGATCCTTTACATGAGCAGCGGGTTCACCGTGGAAATTGAGGGACTGTCCTATGAGGAAAACAAAAAAGCCCTGAAAGCACTCTTCGAATTCATAGAGAAAGAAGAACACATCTTCAAGCACACCTGGGAAAAAGGGGACGTCATCATTTGGGACAACCGCTATCTATTGCACATGTCATCTACCATCCCCAAGGGGGAGAAAAGCAAAAGCTATCGCATTGGCATCTACGACAAGTACCCTTTCTATGTAGGAATCGAAAAGGTAAAGTAATGCCACAACAAAAAGAAATGTCAAGCTTACCAGAGATAGGTGCAGGATTCATTGATAAGGTGCTGATTCCCTATCATGACCACTGTCATTACTTAAAAAAAGTGTCTTTTAAAGAAGACAAAGATAACCAGGCGAACAGCATTGTGGCAGAAGGCGAATTTTCCATTATGGAATCTTGCTACATAGATGACACCGGGCATTTTAATTCTGTGGAGTACAACATCTGCTATAATCAGTTGACATACATGTTCTTAGCCTACACCATAAAGAATGGAATGGTGCCGGAACTGCAACATTACTCACTCGACCTGTTTTTTGAGAAACAACTGTCCCATATATTGATCATTGAGTTTCATTCACATTTTAAAAGCCCCATCAATGCCAGACATTTCTTTGCGGCCTTTGGGATCAAGGAGATAGCGCATAAGACCAATTTCACATTGGTCAAGACCTATTGCAATTTCAATGATAATGATAACGGGAAGTCCACGGGAGAGGTGACCCTGGCAATATTACATCCGTAGGAGAGATCCCCTATGGTCCCGTTAAGCGACACCAATCTATTGGGTATATACCTCCAGTAACAGTCCTCAGGGCCAGGTGGTTCTATAGTTAGAAAACATTTCAACACAGTGATCGACCAACGTTCGAAGGTCAAATTACAAGTTCATAAAGCTAAGGCAAGACACCATGTCTGATACGATACTCAACAAACTGAAACAAAACCTTCCTTACAAAAGAAAGGATCTACTGAACAGATATCTCCGTGAGTTCTTGGTCGATTTCCTAGAGCTGGATGCTATCGATGATATAGCGCCCGACCAGAGTTTTATAGAGCTGGGGACAGATTCGGCCCGTGCCATTGACTTTAAGTTGAAACTAGAGGAAACCCTTCACTGTTCGTTGACCAACACGGTCCTCTTCGATTATCCGAGGTTGAATCTCTTGACGGACCATCTTATCGAGGATGTGCTGCAGTTAGGAGATCCTTCGGGGAAAGAGACAGGTCCTGTGGTTGCAGAGCAGGAAATGATACAGGATCAGAAAGACAAGATCGCCATCATAGGGATGGCCTGCAGAATGCCTGGCGGTGCCATGGACCCCGAAGAATTTTGGAGGCTGCAGATCGATGGGGTCGATGCCATAGAAAAAGTGCCAAGATCGCGATGGGATGTCGATAAGTTCTATTCTCCGGACCGGAAACCAGGGGCCGTATCTAATAGGTATGGGGGATTTATGAGGGAGGTCGAACTGTTCGATGCCCGATTTTTCAATATCTCCCCTAAGGAGGCTGTTGAGTTGGACCCTCAACAACGTATATTGATGGAAGTAGTGTGGGAGGCCGTCGAGAATGCTGGGCAAGCCAACGAAGATCTGAAGGGGAAAAACATTGGAGTATTTATGGGTGTAAGGAACACAGAGTACTATCCCCCTCAAGGGTATAGGGATCCCAAAAATATTAATCTGTACAGTGCCATTGGGACACAGCTCAGCGCCGCCTCCGGTCGGGTCTCCCATTTCTTGGGTGTGACGGGGCCTAGCGTCTCTATGGATACCGCTTGCTCCTCTTCCATGACAGCACTTCATTTTGCTTGTGAGAGCATACGCTCGGGCACAGCTGCCGATGGTGCTATTGTAGGAGGAGTGAACATCATGATATCTGCAGAGTTGAGCGTAGCAGGAAGTCAGGGCGATATGCTTTCGGCTGATGGGCGTTGTAAAACGTTTTCGGCAAAGGCAGACGGATATGTGAGATCAGAGGCCTGTGCTGCTATTTTTCTAAAACCATTGGCGAAAGCGATAAACGACAATGACCCTGTATTGGCCGTTATCAGAGCTACAGGAGTTAACCAGGACGGAGCGAGTGGAGGGCTCACCGTACCCAATGGCCCATCGCAAGAGAGCTTAATTGTCCACACACTTAAGAATGCCAACTTGCAGCCTGCCGATATCAGTTATGTAGAGGCACATGGGACGGGCACACCACTTGGGGACCCTATAGAGGTGGGGGCCCTTAACAACACTCTAGGTAGAGCGCATACGAAAGAGCATCCGTTGCGCATCGGCTCCGTGAAGACCACCATTGGCCATACAGAGCCTGTTGCGGGATTGGCCGGGGTGATCAAGGTGGCCCAGTCCATGCAACATGAAATGATCCCAGCAAATCTGCACTTCGACCCACCCAATCCATATATCCCGTGGGAGGACATCCCCATCTCGGTGGTCAAAGAAAATACGCCTTGGCCGAAAAATGGAAAGTCGAAAAGATATGCGGGAATCAATAGTTTTGGTTTCACAGGATCCAATGCACATGTTATCCTGGAAGAGGCACCGACCATAGAAAGAAGAGAAGTTATCGACACCAAGTCTTATCATTTATTTGCGTGCTCGGCCAAAACGGAAAAGGCACTAAAACGGTTAGCGGAGAGATACGTAGCGTATCTTAATGTACCAGAGGATATTTCTTTCTCAGACATCTGCTACACCACAACCACGGGAAGAAGTCACTTTTCTCATAGACTCTCCGTACTCTCAAAAGATCGATCAGCGGTAGTAAAAGCTCTGCAGGGTTTTTTGGCAGGGGAGACACCTTCCGATCTTATGGTCAGTAAGACAGATATGCTTTCACCTAAGGTTGCTCTTTTCCTTTCGCCAGGCAGAATGCCCGATGCATCGATCGGTCGAGAATTATATAAGGGCGAACCATTGTTCAAAGAGATTATCAATCGATGTGACCGTTTGTTAAAGACCACATCACAAGAGTCCTTACAGGCATTTTTTTCTAGAAAAGAAGGTGATTCCTTCATGGAAACGATGCTAGATGGGCATATGATAGATGTTGCATACAGGTATGCACTTACAAAATGTTTGCTATCCTGGGGGGTGAGTCCAGATCTTATTTTGAGTCATGGGATCGGGGAAATTATTTCGGCCGCTGTGGCAGAAGTATTCTCGTTGGAAGATGCTTTTCGGTTGGTCGATGGATATGAGAGTTTCAAGAACGGGGCTTGCACTAAAGAGGAATTTGAGGCGTTGGCAAGATCAATTGATTACAGTATCCCTAAAATTGACCTGGTCTCTGGCGTTTCTCGCAACCTCAAGGGAGAGGCAATAGCTTCTGCCGGTCATTGGATAAGGCACCTTGGAGCAGAAAATGATTCCGCACAAGTACCGAAGGAGCCACTGTCCGGCGAATATGCCTGCGTGCTACAGATAGGGACAGGAGAGATCGAAGTGGAGCTAGGCGCAACTGTTCAATTACTGAGTTTTGAGCAAGGGTTAGAAGGTTCGTATCAATTGCAACGGATAAGGCAGGCCTTTTACGCTTTGGGGGTTCCCTTGAACTGGAAGGTACTGGCAAGAGGCAACGGGGCTGTTAAAGTAAGGCTTCCCAATTATCCCTTTCAACACAAGCGGTATTGGATAGAGGAGAGTGAACCGAAAGCATCACTGACATTCTACCAGCAGTCGTTGAAAAGCACACATCCACTTCTAGGAAGGAAAATAGATATTGCCGATCGAACCGGTGACCGCCTCCACTACGAGTCTTTTCTCAAGGCAGAACCCCCTCACTTTTTAACAGACCACCGCGTTTATGACCATGCGATCCTGCCTGGAGCAGCCTATGTGGAGATGGCCTTGAAAGCTGCTCACTCTTTGAACGCAGCAAATGACAACAACGAAGTGGCGATCTCTCTATCAGACATCTCATTGCGACAGGCCATGGTATTATCGGAAGATCAAGTGACTAAGGTTCAGTGCTCTCTGGACTCAGAGAAAAGCAATGATTCCTACAAGTTTCGTATTCATAGTCTTTCGGAACAAGGGAATGATAAGGAAGAGCCTGCTGAACCCATCTGGACGCTCCACGCCGAAGGTGTGATCACGATCGGTCACCAGAAACACAAGGACGCTCTCAAAGACAATGATATCGATACGATAAAGGATCGATGCCCCAAAACGAAGGAAAGTAAAAGACACTACCAGGAAATGACGGAGGCTGGTTTATACTATGGCCCAAGTTTTCAAGGTGTACACCAGATATGGCACAACCAAGAGGAGGCATTGGCAGAGATTCATCTACCCGAGGTGTTAAGGCCCCATTCAGACGTTTATAGATTTCATCCAGCGTTGTTGGACGCTTGTTTTCAGACTTTTGGAAGTTTACTGTCTCTGGAAGAGAAACGAGAGGCCCTTCTGCCGGTAAGTATTACCTCAATACAAATATATCGCGATCCAGCCCCCGAGTTGTGGAGCCACCTCAAATCGGTTCCCTCACCAGATAATAGGCATTACATCGGCGACCTCCTTATTATGGATAAAGTAGGCGACCCCATCGCGTATGTTAAAGGTCTTAAGCTGTTACGAGTGCCAGCCCACCAGTTCAACGGCACCTCAAGGGAATGGAAGAAGATGTTATATACTCTTTCATGGGAGATTCAACAAGAAAGACAGACAGAGATCTCCGAGACCGAAAGGAATCTCAAAGAGCCTGCCAGTTGGTTGATCCTCGCCGATCAGGGCAATCTGGGAAGCGAACTATCTTCCCGATTAGAAGAACAGAACGAACGGGTAGTGATGATACAAAAAGATGAGATCGACCCTACCTCCGTAGAAGCTTGGGAGGAGCTTATTGAAGAAGAATTTGATGAGGGATTCCCATCATTCTATGGCGTAGTGGTTCTATGGGGGTTAGAGGAGACCTCAGCACTTGAGGCCTTGCGAGGATCTATGAACTTACTGCAAGCACTTGATAAGAATGATAGGCAGAGACCTTCCACCAAGCTCCCCCCACGTATTTGGTGGGTCACCAGAGGAGGTCAGGCAGTGGTGGAGGATCTAGAGAAACTGAACGCCATACAAGCGCCCTTATGGGGGCTGCGCTCCAGTATGTCCTTTGAGATGGCAGACCACAAACCTATATGCATAGACCTTGACCCCTCTGCTCTCTCCGATCGGCTAGAAGCACAACAACTGTTCGAAGAAATGTGGAATCCCGACCTAGAAAGCCAGATAGCCTACCGCCAAGGGGGTCGATATGTTGCCCGCCTGTCAAAATACAGCAACTCGGATGAAACTGCACCCCTGTCAGCACCCTTTCAACTGAGGATACGAGAATACGGGGTTTTGGAAAATCTGGAGATTGTGCCTGATGTTTTACAAAAGCCTGGGCCAAGTGAGGTGCAAATTGCCATAGCGGCAAGCGCACTGAATTTCAAGGACGTTCTACATACACTAGGTATGCTTAAGGGCCACAGTGAGCAATTGGGAATACTCAAGGCGCAGGACCAACCTTTAGGTTTCGAATGTTCTGGGAAGATCACTGAGGTGGGCAAGAACGTACAAGGTCTTGTTGTTGGGGATCAGGTCATTGCAGTGGCGCCACAAGGTTGTATGAAGAGTACAGTTACAGTAGATGCTTCATTGGTAGTCAAAAAACCATCCTCATTGAACAGCGAAGCAGCGGCAGCCATACCCACAGTATTTCTTACAGCAGTATATGGGCTCGAGGAATTGGCAAAAATAAAAAAAGGCGACCGTGTCTTGATCCATGCCTGTGCGGGAGGGGTGGGACAGGCCGCGCTTCAAGTGGCTCAGCGTGTGGGGGCGACCATCTTTGCCACCGCCAGCAAAGGCAAATGGGACTTTTTAAGGTCACAAGGCGTAACACACATCATGGATTCCAGGACGCTCGATTTTGCAGAGGACATCAAAAGATCCACCCATGGCGAAGGAGTGGATATTGTGTTGAACAGTTTACGCGGCGACTATATCCCTAAAAGCCTAGAGGTATTGGCACCCAACGGACGATTTGTGGAGATTGGAAAAATTGACATCTGGAGTGCCGAAAAGATAAAGCAAGAACGCCCGGATGTGCGCTACTTTTCTTTTGATCTAGGGGATGAAATCAGGGAGACTCCCATCCTATTCCCCAGACTTCTGTCTAAGATCACCGAAAGATTTGCCTTGGGAGAATACAAGGCATTACCTATGAAGACCTTCCAGATATCCGAAGCATCCAAGGCCTTCCAATATCTGGCAGCGGCAAAGAACATTGGAAAGGTGGTACTTCGTGTACCCGAGATCAAAGAAGGATCTGTTGGTTTGCCACAAGGCGACAAGAATTATCTGATCACCGGAGGGTTGGGATTCCTTGGCTTAAAGATTGCCAAAGCCTTGGCAGAAAAAGGTGCCAAGCATCTTTCCCTGATGGGAAGAGGCAAACCTACCGATGTTGCCAAACAAGAGATCCTGGTATTGGAGCAGATGGGAGTGGCGGTATATGTCTTTCAAGTGGATGTTACCATAGAGCAAGAGGTGAACACATTTTTTAAAGCCATGAAAGCCAACATACCAGTTCCCTTGGGAGGAGTGGTACATGCCGCCGGTGTTCTCCACGATGGGTTTCTCCAAAAGCAGGATTGGGATAGCTTCTCTAAAGTATTATCCCCTAAAGTGGCGGGTAGTTGGCACCTGCATCGATGCACTCAACATCTAGACCTAGACTTTTTTGTTTGTTTTTCCTCCATGACATCCGTGCTAGGGGCACCCGGACAGAGCAACTATGCTGCGGCCAATGCCTTCATGGATACGCTCATACATTATCGCAAGGGTCTAGGGCTACCAGGGATAAGCATCAATTGGGGGCCGTGGAAGGGAGGTGGAATGGCAGCAGCCATGGAAAAAAAGATGCAGCAGAGAATAGAGAACCTAGGAGTAAAGGAGATCACTGTGGAGGATGGTCTTGGCATATTTACAATGTTATTAGAATCGGCCAGCCCACAGATCGGTGTGGCAGAGATAGAGTGGCCTAAATATTTTGCGGCTTACAGAAAAGAACAAGACAATCAGTTCTTGGAAGCTTTCTTTGAAGATAGCCAAGAGAATGGTTTAGATGGGACTTCGGTCATTGCTTTGGAAAATGCCTCCATAGAGGAGAGGGAGAAGCTACTTTTTGACCATGTGAAAGAACAAGTTGTCAAGGTATTGGGTATCGATCCCACCGAAGAGATCGATCCGCGGCAGGGGCTGTTTGAAATGGGAGTGGATTCCCTGCTCGCCGTCGATCTGCAAAACAGGTTGGAGGCAAGTACCAACCAGAGCCTCAGCTCCAGTTTCATCTTCGATCACCCTACGCTAGAGGCGCTTACCCAGTATCTGTTGCACGATGTTCTGAAGATGGGACAACCACAGACAGAAACGCAACCATCTCTAGAACCTCAAGAGGATGCCCTAGAAGATGAGGTGTCGAATTTATCGGAAGAAGAATTGGCCTCAGCATTGTCAGAGGCCATAGAAAAGAGCAATGCAACTGATTGACCATTGTTCCATAATGACTTAGGTTATTGACCCATGGTCCTTTAGAAAATCCTTAAAACCTTTATATGACATGAAGCGAGAGACTGAGATTTCGATAATCCGTAGGGTGTTCGAAAATATAAAGAACAGACAAGTCTCCAATCTTGCGGAAACAGCAGTAAAGATTCCCATAGAAGCCTATACAAGCCATGAGAATTTCCAGAAGGAAAAGGAGACCCTCTTTAAGAAATTCCCACTTATGGTGGGCTTCTCATCCCAGTTATCAGAGCCTGGTGATTACATCACCCATGACCTCACCGATGTCCCCATCGTGGTGATCAGGGGACACGACAAGAAGCTAAGGGCCTATGTGAACGCTTGCAGACACAGGGGCGCGCGGATTCTAAATGGAGCCAAAGGTAATTGCAAAAGAAATCTGATATGTCCCTTTCACGGCTGGTGTTATTCTGCCAACGACGGCTCCTTGAAAGCACTACCCCATCCCAGTGGATTCCGGGGACTTGACAAGAAAGAACACGGTCTGGTCCCTTTGACCGTAAGGGAGAATTTTGGGATGGTATTCGTGTTGCCCACTCCTGGAAAGACCTTTGAGTTAGATTCCTATTTAGGGGAGGTCTTTGACGATCTGGTGGGATTTGGATATGGCGACCATATCATTTACAGATCTGACCTGCATCACAGAAAGATGAATTGGAAATTCCATGTGGAGGCAAATTCTGAGACCTACCACTTTTCGTTCTTGCACAAAGAGACCTCTTCCGATAGCTACTTGAACCTAGGTGCTGTACTAGATTCCATAGGGCCTCATTCTAGAGGTGTGGCCCCACAGCATGGTATCTTAAAGTTGATGGAAGTAGGCGAAAGTCAGTGGAAATTAGAAGGTAATGTGGGCATTGTCTATTTTATGTTCCCCAACACCCTATATTTTACAGCAGGAGGATTTGGTCATGTGCTAGGCGTTTATCCTAAGGATGGACGTCATTGTACCTTTATCTCAGGTATGCTGGTTCCCAACACCCCCATGTCAGAAGAAAAGAAGACGTTCTATGAACTTCATTATCAGAACTACTGGGCCGCTATGAATGAGGATATGGACATAGGAGAATCTGCGACCACTACGTTAGACTCGGGTGCTAACACACATTTCACCTTTGGTAGGTTCGAGCAGCTATGTGCAAGGTTTCATGCGAATGTCGAGAGTGCCATAAACGGCAACTACACCATGGAGGACATTGTCCTGTCGAATCTTGAAATGCCCAATGAATACGTCAAATAAAATGAGGGACAAAGACTCCGACCATAAACAGTTGCTGGCCCGGGCACTGCTGTCCATAAAGAAGAATGAGAAGAGGATCCGTGACTATGAGTCGGCACGGTCCGAGCCCATCGCCATTGTGGGAGCCGGTTGCCGATTCCCTGGCAAGGTAAAGAACCTCGTGGACCTCCATGACCTTCTCAGCAATGGCCTAGATGCCATCACCGATGTGCCTGAGGGACGCTGGGACATGGACCACTATTATCACCCGGATCGCAACCATCCAGGGAAAATTTGTACACATAAGGGAGGATTTATAGAAGATGTAGATGGTTTCGACGCCATGTTCTTCCAATTGTCTCCGGCGGAGGTCCAGTTGATGGACCCACAACAAAGAATTTGCTTAGAAATGACATGGCAGGCCTTAGAGAATGCCAATATACTGCCCTCCAGTCTGTACAAAGAAGCTACGGGTGTGTTCTTTGGGGTCTCCACCCCTGACTACTTACTCAATATCTGGAAAGGTCTGGATGAAAAGGAACTTAATGGATACGTTGTTACGGGCAACTCCCACAGTACCTTGGCAGGGCGCATTTCCCACCATTTTGGGTTGAAGGGACCCTGCATGAGTGTGGACACTGCGTGCTCCTCTTCCTTGACGGCCATCCATTATGCCTGCAAGTCCCTCCGAGATAGGGAATGCAACCTGGCATTGACAGGAGGAGTGAACCTGATGTTCTCACCCCTGAGTACTATGACCTTCTCCCAAGCAGGCATGCTCTCCCCAGATGGGCATTGCCATACCTTTGATGCAGCGGCGAACGGCTATGTCCGCTCCGAAGGTGCCGCAGTGATAGTCCTGAAACGGATGTCGGATGCGCTAAAGGATGGTGATCGGATATTGGCAAAGATACTGGGCACCGCCATCAACCATAATGGTCCCAGCGGAGGGTTGACCGTTCCGAACGGAACCTCTCAACAGGAAGTGATCCGCCAAGCCTTGAAGAATGCAAAGGTAGATTCCAGTGAGATAGACTACGTAGAAGCGCATGGCACTGGGACCCCCCTGGGGGACCCCATAGAGGTCAATGCCCTGAACAAGGTTCTCGGGGAGGGACGAGACCCTAAAAGACCCCTAACCATAGGGTCGATAAAGACCAACATAGGACATACGGAGGCAGCGGCAGGCATTGCAGGCCTGCTAAAATTGGTGTTACAATTGCAGCATCAAGAGGTCTATCCCCATCTACACTTCAATGATCCCAGTCCTAAGATCCCCTGGGATGCTATTGCCATAAAGGTTCCCAAAGAGGGAGCACTATGGACATCGAATAGTAAAAGACGGATAGGCGGTGTGAGTTCCTTTGGCGTAAATGGCAGCAACGCCCATGCTATTGTCGAGGAGCATCGAGATGAATTGAGAATTAAAAATGAAGAATTAAGAATTCAAGGACCCTTCATTGTTCCCCTTTCGGCAAAGCATAAGGAGCGGTTAAAGGAGATGGCCCAAAACTTAGCAAGGTATCTGGATCACGTCTATAATCTCAAGACTGACATTCAAGATTCTCGATTACAGCATATCGCCTACACCCTGCAGACCAGCAGAGAACCCATGGAAGAGCGTCTAGCACTGGTGGTCCAAGATGTACAAGAGCTAAAAGAACGATTGAGCAACTATGTGAGGCAAGGAAAAGGTGCATTTACAGGAAACGCAAAGAAAGAACAGATAGATTTCTTCCTACAAGGAGAGGCTGGCAAAATATATATCGATACCGCCATTGAGAAAAAAGAATACAGTTCCTTAGCTCAACTATGGGTGAAGGGCGTAAACATCAACTGGGGACTCCTCTATCCTGATGGAACCCCTGACAAGATCAGCCTTCCCACCTATCCCTTTGCCAAGGAATCCTATTGGTTTCCAAGGTCCAAGGAACGAACATCAGATGCTTCAGCAATGCATCTCCACCCGTTGTTGCACAGCAACGAGTCCGACCTATCAGAACAAAAGTACCAAAGTGTCTTTGCAGGGAATGAAGCATTCCTGCAGGACCACAAGGTAGAAGGGAAACAGATGCTCCCTGGGGTAGCCTATCTGGAGATGGCCCGGGAAGCAGGTACAAGAGGCACAGGCAGCCCCATCAACCATTTAAGGAACATCACTTGGCTGAGACCCATAACGGTAAACGGTGAGCCAACACAGATCACGACAAGCCTGTTCGAAGACGGACAATCCATTGGTTATGAGATATATGGCAGTGAGGGAGAAAAGGAACAGATATATGCCAGAGGTACCTTGGATGCAGTGCAGCTCACTCCCCCACCAGACCGCAACATCGAACAGGTCAAAGGACGTATGGAAAATCAAAAGTTGGGTGAGGAGTGCTATAAGCTGTTCAAAGAGGAAGGGTTGGCTTATGGAGATCATTTCCAACGTATGGAGGTAGTACACTACAATAAAGAGGAGTCCCTGAGCAAGATAATTCCATCCGAAGCCGACAGCTATGTGCTGCCACCATACATCATGGATAGTGCCCTGCAAACGTGTATAGGTCTGGAATTTGGATCTGGGGAATGGAGTCTTAGTTTACCTTACAGTGTAGAGGAAGTGGCCATCTATGGGGAGGTAAACGACACCCATTGGTGCTATGCCCGAAGGAATCCTAACAATCGCGAAAGGAACAATATAAAAAGCTATGATATCGATTTACTTTCCGAGACAGGAAAGGTCTTGTTGCGCTTCAAAGGCTTTGCGACCTTGCCTGTGGATGGCTCATTGAAGCAGAAATATTCTCAGGATGATGGAAAACCATCCAAAGGAGGTCTCTATCTGTACTCAGGGAACTGGAGAAAGCAGGCATTAGAGAATGACAAGGAAGTCGAAGGGTCGGACAGGTTGGTCATACTCGTCGGCGGATCAGAAGAGCTGGCTGAAAGATTGGCAGGACTGTTATCTGCTGAGACCATGGCCGTGAATGAGCTTGGGGAGATAGCCTACTTCAATACGATCCTGAAAATTATTCAGCACAGACTAAAAGGCAAGGGCAATAAAAACTTTACATTACTGTACAACAACCGATACCATCATAAATACGCCTTTATCGCTGGACTGCTTAAGACAGTAGCTTTAGAATATCCTGGTTACAAGGTCAAAGTAATAGGGGTCGATAGCCTGTCCCTGAGAAAAATAGGCACTCTGATAGAGACGGTACAGGCGGAGTGGCAAGATTCCTCTCAGGAAGTACGATATCTAAAAGGTGAAAGGGAGGTGCTAGGTACAGAAGCACTGGCCTATGTGCGAGTGCCAAGCCCCAAAATAAGAGTGAAAGAGGGGGGCGTGTATTTGATCACAGGCGGAGTTGGGGGTCTGGGGAAGCTCTTTGCAGACCATATCGCCAAGACCAAAGACACCTTACTGATCCTCACAGGCCGCAATGGTACTTGTCGTTTGAATGACAAGGAACTAAAGAACTTGAACGCCACTTACTACCCTTGTGATGTTACGGACAAGAAGGCAGTAGAACAACTTGTCCGTACCATTATGGAGACCCATGGCAAACTCACGGGAATTATCCACAGTGCGGGAGTGATCAGGGACAATCTATTGCTCAAGAAGACCGCTGAAGAGGCCACCGCTGTACTCCGTCCTAAAATAGATGGGGTAAGGTATCTGGATGAGGTCACAAAGGACCTGGATCTGGACTTTGTGGTGTACTTCAGCAGTCTTGCCGCAGTATTGGGCAATGTGGGGCAGGGAGATTACGTAAGTGCCAATGCGTGGATGGATCACTATGCCACCTATAGGAACAGCCTCCGTTCCCAAGGGAAGAGGAAAGGGATCACTCTGAGTATCAATTGGCCACTGTGGAAGGACGGGGGCATGCAGGTGGATACCGCGACCGAGACCTATTTGGAGCAAGAGTTGGGAATGTACCCACTACCTACAGAGAAAGGCCTTGAGGTCTTCGAACGCTTCCTGAATGAGGAAGTGGAGCAAGGGATCGTGGTCTATGGAGATGTTGGTTTGGACCAAGCGTTCAGCAAATTGAATCGCGTATCCCCAGAAAAAAAGGCATCTCCCTCCGACGATCTCGTGAGAAAAGGCGGGGATATCACATTCGAGGCACTTTCCCAAAAGATCAAGGAACAGATACAAGAGGTCTTCAAGACACCTATCGACCGATTGGAAGTGGACAAGGATCTGGAAGAATATGGAGGAGATTCTATTCTATTTGCAGACCTGGTACAGCAGCTCAACACCTCCTTAGGTATCTATCTAGCGACCACCGCTCTGTTCGAATACCGGACGATCAAAGACCTGACCCACCACATCCTTAAAGAGCATACCCCTCAGATACAAGAAGACGAAAAACCTTCACCCACCCCATCTAACCAAGGTCGCAGGAACAGGAAGATCAAGAGGGTTTCCAGATCCGATACACCCCAAGATGCGTATGCCATAGTGGCCGCATCGGGAAGATTCTCTTCGGTGGAGACAGCAGAAGAGCTCTGGCAAAAAGTTGTCCAAGGAACTACCCTGACATTTTCCCAACAAAATGGCTCCTCCAAAGGTCTGCCCTATGGCACCCTGTCTCCAAAACAACTAGAGGATGGACTGTCAATATTGAATCTTGATATCTCCAAACTGTCTCAAATGTCCTATCAGGAACAATTGGTCTTTGATGCGCTGTCCAATGCCATGGTGGAATATGGACTGGACAGAGAGGCCTTCACCTCAAGGGCCACCGGGGTGTTCATTGCTGCCCAGCAGGTGTTTGAAAGTGCGGAAGATCCCTATGGTGGTAACAACACGCTGGCCTACCTGATCCCTAACAAGGTATCCTTCCATCTAAATTTGAAGGGACCTAGTGAGGTGGTCAACACCTACTGTACCAGTGGCTATGTGGCCATCCATAGGGCGATTCAAAGCATGGTCTCCGGGGAATGCGAACAGGCCATCGTGGGAGGGGTCAACGTGATCCCTAAGGACGAAATGGCGTTGGCCGAGAACTCCGAGTTCTTCGATCTTTTGAGCAAAAATGGACGCACAAAGAGCTTCTGTGACGATGCACAAGGCTTTGTGCGGAGCGAGGGCGTGGGCATTGCCTTGATAAAGCCGCTGAGATTAGCAAAGGAAGACAACAACCAGATATTAGGTATCATTAAGGGTACTGCGGTCTCTCACGGGGGAAAGGCCTTTGCCTTAGAGGCGCCAAGTGCAAAAGGGATCAAGAAGGTCATTGAGACAAGCCTCTCCAAGTCTGGAGTCCCCGTAGATACCATAGACTATATAGAGGCCCATGGTATTGCCAATCCTATGGCCGATGCCATTGAGTTGGGAGCAGTGAATACCGCCTACAGGGCACTTTCTAAGGATTCCAATAAGAAATGGCACATTGGTAGTGTCAAGCCCACTCTGGGCCATCCGGAACTGGCCTCGGGCATGGCCTCGCTATTGAAGGTGCTGAAGGCCTTTGAGCACAGGACGCTACCCGGTATTGCAGGACTGGACCGAGTAAATACAGAATTGGCCCCTGATCACACACTTGTATTGAATAAGACGCCCACACCGTGGAAGCGTAGTGAACACCCCAGACGGGCTGCCCTTAATGGGTATGCGGTGGGGGGAGTGAATGCACATATTATCCTAGAGGAATATCGAGAAAATGGGAAAGTAGAAGAAGATCCCTTACCCATAACAGCTATTGTGGGTACAGTGGATCCACATGGGTCCGAACCGATAAAAGGAGGGGGACAAGATACCGAGAGCTTGAGAGGTGAGATAGTTGCCATAGCCTATGAGACGTTTGGCCTTAAGGAAGGGGGTATCGATACAGACCGGTCCCCTATCGACTATGACTTCGATTCCGTAAAGGTCATTCAATTCGTTCGTAGGGTCAATGCGGCCTTCGACATCGATGTGAAGATGGGGCAGATCCTCAGTGCAGATGATTTTGAGTCCATGTTTGAATTGTTTGAAAAGGCCATTGTAGTATCAAAGGAAACGGATAAAGATGCAATAGAAGATTCGCAGGAAGCGCTTCCTACCGTATATCCTTTATCCGAAGGTCAGAAAGGATTGCACTTTATCCAACTATCAGACCCGTTATCAGTTACTTACAATGTTCCCGTCGCCCTGGAGATACATGAAGATATAGACCCGGAAAAACTCTACCAGATCACCGAGTCTCTATTGGAAGCCCACCCGATTCTAAGGACTGTTTTCACTTTGGACGATAAAGGAGAAACAATACAACAGGTACAACCGGTACAAGGGTACTTAGAAAGAGATGTACAAGAACTAAGAAAGGACGAGACCTTCATCCAGGTATTCAAAACCTTAAAAGGAATCCCGTTTGATCTGACAAGGGAAGTCTTCAGGTTGTATATCCGTACCTCTAAACAAGAACAAAAGACCGGAGTTTTCTTTGTAATCCATCATATTGTTGTTGACGGAACTTCCGCTTCCATCTTGTTGTCCAAATTTTTGGAGCTGCTACGGCAACATCAAAATGGAATGGATAGTTTACCACTTCCGGCAGATCGAAATTATTTTGATTTTATTGCCTGGGAACAGGATTATATCCAAAGTAAAGCAGCAGCAGAGGATGTCGAGTATTGGAAACATAAACTGCTTGGAAATATTGAACCTCTCGAACTTCCTTACGATCATATTCCTAAGCAGGATCGGCAAGCGATCACAGGAACGGAACAACTCATCCTTTCAAAAAAAGAGCTACAAGATTTGAAGACAACGGCCAAATCCTTGCGAGTCAACTTATCGGTACTCATGCTGTCGGCTTTTAAAGTGCTTTTGTATAAGTTGACAGGAATGAAGGACATTACGGTCACCATACCTACCGCAGGCCGACCTAAAGAGCAATACCAGGACAGTATAGGATTCTATATCAATATGATGCTTTCAACAGACCAAATATATGCGGATGAGTCTTTCTCAAATTTTACTGACCGAGTGAGATCAGGCTTTTTAAGCGATATCGATCATCTGCGGTATCCTTATCCCAAGCTATTGACAGCATTGGATCTGACCAGGGGGAGAGATAATGACCGATCCCCAGTCTCCTATGTCTATCAGAATATCTTCGACAAGGCGCTTGCGGAGAGTGTTATGGATGATATTGTAGTGATGGAGAGCCTTGAACAAGAGATCACCAACGCTTATACGTTGGAGGTGGTCGATCTAAGAGATCGCCTTATGATAAAACTCAAATACAGAAAGGACCGTTTCTTGAAAGAATCTATGAAACGACATTTGGGATATTTAAGGAAAACTCTAAACACTATCATTGCAGATCCAAAGATGATCCTAAGAGAGATAGACATCCTGTCCAAAGAAGAAAAAGATCAGCTCTTAGTTGATTTTAACGATACCAAAGTAGACTACCCAAAAGATACATGCATCCATGAACTATTTGAAGGGCAGGCAAAGAAAACTCCTGATAACATCGCAGTGGTCTTTGAGGATCATCAGCTTACCTACAAAGAGCTAGAAAAACGCAGCAAACAACTGGCCATCTATCTACAAAGACGAGGAGTACAACCTGATACCTTGGTAGGTATTTGTATGGACCGCTCCGTGGAGATGGTCGTGGCCATCCTAGGCATCTTACGAGCAGGTGGGGCTTATGTCCCCATTGACCCCTCCTATCCAGAAGAAAGAATCCGATATATGCTGGAGGATGGTATCATAAATGGGAATACCCAGGGTGCTGTAAAACTGGTGTTAACCAGGGAGTCTTTAACAGGAACTCTGGAATCCATGGCCAACGGTCAGGAGGTAACATTCGTTTCATTAACTTCTGATTGGGATGACAACGAAGAGATCAAAGAAATGAAAGGCGGGCTACAAAGAAAAGTCTCTTCCAAAGATCTGGCCTATGTGATCTATACCTCAGGAAGTACAGGAAAACCTAAAGGCGTTATGATAGAACACAAAGGAATCATTAACACAATGTATGGTCAGCAAAAATTAGTAAATGTTAGTTCAAAGAATCAACTTCTGCAATTTGCTTCTCTTTCTTTTGATGCATCTATCTGGGAGATATTTATGGCTTTACTCCGGGGAGCTTCATTACATATCATATCTGATAGTGTAAAGCATGATAAAGAAAAATTTAAACATTATTTAGTAGATCATTCTATAGAAATTGCAACACTTCCACCTAAATATGCCAAATTGTTAGATCAGGAGGTATTTAAGCAATTAAAAATACTAATTACAGCCGGAGAGTCGGCAAGCAAAAAGCTTATAGAACTGATGAAAGGAGGCATTTACTTTAATGCGTACGGCCCCACTGAAACCAGTATATGTGCAACAATGTACAAAGTGCCCTTTCAAGATACATTACCACCGGATATTCCAATAGGTAGCCCTATTCAAAACACTTCTATTTATATCGTATCGAATGACCTGAAACTATTACCCATAGGAACTCCCGGTGAGCTATGCATTGCCGGAGACGGTGTTACGCGAGGCTATCTAAACCGTCCGGAACTGACAGCAGAGAAGTTTATAGACAATCCCCTCGGAGAAGGGAAGTTATATAAAACTGGTGATTTGGCCAGATGGCTTCCGGACGGGAATATTGAGTTTTTAGGCAGGATAGACCATCAGGTGAAAATACGAGGCTTTCGCGTTGAGCTAGGCGAGATTGATACGGCCTTAAACAATCATAAGGATATCCAAAATGCCGTGGTGATCGCCAAAGAGCATTCAGAAAGTAAGCAACTGGTAGCGTATTGTGTACTCAAAAACAAAGATAAAGAATTGGATGTTCAGGAGCTAAAGGCTTATCTATCTAAAACCTTACC
>JAAUYM010074880.1_pt1 | contig 20463 bp, 20 predicted proteins | sample 7278001 | NCBI WGS metagenome assembly JAAUYM01 (sample SAMN14350224, study PRJNA611818) | marine sediment metagenome | isolation source: surface marine sediment (1.8m) | place: French Polynesia: Moorea | collected 2018-08
AAGAACAGGTGAGGTGGGCACGTATGTATATACACAGTCACGGAAGTCTTCCGTGATACAGTACCACTGTACACTTGTGTTGCAGAACCGTAGAGATCTCTGTGTGCAGAACAGTGAACGGTGAACTGAATTTTTTTTCGTGTGCCCGCGCATGCGCAGCGGGGGTGGGGGAAGCAAAAAAAGGTGTCGCATTTCTCAAAAAACATGTACATACCGTACATCTCACTTTTTAAGTAGAAAAAACTCGTACATTACAAAAAGACGCAATTAAAATTAAACAAATTGCTAAAAACATTTTGCTATGTTAAAATTACTTGAGTGAAGGAGTTAAGGCGTCGACTCGTCCGCAATTTCGACTGCAATCTGCGTGGAAGAGTGGAAGGGAAGCCAGAGTAGGTAATTTCTCATCTCCAAGCCTACCCCCATCTGTGGAGGAAAAATTACTTACTAAAAAAAAATTGGCTCATTGTATGTATATGACTGAAGTATGTGTGTTTTCGACTTAAAGCACAAAAATTGATTGAACAATTACACAACCTCTAAATAACATCGTACAATAAAGAAATGACATTTAAAAAAAACAGGGAAACGAAATCCTTGTAAACCATTTGCTTGTACTACTTGATGTAACCTTGCATATTATGTTCCATAATTTAATAAAAGGAAACTTTTGATTTAAACAAGAGCTGGACAACAGGATATTTTGCTCTTTCTTCTTCCTGACACCTGGTCTTGGACCGCGATTCTTTTCCTCAAAAACAGCAATAGAGCAATGCTTAACATTAAAAAAAAACCACTCCTAACAACTCATGACCGTAACACCTCATTCCAACCAGGCCGAAAAAGGTCTTAATGTCGACTCGGATAGGGAGACTCAGGTACTCTTCACACCACCTGCACACCTCTTCTCCCCGCAGAAGGGGACCCGGCCATGTTGGCCTCTGTTGCCCTCGCAGACGCGCTGCCATTCCCATGCCCGGGGCGGTCGTCTTCCTCAGTCAGGAGCTGGTCCTTCAGCAGCTGGAGCTCCTTGATGCCGTCCTCGTAGACCTCAGACTTGTGTGAGACCAGACGGAGGTAGAAGTGGGCAGCAAAGGCCACGAAGATGATCAGGATCGGGATGAGCAGTCCGGTGGCGACCCATGCGGCACGGTGTGTCAGGCCGTAAAACTTGACCCAGCACAGGATGCAGATCTCCACCAGAAAAAGCAGGATCCCCAACACAGTGGAGAAGGCCCAGGCAAGCTCGACTATGAAGTTCATCTTCATGTGTGGGGACTCAAAAACGGTCTTCTGGGTCTGGTAGTGCAGGTTTGCTACAGCCTCTACGTTGGGCAGGATGCAGGTGGAGATCATCAGTGCCAGCATGTGGACAGCAATCAGCAGCACCGTGCAGATCACAAAGGTGATAAGCAGAGGCTCGGGAACCTTAAGAGAAGTGTTCATGGATGAGGTTGAACAATCATTGTTGTCGAGATGTGACGCACCTCTTCATCAATCTGGATCTCAACCATGGCCACCATAGCGAACCCGGAAAGGAGTGCTGAGGTCCGACTGGAGGCCTTTAGCTTGGCCCTGCTCAAGTTGAGGACCTTCCAGTGGTAGATGTTTTCGTCGACGCCCTGATAGAATATTGGGAAATAAATGTGAAATTACCGTGAAATGTTTCTATTAGCTTGACTGCAATAAGGTAAAAAGTAATAACGTGTAATAGCAGAATTTATAAAGTGCTGTTGCATGTATTCGAGACAAAAGAGAAGAAAGACAGAGAATTTTTATCAGTAATAAATTATGCTTTCTCCATACAGTACTGTGTACGTATATGTACCAAGACTGAAAGCACTGTAAAAAAAATACACAGAGTAATGACTTTATACTAAAAATTTAAAGAGAATGCTTTACATTTCAGCACTGTGCAAATGAGACAAGTGTGAGAAACAACTAGAAAAATATAAGATACAAACTGTAACCAAACAAGGGAACGGACTAAATGAGAGCAAACTCATGCCAAGAGTGGTAAATGAATGAGGAAGGCACTACGAATGAGTGACATCATGGTACACATGCTGAATGAACTTGCTTCAACACTTGCAGCAGCCAGAACAGGGTTTGTGCCATGGAGGACATTGGCGCCAATGAGATATGCGCCGGCGGCGGAGGGAGGGTAACTGAGGACAGAGTCCGTTGAGAGTCCACCACACTTTGAAAGATCCCTACTCTTCGACTTCTCATTTTCCTAATGCAGCGTGTACACAGAGATAAATAGGAGAATTATTAAACTGTGTTTACCCTGTTTGGTAGTTGCCTAAATTGCCAGAGCTGGCAATTTAGAATTTAGTCCATGTAGTACTTCCTCACAATGCTCTTCTGCTAACACCAGTAGTTTTTTTTACCTGCATGTTTGAGTCAGTTTCCTCCAGGTGCAACGTTTTGGTGAGTCTGGAGATGGAGACACGTTTGTGGGTGGTGGAACCTACTTTGCACTCAGCCACAGACTCGCTGGTCTGTAGGGTGGGCCTCAGCTCGGGGGGGTAGAAGGAGGCTGCGGAAATTATGCTAGAGGAGTAGGAGGGAGGAGGGAGTTGGTTGGCACGATGGCGCCGAAGTGGGGAGGAGGGAGACGAAGACGCGGAGACGGAGAGGGCTGCAACAACAACAAAAAAAACCACACGAGTTTGTTTGTTACGAGGAGTCCACATTCTAACAAGGCAAAGAATGTGCGAGTAGTACTGTACTATTATAGTCACCTCTTTGCCCAGCTACTAAACTGACGATCGATGGGGCAGAGGGATGAGAGGAGGAGGGCGAATACGAAGGCTGCGAGCTGGGGGAGGTGACAGGGTCACGAGGAGGAAGAGGGTGGCGGAGGCGACCACAACCGGGGGAACCGTGCTTGGACCCAGGTTCTTCTTGGCAGTGAGAGGAGGGTTTCAGAGGTCCCTTGACGACCTCCTCGGAGATGCTGGCGGGAGGGACGAGAGACATGGAGGCATCGTCGGGCAACTTCTATCAGCAGGAGCAGAGGAGGAGGAGGAGGAGGCGATTGTAAATAAGTGATGTCAGCGACCTCAGCTTGACTCGAAAAACGGAGTCACTATTAAATTTGATTAAAACTCAAAATCACCTATGTAGGGTAGGTGCATGAATTTCTTTGATGTTACTCAGTGTGTAAGGAAGTGGTGCAAGATTTCAGTCGCGAAATCCGTCTTGGTCGGTTTGGGTGTATCACTACTGAGACACTTGACATAGACGCTTGACGCAACCTTTCCAACCTCTCCGCTTGTTTACGTCAGCTGGCGATCATTTCATTCTTTTTGCGTATTGCTGACGCAAAAGAAGAAGAAGATCTCCTTTTTTTTTTCAAAGAAGAAGAGGGAAGTCGCGGTGTTCTGGTGAGGTTTTGGAGCCAGTGAGGCAAGCCAACAGAGCGAGAGCCAGGCTCCTCCTTCCTTCACTGAGGACGAACGAGCCCTGCAGAACACCCTGTCCAGGGATCTCTTCCAGAAGATCTTCAGACGAGGTCTCCTAGTGGCATCTCTCGTCAGTAACTTCCTTCTGGCCGAGAGGATCATGAGGAAAGTGCACGGACTCAGGATTTTTTTTTTTTAATCTGACGGGCGACTCCCATGAATTTGCCCCCAACAGGTCGTACGAGCGCACTCCTATTTCCGCACCCTTATCTCCATCTGATATCAGGACACTTTAAACAGAGAGGGAAGAGGGATAATTTTGTTTAACTTTTTTGTTGTTAATGTTTCAGGGCCTATGAATTGCAGGCCAAGTTTCTCTCTTTGTCGTCCAAGTCCTTTACAAAGCAGCTGATGCACCATCAGTGCAATGACTTTGACTGTGACCATGTCCTGGAGGCACTGGACCAAGGAGTGGCTCTATAGGCACAACCTGGAGGTGTGGTCGGAGGCAGAAATGCAGAGGGAGTGCATGAAGACGAGGATGTGCTAGTTGTAGTTACGAACTGGTGAGTTGATTTGAGGAGGAGGAGGGAAGGGACTTGACTTGACACTAAGGGTGCGCGTCAGTGTATTTCGGCTTCTGCGTTCATGGATGCGGTCAGGGTCGCTTCCGTATCAGTCCAAAGAGAACAACAACCTTCCGAGATTAGAAATATAGTAAAGGAGGAAAGATCCGTAGCAGATGGAAGGAGGTTCTAGTCTAGTACTGTCTAAAGCAGATAGAGAAGGCCTTCCTTTTAGTGCCTTCGTCTTCGTTTCACCATGTGCAGGACTACAAAGGCAATAATCATCATGACCAGTGCGATGCCCAAAAGTATCTTTGCATGCCGCATAGCATCTTCTTCGGTCATTTTTGGACGTAGCCTTGATTGATTTTAGAAGGATATATTGTCGCCATGTGCATTCGAAAAAAAAAATCCCATAAAATTTAGTGCTGCCAGAATGTTTATGCTAAAAAATGCAAAACTCCTGAGGGTGTCATGGTAGTTGCAATTTTTCTGCGAGGTTGATTGCTTGGGCTCTGAGATTGGTTTATTCCATCACTGTCTTCGCCGCCATTAATCTCCTCTATTTAATGTTTTTTTTTATTCTTGATGAGTTTCCATCATTTCTGGTTGAAGGGAGTGATACAGTGACCCGTATTTGTTTTTGCACAAAACCCCTTGTTCCTGAACTGGTGAAATATGATGTACACTGTACCATGTACACGTAGAGTAGGTACGTGTACTCATGGAAGTCTCAGACCTGGAAAGGAAACCTCAAAAATGGAATCATTTAAATTTTGGGAAGGAAGCTGCGTATATTGGCGTATTTTGGTAAAATGGCTATCTTTGCATACTGTCAAAAAAATATCCCAACCCGATCCGTCATATACTACATTGTACTACATACAGTACATATACGTTGTACATACTGTATACTGTACATGGTACTAGTTACATGTAGTCTCCCCCTTACCCCGACCAGACATACCATTTATCTCATTGGTACAAAGTTGACATATTTCAAGCAACTTTGCATTTTTTCCCCAAATAAACCACTGTTCTATGTTTAATTAACGTCTCAAATGTGAGAGAGGAGAAGTATTAAAGAAGTTAAAGGTCTTCTTTCAGATGAGGGAGCGCAGACAGGTGAGTTCACAGTTCACGTCCCTCTCCTACGTGAATGCTCACGACGAGGCTGCTGGCTGGATCTGACGATGGATTCATACAAGTCTACGTACAAGGACAGGTAGAAGGATACTGAGGAGACCATCTTTTCTTCCAACACGAATGCCAAGGTGAAGCTGGTGATTGCCTGGAATGGAATATCCTAAGAGATGGTTCCGATGGCAGTGATCAGGACCCAGCAGCACTTCAGACTGTGTGTTGTCTGGGAGCAGAAGAGCAGAATGATAGCAGCGGGTGGCAGAGACTGCAAGGTCATACTCCTGTGGGACGCAAACAGGGAACTCATCCGGCTGGCCACGGCTCCTCCAAGTGGGAACTTGGGAATGTAGGTACAGCTTTAGGAATATCTGAACCATTGGACGGAGGAACGACGGTCACTCAAGTGCTTTTAGCATGTTGTGAAACCACCATCTCCTATATACCTACAGTATACATCTAGAAAAGTCACATACAAGTAGTAAACTGTAAACTCTATTTGTTAAACAGTGCTAAACCATATACCATAGTATGTACTAATATTTGAATGTGTCCAGGCTGTTTAAGCAGTATTAATTTCGGTACATGGTTATTTTCATGGTGGTGGTTTTTTCGCGAGCCGAGTCTATCTTGTGGTAATCCTTACGGTCTAAGCATGACAACTTCTTATTGATTGCACTATCACAACGCCAGAATCGTCCCAAAGAACAGCAGCAGGGGAGCATATTGAACACTTGGGTAGTCGAGTGGCCTCCTTGCTTTCGGACATGGGCTCTGTTCGCATCCAGCCCCTCCTTCGACCCCATTTAGGTACTCTACTTTGTCTTGGGCAGGTGTCCCCTGCTTCCTCGCTACTGCACCGACCACTCCTGCGTCAGGAGGACAAGCTGCGCCACCTCCAGGAGCCTCTCCTCCCTTCCTGGGCTGGATGGCAAAGTGGAGGCAAGGTTGCGGCACTCGTGGTGCCCAAGAGAAGTAGCGGACGGGGAAAGGCGGATATTCTCGCGTTGGATCTCGGTGCGGTCTAGAAAATGACCCAACTTTAACTTAACTGCGTCCTTCCTAATCACGGTAGTCATTCAAAAATGTTCCAATTATAAATGGACGTACATTAATTATTGCAAGCTACAGTATTTTACTCGCTAAGGAATTCTCCTGTTTAATGTCTTGATTCCCAAGCCAAGCAGTGTTAAAACTGTTAAGAGGGAATCTAAGCTCGAAAGGCCTAGTTTTCACCAGGGAAAAATGTAAAAACATGTGTAATTGTGACACAACTCGAAGAATCTCGTCTAAGAGAAGTTATACTACCACATTTCTTAAAGGGATGCATTTTTAAGAACGAACTGCTCATACCACGAACTGCTCATACCACTGCCTTGTGCAACTTATTAATGTTTCTGCAGCGATGTAGTTTAATGCTGAAGTTGAAAGACGCGCTACCTCTTCCCGCCCCTGTTCTGACGTGGTGCTTGGGTGACGTGGATGAAGGTACAGTGTAATACACCGGCGACTGAGGGAGGAGAGGAGAAGAGGGGGAGGGAGGGGGGGCATGAGCAGCAGGCAGAGAGAAAGAAGGAGGCAGGGAAGGGCAAGGGGGGAATCGGACTATTGTCATCGTCCTTGAGAGGCTTTCGTGAGCCCCGTAGGAACAAGGCTTGCAGGATCGGCAGTTCAAGCAATGGGGAGGAGTACTGTGTCAGTGGAGCGATCTCCAAGTTCCCACCAGGGGGTTACCTCAGCCATTGTAACAAGGACCTGACAATAACTTCCCACATGTTTCACTTACTGCAGGCACAGAGACCTCCTAACCAGGTATCCTTGCGGAACGGGTTTGACTGTGTTTTGTTGCTGCCAGCTTGTCGGTGCCTATGGCCAATTTCCAGCTAATTGCGGCGGTCATCAAACGTTGCAGTATGACTGCAGGTATTTCTACGTTTTATTGTATCAGCTCTCTCCGTTTCACCTGAGGACGAGACAAAATATGTAGAGGGCGGTAAACGACTTCTCGTGGGAGAGAGGGGGCGATTCCGCGAGTTCCCGTCTCCATCCACGAAGGATGGAGAGGAGACGGAGGGAGGAAAGAAGAACAGCAGCACTTTTCAGCCAACATGACAAAAAGCAGGAAAGAAGAAGCAAAGTGAGAGGAAGAGAAGCATCCTGCTTGTCCCTTGATCGCCGCGGTCCAGTCCATGTCTGCGCTGCAGTCTGGTCCCGGGGGCGCCTCGGGGCGGCCCCAACCGCCTCCCATGTACCAGATGCCAGTGGGCGCCCAGATGGTGCTGGCGCCGCCGCCAATCCCCGGAGGCGTCGGGGCCGGCGCAGGCGCCGGCGCCGGCGCCGGCGTCGGCGTCGGCGTCGGGGCCAGCGCAGGAGGCGGCGGCGCCGGGAACACGTTCGAGAGGTACGCTCCTCCAGTCGACCCATCGTACCTCGGAGGAGTGCAGCAAGGACAGCAGCAGCAACAACAACAACAACAACAGCAGCAGCAGCAGCAACAACAGGCTTATGAGCCCCCAGGAGTGAGTCACCAAGAAGAGCCGCCAATGCAGCTGGCTCCGGTTGGCAATCTTCCAGACGTGGCACCCCCGGCCGGACAAGGACCGCCCGACATCCTCTTGGCCGATCCCTTCATTCCGAGTTCAGACAGAAATTTATACATGCAGACAGGACAGCTGGAAGGAGGAGGAAACCATCCTCCTGCTCCGCTTCTCCCACCTTCTTCTTTGCCTCCGGCCGCCGGATGGGCGGACCCATACTATGTTCACGATCAGCCCGACTCCTTCATGCAGAGAGACCGCGCCCCGGTGGACGGTGGCAACGAGGCGGAGCAGCAACCACCGCCTCCTCCTCCCTTCCCCTCCGTTCCTCCTCAGGCAGCAGACACAGGCTTTCAGGTTCTGGCTCCTCCAACAGCAGCGATGCCCCATCAGGGGGGAGACGTCGATCTGCCTTTAGACCGGCTAGTTCTCGGCGAGAGTGCTGCACAGCAACAGCAGCAACTGCAACAGCAGCAGCAACTTCAGCAGCAGCAGGAGCAACAACAGCAACAGCAGCAGCAGCAAGAACAACAACAGCAGCAGCAGGTTGTCCAGCCCTCGCCGCCAGTTCAAGACCGCTTCGTCACTGGCACCAACGAGGGTGAAGGGGACCAACAGCTTCAGCAGCCGATGCAGCAAGTCGTTCTCATCCCTCCCCCAGGAGTCCCTGCGGCCAACAAGGAGGACGTGGTGACCTCAACACCGAACGCACTCTCGCCTGCAGAAGAAGAGGGGAACGACGGCTTCGGAAGAGAAAGAGGACAAAGTCATCCGAGAGAGGAGCCACCTCTCAATGAGAATGATCAGAACGATTCTCCTCCTCCTCCTCCTCCTCCTCCGCCTGCTCCCCCGCAAGAACTTCGCAGCGAGGCCGTGGGCTCCGACCGTCGAGACGCCAGCGTGATGGGGCCTCCCCCGTCCGGGCCCGTCCCTCCCTCGGGACCGAGGGACGTCACCGGGGCGGACGACGTTGTCGCATTCTCCGGCGCACCCCCTTCCTCCTCCGCCTCCGGGGTTAAGAACCAGTCCGGAGGCGGCGGGGGCGGGCCCGGGACCGGTGCCTCCGTCGTCGACAACGAGAGCGAGCGCTCCAGGGATTCTTCGACCGCCAAGCACCAGCATCACCGCCAGTACGAGCACCACCGCCACCACCGCGGCAGCAGGGACCACAGGAGGAGGAGGAACAGGTCGGCGACAGGTCTTTAAACTTGTACTACATATGACTCAGATTGAGACATGATTGTCAGCTGAGGTAGTATTCATCAATTTAGGTACGTACAGTAGGTTTCCCTTTTCACCCGCTTGTCTGTCGTCTTCAACACTCCAGCTTGAGCAGCGTCTCCGTGGGCCACGTGGTGTGGGCGAATAGGAAGTGTCCCGTGTAGTTCTCCTCGCTCTCGAACTTGAGTGGGCACAGCCTGCAGCCGTAGGGCCCGACCCCCGGGTGAGCCTTGAAGACGTGGTCGTCCAGCCCCCGCGGGGTGTAAAAGTCTTCCCGGCAGAGGCAGCAGAAGAGCGGTCCGCCGCCCCCCTTCCCGCCGTCCCGGGAGGTGGTGACCTTGATCCCGTGCGCCGCCCCCAGGTGCTCCTTGACCTCGGAGGATCGCCGGAATCGACTCCCGCACAGCTCGCAGACGCGCCCGTGTCGGTGGCGCAGGTTGGCGTGACCCTCCAGCTCCTCCGCGCTGGGCAGGGACAGCCTGCAGTACTTGCAGCGGAAGGGAGGCTTCCTGAAGTGGCCCTGCACGTGGTACCTGAGCCCTCTGCTGGTTGGGGAGGTGCTGTCGCAGAGCAGGCACTTGTACTCCTTCCTCTTTCCTCCTTTCTGCAACAACGGAATGGAACACTTGATCTTGGGTCTCTTCCAGAGTTTCACCTCTTTCTGTCCGGCGGGAATTGGCACCTGATCGTCGTTCTTCTCGCAGGGTTTTGATATCTTTTTGAAGCGCCCTTTGAACTCCTTGATGGAAGGCCAGTTTCCTTGCATGTTTGTTCACTGGCCGTCCAACTGCAACACTTGCTTTCCCAAAAAAAAAAAACTTGAGTTTGCTAGTTAGGAGGCAAAACAACCAAAGATGTCTATCTATCTCTACCTCTCTCTCTACATACTGTACGTATATAAATTTGTCACGTCTGTCTGTCTGTCTGTCTGTCTGTTCTACACCCAGACTGTTGGTCCTACACCCCCAAACCCATTTTTTATTTTTATATTTTTGAATCGGGAGCTCCCTGTGGGGGACATATGCTGGCTGGTTTTTTCAGATTTCAGATTTTAAGGGAAGATGGCACCTCCCCGTTACAAGAAATACATTCTTTGTTCCCAAAAATAAAGTTAAAGATCTCGTATTGTACGTTTAATAAGCTTTAAAAACATGATTTGACAAAATCTGGGTAAGATGCATGACGTCTCTATAAAATTTTGTGTGTTTATTATTGGCACTATTTATAGCAGTTTTTTTCAGGAGGTATTCTATCTCATTTACTTTTTGAAATCTAAAATTTGGGTGACAGCCCTTTATCTTCGGAATGTCCCTTGTTTATTTAATGGCAAAAAAGTTAAAATGGACTCAAATCAAAAATGGCTACTGAATGGACTCCCTAGAAACCACCTCCTAAATGGGTGAGTGGAGGAGGTCAAAAGTTGATTTTGAGGTCTTTTTGAGGTTGAAGTGACTTTATACCCAGCAACACGAGTAGTGACAGACTTGTAACTTAGATATTCAGATCTTAGCAGCTCTCCTTACGTTTGACCGCAAAATATTTCGTGCCTCAAGTCCTACTTTGCACATTTTATGTCATGTACTGTACGTACTATTGTTTTTCAGGTCTCGGACAAGCAGCGAGGAGAGTGACAGCTCTGAGGAGAGATATCACATCCGCAGGGACTCCCATCGTGACGACCGATCGCGCAGGGAAGACTACTCACCTCCACCTCACCATCACCACCACCATTCCTCCTCTCGGAAGAGCGACCGATATCGCCATGGTAGGGACTACAACTACAGTAGGCGCCACTATGACGATGGCTACGGCGGAGGGAGGAGGGAGAGGAGCTTCCGAGAGGACCGCAGCTACTACAACGACGATCGCCGCAGCGAGAGCGGCCGACACCGCGGCAGGAACGACCACGACAGGAGCGGCTACGGGTACAAGGAGGGCGGAGGCGGCGGCGCCGCCGCCGGCGGTGGCGGCGGGTCCAGCAGGCCCAGCTCGCGCGCCGGCTCCATCTACGAGGAGAGATACGTGGACAGAGACAGATACGAGCGTGAACTGCGTTACGAGCGCGACCGGTACGACTACGTGATGTACCACGCCGGCTACCACTCGTTGCCACCGTACGCAGTGCATCCCTCGTACCCGCAGTCCGTGGCCGCTCCTCCTCCACCGGCGGACCCGACGGTGCTGGCGAACTTCGAGAAGCACTGGCAACACTACCTGCGACACCCGGAGCAGTTCGAGGCGCTCCAGGCCACCAACCCCATGCAGTACGCCAACCTGAACAACTACTACCGAATGTACGGGGAGATGCTGAGGCTGCCCACGATTCCACCTGCCGCGTCTGCCTCGGCGTCGGTCAAGCAGGAGCCGCTGGACGCCAGCAGCAGCCTGCTGGATCCGGGCGCCGTCCGCAACGAGGATCGCGCCCCGAGCAGGGCCAGCGTGCACTCCGGACAGAGTTCCGGCGCTGTCGGGGTCGCGCCCGTCCAACCGCCCGTCGTCGACGGTCGCCGACCGGAGTCCAGGCTGGAAGGAGAGGTGAGCACCATTCATCCGGACCCCAGTGCGGAGCCCAGGTACCAGCCCACCTTCGTCCAGGAGGCCCACGGCGACCCTGGAGCAGAGGAGAAGAGTGACGCACTGGCCAGGATGACCCCGGCCAAGTTTCCTTCTGCCCACGTAAGCGCCAACTTCGGTCCGCTGGGTCGACTCGTCAAGGCGGATGCGCACGCGCCCTCGCTCGGCCAGTCCGCCACAGTGGAGCTGCACTCAATGCAGGCCATCCTGGAGAGGCGATCCGCAGAGCTGACCTCCTTCCCCGGCCCGCTGGTTCCCGGCCGCACGCACAAGGCCGAGGTCATCCAGTTCTGCCAGTCAAAGGTGCAAGCGGCCGCGGCCGGGGAGGTCGACGGGTTGGTGGACAGGGACTCGTATGTGCTGGTGTGGGAGCTGCTCATCTTGCTGCTCAGGCAGAAGAACACGGTTGACGGCAGCGACATCGCAGAGCTCCTGCTCAAGGGGAGGCATGTGGAGACCCCCTATGTGGCCAACGGGGTTACGGCCGCTTTTTCCGCCTCTGACGAGGCCAACTCTTCCGGAGTGGTGGTGGCGCAGGAGCGGACCGCCATTAACGTCTCCGCCACTATCGACCAAGAAAGGTACGACGGTTCATGCATGCGCGGTGTTTGGCCACCACTCGACGCCTTGTCATGTTTCAGGGTGACGAGCAAGTTCCGCGACTACCTGCTGTACGGCCACAAGAAGGAGGGACTGGAGTACGCCATGCGTCACGGCCTTTGGGGCCACGCACTCTTTTTGGCCTCCAAGATGGACGAGCGCGCGTACTCAAACGTGATGCTGCGTTTCGCCAACGGGCTGGTGCCCAACGACCCCCTGCAGACCCTCTATCAGCTCATGTCGGGCCGACAGCCGGTGGCCGTCAAGGAGTGCGCAGATCGCTCCTGGGGGGACTGGAGGCCGCACCTGGCTATGATCCTCTCCAACCCCAGCGGGAAGGAGATGCTGGATCACAGGTAAGAAAGTTGTACCTATAACTATGTACTACAACGTTAGTACGGTACAACTCCCCAGGCATTCGTCAAGTGCTTTTCTTTGTCCGCGATCAGGTCCATCATGACTCTAGGCGACACTCTGCACGATAAGGGCTTCCTGTACGCCGCGCACTTCTGCTACCTGATGGCCAACGTGGAGTTCGGCACCTTCAGCAACACGTCGGCCAAGCTGGTCCTGATCGGGGCTGACCACTCTGGGAGGTCGAGGGCCGATGATGTGGAGTCCTTCGCTACCAGCGAGGCACTCCAGTGCACGGAAATCTTCGAGTACGTCCAGAGGCTGTCCAACCCCGAGGTGGCCATGATGCCGTTTCAGTACCTCAAGTTCCGCTACGCCGTCAGGCTGCTGGACGCCGGCATGGCAAGTTCGGCACTGCACTACCTGGAGCAGATATCACAGTGCCTGCTCAGGAGGCCGGCGGAGATCCAGGGAGACCTGCTGGGGTCCCCAGAGGAGTTCCTCAGGCACGTCCACGGCCTGGCAGACAGGCTCAAGTTCCTGGATCCGATGTACACCGCACGCGAGGGTGAAGCCAGCGAGATGGGAGATCCGGAGTGGCTCACCCAACTTGGGAAGTTGCTGGAGGGAGGAGTGCCGTGGCAGCATCACCAACAACAACAGGAGGGAGTGGACGGGCAGTCCTACCAGTACTACCAGGGAGAAGATGGGCAGTACTACCAGTACGACCCCAACTACTACTCCAACCAACAGGCGGAGCCGGAGGGCAGCGAGAAGCACACTGGGCTACAGCAGCAAAAGCAGGAGGACGTGCAGCACACCGAAGAGTCGTCCTCGTCTATGCCTGACACGCCGCCGACCAAGAGTGCTTCCCTGAGCCCTCGACACCAGCGCAACCACGATCAGCAGTTGGTGGACACTGAGCCGCTGATGATGAAGCCAATCCCTGAGGAGCACCCGGAGCCGGAGCCGGAGCCCATGATGCTCAACCCTCCATCCTTCGACGGAGACTCTAACCTGCGTCGCGATTCACTCACTTCTCCCGGGTCGAATAGCTCCGCCCCCGCCGCGAGGTCGCCGCCGCCGACGACGCTGCCGCCGCCTCCGTCGCCGCAATCTCGTCAGCCGCCTACGGTGCCGCCGACTGCAGCCCCTCCGCAGGCGCCGACCCAAAACTACTTCTCCGCCGTGGCCAACAAGAGCAAGGGTCGTCCTCCGACGCAGCCACCTCAGCAGCACCAACGCCCTTCATCGAAGGCAAAGGGGAAAGAGGATGAGGACGATGACGATTCAAAGGACGATTCCAAGACCTCCGGCCCCGGCGTCCTCGGCCGCCTGTTGGGTCGCTTCATCAAGCCTCCGAACCAGATGCACCTTCCTGACGATCAGGACCAGAGCATTGTGTGGGACGAGGACAAGAAGCGGTGGGTGAACAAGGGCGGCGGGGAGGACGAGGACGGAGATCAGGGAGCGGGCGCGGCGCCGCCCTCAGACATGGATCTGTCCAGGAACAACTCCACGGCGGACGTGGCGCAGATGGGGGCGGAGAACAGCTGGATGTCGCCGCCGGGAGGGGGAAACAAGTTCGCCGGCGGGCTGGGGAAGCGCCGCGGCGGCCGCGCTGGCAGGATCGACGTCTTCAAGAACAGCCAGTCGGCACCGGTTCTAAACGCCGCCGCGGCTGCGGCTGCTCCTCCTCCCATGCTGTTTCCCCCGATGCCGGACCCGTCGGTGCCCAACATGATGGTCCCCTCTCCGGTGCCGGAGGACGAATTACAGACACAGCAACAGCAGCAACAGCAGCAGCAGCAACAGCAGCAACTCTACTCAGAAGAGAAGGCAGTCGCCGCCGGTGTCGAGCCTGTTCCTCCTGCGCAGCCCATGATGTTCTTCAACCCGAGCGACTTCTCTGCGCATGCGCCGCAGCCGCCGCAGCCGCTGCAGCCCCCCTCCGCGGCCAACGTGAACAACTGAGAGAAAGAAAAAGAAGCAGCTGGTTGACACGGCCTCCCTTTTAGTTTAACGTTTACGACATTCCTTAATTCCCTTCTATGTTTATGAACAGTTACGGAGATTTTTAATTCATTCCCCCTCCCACTCCCTAGACAATGTTTTTTTAGCTACCCTTTGAGCGTCTCTCTCTTTCTCTGTAAGTACACTTCCTTCCAAACTTTATACTTGTTTTTTCTCTCTCTTTTTTTCGTCCTATCACATATCGGTCTTCTATTCCCTTTCCCCCTTTTCCTGTCGATATTATCAGCACACCATCCCTCCTACTAAAAAAAAACTTTTTTTTGCGTTTAAATGTTTATTCGTGCGGGCAGTAGCAAATCACAAAAAAGGCTCTGGCACTTGCATACATGCATACTACCACTACCTAGTACTACATCCGAACTGATTGAGAAGAAGAAGAAATGTTAAAGGTGCCTCATTTTGATGGAATAAACCAGATTTTGCAACGCCTTTAAACCATGAGGTCAGGTTGGACAGAGTCCATCTTATATTTTTACACATGAGTTTGTGATGTCAAATGTCCATACAATTTTTATGTTTTTAATGGAATTTTCTCTTATGGGAAAGAAGATTTATTATTTCTACTAGCTATGTTTGAAGGTCAGGCAATAGAGAGATATCGCTATACTAGAACCTACCGAAAAAAAGCAGATCTGAGAGTGAGATTTTGGTGTGGATGGTTGTCACACTGCCTTCCTTTGTCTCTCTGTCTGTCTCGTTTTAAGTTGTCCACCGCAGGTGTCACCGTTAAGAACCAGAATCTTCCTCCTCCTCTTACAGGATTTTAGTACCACATCGCATCACTTCTCCGCGAAAGAAAAAGTGGGGAGAGAAGAAGAGTACATTTTACTACTCTATTACATTTTACACCCACTGCGTGGAATGCAAAGGAGCGTTTGTCAAAAGGCGTCTCTTATCACCCGATGCCATCCGTAGTAGTAAGTCACATTCCAAGTCCTTTTGAAGAGAGGGAAAAAGTAGAGGAGACTTGTGAAATGAAGAAGGACTAGTCCTTCATTCCATTGCTGTTGCGAAAAAAAAAAAGTGCATTAGGGAAATTTGTAGTGTCGGAAGGTACGCAACAACTTTCTTTCTGTGATAGATAGTTTGTACTTTTTGCCGTGATGCTGTGCCTACCTATCCACCTAATTTACTGAAGGATGCATCTCAGCTGCACGACAGCTAAGTCTCGAATCAACTCCTTTTTGGTGTGTGCTGATCAACAACATCGTAAAATCGAGATTCTATTGTACTACTGCCTACTACTACGTAGTAGTACAAGCACTTTACAAATCCTGACATGTAGTAGTAGTACACGTACATTTATTTCTCCGCTGCGTCTGCCTAATCACCAAAGGAAGCGCGGTCGGGTGCGTTGGAAAAATAAAATCCCGCCAAGCAAGGCAAGAGGCGAGTTTCCGGCCAGAGGTGGAAGAAGGAAAGGGATCAATCACATCAAGTAGGTATGTAGGTAGAGTATAGTATGTAAGTTACGTACGTGCTGGGAGTCCAAAGAGAGAAATCGTGGCACAACGTGGCATTTCCCACATTTCCCTGCGTCAATGCAGTTCGCTCTTGATCTGTCGGTTGTTCCGTCCACCAACCCCGCCTACCTCCCTATGTATTAGTACTGTACTCGGCCTTATCAGACACCGAGGCAAACCACCGTTCCGTCTGCCTCCATCCGTCCTCCTTCCTTCCCCCCGCCCCTCCCCCTTTTTTCACTTCTGTTCTGTCTCAGTCGTCTCAACGCTCTTCGGGTGGAGACATCGACACAGAGACAGGGAGAGACATTTCCACTTCCAATTTTCTGCGTCATGAACCACGGGAGCGCCGCCTCGATCTTCCTCCTCTTCTTCGTCAGCCTTGTCGGTGAGGAGGGGGAAAAAAGAGAAACCGTCTGTATCGCCATGAGTTGGGCCTTTTTTAAAGCATGCTGGATGCGTTTCTCGCACAATGAGCGCGCTCATGCTTCAAGTCTCCTCCCCCTCTCTGTTGCAGTTCCGTCCTGCCTGTCCCTGGAATGGGTTGACTCCTCCGTGGGCCTGGGCTTCCCCGCCGACCGCCTGGTGGGGGCCTACGGACAGAACTTCTGCCAGGGGGACAACCTCAACACGGTAAGGAAAGCAAAAAAAATCTCGAGGGGTGGGTGAGTGGGTGGGTGCTACTACCGTACCACCATGTTCAGGGCGAGGTGTTTGTCGGCGCGCTGGACGGCGGCAAGTGCAGGATCGTCGTCGGCGAGCTGGTGCTGGAGGCGCCGCAGTTCAAGGTCACACAACGACTGGAAAGCAAACATGCATCATGAAGGTGATGATGACGAAAGGGGGATCCCGCCTTTCAGGTGCTGACCGCATCCCCCGGGGAGAAGTACCGCTTCGTCTACTCCGCCGACGCCCCCTCCTCCGCCGTCTCCTGCGGGGACGACGGCGACGGGAGCTGCTTCCTGGGCGCGTCCATCTACGGCGACGGCATCTGCGAGGAGGGCGTGGGCACGGTGGACGCGGACGAGGGCATCGTAACCACGGCCAACCGGTGGGACGAGGCGGTCAAGTGCCCCTTCGTCATGTACCTCGTCGGGGGGGAGTGAATTGCGACGCGCGAGTCGGATCGGGAGACGTATTTAAGTGATAAATTATTGCGTGTGGAGTAAAATCGTTGTCGCGTTTACTAGCTACATACCATGTCAGCATGTTTCTACCAGGTATGTGTGCACGTAGTATCTTTCTTTCCTTTCGAAAACCCACGAGTCTATTTTTTTTCTAAAATTCGACTCTGTTTCCATTGGGAGGAAATTGAGAGAAGAGAGGGAAACAAACATCAAACCCAAAGGAAGAAGGGAAATCGTTTTATAGGGGGGCGAAATGAGAAAAAAAAATCCTTCTGCAACCAAAACGACGCTCTATCCTTCTGCCTCTTTTGTCCTGTCTTTTTCCCCTGTCCTTCTGTCGTTGACTTCGTTTCTCTCACTTCCTCCTCTTGTTGTAGAAGTTGCTCGCCCCCCTCTGCAGGTAGGCCGCCACCTCCGACCTCACGTCGTCCGGCACCAGAAGCGTCTCCATGCACGTAGCGAAGAACGGGGTCCCGAAGCACGAAGATCTGGCGCAAACAAACATCTTTTTTTTTTCTCCTCCAACGTCTGGGAAAGCGCATGTCGTTTAGTGCCGGCGAAATTTGGACTTTGGAGAGACGTTCGACGACTTTATGTAATTAGTACCTGCACAGCGTGTAGACCTCCGGCTGTCGGTAGAGCCCGTAGCAGTCCTCGCAGACGGCGTTCAGCCTGGTGAAGGTGGACAGCGGGAGGGTGCCGCTGCAGCCGTCCACGGGGGAGAAGGACGGGTCCTCATCCGGGGAGGACGGAGAGCGACGTGCCAGGCGGATCATCCGGGGCACCACCTCGTCACTCCGGACCTGAGGCTGGGGGCGCCACGTGGCGACCCTGGACGGCGCCAGGGCGGATGCGGCCGTCACCACCGACAGCAAAAGAACGGCGGAGGAGACGAGGGGAGGCATGATGGCGGATGGCAACCCTTGTTCGCGGTTAGGAGAAGGGAAAAAAAAGGAATTCAAGAGACATTAGTAGGGTGCATATAGTACGTAGTGTGTGGCCGGATCGTTTATTAAGTCATTATCTTTCCTCTTCCACCTCCTTCTCCTCCTTTCTTCTTCGGGACTGAGGAGACAATTTTCCGCAACGCTAATAGCTGGTTGTGGCTAATAATGATGGTGACAAGTTTGTCGTTGTTCCCTATCCCTCCCCTTCCCCCCCCCCCTCCCTCTGCCGATACCATCAGCGGGTACAACAGAGGTAGCACCTACATGCATTGTTGTACGCCCTTCATTTATTACTACGTAGTACCTACGTTCAGTGTCCCAATTTGAGCAAAAGAAGTGGTACTTTGAGCAAAGAAGCATGTACGTACGTACAGTAGAACACGGAACACTTTAGGGACCTGAAAAAACTGATCTTTCCAGTAGAAAAAAATGCAAAAACACTGGTCCCATTTAGGTGTTTTGTGCGGTGACCCATCTGTCCGTGTCCTGCTGTAGTACTAGACTGTCATACTAACACTACTACGTACTACTCAGACAAAAAATAAAGAGTCTTTCAAAATGTTAGTATTACTATCAAATGTGCAACACACACATTTTTTAAATAAAAAAAGGGGGGGGGGAGGGGGACACAGATGTTGCCACGTGGGATGCGTACTAACAGATAGCGACATGAGGCACATATTATGGGCAAGCCAACTTCACCTTTTTGCCCCCCCCCTCCTCCTCCCCCACTTTCTATCCAATTCTCTTTAAAAGTATTTCTCTTTCTCCTCCACACACACACACACCTCTCCTGTCAATGTCACGTCTGACGGAGACTTTTCTTACGTCGTGGTACTTTACTACATTGCGTGCTAGTAAGTGATGATCAAGACCACGAATATGAACGAAACTTGTATCTGCTGAAAGCATGAAAAGGCGCGTCAAGCGCAAGCATCCTTCCTTCCTTCCTCCCTCCCCCCCTCCTCTCCCTCCTATTCAGATTATTCAAATCTGCAACGCAACCATCTTTGTCTTGTCTAAGTTCCTTTCTTCTTGTTAATTCCAAGTGCTTGGGGATTTTCCCCCCCCCCCTCTTCACGGTCGGACGGGCACGCTTGCAGAGAGAGATCAGAAGGAAGAGGAGGAAGATGAGATGCTGCGGATGCTGCGGCTGCTCCACGCCACGATTTAGCAACAGATTTGTGTTTTGTTCGATCTTCCAGATGCGCACAGAGCATCATGTTCGTCGCTCTCGGTTTATTGTTTGGGTTTTGGGCTTTTGGAAAAGTCTCAATCCAACCAACCAAGGGCTGCTGAAGGGTTTTTTTTCAAAGATTTTTTTCATGATAAACTTAAAAGCAATTTGCAGTATATACCTAAGTTGTACTGTACAACCACCGTAACTTTGATCTGCCTTCTCTCTTTGGATACTCACTTGATTCAGCCCCGATCGGTGTTTGGAATCGATCCTCTTCTTCTTCCCTCCGCTTCCAAATGGAGACTGAGGCGAGAGAGAGAGAGAAAGGCCTTTACACCTCTCTCCTCCTCTCTCTCTCTTCATGTGCCAGTCATCTACGAGACGCCTTCTTTGGATGAGGGAAAAAGAGGAAAACAGAAAGAAAGGGAAAAGGAAGACAGGAGTGACAAACCGGAATCAAGAAAGTAGTAAATGCAGTTTATTTTTCTTCTTTGAGAAGATTTTTTTTTCAAGTATGGGTTTTCCCAAAAGTTTTTCACTTGTATTTTTCACTTTTTAAAAAAAAACATGCATGCGTTTTCCCCAAAGACTTCTCATTGATTTTTCTTGGTCAGTGGGGAATTAACAAGGCACATTCAAGCAGTCACACAGCGGTGGGTTGGCGTCAAATGCAGAGGCAATTAACCACGCACCACGTTCGCTTTTCTTGCAGGTCTTGGAATGGCTTTCTTCCTTCCTTCTCCTACTTGTTGAATCTATCGACATTTTGCAGTGGTGCCCTCCCATGTACTGTACCTGTGGTCGATCGCCGATATCTTCCCTCACCCAGTCGAATGACGATGACAGGTCTGGAAATCGCTCTTAATTCAATCTCTCTTTTTCTCTTAACATGGGTGGGTAGGAGGGTGAAAAACAGGCTGTTGCTACGCCCGCGGTAAGATGGACCAGTATCGGCTGGGATTAACTTACAACTTTCTCTCCTGCTGCTACTAGTATTTCTGTATATATATATTTGCGCACGTTACTGTAATCCTTGACTGGCATTTGCATATGATTTTGTGCGTGACACCCGTTACCATTGCTGAATGTCAAGATAAAGATCGGGGGCGCGCTCAATTAGATCAATTTTTTTAAAAATAAATATCTCTTATAGCCAAACTTTTGCCAATACCATATAATGGTAAATTTACTTTAAGTTAAATTTTGCCATGTTTCAATTAGGTCAAATTTTGCCTTGTTTTAATTAGGACAAATTTTGCCACGTCTAAATTAGGTCAAATTTTGCCATGTCTTAATTAGGTCCAATATTG
>JAAUYM010161522.1_pt1 | contig 20458 bp, 34 predicted proteins | sample 7278001 | NCBI WGS metagenome assembly JAAUYM01 (sample SAMN14350224, study PRJNA611818) | marine sediment metagenome | isolation source: surface marine sediment (1.8m) | place: French Polynesia: Moorea | collected 2018-08
CTGTACGCGGCCTTCCTGGTGTACCTGTACCACGACGAGAACGTCCGTCTCGTTGGTGTCGTCGGCGACAGCAACGGCAATGTCGGGTCCGTCGCTGTGACGTCCACTGGAGAGCTGGTTCGGTCACAAGGGGGAACAGAGGAGGAGGAGGAAGAGGAGGAGGAGGAGGAAGAAGACTTCTTCGACCCGGATGAGTCAATGGGAGAGGAGTGCAAGGTGGCAGGTGGGACCTTAGTTGCAAGTTGTGGGATGGGTTAAGACGCAATAGGTCAGTGTAGTATAGTGCTATTCAACTTCCCCAGTGGCGGAGGACGGTCGTCTGGGGAACCAGATGTTCCACTTCATCGTCCTGTTCGCCTTTGCCGACCGGTTCAAACTGACACTGTGCGTATCCAAGGTAAGTTAAAAGAGAGACAAACATACGGTACATGCAACCATGGCGTACAAACTAAGATGTGAATATACATACATGTATATACCTTACATGTACTCTGTACATAGGTACAAGCGAAAAAATACCTAGTAACTTGTCAAAATTAACCAAAACTGACCCGGAATGCGCATCCAGCCGATGAGGGAGTACCTGCGCGACTTCCGCCTGGGCGTCCGGCACCGGGATCTCAGCCCGGAGCGCGCCCGGACGCTGCGGACCGAGGGGAGGAGCCTACAGATGCCGGACCTGTTTGCCAGCCCCGAGGGGGGCGTAGCCGAACTCACGTCAAAGGAGGTGTTGGAAGAGGTAAATAGGATTGCCAGATCCGTCAAGTCAGAAAAGTTAGAAAAAAAACAAACAAAGGTTTTGATTTTTTTCACCTGTATTGACCTTAAAAAATGTCCATATGGGAATCAAGTTACTTTTCTCAAGAGTCATTATTAAATAAAGTTCTTCCTTACTTTATGGACTACAAACAGCGCGGAGTGTTCCTGGAGGGCAAGAAACGTCCGCTGGCCTTCATCGCCAGGAACGAGGAGAGGGTCAGGGACATCTTCCTGCTCAAGAAGAGGAAAGATGCCAAACTCAAGCACTACAACACACAAATTTCCCAAAAATTGCAGTCAACTTGCGATATAGACTAGTTAAGTCGACCATAGGTAGAAAAAACTTCACTATTTTATATCAAAAGTTTTGCTATGTTGAAGGTTTACTATGTACGGTATATCGAAAGTTTTATTATATCAAAAGTTTTACTATCTGTATACAATCAAAAGTTTTGCTACAGCAAATTATGCGCAAGTCTTTCCTACCTTGAGAGTCTTTACTATATGGTAACTAAATACCGCTATACGGTAGTATACACCCCCCTAAATCGAACGTGCAGGCAGCGCGAACTGGTGTCCAGCTATCTGAGGAACGCCACCGGGGGTGCCGCCACCATCGGCCTCCACGTGCGCAGGGGGGACTACCTCGACGCCAGGCTCAGGGACCTGGGGGCCGGTCAGTGGAACAAATGAGCGTCATCAGGGGCGCTTTTAGGCTTTAATCTTAATGATTTTAGTGTTTTTAGTGCTTAGTGTTTTAATTACCGTTGAGAGGAAAGCAAGCTGTTCTTTATTTTTCTTAGTTGTCGCATTTTGCACCATTGGGGAAAGCTAAGTTTATTTTCCAATTTTACTTTTTTTCTTGATTTGATTGCACGATGTGAGAAATGAACGTACTTTCATATCGATCAGATTACTTCAAGCCCGACTTCTACACCAGCGCGCTGGAGAAGGTGGTGCGCTTCCTCAAGCTCAATTCCTCAGGCAAGGAAGCACTATACCTAATACCTAGTACTACAGTACAGTAGAACTCAGATACTAGTGAAGCAAAAAATTTACTAGGTACAGTAGAAACCTTAATGTTAGTTGATCACAGCAATCTTTGCTGTTCTTATAATGGAGTTTTTTACTATATCTGAGTTTACATACATGAGAAAAAATTGTTTAAAAAACGTAATTTTGTCAGACGTGGTCGTGGTGATCGCCTCCGACGACCCCGAGTGGTGCGAGGGCAACATCGTCAACGTCCGCGGCGTCCGCAAGATCGTCTGGCCACACAAACTCAAACAGAGGTCTGTTTTCTACATTTATAACCATTTAAATAAAACAAAACTTAAAAAAACACCCCAATTTAAATTTTCTTTACTCCTACTGTAACAAAAAAAAACGGTATGACAATGATGATGACGCCAGCTTGATGTCCCCGCCGGCTTTCGACCTGTCGGTGCTCTCCGGGTGCGACCACGCCATCTACGACTACGGCACCTTTGGCTTCTGGGGCGCGTTCCTCACCAGAGGCAACGTGTTCTGCCCGAAACACTTAGTACAGGTCCTTATTTGCTTGTGGTTTCTCATTTATTTACCAAATAAGTCACAAAGACTTTGCAACTTTCGCTTACCATTTGCTACAATATAAATGTTTGTTTTGCCAGGGCGTGGACGGCGGCGTCGGGGTCGGCCCCAGGCACTACCTGGTGGACGAGATGCTGTCCAACGGATACCTGGCGGAGCGTCACCAGGGCAACAACAGCAGCAACTCCAGGTTCCACTTCCTGGAGGACCTGCCTTAATACCGCAATTGAGGGAAGAAGTAACATTTCCTCTTTGCGAACAAAGTGTATTTTACACATCTCAAAATATACAGTACTACAACTGTACTGTACCATATAATAGCATGTATGCACCTCTACGTACTTGCACCTGTTTGGACATCCGAGCTGAGTGAGACACTTCGCCGCACACATGCAAGCATGTCGCCCAAGTCTTCCACGATGTTCCACCACCTCGACCGAGGAAGTTCTCCCGGGGACTGGTGGGAGGAGAACTACACCTTCACGCCGCTCATTGCCAAGTTCTTCATCACCGTCTCCAACTTCATATTCCTGGTCATGCCGCCCTTCCTCATGGTCCTCCACAGGCCCTACTCGGACTACATGGGACCCGAAAATGGTCCCATGGGCGAGAAAACATTGAGCTTTTCACAATTATTAATGCTGGGACGAGTGTTGTCATTCACAGCCTGGTGAGGAGAAGAGGGATACTTTTTTTTGCCACTTTGGGCTTTTTTTGTACATAGTTGTGGAGATAACAGCGGCGTGAGTGAAAAAAACACGTTATTCTTACTCCATATCATCAAGTCCCTTTTCAATCAGCATTGCAACTATAATCTTGTAAAAAAAAAAACCCACATATTCTACTGGTGTAACGTTATACCTATACAAGAAAGCTGTTTCTCAGATTGCTGAAAATAAATCTGAGCACGTCCTTTTATCCAGCTGTATTTTTTTAAACGAGAAATATGCCCTCCACTCCTATTCTGGTATGTACTAACTACATACGTTAGATGAGTGAGCGCAGTTATTTTCCAGCACGCACTGTACTACTGTACCACAGAGTGCATAGAAAAGGATGTTTGCGTTCTCTCGAAATCAATAACTTTGGTGACAGCATAAAAACTAAGAAAACGAAATCAGCTGCTTTTCTTTAACGTGTTATGTACTTGGTGAGATATTCACTTTGATATATTAATCTTCGAATTTTTTGCACGTGCCTCATAAACTGTCTGTAGTTTAACAACCAGCATCTGTATGTACGAAGAAATTAGAGGCATTTTTTCCTCCACCCAACACTTCTACCAAATATTATTCTTGGTGTTATTTCTTCTCCTTTGCTTTGCCGGTGTCTCCCCGTCCACCTGGAGGAAGGGGTTCAGTATTCTCCTCCTCCCTCCTAGTACAGTGTTCTACCTGCAAAGGTGAAGAGAAAAAGGGCGTTTATTCAGAGCCCAACTCTCTCTTACCCGCAGCCACAACAGCGCGGGCGCATGGAAAAACCTGACTTCATGACTCATGCTTCTCCTCAAGCGAAATGCAAAACGCATGTGGAGGAAAGACCGGGCATGTGAAAAAGAAGAGGAACTTGTACGAATGTGCGCAGGAAGTCATATGTTAGCAGGAACGGTGATTATGAGGTGTCATATGAGGGCTCAGAAGGGAGAAGCAACAGCGAAGGATCGCAACACCTCAAGCAGGCCCCCGGATTGAACACACCGTGGCTTGACGTGCACCTCCACCTGCTTGCTGCGGGGCAAGATGGCGTGGCGGTCGCTCCTCCTTCGCCTGTCAAGGCTGTTCCTGGGGTGCAGGCGCGCGTGGAGCTCCGTCACCGGCCAGCTGGTCTTCCAGACCCTCCTGCTGGGGATGGGGCTGTACGTGTTTGACGTGGGAACGGACATCCTGTGGGCGGTGAGGTCGGTCACGGTTTTACTCTTTTGGACAATTCAAGTTGGCAGTTCAAGTTCTTGTAATAGTAGAAACCTCTTTCTTCGCTGTTAACAGCGAACAAAGAGGTTTCTACTGTACGGTAGTTGTCTCTTTATCAAGTTGCAAAGCAAGGAAAAAGGCCCTCAAAGAAGGTGCAATTGAAGGTCAAAAAAGAAATTCTTGTTTGTACTTGTAGATTTGGATGTTATCATAGACAACTTTTTCTTAATTCTCACCTGAACAGACTGATCCGGAAAAATGGCAACTACTCTTCTTACGCTTTGGTGTCGCTGGGATTCGTCCTCCTCCCTGGCCTGTTGGCCGGCATCCAGGCTGTCTTCTTCCGCGGCAAGCTGGACCTCGGGCTGACCCGCGGCGGTGGGTGGAGCAGCAGGGAACTGGGAGGACCGCTGTGGGCAGCGCTAGCCCCGCTCTACCTGCTGGTCATGCCAGCCTTCTGGGTGGTCGTCCCCATAGTCAGGTACCTGGAGCTAGCTGGGCACCTGGTTGCCGTTCGCCGTGGGGACACTGAGTATGATGACACCCTTCGCCAGCGTGTCTGGACGGCCAGGGAGCTGGAGGGACTGGGGGAGACGCTGCTGCAGCTGACCATGCAGTTGCAGCTGCTTGTGCGCTCCTATGACGCTGGCAGTGACAAGGTTGATGGCGATGACAATGATGTCGGTGACGGCATCGGCGACGGTGGCGATGGCAGGGACGGCGAAGAGATCTTTTCAAACGTCTTTGAAGAACCCACTTTTAAAAGTAGGTCCATGCTTTTACGTTACGAAAGCCATCTTGTTCTACTCCTACCATTTCTAGATATATTGCCGTATCTCCAGATGTCAACCTCCTTATTGTCTTTCCTGTGGACAGTTGTTGGATCACAGGGGTTACAGGTATGTGTGAGAGAGAGTAAATGTTGAAAGAAGCAATACGTGAAAGCAAAATTTGATCAACTTGCAGGTGAAGGAGATTGGTCGCGTGGAGAGCGCCGGCCTTAAGTTTACCCTGTCCCTTGTTGGCTTCATCTTCTTGGAGGTGCTGAGTCGCGTCGGCCTCTACACCACATACGTGTGGTCCGCCAACCCCACGGCAGCCATGATCATCTTCGTTGCTCTCTGCCTTGCCATGTGCCACCCTCTCGTCTATGTCTCCTTCAAGGGCGGACTGAGGAGTGGAAGGTACCTGACCAATGTGCTCCTGTCTGTCTTTGCCCCGCTCAACTTTGTCCGCCCGGAGAGAGAGGACACCGAACGCTTCCTGATGCTTTACAAATGCGCGCACTTTCTGGCCCTGGTGGCCACCACCCTGCACATCTACTCCTGGGGGCGCGGGCAGGAGTGGACGGTGCGCTTCCTGGCTGTTTCCTGGCCGCTCTTTATCCTCTCCAGCGCCGCCGCCTTCGCCTTCTGCCGCCTCACGCTCTGGCCCATCTACCGGCACTCGCGACTCAGCCACCCACACATGAGGGAGGCTGCCGACAGGGAGGGCAGCTTCCCCACAGACTTCGATGCCATGACGACGGCAGTGACGCCGGAGGAGGACGAGGAGGGGAAGGCGACGAGACTCGCTCCGTCCGTGGAAGAAATCGTCTGTCAGGGCCACTTCTACGCAGACCCCAGACTGTCCCATGTCGTGACAGCGTGCTTCTGCTGTGGACAGGTGCGCCGCGGCCCCAGGGGCGAGTGGCACCTGCTTGGGTGCGCTCCGCCACACGAGGAGTGCTCGTTGGAGGAGGAGAAGGAGGAGACGGGGGCGAAGCACGACAAGCAGCAGGTGGTCGTCGTCATCTCAAAGGACGTTCCATGAAAAAGACATTTCTAAAAAAAAAAAAAATTCACGAAAAAGAGTACAGTGGGTGTCCAAGTAACTCTACGACATAAATTGCGTCTTTCAGTGCCTGTAGGGTCAATATAGTACATTACATACATGCAGAAACAATTTTGTTCCGGTTCTGTACTACATGTAGGTACTTTACTACATGCTACAACACTACATACAGTAAAGTGTACTACACTGGACCGTGAAATATAACTTTTGTCACTTGACCTATAAACCTTGAAATGCGTTTAAAACCTGTTGTACGTAAAATAGCCTGTTGTGCCATATTCTCATACACCCGTTCATGTTTCATGAAGGCATTGTACAGTAGGTATGCAATAACAGTTAAGGCTTCCTGCGCTTATAATCTGCATCTATGTACATATACCACACATGGGCTTTTTCTTTTCTTCGGTGACGTCATTGACCTGAGACTCTCTTCATGTATCGTCATTTTTCTTCTTCCCAACCAACATTGGTATCACTATAGGGACACACTATTAGTGGCGATACTAGTACTGTAGTACTTAATGATGAGGTCGCATTTTGGGTTGCTCTAAGGTCTTTATATCACTCACATGGCGATAGGAACGCAAGGGCAGGTGTTAGAATAGTATAAAAAAACATCACTAAAGTCACGCTAGCGATATTGGTTGGGTTTCCCCCGTGTTGGTGGCACACACACCGACTGAGAAGGCGGGGGGAATTCAGGCCATTCCTTCCTCCCTTCCTTCTTCCATCGTTATCACCGGAAGGGGAAAATCCAGTGTAGTTCTGGCATCATCATCACACAAACACGAAAATGACTCCACATAAAAAGAAGTTGCGCCACCGGGCGAACTCGCGCAGTAGATCCACAACTCTCCGACCCAAGCAAACTGAACTGAGAGAGATAGTGGTGTGTACTACCACATAACCTACGAGTACCTAGAAATATCGCCATGCCGACCCTTATCCGCAACTACGGCGACCTGATGAGCAGCTGCGGCGCCCCGGCCATCGAGTGCTCGACCGACCAGGGACTCAGCAGATACGTCGCATGTCCGTCGGAGGTACGTTGTACGAGTATGTAGTACTACTAGGTCAACTAGGCCCACGCTCCGTCGGTCGCTTGGTCGGGTCCGATCGAACGGACACTGGAGCGACACGACACTGCTTGAGTTGAATTGCCTCAACCTCCCGACGGAGCTTTTAAACTTACAAGCGTAACAAGTCTACAAACAAAATGTGGCATTCTAATGACACGTTCTATTACATGTTTAAAGCTGACTTTGTTACGCTCATAAGTTTAAAAGTCCCCTGGGGCTCCCCCCATAAGATCATCTCACTCAAGCTGGAAGGCGATGACAAACCAAAGATGCTAAGCTCATGCTGAACGGAGATCTGGGAGGGAAGCTGTTGCTATATTTAGATTGTGATGTAAAACTTTTGCAACATAAGAGCTTTTCTATCTGCACTCTAAAATTATTAACGGCATCTTCTCTCTCTCTCTTTCTCTCTTTTAGTTTGACAGTTCGTTGAGGCTCAGCGGTTCCACATGGTTGGTGCTGGTCCTGTCAGTCCTGGGAGTGTCCATCCTGCTAAACTTGCTGCAGTTCGTACAGGCCAGGAAGCAGCGGAGGAAGCGGCGGGAGGAAGAGGAAGAGCAGTGGAAGAGCAAAGAGAAGGAGACCACACCCATATACCCCTAGAAAAAACAAGCTAAAAAATGGAAAGGGCTGTGAACATGTGATGTTCGTATGTGTGTGTGTGTGTTATAATGTGTAGTACTGTACCTATACTCTGTATATTTATTAACTCTCCATTAACTGACATGCTTCTTTCAAGCAACCCTAGCATAATATACTACTGTGCCTCCTGACCAAAGAACACAAGGACACGAGTACTACTTCTTGAGATACCTGCAGTTGATTATACAGTAGGTACGCGCACTACAATATATGTATGTCTGAGGAGACTAAGAGAGCAAGAGCGAATAACTCGGATTAGTGACTAACTCTGCTACCGGTAGCATGTGCGCGTGCATGAAGAAAAGAGGAGGAAAACGGATGAAAAGGAGTCAGGCAAGAGAGGAGGAAAAAACCTGTTTGGCTTACATATGTAGTATATGCAATCAATTCTAAGAACATATCGGTCTGCAATATCGCCTTTGAAAACTTTGAGAAAAAACCATTTGGTTCTGGCCATGCTAACCTTGGGTACTACTTGATTAGCATGACGGGGCTGGCTGGCTGTCTCTAAAGTTTTTAAGAACAATCTTCATCATCTTCATTCAACAGGAATTGTTTCTGGGATCAACTCTCAAATTATTCCTTCAGACTTTTTGTTCTTGTATTTTTTGTTCTTTGAGTCTCAAAAGTCGATTTTGTCGGCCCTTGAAGCCACCCCTTCTATCCAACAAAGAGTACGGACTGACAATCGTACATGCAGCACCCACTCTGGCAGTGGCTTCATCAGTCGTGGTCCAGAGTAAACCGACTTTAAAGGTGAATACTCTTGGAGACAGTAAATTAGAGTTTAAAGATGCTCGTAGCAATGATCAATAAGTTCTGGGCAGTTGTTGCCGCAAGATATTCCACCGCATGGTTCACACCGTCGTCCGAGAAGCTTAACTTTTGCGAAGTTTACGTGGAAGTGGCTCTAACCTGAGTAATTGGCTTTGACTCTCTTCCGAAGAAACAGTGCTTGCGTATTGCTCTGTGTACTGTAGGTACTTGGTCATTACAACTTTAACATCAGTATAACGGGGTTAAGCTGATGTTAACACCATTTTGGGTGCATTCCTCAACTCGACCCTCCTCCCCTCGTTTCGTCCCTTTCTGACCTCCGTTTCATCCCCCTCCTCCCTTTCCTCTCCGTCTTTCCCTCCCTCTTCCCCTTCAGAGACCTGGGCATTGTCTTTTTCTCCTCCTCCCTTTTTCAACTTCGCAATTCTTCCTCCCCCCCCCTCTCCCCCTTCCCCGTTCTCGGAAGAACGGCCACACAGGAACGCGAGAGTGGATGCGTGGATGGAGTGAGCAGTCCATTTGAGTAGTAGTCGCCGCCACCGCCGCAGCCGCAGCCGCAGCCGCAGCCGCCGCAGCGCAACTGCCGCCGCCGCCGCCGCACAGTCTCAATCGCACCGGGGCCGGGAACAGAAAAAGAGGAGGAGAAACAACAACGCCTTTTCCTCCTCATTCGATTGCAGTCGCTCGTCTCCCCGGCGGAGGGACTCTCCAAGACGACGTGGGGGGGGGAGGACATCGCTACTCGCGAAAGTAGAAAGGAACACCCAAAAGGTAAGAAAGAGAATGTGGAGTAGAAGGGAACTTAACCGCGGTCACTGTTTCACCTGTTGTAAGGGACTAAACTTTGGGTCTAAATTACATCGCTGAATAGGAAGATTCCCGCCCCACCCCTCTACTACACACCCTAGTGATTGGTTACTCCTCTTTGTCTTCTCCATCATGTGTTTGTCCCAAACGCGCACACATACATTTCTGCTAGATGGAGGCACGTGATTTCGCATATAATTGGGGCACAATTCTCTCGTCTCCTGATCGAAATCACCACGACGGCAGAGTCACCCTTGCTGCTGCTGCTTCCTCAAAGTTTCACGCTCCGTTGATGCAGGTAGTGACCTCCTCCTCGCAAAAAAAAGGAGAGAACTCTTTATTGAAGGAAGAAAAGAAACAAGAGCTCGCACAATGAAATGCAGGCAGAATTCTAGACCAGTCGCATTTAAAACGAATATGGTCCATACGTGTACAAGCTAAGCACCTCAGACACAAAAAGCTATAATTATGGTCTTCGAACAGCAACAGCACCAACAGCAGCAGCAGCAGCGAATCCAACCTTGAACCAGCCGCCTTGCATGCACGCACGCACTACACCTGTGCCTGCCTCACCCAGGGGGGAGGGGAGGAGCACGCACAGTCCCAGCAGATAGTTTCTTGCGACAGACATCCCACCGTGCGTACCAAAAAAGGGGGGGGTCCAGAGAGAGAGAAGTCGGACACAGACTTTTTTTTGCTCACTTCCTTCTCGTCGCTTCCTCTGTTGCGTCGACTACGTTCGATGTAGCTTACAACGTACGGGGGGGGGAAAGAAAAGACTTTTGCGTTTTTGGCCCAAGTTTCACAGTTTCCTCTTTCTCCCTTTTTTTGCCCATTTCTCTTACTGCGGCTCTCGTTCTTCTCTTACTGCGTCTGCTTGTCTTTTTTTTTCAATGATATTAGCCCCTTCTGAGCGAATAAAATTCCTTTTGTCAGATTAGTACGTAATGCGCACCACATCAGGTGTTCGTTGAAATCACTCACCAAGATTAAATATCATAGTTAACTCTCAAATGATCAAGTTGAAGGTCAATTCAAGGCTCTATTTCTCAGATGCCTCCATGGAAAAAAAATGCATCCTGCATTTTTTGCAGCTGCTTTCAGAAGACATCTTTGATGCTTCTTTCCCTGAACTTTCCATTTTAACTTTTCTTTTTTTGACCTCCACAAAAGAGTCTGATTACTAATTGTAGTAGTAGTACCTAGTCCTATAATGAAAGTGCTGCACTGCAACTCACGTATCCTATGTTTATGCGTCGCGCCTGCTGCTGTTCTTGTTCCCTTTTGTCTCCTCTTCCATCTCACGTCTTTCCCCTGCCCTTCCCCCCTCCCCCTCTCCCTCCCTGCTCCTAAGAGAGCAAAAAAACGCCGGCCGCTTCGAGCTCTTTCTTGGCAAGGTTCATTCAATGAAAGGAGAGCAGAGGAAAGGAGAAGAAGCAACAGTTTTTGTTCTGTCCTGGAAAGAAAAGAGACAGAAGAGGGGAAGGAAACAAGCATTAATGGGAGAGTGCAAAGCGATCAGCACTGTTCGCACGTGTTTTCCTTTCACAATGTGCAAAAATGGGGAATAGGCTGTTCAGAAGTGCCATTTTTGAACATTTCTACTACATTACGAGAAGAAATTAACGCTCTGGCAACTAAAATCTGATCAATATTGCAACGTACTCATCTCTCTAAGGACTAGTGGCAGAATAAAAGTCACAACAGCAGAACTCTAATACCGAAATGCTCGCGGTAAAAACGAGAAGTGAGAAGAAAGAAGGATGTAGAGAGAGAGACATGAAAGTAAAGAAACAATTTGACCCCAGAAAAAAATAGCTTCTGTTTTTTTTTCGGGTCATTTGGGAGAAAAGAGACAAGCTAGTAACGAATCACCTCGAAAAAAAAAAATGCTCAGCTTTTGGCAGCATTTCACATGTTTATGTTACTTTCTCCCGGCCACTTTTTATTTCCTGAGCACGTCACGAAAGAAGTGACTTATTGTGAGAAGAAGGCGTTCATCATTACCAGCAGCAACGGTGCAAATGTTGACAGGTGCACCTGGCTTCTAGTTCCGCTCGAATCCTAAGAAAAATGAAATGTACGAGTAATCGTGGTGCGAGGAAAATAACTTGTCAGTTCCAGAAAATGTATCTCTCCATTCCCTCCTCTCCTCCCTCACCTGCTGGAGGTTCCCGAGCAGATGCTCCGCTCTCTTGGCCTCAAAGAACCTCCGCAAGGAGGCGGGGAAGTCCGTGAAGTAGCCATCCAGTCCCAGGTTGAGGTACCGCTCGTACTCCACGTACGGGTCCTGCCCGTAGTCCCAGGTCAGGTGGCGCGGCTCGTTGCGAAACGTGAAGGCGATGGCGGAAAGACCGTGAGAATGGACCTAAGCACCAAGAATGGGAGGGGAAGGGTGGGACATTTAATTGCAATCGTACATGTATGTAGGGTACGTACTTTCTCCGTCTTTTTCTCTCTGTCTCACCCTCTGGATAATGTCGGCGTTGACGCTCTTGACGCGGCCGTCGTGCCCCTTCTCCACGATGAGGTCCTTGTCGATTCCGATGCCGACGACCCCGTAGTCAGACTTGTACCGCTCCAGATAGTCGTCCGTCGACTTCTCCAGGCTGCCGGGGCCCAACAGGAACACCAGGTTCACCTTCGAGCCGAGCTCGCGCATCAACCTTTCGTGAGAAGGAAAAGCAAACGTCGCAACTTGGGAAAGCGGGTGTTGGCTATTTTAAGGGATTGACGACATGATACTTGAACGTTTCCAGCTCGAACGACTGGACGTAGCAGTCCTGCGAAGCGTCCGTGTATCCGAATTCCTTCAGCTGCTGGACCACCAGGGACTCCATGGTGACGTCGCCCCGTCTCCTGGACGCCAAGATCTGGATTGACGGTTGAGGGGTGGGGTGGGGGAAATGCTCGTCCGTCAACTCAATGTCTTTCACTGTCTAAAATTCTCTTTTCCGTCGTCCTGTGCTGACCCTGTTTGCCTCGGCGCCGTGCTTCACCTCTGGGTAGATTCCAAACCCGATCTCCCTGGACAGTTTGAGGTACTCGCGGAAGGAGACGAAGCTCTGATCCCAGTCGTAGAACGGGTTGCGGTAATCGCGAGGCTGGAGGGGAGAGGAAGAGTCGCCCTATTGTCGTGCTACTATAGTAAATACATTTTAATTTCTAAGCACAATTTCTTGCAAATAAACACGCAACAAATTTGCCCGTTTAAACTTGCGGCCAAGGCACTATTGTGTGCATAAATAATTGTGAAGTATTTTGCCTCAGGTGTTTTATTTTTGCTACTTACGTAAAATGCAAGTTCTTCTCCCAATTTATACCACAAGAACGTGTCCTTTTTTGACAGAATAAGGCTATAGTATCAAAATTCTTGATTTTTAGGTGCCTTACTATATTAATTATTACTCACACCATTAAAACATAGTAAACCAAATAAAGCTTCAGGCTTTTTTAAATTTCCTTTGTCCCTCCCTCCACCTGCTTTCTCCTCAGCGTGAGAAGCTCCTCCAGAGTGAAGTCGAAGGTAAAGAGTCCTTCCTTGACTCCCTTGTCGTTCCAATTGAATCCCGGGTCATCGTCATCGATCCGGTAGGAGCGGCGGCGGGAGGAGAAGTCCGCGTGTTGCGGACCGCCCAAGCTGTTATCCACCACGTTGGTCACGCCGGAGATCCACGGCTCGTGGGAGCACACCAGCTCCAGGTCCTAGAGAAAGCGAGCGAGGTGTGGATCTCAAGCCTAATAGTTTTGCCTTTGTCGAGGATGGAGTGGAGGCATATTGAAGGCTCACTTAGTCGATCATCTGAAGTCCGTATATAGGAACCCCACTGCACTATGAATTTATTCATGGATTAGGATTTTGGTCATAAGGTGTCCACCTGGTACAGTACAGTTGCCAAGGCTAATTTCAGACGAAATAGCCAAACCTTCAAAAAGTCCTCTTGCACATGTTTTGTCGGGTTCTTTTGCTCGATCCTCTCATCCTCACCTTGGTGAGCACAACGTCGCACTCGATGTAATCTGCCCCTTGCTCCGCGGCGGCCTCGTAGGCCCTGCGGGTGTGCTCGGGGTACATCCCGCTGGCGCCGCGGTGGCCGATGATGACCGGGCGAACGCCAGCGCCGACGCCGACGCCGGGAGAACGCGCCCATGTCCAGTTCAGCGGGAAGGACGGGAAGGGGACCGGGGCTGACCGATCGGGGAGGAAAGAGAGACAAATCGTATAACTACTGAGCAAGTTGAAAACAACCAGAGGACCCCGACGGGACTTTTAAACTTATAAACGTAGCAAATTCAGCTTTAAACATGCAATGAAACTTGTCATTTGAATACCACATAACTGTCACAATCTTTTTCGTCAATTTGTTACGCTTGTAAGTTTAAAAGTCCCGTCGGGACGCACTTAAAGGAAGATTGCTCCGCAGATTTTATTTTCCTTACCACCATCCTGCGTTGCTGTTGCTGCCGATGCTGCAGTTGCTGCTGCTGCATCCGCCGCGTGCGGCACTAGAAGGCTGGTCGCCATCGTCAGGACCAGGAGGAGGTCCAGGGAGGACCACGACGAAGGAGTCGACCAAGACATCTTGATATGGCCCTGCCGTTCGCCAACGATGCTATATGTAGTTATGTAAGGTGGGACGCGAATTCTCGACCTGTTCCTCGCGATCAGATTCTGGCTAGACTGTCACTTCTCCTCGTTTAAGAGAACAAAGATGGAAAGAAAGCTGCCTCCCTCCTCTTTCTTCTCCCTCGACGATCGAGCTTCTTCGTCTCTCTCTTCCTGCTGCTCACTTAATGTAATCCTGGGCATAAATTATGCCGCAGGTGACGCTTTCCAACAGCTCCAAAGTTGCTGCATAGGAAAACAGGACTAATGCTGTGTGGGTGTGTTGATCTCCGTCTCCCAACAGACGAAACTGACGTTTCCTTTTTTTCTTTCCTTCTCCAGAATCCCGACTGGAATTTCAGTCCAGGTTAAGCAGCTAGAATAAAGTCGGAAGCTGATTTCGCAGTTTCAATTTTGGGAACGTTTTCACTTTTAGCAGTACTCACGTAGGTAGTGCTTATGATCAACCGCCATTTCCACGCATTGGTTGGGTTTAACTTTTGGTTTGTTTCCTTTAAAAAGAGGACTGATTCGTTTTGTCTAACGCTTCTTCTCTGATATTGTAAGGCTCGTGTTTCCTGTGTGAGTGAGTAATTGCACTGAAACGCCTCCCTTTTGCTTCTATTACGTACAAGCAACAAAGAGAGGAAGGAGAAATATTCTTGGAATTTTAAAACTCAAACTCCAAGAGCACAAGCACCTTATTTCTGCTTATTTGTGACAGACTTTGGCTTAGCTGTTTTTTTTCTTCCCCCTTGCACGTACTACTAGTAGGTACATCTACGTACGGTACATGCAAAGCAACTGCAGCAGCAACTGCAGCCAACAACACTGCACTTGCTGCACTCAGGTTGTGTCATTCTCCTCGATCCACTGTGCGGCGTGAAAGAGGGAAAGGAAAGCAAGATCGGAAGATTCCGTCTGAGGACTCCGTAGACTATCTTGTGTCCCACCTGGGTGGCCACCTCCTTTGCTTTGCTGTTGCAACTTTTGCTATAATACCGTAAAGTTTAAGGCTTTTTTTTTTACATAGACGCAAGGGTAGCTTATTTTGTACTAACTTGTACTGTCCAAATACAGTTTGTTTCCATGTGGAGGCAGAGCGGCGACCTGTTAGTTGAGAAGAAAGCAGGGAGAAAAGAGGGCGAGAAAGAGAGCGAACGAGGGACAGTTTGAATGCTAATTGATTTTGTCCTCAGGCCTGCATCGCATTCTTCGGATCGACCGAACCTTGGAAAATGGATGTCGTCCTTCGTGAACTTACACAAGATATACATACAGTCAATTGCGTCAAGTCGGACAACAAACTTTTTTATATAGCCTCTCTTCAGTCTAATGCATTTCTCACATTTTTCCAACAACCTTTAAAAGACATTCCTACCAATAACATCCGGGTTTATCCTTGGCTTGGACCGAGTTCCTTAATGACCAAAAACCCTGACCAAGCCAAGATAACCCCAGATGTTTTTGGTCGGGATGCAGGAAGCTATTTTCTAAAAGGGCCCTCAGTGACCCCTGTACACAGTGTACCTACATGTACAGCTGTGAAAAGCTCTTGATCATTTGAAAATTTTTCACCATGGTCTTGAGCCCTTCAGCCTTGTCTCCATATGCAAGCTGCAGGAACTCCAAAGCCTCCTTGACAGTCTTGCCAGTCTAAAAGTACACCTTGATTATGGCAACCTGTTCCATGCTTCTGTTTAATATTGACAGGGTTTTTAAAAGTCCCTTCAAAAATTTGCACTTTCCCCCTATTGCACACAGGTGTCTTAATATAAAATTCTTAGAAAATAAAAAAGTGCATTATTGGTAGGACTGCATTTTTTAAACTGTAGAGCTATTATCAGAAAAAGCATCATAAGTGAGATTGCAGTTCTTCATGAAATACCCCTCATAAACAGTAGTAGTACTAAAATGCTGCATACTGCAATTAAGAATATGCCATATTTGCAGATCGAGCAACCTCACAATGTCTGGACTGGAATCCTCTCACATGATTCTGTTGGTGTTGCTCCTCTTCGCAACGACCAATGTGAGTTTTGCGATCCTAATTGTCTTCAAAATACTAAAAAAAAATGCATAGCTATCGCATCTGTGCATTTCAGGTCTTAGGCACAGGCAGCTTTGCAGACAAAGATGAGAGTCCCTTGGGATCAGCGAAGCAGAAACTCTCAGAGGAGGACATCGAGAGGTACTTCAGTAACGAGCTGACCGACGGGTCCTCCTGCGCTGCCCGCGTGCTGGAGGCCAGGCGTCGCGCGGAGGAGAGCGGCAAGGAGCGCTCCCTGGGTGTGGAGTCGACGGTGGGGCTGGGGGCCGCGCTGCTCATATTCATCTTCGTGGGGGTCTTTGCGGCAGGAATCGCACAGGCGTTCCAGCTGGTCAGGTTTATAGTTTTGCGCTAAAATGACTGGCAAGAAAGTTCCCTGAGGAAAAAAAAAAAGATTCAAATCTTTCTGTCAGGTGCGTCGCCACGTGTACCACGACGCCGACAACCTGGACACGGCCTTCGACGCCGGCGGCAAGGTGAGCATCGGGCTGACGGCCACAACCATCGTCTCGCAGTGGACTTGGTCGGCGACGCTGCTGCAGTCGTCTACGGTCGCCAGCAAGGTCAGTCAGGGGGTATTCTGACGTCACGCCCCAACCAATCACAAGGCCATCTTGCTGTTCCACAGTATGGCATTAGCGGTCCCTACTGGTACGCTGGAGGCGCCACCATCCAGATTATCCTGTTCGCTGTTCTCTCCATCATGCTCAAGACCAGAGCCCCGGGAGCTAAGACCTTCTTGCAGGTAACGGAAATGCCAGGTGGAGAGGCTCAAATATTCTATCTAAACTTTTTTTCTGTCCCTGTCTGTGTGTCTTCCAGGTGATCAAAGCCAGGTTCGGTCGCCGCACTCATCTGGTCTATTGCTGCTTCGCCTTCTTCACCAACCTGATTGTCATGATGTCGCTGACCATTGCCGGCACCGCCGTCCTCAACTCCCTCGTCGACGGACTCAGCCCGGAGCTGGCGGCCATGCTGCTGGCCACCGTCATTGGCGGATACACACTTATCGGAGGGCTCGGGGCCACCTTCTACGTCTCCTACTTCAACACTGCTCTCATCTTTATCCTCATCCTTCTTCTGGTCGTAGAGGTACGAGTACTGAATTGTCAGTGAAGACATCGCTGTGTAGAGAGTTACTATCTGCTGCAAGTGCTGAGTCTGTTGCCAGGTCTTCTACAACCCTTACAACAACCCCGAGAATCCCTTCGGCGACTCCGCCTCCGTCTACGATTTCATATCCTGCTGGAAGGCGCCTGAGGGAAACATGAACCACAGCTACCTCACTTTCTTCTCATTAGGTAATTCACGCCAAGTGTGTGACATCTACAAATCCTGAATTTCTCCTTACCTGTACATACTACAAGGCGGGCTCATCTTTGGAGTGGTGAACATCGTGGGCAACTTCGGCACCGTGTTCTGCGACCAGGCCTACTGGCAGAGCTCTGTGGCCGCTAAGCCCTTGCAGGGCGTCTGGGGCTTTATCACGGGAGGCCTTACCTGGTTCGCCATTCCCTTCTCTCTGGCCACCACCATGGGGCTGGCCTACCTTGGACTCAGCAGCGCGCAGGGGGCGCCGTTGCTCACCGACGAAGACGTATCCAAAGGCAAGAAGTTGGAAAAGTAGTACGGTACACAAGAATAATGTGTCTGCTCCCGCTTCTCCCCCATCACCTTCACACCATTAGTAGTGGGCCGCGGTGTGCGCGGTGTCCGAAAAAGTTTATTTTTGTAGTATGCAGTACATAGGTACACAATGTGCTCATTGTTGTGCTTTCAGGCCTCGCTGCCCCGCTGGTGGCCCAGAAGCTGCTCGGCTCCACCGGCGAGTACGCGATGCTCTTCCTCATCCTAATGGCTGTCATGTCGACGGGCTCCGCCGAAGTCATTGCAGTTGCCTCCATCATCATCTATGACGTCTACCAGGCCTACATCCAGCCGTTCAGGGAGGACTTGAAAGAAGGACAGTGCATCATCTGCGGAAAGTACATACGGTCAAGCAAGGAGGAAGAGGTCGAACTCTGCCAATGTCCCAGCGCCACAAGGTGCGAAGGATGCAAAGTAAGTGCCGCCAAAAGTTGGAGCATTACGAATAAAAAAATATCCAACAAAACTTTGTCATTTTGACAGATCGATGTAATTTCCCGCGCAAAAGCCAAGGGGTTGGTAAGACCCCACTACCGTTGTCCTGTTCACAAGGACTACAAAGAGTACCAGGTAGGAAATTGCTTTTGTTGTAACTAAGCATGGATTTCTGCTCAAGAAACACCTTTAAACTGCAATTAAAGCAATTTTTCGCAGGAGAAGTTGCTGAACTACAAGAACTGGAGCATCGTGGTGTGCACGTTCCTGTCTATCCCGCTCTGCCTCTTCTGCTGGGCCGTTGACCTCAACCTGGCCTGGACTTACTACTTCACCGGAATTCTCATCTCCTCTAGCGTCGTTCCCATCGCACTCTCGATCCTATGGGCAAGAGTAACAGCAGCGGGTGGGTGAAGCAGCAGTGGAAGTTGGAGCAACAGCGTTGATGGGAAAACTGCTTGGTATCTTCTCTTCCAGGCATGATATCTGGTGTCGTTGGCGGCTGCCTCTGCGGGATGATCTCTTGGCTCTCCTACGCATCCACCGAGGAGGGAGGTCTGACCCCAGAAAAGTTCGTGGAGAACACCGGAAAGGTTTTTCGAGCGAGATATCAAACTGGTTGCCGCATTCTCATCAGCGGCATTATCTTAATGCCTTAATTACTGTACGTAGCAACTTCCCATGTTGACGGGCAACATTGTTTCGTTCGTGTTCGGGGCCGTCTTCTCCGTGGTGGTGACGTTCTTCACCCGCTGGCGGATGACCAAGGAGGAGGTGGAGGCGGAGTGGGAGAAGACGAGAGACATCGACAACCCGCTCACGCCCTGGGTGCAGGTCTACAAGGTTAGCAAGAAAATTGAGGACCTACTGTACGTACAAGAGTTAGGTGCCAGTGTGCTGTGCAAAACAAAACCTGTCTCTTAAACAGGGAGAACTGAATCTCGAGGAGGGAGAAAAGTTCCATGATCGGCCACCACTCGACATTGTCATCAAGAAATTTAGGGCAGCCAAGATCACCGCCTACATTGCAGGTAAGAGGAAAAAAATAAACACTGTAGTAGGAAATCAGATGCAACAGCAGCCTCCTTGTCAATTCGCAGGCTTGTTCTTTACCGCACTGTTTGTGTGCATCTGGCCGGGGTCGATGTTGAGCGTGGGCGTCCTGGACTGGAAGGGATTTAACGCGTGGACCATCATCAGCAGGGTCTGGGCCGTTATCGCCGCCACCTTCATTATCGTGGTCCCCTTGGTGCAAGAGGTGATGATAGGGATCTGATAAACAGGAAAACGTAATCCACGTTTGTCTGCTCGTCTTGTTTGCGCAGATCCGCGCCATCATTAGGCAGTACAACGCCAACATGCGGGCCACGCCCACGGTGCCCTCCCACCCCGTCTCCGGGGACAACGGTCCGACAGCCACGGCGGAGAACGGTAACATGACTTCAAGTTTTGATCCTGGAGAAGATCTGGCAAGTGGGCCACGGCCAAAATCTGGCGATTTTAGGCTATAACCAAGTCTTGTTAAGAAACTTGTGTCTCTAACGTATAAAGAAATCCAGTTTTATGTATGCTTTGCAGCAAACCAGATACTACTAGTACGGTACTACATTAACCGCTATGAATAAGAGGCGTATCAAAGCTCTACCAGTCTTCCTCTTGTTTCATTCATGTTTCTGCATGGCGATCTCTGTCAATTGTGTCCACAATACTCGTGTGTCCTTTCCTTCCAGCAATTTTAATTACCCCACAGTTCAAGAATTATGTCGCAACCCTTTTTTTCACTTCGTATTTATGTCAAATTGGCTGTTGCTGTGTGTGTGTCTGGGTGTGTGTGTGTGTGTGTGAGTGGGTGAACATGACAATTTTTTATTCTCTTAAATACATAGCATCATTTCTCTACCAACCACTACCACATTATGTGATCTTGAGAGATCAAACATTAACCACGTACTACGAACACATTACCTACATACAATATGTGGGAAAGAACATGTCGTCCTACGCTAACATCAGTAGTTTTTCAAGTTAGTACTTCCTGACTTCGCATTTCTCCAGCAGCAAGGCCACCCAGGCAGAGAGGATTGGTGGGATTGGTGATGGAGCAGGCTGCAACGGGCAAAATGCTTGTCAAAGCTGGTACGAGTACCAGCTTACCAGCAGTGTCAGCAGAGTACGAGGGGTTTACAAAATCAAATGCGAATGGACCTGTTGGCAGCATGCTACAAGGAGTGTGAAAGTGAGTTTTTTACTACATCTTCTTGGGGCTTTTTGGCAACTTTTTGGTATAATAATAGTTTTCTATATCTGCTCACACAAAGCCGCACCAGCATCATTTCTCTAA
>JAAUYM010033612.1_pt1 | contig 20450 bp, 16 predicted proteins | sample 7278001 | NCBI WGS metagenome assembly JAAUYM01 (sample SAMN14350224, study PRJNA611818) | marine sediment metagenome | isolation source: surface marine sediment (1.8m) | place: French Polynesia: Moorea | collected 2018-08
ATTGACTCCCAGAAAGCATACTGGAGATCATTTGGTGTGCTTTAGCAGTTCCAAAACACAACTTGTATTTTCCCCTAAATACATAAATGTTTGATTGCGGTGTGATATGGTACATACACATTCTACAGGTAAGAAGACTGCTATACTGCAGGTAAAGGAAAAGCAAAGCTTTCCACCTTAGATAGGAGAGACAGACTTAACAACTTGTCATTCTTGCACATTTCCACTGTCTCAAATGACTCACTTGAGCGTGGGGGCGTTGCTGGCCGAAGGGTGCCCGACCAGGTGCGCGTGTGACGACGGCGCGGCGGCGGAGGCGGGGCCGTACCCGTAGGGGGAGATCGGGTGCGGGTGCGGGCGCGGGCGCGGACGCTCGACGGTGGACAGCGGCATGTACGGGTCCGCATCGTTCACCTGGTACAAGAAAGTTAAACAAAAAATTCCGAAATCTTCAAGGAAGAAAGAAAGAGATCTTTTAAGCTGAAATTTCCCTCATGTTTCATGCTCTTTCTACCTGCCTGAAAGGGAAAAAATTAAAGAGGCTAAAAAGTGCCCCCTGTGTCGTCTTCACTCGATCCTTGGAGAAGGTGAAAACAGCATCAAAACAGAATAGGAAATAAGAAATATCCTGTACAGTACAGTACAGTATGTACGTAGTACAGGCAATGCAGAGTATTCTCCCTATAGGGACAATTTCATAATGTATAGTATATGTAACTAATAGGAACAACTTGTGCATCTTCTTCACAAGAGGCATGACATTTCCCCCAAAAAATGCTGCGTGCAATCTTTGCACCTTGACGTATCTGCTGCCCCTGTGCTTGAAGTATATCCACGTGTGCGAGTTGCACCAGACCAGCACCGTGAAGAGGAGCCCCGAGGCCGACGCGGAGGCCAGCAGGAGGATCAGGCCGAACAGGGTCGAGTCGCAGGCGGAAACCAGGGCGGTGTTGTAAGACCTAAAATTCGAATAAAAATTCGCACCTCCACTTGACAGCGATTTGACAACTCCACGCCGCTTGCACTGTGCTTAGCTTAAAATCTTTTCGGGCTACATTAAGGTCTTATCCTGCTTACAACATGTGCGTGGTAAAGGAGGGCAAAATCGAGACCCAAAATGGTTATGGATACGGGTTTAGGAACCAGCAGCAGCACCGCAGCTGGCATGAAAGCAACAGCTCGGAATGAGAATTGGGTATCGTCAAAACCAGACTTCAGAAAGATATACGTAGTATAGTACTAATACTAGGTAGATAAGGTAACAGAATCTCACGTCTTTGCAGATAAACACATACCCACCCACAACTGACGGAGGCATCGAAATCCTTACAAATGAGTCGTGCTGGCCCTTGGCACCTCTCTCCCCATCCTGTCCTCCCCCCTCCTCCTTCCCCCCCTTTTCCTGCATGAGGGTAGAATTAACATGTTGCAGATGGATCCCTTCGAATGATGCGAAATGCATGGTGGGTGCCAATATTTACCCCGTTTTCCTCTTTCCCCCACGCGACTTTTAGACTAGGGCTTGCAATGATTAATGAATTAACTGATTAATCATCAGGTTTTTCAAAAAATGATTAACTTTTAATTAAAATGCCTTAATCAATTAATCAAATTTCCAAACTAGTTTTTTCCTTGTTCCTTGTACGTAAAAAAAATTAAATTGCCACCACAAAGAAAACTGACCAATAACAAAATAGAACGTGGCTTGCCAGCCGAGAAAACAGCTGCTTTTGGCGCTGGAAAAGAAGAAAAATTTTGACATCTGGAGTTCAGAACGGGTGGCCCCGGACTCCGTCTCCGCTGATTCTATCAAGCAGATCAACACTACGTCAGTCAGGGCCAGGGATAGAATAAAGAGGGCTTGATACATTGCTAGTAAGGTGTTTTGCTTTTAGGTTTGATTAATTGATTAATCAGTGATTAAAAGCCCATTTTAACTTTAATCAAAGTTTTGTCAAAATGATTAACTTTGCAAGCGCTAGGGAAAAGAGAGTGAATCTTTGCGTCCTTCCTTGTACCTATGACTTGTCACCGGAGGCAAATGAACGAGAGCGCGTCCGAGTTGCAGCCTGACTCCTTGAAGAAGTCCTCCAGCCACCCTCCTCCAATCGAAGTCCCGGATTCCAAAGTTGCCAAGCGACTTCTCCCACTTTTGGTCCCTCCTGCCGTTCCGTCCGTTCCTTCTCTCTCCCCCTTTCCAACAAACAAGTCTGTCCCGCGCTCAAAATCAGCTGCATTTCAGCTGCTCAAAAACACAACAAGCAAATTGGCCAAGTGCATCAGCACTGGCACTGCATGGGTGGTTGGGTGCTGCAACTGCGTGATGCATAAATCAATCAAGCAACCCAGGAAATTGCAAAAAAGATTGGGAAATCAAAGTCCGCATAATTAATTCGTAAAAAATCTTCGAAAATAAAATGTGTTCCCGGATTTGACCCCGATCGAGACCGCCATGCTGCCGTTCTGCCTCTCCCGCCTAGTCATGCGGCGCCTGGCGCAGCCAAAGTCGCCGGGCGCGCCAAGCGGCGCCGAGCCTGCCCCCTCTCGCTGCTCCACGTTTGCCCGCCTGGTCGCCCGCCAGGTCGACCTGGTTGCGGCCCAGCGCCTGCGCAGGCTGGCCTCAGCCTTCGGCCACTATTCGCGCCTGTGGGAGTCTGAGCGCCTGCGCCACCTCCTGCGCCGCGTGGCGTGGCGCGCGCTGCATCAACACCGGAGGATCCTCCTCGGCCTGGCGGTCCTGGCGAGGTCGCCTTCCAAGCTGCTGGCGGAGGCACCAGATCAAGGGTGAGTTTAAATTTTTTACACTGTACTGTATACTCATACCAATAAAGTTTTTAATACTTTACATGAGGTTACAGCTTTACACACTCACACTACATTGCAATACACTTTACAGGTCAAATTATTACTTTGACGCTTTGAATTATAGTTATTCACGAGAACTTATTCATCATGAAAAAAATGTGTTGATAGTGATTTTTTTTCTCCTTTAAGAAATTTCTCTAATGAAAACTCATTTATTGCAAGAATGTTGTTTCTGAAAACATTTCCCCTAATCCAAAAATTCCTCTAATCCAAATCCCATTAATTTGAAGTGGACTGTATATTCTTTTTTTCTACGTACATGACAGAGGTGAGGATGGTCACAACCTTCATCGCGACCACGAGCACTGGACGGGCCGGAAGCTGCCGGACTCCTACCTGCAGAACCACCTGCACGACGTGGACCTGGCACACACGCTCACCATGCAGACGCTGACCTGCCCCAGGTGCGGGAAGCGGCTGCGGGTCAGCGGGGAGGTAGAGGGGGTCGACTACTGCGCGTGCGCGGACGGCTCGGGGAGCAGGTACGGCGTCAGGACGGGCGACGTGCCGTGGACGCCCTTCCTGGAGAAGCCGGACATACTCGTATGGAGACAGGAGCACCCGGAGGTCGGTCAACTAACGGGTCCATAAAAATATACGAGTTCTGCAAACGCTCGTTTTCCTCCCCCTTCCCCCCCCTCTAGAATCCTGGGATGTTTATCTACAAGATGTACGGCAAGTTCGACGATGTGACCCCGTGCGAGTACCTCCAGGTGCAGCTCGACCTCTCGGCCTTCAGGATGTCGTGGGACCAGAACGCCGCCCACTGCAGGGTCATCGAGCAGGATCTCGACGAGAAGAACCGGTCGCTCTCGCAGGTGCGATTCAAAACTGGTTCAAAACGACATTACAGTAGTACCTACGTAGTACTACAAACGTTCCCTTGAAACTGGCGCCCTGTTCATTTACTAGATCTACTATTGGGAGGTGACCTGGCCGCGCTTCTTCTCGAACCGTGACTACGTGTGCAACCGCCGCTCTAAGATATTTTCTGACGACAACGTGGCCGTCATCTACAGCAAGGCCTGCACGCACCCGGGCGCCCCCCTCAACGACAGAAACGTCAGGGTAGAGGACTACTGGTGAGAGATGTGGGAAAGGTTGGAGAGAAGGACGCAGTTCATGCTTACGTGATAAGGTTTTTTTTCCTCCAGGTCAATATTGTCCCTCAAACCGACGACGGCGTGGAACGCCAAGGGGCTGGAGTTCTCCCTGACCGCGTACGAGAACCCCGGCGTGAGCCTGCCGGCCTCCGTCACAACGTGGGTGGCCATGAGGGGGATGCCGGAGTTTATGCAGCACCTCCGCGACGCCTGCCACGACCTGAGGCAGTGGAAGGAGGACCACGGGGCGACCGAAGGCGACGCCGAGGTGGCGGACCCGGTGGCAATCCTGAAGCTGCGCCTGCCGCACCGCCTGCACGAGGAGATCATGGACTACTCGCAGCAGCACTCGCCGTCGGAGGTGTCCGGCGGGGCGAGGTCAGGTGGGCCCTTCTGGGCGAAGACGGCCGCGGCCGGCCCAGGAGTGGGGAGGAGGATGGGGGGCGCGGGGGCAAATGTAGGCAAGGAGCAGCAGCAAGGACAGCAGCAGTCGAGAGGGGGAAAGTACGCTTTTGCCAACGTTAGTATATAGTAGGTAGTGGGCAGATTTCTTTTTTTTTTTCTTTTTTTTTAACCTCTATCCTCATGCGGGACAGAAGAGTCATTTACATTGTTGTAGTAGCACGGCACAGTTACCACACATCTTAACTCGCACAAAAAAAACAAGAACTGGGGAGACGAGAATCTCGGTGATTGACTCATTAAAGGCCAACAACACTCAAATGCAAAAGTCCTGTGAATCGTAAGCCAGCCGTTGCTCCAGTCAAGTGGAGAGTGGAACGGACGATGGACGTTGTTGTAGACACATGCTAGAGAAGAAGCTCCTGACTGTGCCGGCCGCGGCCACCGCCCCCCTCGATCGCGCACATCCCACCAAGTTGTAGTCTGACCTTATTCCATGTTCATACTTTCTTGCTCAATAAAGCACACAAAAAAACTGCTCTGACACAGCAGAAGCTTTCGCCTAGACTTGTTTAGTTTCTTTTCTGATAGCCACGACCTCCTTCTGCAGACAATAGGTTATATGAAGAAGGATATGACATCTTCCCTGCATGAGAATACCCCGAGAGTAGTCTTCTGCTTGGCCTTGGCCTCCACGGCATCCATGAGCTTGGCCCGACGTAGCCCCGGGTACACGCCCACCATGATAATCTTTGTCGTGCTACTGTGGTTGTAGACTGTGGACTGTACGCATTTGCCCATGCAGCTTTGGACTTCCGAGTCAAGATGCTCTCCATCTGAGAGATACCAAAAATGACACCCTCTGCTAGCATTATGAAGGACCAAAGTGTTCGTAGCACTCAGAATCATGCATAGACGTCTTAATTTTGCTTTCTTGCTTTCTAAAGCTAACCTATCTTGCGAAACAAATAACACCGTGCAACCGTGCAAAAAAAAACCAATGCAGTACTGTTAATTGCGCTATCTAATATTCTATTTAACTCAGTTAAACTCGATACGTAGTAGAAAAACGTGCTACTACTACACCCGAGTCCCACCACAATCATAAAAGAGGTTTAGTGAATTCTCAAAGTAAAATGTTTCGAATTTCAAGAACTGGAACAAAACAAAACAACAACGCACAGGCAAGGGCATCATAAAAAGGAACAGTCAACTTCAGGAGAAGTACCAACGACATCATCAACGGCGACAAAGACAGAGAGAGAGAGAGAGAGAGTGTGTGTGTTTGTGTATGAAGACAGGCTGTGCAGTGGTGGAAGGAATTGAAGCTGGTTAAAGGGCTTTTGTACATAAAGAAGTCTGCAAACTTATCAAGCCAAGCCAATTATGATGCGACCTGGCCTCTTGGTGGAGGGCCTTCTCTTCCAAAGGTACCTATTAGATATCAGATTTTCCCAGAAGTTAACTTTTAAAACGATGCTTTACTGACCTTTTGCTTTCAGATGCCTTCCCTCTCTCCCTCGTCCCTTGCCGCTGTCCTTTCCTCCCGTCCGGCACAACTCTGAGCGCAAGCGCGGGTGGATTGGGATGCAACTGGACATCAGGGACGACCTGCACATCAGGCACCCTCGGCACACCTTGGGGGAGCTGACGCATGACCAGGCGTGGAAGGCCAAGGACCTCTACACGGACTGGAAGAGGAAGCAGAAGCTCATCAAAAAGGTCAGGGAGCAGGTGGTGCCAGAGAAGTTCAAGAGGTACGATGAGGAGTTCGACAAGGTCGTCACCTTCGAGCAGCAGTTGCAGTCCCTCAAGACCAGGGGGTTCCTCAGGCCCTACAAGGCCTATGACCCTCCTCCGGATCTCGACCAAAGGTGGACTCGAAACAAGAGATATGCATTTGCTTCTCAAATTTTATGGGTTGGATTTTTTCCCCCCTTTTCCTCCACAGATTCATGCGGGTTTGCTCGGAGGTGCTTGAGGGCTTTGGCGAGAAGGGTCAGGACGACCTCTCAACCATGTCACTGGACCGAAAGGACAGAGAAAAGTATGTCGGAAAGAGCATCTTTCCAAATCTGAAATTTTCACTTCTTACACTGCGACTTTACTGTAATAAACTTCGCCATAGTCAAAAGCTCTGCTATACTACGGTACTGCCTAGCAAAGACTGATGTGATAACAGGGGTAACATGCTATGTACTATAGCAAAAGCTCTGCTATTGAACATAAACTACTGACTTTATTACAATATCATGTATTTTTTTCTCCAGGCTCCTTCCTGCCCTGGAGCGTGAGTTCGGCCACTCCGCGCCCAACTCCCTTCTCCACACTCTGAGCAGCGTGGACCGCGTCTTCCACTTTTACAGCACCCGTGTTGACGTCAGGACGCCCTACGAGAAGCTGGACGACGAGGCAAAGAAGTGAGGACGGAAAGAAAAATAAGGAAATTTAACTTATTCTTGACTTTAAAAAAATAGATATTTGTGTAAAAACTTTCAACATGCAAATTGGGCTTACTATTGTAGTAGGTGTACGACAAGTGCAAAGATGAAGAAGATGGTGACTTCCTCAGCCATTTGGTCATTTTGGTTGCACTTTTCAGCATTGGACTTTACATTTTTTTTTCTTCTTTCGGATCGGATTCTTGTCTAGTAGGCTTAACATCCCTCTTTACCAATATTCGTTTGCAACAGAACCTGTGCTACTACTGCTCACGCACTCTCCTTAATTTTCAGGGGCAACCTCCCACCCAACCTGCACATCCAGAGGCGCTCCCGTCGGTTCGACCCGAGCGGCAGCCACGAGTTCGACCGGACAACAGCCTTCCCCGGGTACAGCACCATCATGGTCACCCCAGAGGCCAGGAAGAAGTACCCGGACTTTGTTCCGGAGGAGAGAGACCCCTGGATCAACTCGTACGCCGACATAGAAAGATAGACATGGTGGATAATTGGAAGTCGGGCGGCTCGGGTCATTTGTGCCGGGTGGAGGGAGGAATAATGTTATTTATAGTTGCACCGTCGGACTGGAATAAAAGAGCGTGCTTTGCATACACATAAATGGGTCAGGTACATACTACGAGTATGTATTGTGTGCACTATGTATAAAATGACGAGGCTACTATAGTACCAGTGGTACAGGATGCCACCTGCATCCTGGTGAGAGACAAGTAGTCTCTCACAAGAGAGAGCCAGAATAGTTCTGGACTACGTCAGTCCAGGCAGTAGGCACCGGCATGTGCACTGTGCAGTATCATGCAATGAAGAGAAAGAGAGAGATTTACTTTCATCAACATTTCACTCTCACCCGCGGCTTCCTCTCCCAGTTGTTGGCAAAGAGACAAGAAGGAGGAGCAGGACTCTTGTCAATAAACAGGGCATTGCACGTAACCTGATAAAAACTGAGTGTCTCTCTCTCTCTCTCAACACCTGCTCCTGATCGTCTCAGGACCTCTAGACTATGATCAGATCCTTAAGAAAGAGCTCAAGATAGAACAAACAAGCACTGTATGTTCCCTTCCCCGTGCAAAGAAAGAAAAATCATGTCACCTTTATCTACATACATATAATGTCATAAAAGTAAAGAGAACAAAGCTGCCTGTTGCATTGCACTTTTACATTACATTTTATTTGGTCACCGTTGAGATGAAGAGGAGATTTACCGCAAGCATCGATGAGATGCTGCCAGGCTTCACGAGCACACCTTACTCAATTTAAGCCTTGCACAACCTTGCTCGTTCGATTGCTCGTTCTCATCTAGGGAGGGACTCGAGTTAGGGGCAACGCCCAAGGGTTGAAGAGGGCCTCCCCTCGTGCAAGCAGTAGGAGATAAAATGATGTTCCCCTTGAAGATGACGTCTGTGTAAAGAGATGATGATGATGATGGAACAAGACTGTTTTAATCATCGACCTCAAAAGGGTCGAGATAAAAGGTCCTTTCGAGGCTGAGATGGATAGAAGAATTGCGGCTGTCTCGTCACTTTGACTGCGTGGAGCATCAGGGAAAGAAGGAGAGAGGAGAGAGATTAAAAAAAGAAAAGGCAAAAGGTTTCCCGTGATTTTAGACCAGAGACACAAAAGTAGTACACAGCACTAAATTCTGATCATTTTTTTTGTAGACCTCGATCCCACTCACCCCGTCTGATCCAGCCATGTCGAAGCTGTTGAGACTGTTGGCATTGGCCAGCGTGGCCGCAGCCGTCGCCGGCTTCCGCATGGACACCAACGGAAACGGTACTACCACTATGTAGTATGTAGGATTTTTTTTACAAAAAAAATATTGGCAAAGTCCAAGAAGGGTTTGATGGAAAAAGGAAAAATGGTGAGAAAAGGCCCAAACACAGCAGACATTTACCTAGTCAGATCCCAACATCAAACATTTAGACAACCCTAACATCAAACATTTACACAAACCGTAAAATCTAACATTTACACAAACCCTAACATCTAACATTTAGACAGACCCAAACATCGGACACTTGGGTTTTATACTTGGGTTCTGTTAGAAAAAGGTGGACCTACGAGTATTTCCAACTAGTATTTCAAAAGACAGAATTAATTTGATCTCATTGGTTCTTCTTCTTTTTCTTCTCCTAGTGCTCCGCTCTTCCCCCTTCAGTCCTCGCCGCCACCCCAAGGTGCCCTCGCCCAAGGTCTCCAGGCAGACCGATATCTGCACCACTCCAGAGTGTGTCATCGCAGGTCAGGGGGGAATCGAGGGATGAGGAGAAAATGACATCTCGATGCTGTTGGAGATACTTACTTAGTACTTAGTTATAACCTTTAGTAAAGTTATAACCTTTAGTAAAGTTGTAAACTTTAGTGAAGTTATAACCTTTAGTGAAGTTATAACCTTTAGTAAAGTTATAACCTTTAGTGAAGCTATAGCCTTTAGTGAAGCTATAACCTTTAATAAAGTTATAACCTTTAGTAAAGTTATAACCTTTAGTAAAGTTATAACCTTTAGTAAAGTTATAACCTTTAGTAATGTTATAAACTTTAGAATCTTATGTTACGTGGTACTGTACGATATACTGTATCTAGAACAACAATGTAGGTACGTACTGTACTGTACGTAGATTATCATACCAATAGCTTTTCACTTTTTCTCGTTCTCCAACGGTCTGTACGTTCCGTTGTTTGTTCAGGCTCGATCCACCCACTCGATCCAAGCCTTTTTTTCACATGCACTTGATTTTCAAACTGACCTACAAAGCTGTCAAGAAATTGTAAATACGTGGTACGTTACATAACATTTGCAAAGTAAGACTTTACTTGTACTACACCATGAGGATGTAGCCTACTTTGCAAATATTATGGTACATAGTGTGCAGTGTTACTCCAGACAAAAGCAAGACCCAAATTTGAAACAAAGGAAGGTGCAGTGCAGACACCATTTCTGAAGCACAATTAGTACGTTGTCATTTTTTGCCGTGAAATTTAAACTAAAAGTAAATGTTGTCCTTTCCCTTTCAATACAACTTCTACAACACTACTCAGAATTAATCTCGCTCCCATTTTACAATTCGACAATGTGCTGGAAAGAAGTGCACTGTACCTACAGTACGTAGTGTTCTGTAAGGTAAATTGAAAATTTACAACACTTTTGGAACAAAGTGTAATTCGAGTGCGAGTGCGTTTGGTTACTTAAAAAAAACCCTTGGTTCCTTTTCACTCAGAGAATCTGGCAGCACTGTACGAGAGTAAAGCAGATGTGATGAGTCAATTCCCTCTCTTTTAATTCTCTCGCTACAGCCGGCGACATCCTCGCGCGCATGGACCAGAGCGTGGACCCGTGCGCGGACTTCTACGAGTTCGCGTGCGGCACCTACGTGGCCACCACCGAACTGGAGGAGACCGAGTCCAAGACCGGAACCTTCTACGAGGTGCGAGACCAGGTGGACCAGGACTCCCTCACCATCGTGGAGAGCGACATCACGGACGAGGACGCGGAGTCCATCGTCAAGCTCAAGGACTACCACACTGCCTGCATGGACACAGGTCACGACTAGCTACTAGTTGAGACCTGGCGGGGAGGGGGGGAAGGAGAGGGCAACTCTGAAAAAAAAATCGAATTTCTCTCCTCCAATCTGCAGACACGATCGACAGCCAGGGCTACGCCAAGTTCGAGGAGATCCTGGTGACGGACGAAGAGGCCGGCTTCCCCCCTCTGGTGCCGGACTGGGACTCTTCCCTCTTCTCCTGGGAAACGGTGTCCGGAGACAACATCAGGTACGTTGCGGAGAGGGGGGAAAGGGGAGAAAGATAGACTTCCCAAACAATCTTGGTACCACTAGAGCCACACCAGCGGCTACCCCTCTTAGTGGTAATTAGTGACGGGGGTCAAAATTTTGGTTGCTATACAGGTTTTTTGGCACCTGCCCTGGCATTAGGTCAACCCGTCACTAAATTCACGCCAGCACTATTGGTTGGGTTGTGGTGGGGAAGAAGACAGGAGTACTAAGTCGGCTGCCGCGTGTCCAGGTACTACATGACCGACGGCGTGTTGTCCAGCTACGTCTACATCGATCAGAAGGATACGACAAGGAACGTCATCTACGTGAGTGACGCCCTTGACACGGATCACGGATTTCAATACTACTACCTACGGTACATATGATCAGCTGATCATGGTTTCAGATTGATCAACCGAGCCTGATCCTCCCTCTCGACGTCTACCTGAACGCCGACGACTTTCCCGAGTACATCGACGCCTACAAGGCCTTCTTCGTCGACGCCGTCAACCTGATCGCCGCCGACATGGACGGGGTCACCGTGGACCAGGACGAGTTGGAGGCAGCCGCCGACGCCGTCTACGAACTGGAGGCCTCCATCGCCCAGGTGAACTGAACCGACAGTTTCTTCTCCCCAAGGATCGGTCAAGGATCGAAGTGTCTGTCGGGTTTTCAGATCGTGGTTCCCGCCGAGGACAGGAGGGACCTGGAGGAGATGTACAACCCCACCACCCTGGGGGACCTCAAGGCAGACTACGACTTTGTGAGTCGGAAGTAGCATAAGCACGTGTCCCTCCGAACTGAAATGATGCAGATCGCACCTCCTTGATGGTGTCACCCTCCCCTCCTCCCCCGCATGCAGGTCGACTGGGGTCTTTACTTCTCCCACTCGCTCGAGGGCAGCCCCGGGGAGAACATTGACGACGCGGAGGACATCATCAACGTGGAGCCGGAGTACTTTGACGCGGCAGCGAACCTCATCGCAGACTTGGATCAGGAGGCGCTCGGTGCGTGAGGTTGGGGGGTTGGGGGGGGGGGGTCTTATACTGCGAGCAAGAATATTCATGGTTGAAGTTCACCTGCAGCAAACTACTTGTACCTGCGCCGCCTGCTGGTGATGGCCAACGAGGGTCCGCAGGCTCTCAACGACGCGCTCTTCGCCTTCGACAGCGTCCTCAGTGGGCAGGAGGAGCCGGATGAGAGGTGCTGTACGGACTGCTACAACTGTGCAACCATCGCCATGTACTGTACGTAGTACCTACATACTACACGTACTAATATGACTACTTTAAGGTGGGTGCAATGCGTGTCGAAGGCGCAGAGCGAGGGCAAGGGGTACGCCTACGCGCTGGGGACGGCCTACGTGCGCGAGTTCGTCTCGGCCGACGTGAAGCCCGAGGCGGACGCGCTGGTCGACAACCTGAGGGTGGCCTTCAGCGAGCTGCTGGAGGAGAACGCGTGGATGTCGGACGAGACGAAGCCGCTGGCGCAGGAGAAGCTGGACCTCATGGTGCAGCTGGTGGCCTACGACGAGAGCATCATGTCCAACGAGGGCCTAGACGAGTTTTACGCAGATGTACGGGGAAGAAAATGGGGGGGGGGAAATCGAATTAATGTCCTGGGAGAAAAAGAGAACCGAACTTTTAAATATACTGTACTATGTACCTATAGGACTATGATATCAACGTGGACACTCACTTCGACAACGTGGCCAGGACCATGGACTTCAACATGGGCAGGTACGTAAACGTGCTGAGGGACACGCCGGACCGCGAGGATTGGATCACCCCCGCCGCCGTCGTCAACGCCTTCTACTCACCGACCCACAACTCCATTTGTAAGTTTCCCCAGGCAATATACCTAGGTATAGGTAGCATACCACAAAAGTGTCCATATCATTTGTTAACTCTTGATTCCCTGCAGCCTTCCCAGCCGGCATTCTTCAGCCTCCATTCTTTGGAGACGGATACCCTCGGTAAGGGACTCACCTGCCTTTCTCCTTCAGGGTTGCCCTGGCACGTTGTTCACTGTTCTGTTGACACTCCCAGCTACCTGAACTACGGCGCCATCGGCGTGGTGATGGGCCACGAGATTACCCACGGCTTCGACGACCAGGGCGCGCAGTACGACGGGGAGGGCAACATCGAGAGCTGGTGGACGGAGGAGGACCAGGCCGCCTTCGACGAGCACGCCCAGTGCTTCATCGACCAGTACAGCGCCTACACCGTCGACGAGATCACCACCCCGGGAGTAGACAACCATGTGAGTTGGAGACTAGAGGAGGAGGAGGAGGAGGAGGAAGAGGTCCATACAGTCTGAACTGATCTCCACCTTTCCGCTCCTTGCAGATCAACGGTGAGCAGACTCAGGGCGAGAACATCGCGGACAACGGCGGCCTGCACGAGTCCTTCCGCGCCTACCTGGACTCCGTGGAAGCCAACGGGGAGGAGCCGAGGCTGCCCGGCCTCGACCAGTACTCGCCGGAGCAGACATTCTTCATCTCCTACGCTCAGGTGCGTGCAAAGACCTGGAGCCCAGCCAACAACGGCCCCTTAACAAGTCCCAACTAAGCTCCGAAAAAGTCTGCCCCCAGCTTTTTCGGAGCAAAATTTAGGTCAATTTTGTTAATAAGTGCTGACTTACCATACAATTTGGTGCCATGCAACATGGACAAAGACGTATGCTCTACTGAGCCTCCATTTTGCATTCCACCCTTGTTGGTTGGGAGGACAGAAAAAGCAAAAAGTTATGACGCAATAATCAATCAATTTCCCCCCCCCCTCCCTGATCATCTTGCCAGGTTTGGTGCGAGGTTCAGACTGAGGAGTCTTACATCAGCCAGCTGCAGAGCGACCCTCACTCCCCGGGGCGGTACCGGGTCATCGGGCCGCTCTCAAACTCGGAGGACTTTGCCACGCTGTTCGACTGTCCCGTCGGGCTCATGAACAACGGCGAAGACAGATGCATCTTGTGGTAGAAAAGCAACAAAACTATCTCCAGGTGCACCCAAAAATTTTTTTTTGACCCCCACCTCTTTCTTGGATTGGCAATAAATTCATGCAAAAAAAAGTGATTGTTGCACCCGTTCACGCTTGGAATTTCAGGTTTCCGCCTTCTGCTTCCCCCCCTCCAGTCTCAGTTCTTCCTTGGCAAGGAGCAGGTTTCTCTCGCCAGCAGCAGTGGGAGTAGTAGCAGTGGAGGGAAAGTCCCAGTTTCCCGACGGGCGTCCCCTGATGCCGTGCTTGGCCTTGCCCATGATGTGCTTCAGCAACTGCTTCCTGTAGTGCCTGACGAGCACGGCGTGGTCGGCGACGGGCCTGTGCTCTCCCAGGTACAGGGCGAGGTTCTCCTTGTACCGCTTCAGGTGGAGAGCTTGCTTTGACATTGTTTTCACCCGGAGAATTTGGACTAAACTGCTAGGACGCAATCTGTTTCCCAAATAAAATCGCTCGCTGGGAAATCGCATGTCGTGAAATTAGCAACAAAAAGAAAGTGCTCTGATGTCACCAGGGAAAAAAATCCAAAGTCTGTGGATTCAGCCATCATCTCAGTCTGGGATCCGGGCATCTTAGAAATTTTTGACACTAATGCGAATAAATTCTTCCATGTAATGCACTTAGCGACATATTTTAAAGATTTTAAAATAAAATAACTAGATAGTATCAAAACATTTTATTTTGTACGGAAAAAGGAAAGTTAAAAAGAAAGAAAAAAAGAATTCCTTGTTTCCCGAAATTGATAAGAAAAAAGTCTTGGATTAAGTAAAAAGTATTTCACGAGAGTGTTTGGAGAAGCTATACCGTACAAGGAAATTTCATGCATGCTTTTTTGGATACTTTACGTAAATAAAAATTCAGGGCTTACAATTCAAAAAGACTTAAATGAGCCTATATGCATGACACAAATGTACTATGCTGTGTATGTATTTAAATAAAAACAATAATATGTTCGTTTATGGATATATGATCGACAAGTAATCAGACTAAATTGGTGAAATACTGCACTCGCACAGTAATCATACCATTTTAAAAGGTAAAATACTAAAAGAGTAAAACGCCCTTTTAAAAACAGTTGCTAAGAAGCTTCTAAATGCATGTTTTAGCAGTTATACAAAAAAAATTAAAAGTTTTTTTGGAACTAGTTACATGAGACAAGGTTTCCAACGCTCAGTCTTTTTTTCCCCTCTCTCTCTTTGAGTACGTAGTTGCTTTTTTCCCTCTCTTTTTTTCTGGCAACTAGAGAAGTCTGCAGTGTGTTGTAGTAACTTAACGGTGCCGAAAATTCTCCAGTAACACAATATTTTTTATTTTAGAAAACGCACTAAAACTTGTACCAAAAAGGGAGAACTTTGAAACACCCTGTCGCTTTGCGAGATATTTAGCTCAAATTATGCAGCCAATCCTGCTAACCCCCACCCCACCCCCCATGAAAGAGGTCATAGAGAACTGTTACACAATTAAGAAATTACAATGAAAACGTCTGTGTTAATTGTGTGCGTTGCGTTTGGCGGCATGGCGAAACCCAGATCTGGACATGCCATGTTCCAACTCTTCGTACTCTTTCAGCATGGTTGTGGTGGAGTGGGGAAGCACACAACGTTGAGAGAAGTCCTGGCGCATGATGTCATCGACGGAACGCGAATTTTCCACCCTCCCCTCCCCTCCCTCGCCTTCTCCTCTCTGCTGCTGCTGCTGCTGCTGCATTTGTTCCTTACCTTTCTTCCTCTCTCATGAAGACTTTGGGGGGGGGGGGGAGGAGAGGGCAGCGAGCACAGGTTCCACCCACCCACACCTCTACACACGCACGCATTGCTCCTCCTCCTCGATCCTCCTTTCCAGCTGCCCCTCACTCATCTCTTCCCTTCCCCGCGTCGCGCTCCTTGTGTCTTGTCTCTTTCTGTTATACCCCAAGAGGGGGAGGATAGAGGGAGGAGGAGGGAGTAGTAGTGTAGTAGTAGTACGTGCTAATTTTGCCCAGTGACGTCTGCCGTCGAAACTCGCCGCCGGGATAATTTAAGTTGGACTTGGGACAAAGGCGCCGGCCGGCGTCGTTGGCGTCGTCGTCATCGTCGCCGTCGTCATCGTCGTCGTCGTCGTCGTCGGCGTCCAAGTGGCTGAGCACCTCTTGAAGACATTCCCGATCCTCCCTCCCTACCTGCAATAGAAGGAATCTGCGGGGATCCACAAAATCGGGCATGCCTGGAACTGCCGCCGACGCGCGATAATGAGGAGGAGGAGGAGCGCGAGGGGATCGACGGAGCTGAAATTGGGAAAGAAGGGATCTTTCTCTCTCTCTCTCTTTCTCTTTAAAGAGGAGGGCGGGAGCGACACTTGTCCTGTGAGTCGCCCAGAGGACGTGACGCTGTGAAGATGTCGGACGGAATCTACGGGGAGTTCACGCGGCGCCTGCGCCGCACCTGGACGGAGCAGTTGGGGCTGCAGGGGCGGCCGGCCGAGCGGGGCCGGGCCTCCTCCGAGGAACTCCGCCGCCTCTTCCACCACGTCGGCGTCTTCCCTTCCAAGTCGCAGGTGTTCGAGATGGTGCAGTGCGCGAGGGAGTTCGGGGGCGACGGCGGCGGCGGCGGCGACGTTTCCGCGGGCAGGAAGAAGTTCTACAGGTTCTCCTCCACCTCCTCCGCCTCGGGCGTCGCCTCCGCCGACAGCGTGGACGGCCCCTCGCGCTGCGACAGGAGCAGCAGCAGCAGCAACAACAGCGACAGCCGGAGGACAGAGCCCGCCGTCACCCAGGGCGCGGAAGACGGACTCACCTTTGGAGAGTTCGCCTTCTTCGCCGCGGAGCTCAAGAGGTACTACCGGCAGAGGGAATCGCAACAACACCAGCAGCAGCAACAGCAACAGCAACACCAAGTCGCCGATGGTACCGCGCAGACAGCCAAGAAATGCCCTCAATCTTCTTCCTCCACGTCTCCCTTGAGGACGCAGAAGTCGACCAGCTCAGCCTACGACGTCTTCCTCGGGGGCTCCTGCGGTCCGACCACGTGGCGGGCCGACATTGCCATCCCCTTCCTGAAGCAACACGGGATCACCTACTACAACCCGCAGCAGTCCAACTGGGTGCCAGAGATGATCGAACTGGAGCATCAGGCCAAGACGACCTCGCAAGTGATGTTCTTTGTGCTGGACGAGAAGACGCGTAACGTGGTCTCCATGGTGGAGGTGGCGTACCTTGCCGGGGCTGGACAGAAGCTCATCGTCTGCCTGTCCTCTTATCCCGCCAGTGCGGGTCACTCCATCAATGGCGAGGAAGTGTCCTTGGCCGAGTGCGCGGTCCTGAACGGGGCCATGACCACCGTGCACGATCTCGTGGAGCGGGAAGGGATCCCAGTCTTCTCCTCTCCAAGCACGGCGCTGAGCTGCGCCCACAAGGTGCTGAGAGAGGGGGTGGCGGTGAAAGACCTGGCGCTGAAAGATGGCGCCGTCCCGGTCCGGTTGGCCCACCTGGTCTTGGGGGACAAGCTGGTCCGGGCGAGGGAAGCCTTCAGCACCCTGGACACTGCCAGGTCGGACAAGATCACTCTGGCGGACGTCAGGATGGCGTTCAGAATTCACACACACGATGACCTCAGTCGGAGAGATCTGCAGGAAATCCTGTCGGCACACGGCATTGACGTCGCGAAGGAGGGCGGACAGGGAGGAGGAGGAGGAGGAGGGAGGCACGACGCGGGCAGCAGCTCAACAGCCAGCGACCTCCCGGTCGACCAGGCGCTCATCGACTTCAACCACTTCTGCTGCATACTCGCCGAGTTCAAGAACAGGACTAGTAGGTCGAGTGAGGCCGTCGCCGGCGGGTCCGCCCCGGCCCCGACTGGGGGCGACAGGCGACGGCGGAGAGGCAAGGCGGCCACGGCCAGCTTCCTCCGCCGGAAGGTGCTCGCCCCCTTCAGCCGCATCTCCCACTGGATGAGGTGCGGCCGAGCAGGCAGGGAGCAGGTGCAGCTGCGGCAGAGGGGCCGACGGCAACAGGGTTCCCCGTCGCCCGCCGCACTGCCGCCCTCCGTGCTCCTGACCAGGCGGGGCAGCCAGGTGCGGGACGTCTACCTGGGCGGCACCCTGAGGGGCGGCGACCACTGGAGGGACAGGCAGGCCATCCCCGCGCTGAAGAAGCACGGCCTGACGTACCACGACTCGCGCGTGGCGCAGTCCTCCCGCTCAGGGCGTCTCATCCCCCTGGAGGCGGCCGCCATGGACAACTCCCGCTGCCTCCTCTTCGTGATCCTCGGCGGGTCCTGCTCGGTCTCGTCCATGTGCGAGGCGGCCTACTACGTGGGCCACAGGGGCAGGCAGCAGGCGTCGAGGACGGTGGTGCTCTGCGTGCAGAAGATGAGTGCAGGGGGGCCCCGGCCCGACGGCCCCAGCTGGAGGATGTCCAAGGCCGCGCTAAAGGACTACAACCGCGGCAGGGCCTACCTCTCCGACGTCGCCAACCGCGAGGGCGTCCCCGTCTTCGAGGAGGTGGCAGAGGCCATTGAATGCATTTTGCAGAAGTGCAAGAGTCTCAATAAGTAATATTTACTACATGTAGGCACTAATAACATCGCACGTAACGTTAACTACATATATAGGTAGAAATATTATGTTAAACCAACGAATGTTGATTCTGAGCTTAGTTCTGCTGTAGTACACACGTACTAAGCGCGACTGCAGATCTTCCAAGGAGGTAGTAAGACAGTTAAACGCCCTGGGAGGCAATGACATTTGAAGGCAGGCAGGCAGAGGAAGAGAGGGGGGCGGGAAGAGAGCGACGCATGAATTACTTGTGCGTGTGTGAGAAACTGCAAAGAGAAAAATGAAGAAGAGGCAGAGATATTGAACTGGAGGTGGGCCAACTTGGGTGTCGGGAGCGCCGCGCCGCACGTGCAATATCGCTTCAAGTCACACCTACAGTACACCTATACCTCCGTCCTCCTCCTCCTAACGAAATATGATGATGAAGACGTTTCTTTTTCCTTCCCCTCCAGCATCTCGCTACTGCTGACTTTGCTGCTTGCTCTCCTGGCATGTCTTTGGAAAAAAAAAAAGAAGTTACATTTCGGTCTGCGTCACCGCCCAAGGAGGAAGTGAAAGTAGCGGACGCAACGGGGAGGGGGGAGAACCCAACATTCTCTCCCTCTCTTCCCACTCAATGAGCAGAGGGAGGGAGGACGAGAGCTGCAGTAGTTTAATTACTCCATAGTTGCACACGCGTGAGGTCATAGGTGGAGCTCTCTTCACTCAAAAGGAAAAGTTGACAAGCCGATCATGCGAGCGAGTCCGGGAGCGCCTTGCGGAGTTGTTCTTGTCCTCCGTGGTTGAGCATGTGGGCGCGGGCCTGGCATGGCAGGGCATGGCAGGGCAGGGCAGGGCAGGGCAGGCACCGTCGTCCCACGCAGATTTTTCGCAGTCGTTCGTCGTCATCATCAAAGCCGAAATAGCGACGCTTCCTCCTCCTCCTCCCTCGGTCATTTTCTTCCCCTGATGATGTTTGCTTCTCCTTCTTTCGCGCTCATCAGTCGTCGACGCCGACAAAGAGTCCGCGGAAAAAAAAACCCTCACACACCACTTAAGAGCTTTCTCTCCTCTTTCCAACTTCGATAAGAGATGAGATAGTAGTATAGGTAGTAGGTACAATAGCAGTCTCTAGCAGATGCTACTGCTACTACTAACGAGGCGATGACCTCAGCCCTCACCCGGTCTTCTTGCCCGGCCGAGACCCACCCACCCACCCCCCCGTCTCCCTCCCCACCGTCCGACATTCCTGATGCTCGCTATGCGAAAGGAGACGAGAACCCAACTACTTGTTAGTTAAGAAGACTTGTGTGTACCCGCAATCATCACTCGGTGTCGGGATGAACAAAAAAAAAATCACAAGGACATGAGGCAGATTGCAAAAAAAAAGAGGGGGGGGGGAGGAAGCAGAGCATAAAATCTGGGAAATGGAAGGTTTTTCTTGGATGAGAAGAAGAACAGGGCGACCTTTTCTGTTCAAGGATCACTTCCATTTCCCCGGGTTTTTTTTTGCTCTTTATTTTTCTCTTCCCCTCCCCTCCCCCGCTTGTGTATTTTTTTTTCGGCTTGATGTCATCTTTCATGCCCTGCCACATGTGTTGGACATAAACAAACAGCGCGGTTAAGATAACTTTCCTCCCCTAGCTCCGTCGTTTCTCTACTGGTACTGCTAGTTACTCACTACTATGTACTGTACTACAACATCTGCCTCCCCCTCCCCGTCATTCTCGCTCTCCTTGCACACACAGTAGTCAGTCAACCGACGTGCCAGGGCTTCTGTAGTAGTACTCCCTTTTATACACTACTGGGTACAGGGTGACAAAAAAAAACCAGTCATGTCTATGTACAATACACATGCAACAATGAAAGGATGCCTGGAAAAGACTTAAACCTGGGCTGCTCTCCGTCACTGTGCAAACTGATCCTGTCAGCGTCAAGTCGGTACCAGCCTTGCCGCCAAATCGCGAATGGAAACAAAGCAGTTTTTTTTTTCATTAAAGAAAAAAAAACAACGGAGGGGGGCAAAGAGGACAAAAACAACATTGAGACTCTTTTTGTGAGGTCAGCAATTTCTGTATCTGGTATTCCTCCTCTCTTTGCATCATGATGAGTGGCCGAATGACCCAGAAAGAGTCTTCAGTCCTCACTTCAACCCCCTTTCCCCCCAATGTAACAGATAAAAAAAATGCATGCCAACATGAAAAAGTTCAGTTATTACTGTATGAGGTAACATCACTCACTGTTAGGGCAATTTTTTACACGTCTTTCCGCTTGGAGCTATTTTCTCCTGAAAAAAAAGTTTATGCTTGTTCAAGGGTCGCCCGTCATTTGCAAAAAAAAATG
>JAAUYM010091553.1_pt1 | contig 20400 bp, 26 predicted proteins | sample 7278001 | NCBI WGS metagenome assembly JAAUYM01 (sample SAMN14350224, study PRJNA611818) | marine sediment metagenome | isolation source: surface marine sediment (1.8m) | place: French Polynesia: Moorea | collected 2018-08
AGCCCCGCCCCTCGAGCACCCCGCCCGACCGGTCCCGCCGGCGCCTCCGACTGCCCCCCCCGCGGCCCCCCCCCCAGCACCCCCAACCCTCAGAAGAAGGACGTCCTCCTTCCCCCCCCCGTGCTGCCATCAACGTACGAATCCTCTCAAGAAGAGGAGAAAAAGTTGCTTCTGCATCTCCCCCTCCTCCTTTTCCCAAGAGCGTTTCCTTAAGCGGCTCCTCCTCAGATTTCAAGCTGCTATAAAAGGTCCGCCCGCCTCCGCCTCCTCCTCCTCAGTCTGTCCCCCCGCGCTCACAGTCCAACAGTTGTCACGGTAAGGCTCTCCCTTAAAGGATCTCTATGCGATTTCCCTGTTCCTCTTTGCGAACTCTTTTTATTGGGTTGTAATAAAAGGTGTTTTTTTTCTTTCTTTTCGTCAAACAGCTTTTTCTAAGGGGAGAAAATAGTCAGTCAAAGGAAAGTCTGACTTCTTTCACACCCGCACATGCTCTGTTTTTTTTGCACGCATGTCCATTAAAAAAAACCCGAATTCTTTACTGATTTCAAAAAGTCATTTACTTTGCCATATTTCCTAATACTTTATTAAGCACGCCAAGACACAATAAGGTACTCAGTTTTTTTTAATGGACACCCTGTAGTACAAAGGTGGAATGCACAACTTGAGTTGCACATAGTACGCAGAGCACGAAGCTGGTATAGCAATACAGTATGAGCGTGCCTTGCATACCGAAAAGGATATCCGTCAATGATTGTAAGAATGTGCGAGTTGCAGTTGTACCCTGGTTAAAAGCAGTTTCCTCCTCTACTCTAGTAGCATTACCTATACGTACCTAGTACATCTGCCTCTGCTCAAATCTCCCCTCTCCGGAGAGGGAAGCCACAAGTGCAAAACATGAAGTGTATAGCACTCACTTGCACGTGGACACGTAGTACGTACTAGCACAAGTACGTACAAACAACACAGACCGGCTTTCTTTCCTCCTCCGCTCACGTGGGGTCTGGTTTGGCGTGGTGTTTGCTGCTTCTTCTTGTGCTGCTCTGTGGCAGCAGTTGCTGAGCGCAGAGCAGCGCAGCGCAGAGCACCACATCTCACTTTCCTTTCCCCCCCCCCCCCCGGCTTCCTCCAAATCTGCTATTCAACAACAGAGAGCAACAGCACCATGGAGGGCTTCCTGAAGAACGACCCGAGCTTCGCCACCAGGGCCACCCACGAGGGGCAGGAGCCCGAGCAGTGGAACTCCATGGCCGTCGTGCCGCCCATCTCCACCGCCACCACCTTCAAGCAGTTCGCGCCGGCAGAGTTCAAAGAGTGAGTGAAAGAGTGGACTAGCGCATGCAAACTGTCTTGCGAACTTGAAATTTTGCACATGTACGTAACTTTCCCATATCAATTTTATTGGAAACACTACGTACGTATATGCCTATAAACATATTTAAGTCTCTCTTTGTTAAACCCCTCGATTATCAAAGGTTCGAGTACAGTCGGAGCGGCAACCCGACCCGAAACTCCCTGGAGAAGTGCCTGGCGTCCCTGGACGGTGCCAAGCACGCCATGGCCTTCGCCTCCGGCCTGGCCGCCACCACCGCCATCACGCACCTCCTCAGCGCCGGGGACCACATCATCTCGCACGACGACATCTACGGTGGAACCAACAGGTACTACTAGTGTGGAATCCTGTTTTACGATCACCGCGTAAAATTAACATTTAATTAATTCGAGATTTATCGTGCAACTGAGATGCAAATTAAATTAATTAACTTTTTAAATTAAAAGTTGGTGGGCACAGCATCATCACAAAATGAAGATTGGTAACTTGACTGTTACAAGTCAAGGGTAGTACAGGTACAAGGTAACAAGTACACAAGGGTAACTGTGCCCTTGCTGTGGCGGTTAGGTTCTACAATAGTTCTAACACGGAGCCACTTTTCCTCTTTTATCTCAGGTACTTTCGAAAGGTGGCGAGCCGATTTGGGCTGGACATCTCCTTCGTCGACTGCTGCAACCTCGACAAAGTCAAGAACGCCTTCAAGTCCAACACCAAAATGGTAGGTGCCGTACTAATTAGCGTCTTGACTTCTTCGCCGGACACGACAAGGCAGCATCCATTTTCCCACATCTCCCTTACAGGTGTGGGTGGAGACCCCGAGCAACCCGATGCTGAAGATCACGGACATCCGCGCGGTGTGCGACCTCGCCCGCGCGTCCGCCTCGCGCCCCTTCGTGGTGGTGGACAACACCTTCCTCTCCCCCTACTTCCAGCGACCCCTGGAGCTCGGCGCCGACATCGTCTGCTACTCCATCACCAAGTACATCAACGGCCACAGCGACGTCGTCATGGGCTCAGTCGCCCTGAACGACGACTCCCTGGAGGAGAGGCTAAGGTTCCTGCAGAATGCCATAGGAGGTGTGCCCAGCCCCTTCGACTGCTACCTCGTCAACAGGTGAGAAACGGGGAATAAAAATGTTGTAACTGTATGTACTAGTACCTGGAAAAATCTTTAATCTCCGCCTTTCCAGGAGCATCAACACCCTGAAGGTGCGCATGGAGGAGCACGAGAGGAGCGCCTACGAGATCGCCAAGCATTTGGAAAAGTGCAAGGTTTGAATCACATCGCATAGTTTCCCCAATATATTTTTTTGCAACCTTTCATTTTCCGAAATTTTCTTGCAGTACGTCTCGAAGGTGTTTCACCCCGGCCTGCCCTCCCACCCGCACCACGAGGTTGCTAAGAAGCAGCAGTACGGCAACTCCGGGATGATCTCCTTCTACCACAAGGGAGGGCTGCAGGAGTCCAGAAAGTTTCTCTCTGCGTTGAAGCTGGTGATTACACATTTATTTTTTTTCTTATGGGAAAGTGCATTGTCATTTTATGCATCTTTCCAATGTACAACATAGGTGACTTTGGCTGAGTCTTTGGGCGGCCACGAGACACTGGCGGAGCTGCCGTATCTGATGACGCACGCCTCCATCGAGGAGAAGGAGCGTGTCTCCATCGGCATCACCCAGAACTTCATCCGCCTCTCGGTGGGGCTGGAGGGCCCGGCGGACCTCATCAATGACCTGGACCAGGCATTCACAGTCGCCTTCGGGAAGTGAATGGACAGGGGGGAGGAAGCAAAGATAGCTGATGCATCATACTGACGCGCATTTTTCAATTGCTTTTACATACGTAGCATATACTACTACATAGAAGAAATGCCTTCCTACGAAAGGTAATTGATACTTTTTTAAAAAATGTGCTTATGTTTCGTCTCTGTCTAAGAGTCGATCGATCTGCCCTCAATAAAGCTACGTTTTGAGGAGACTTCTTTTCGTGGTTCTGTCATTGATGTGCATCTCCATACCACATCCATCCATTGTTTCGTGCACTCACACACTCCCGTGAAGGTTAACCTGCCTCTCCTCCTCCCCATTTCCCCACTTTGTTTCATGACTCCTTTGGGGCCCACTCAAGGGTGCAACTCGTAGCAAGAGAGAGAGGGGGGGAAGGGGAAACAATTGTTTCTTTCCCTCCCCTCTTGCCCTCCTCGACGGGGGGGGGGGAGGAGAGGAAAGTATCATGTCCATGCCGGTGCGAGTGAATAAGCTCGACGCAAATGCACGGGAAGCCGAAGGCAAAGGAGCACATGGCAATGGTGCTGGAAAAAAAAACTAGTTTTTTACTCAACATCTGTTTCTCTATTTATCATGAGGCAGCAGCGTCTGAGGCAGCAGAAGAAAAAAAGACTGTCCAGTAAACAGTCGGTGTCTTGGTGAGGATCTCTTTCTCTCTCTCATTCTTTCCCACTTTCTGGGGAGGGTGGAGAAAGCAGACATTCCGAGGAGTGAGGTATGTCAGGGGCACATCTCACCAGCTTGGTTGGCTAGCTGTGTTACTCTTGAGATAGCCAGACTTCAGTGGAACTGCGCGGAGCAGAAAAGAAGAGAAGGGGGTGGGTATGATGGTGAAAAACTGCAACAAAACTGAGGGCGGTGGTTGGCAGGGTAACAATACGCGTACAACAATCTTTACTATCCTTACTTTCAAGAAATGAATGTGAGAAACCCCAGGCCGCAAGTCAGCTTGGAGAAGGCGGCCGAGCTGATAAGGACGCTCTACGGGCTGCGGGTCTCTCACGTAAAGAGCCTGGTGGGGTACGATGACCTCAACTTCTTCTTCACCGCCGCCGCCGCCGCCGCCGCCGCCGACTCCGCGACAAGCGTCGGCGGGATCGGCAAGAACGGATACGTGCTCAAGGTGACCAACAGCCAGGACTCCAAGCAGCCCGGACAGTTCCTGGCCCAAGGGAGGGTCATGACGCACCTGGCAAAGGAGGGGATGAGGTATGCTACTTTTTAACGCAACGGCGAACTGTGAAGAATCATCCTGCGCTTTACAGTGTGCCCGTCCCTGTGCCTGACCTGAAGGGCGACCTGCAGACCCTGCAGCTGCTGAGGCAGAAGGAGGAGGGCAGCGGGGAGGAGTACGAGGAAAGGTTCCTGGTCAGGGTGCTGACGTTCCTGCCGGGGAGGACCCTGCTCAGCCTGGGCGAGTGGACGGAGAAGCACTTTTTCCAGTGCGGGCAGCTGGTATAATACTACGTGATATTTACTATGACGATGCAATCATGGTTCTTTAGTGTTTTTGCTTCCAGATCGGCCGCCTGCACAGGGAGACGCTGAAGCTGCCCCGTGACGAGTACCTGGGCAGCAGGAGCGACTACCCCTGGTCGCTCTCAGCCGTGCCCAACCTGCCGGCGGACTCGCTCTGGGCGGTGGAGGACGAAGAGAGGCGGGCGACCGTAAAGGAGGTCGTGCAGGCCTTCACGGAGGAGGTGGTCCCGGCGCTGGCGGCCGGCCGCCTGGAGGAGGGCGTCCTGCACGGGGACGTCAATGAGCAGAACGTCCTGGTCGACGAAAAGGGAGGCGGGGTCCGCGGGATCATCGACTTCGGCGACTGCTCGCGCGGGCCCCTCGTGTTCGACGTGGCCATAGCCATCATGTACATGATGATCCTGTGGGGCGGTGGAGGGGACAAGGCCGCCAGGGACAGGAGCCTGAGCGCCGGCGGACACGTCCTGGCAGGGTACCTGCGCCAGCGGCGCCTGGCGAAAGCGGACCTGCGGGTGCTGCCCGTCTGCGTGGCCGCCAGGTTCGTCCAGAGCCTGACCCTGGGGGAGGTGGCGCACGCCAACAACCCGGACAACGAGTACGTGCTGGTTGTGGCCAGGGCCGGCGCGTGGCGGATCGTCGACTGGCTCTGGAAGATGCCCCAGGAGGAGGTGGCGCGGAGATGGACGGACGTGGTTGACAGCTACGAGGACAATTCGACACCTCAGGATCAGTAGAATCGGCAATAAAGAGTTGTTTGACAATTCTATTTTTTTTAACACGGATTGTTGAGACACGATACATTAATAAATTGTCAGCACAGCCTGAGACACAGATAACCTATTATAGTACTACTTACACATATGCTAAATAAGGGCTAAAAGCAAAGAGACGGAGAGAACCCGGAAATGCGACTTCAGACTGATGCTCTCCAATGGTGATGACGACGACGACGACCCCACCCAGACGTCCTCCTCCAGCAACGCCGACGAGCCTCGCAGCGCCGACACCGGGACGCAGTAGAGCGCCGCCATCAGAAACCGCCGGCTGCGGTACTGCCCCGGCGCCGTCGTCTCCCCCGGGTGGACAGGGACGGAGTCCGGAGCCGAGATGGAGTCCACGCAGAAGTCCCGGACGACGCCGGAGCCGCCCAGCAGACGGGTGAAGGTCAACTCGCCCTTCTTGTTGAACTGTGTGCGCATGCAAGTTGGGAAAAAGAAAAAAAAAATCTCCCGTATTTACTGCTCCCCGGATTTGCTGCTATCTTGTTTCGGAAAATTCCTAAGCCTACCATGATTTGGACAGGGAAATACGAGTAGCTTGTTTTGGCAATTGCTTTGAAGAGTTGGCAAAAAAATAATTCTCGCCTGAAACGCTTCGTAGTCCACAGCCATGGCCTCCTCCTCCTCCCTGCACTTCCAGGGCACCCTGGCCGGCTGGTGGAGGACGTCGACGTAGGGGAAGCGGACCAGGGCCTGCAGGGCCACTCGCCGTCCGTCTAGGCGCAGGTACCACCTGCGCCGGTCTCCCCGGGCCCGGCCGCGCCGCTCTCCGCTCCCCTGGGGAGGCACCCCGGTCAGCCTGGCGCAGCGCCCGCCAGAGGAGGAGGAGATGGGGAAGACCAGCTCGTGGCCAAACGGGCAGCACTTGGTCAGCTTGGTGGACTGTAGGCATATTATTATAGTTTACTATGTCTAACCTAGCAACAGCAGCAATAATAACAGCAGCAGTGATTGAAGCAACGCACAGCAGCGCTCATATTGTGCCACCTTGAGTGTGGTTCTCGGGCAGACCAGCGCCCTGGTGACCCTCCCCCGGTCGTCCACCGCCGTCGGGCAGAAGGACTTTGGAATCGGGTACGGGGGAGGCGGAAGAAGAGACGACGAGGAGGACGAGGAGGAGGGCATGGCGTTGTAGAAGGTGGAAATGTAGCCCCGGGAGGGGCTTAACTGGATCTAAGAATGGAAAACTGATTACAGTAAAACAGGAACAAAATTCCCCACTCCCCCACAAAAAGCACGAGGTTTTAATTAAAACCTTACTACAGAGAAACCTCGATTTTTTTACGACATTGTTGGTAAGCACTGAAAGGAACGTAAATTTGATATCCACTTGAGATGTAATTGTCATTGAAACAATGATGTGGTAAGCACAAGATCATCGTCAAATCGAGATATAGTAGGTAATGTACAGTGCTGTAAAAAAAAAATCGAACATTTTCCTTGTACCTCGTAGAGACTCTTGGTGATCATCCTCCCCCTGAGCTGCTTGGGTGCCTTCTCAAGCCCGACTTCCCTCGGTGTCGCCTCCCCGGAGCACCGGGGCGGGGCCCGCATCGGGCGGAACCCGTCGGCCGAGTAGAACCCGGCCGTGCAGACGTCGGCGCCGGACATGGAGGAGCCGTCCACCATGGCCACCGCCGCGCACGCGTCGCTCCCGTTGGCGCCGAGCTCGGCGTCGTCGCAGCAAAGCGGGAGGCAGGTCGGGGAAGAGGAGGCGGAGGAGGAGGAGGTCGGCAGAAAGAGGAGGAGGAACCAGGCGAAGGTTGGCGGGAGGAGGAGCATGGCGGCAGCACCGGAGGAAGAGACTCAGTCGTCATATGGACGAGGGAAGCATGCAGGTGTTTAAGAGAGGAAAGATCTTCTCTCTGAGCGGACGAGAAATACATAGTAGGGGTGGGTGGGTGGAGCATCGAAGAAGGAAGGGGAAAGGAGAAAGAAAGGGGCGGCGGCGAGAGAAAAGTCCCAGGTTTCGAAAGAGAGGAAGGAGGAGGAGGAGAAAAAGGGATTTATAAACATCCAGGAAGAAGGTGCTTTCCCCTTCTCATCAAGCAAAAGGTAGTAGAGATGAGATGAGAATTGAAGGATTTTTGAAGGGAAAGAAAGGTGTTTGCTTCAGGGGCCAGCGCCACCGCCAGCTCCGGCTCCAGCTCCAGCCTCCAACCTCCCTCCACCTTCCCCTGTCTTGTCAAAATATGCAGACGGCCATCATAATCTTGCCTTACTCCTCCTCCTCCTCCAAAAAGGAAAGTGAGAGATTGACGGGCGCGTCTGTTCTCTTCCACCCTTGGAAAGACTAATTGATTTTTTTTTTTTGCTTTCCTGACGCGCGAGGGGGAGGAGGAGGAGCTGTTTATCGCCTCTTTCCATCGGACAAACAAAAATCGAACAAACAGATCTAAGGAGGAGGAGGAGGCCTGCACCCATTTGCCGGCAGGAAAAAAAAGTTCTTCTTGCTTTTGCCTTCCCCACCAGACAGTCGTCATGCCAAATTCGTTACCGTTTTGACTCAGTTAAGCTACTATAACCTAAACTCATATGAACGTATGTCTTGTATTTTGACTGGTATACGCGTCAACAAATTTGTTTTTTATTTTTGTCCCCATATGAACGTTACGTGTTTAATTAATGTCTCTTTAACTCTTACTATGTGTGAGAGAAACAATGTAAAGTAATTATTGTGCGTACAAGTTATAATGTCTAAAACGTGTCAGATATGCAGCGACGAGACAACTGATATGTCTGGTCGGGTTTGCGCAGCGCTCAATTTTTAATTCTAGCAATAATTCGGGAAACGACGTGGTGCGTTGTCGCCATGCCGCGCCTTCAAAGTTCAAGGCGACGACGATGCTGATGAAGTCGCCAATTTTGATCGATTTATGTCCTCGAATGAGCTACAGGGAAATTGCTCCCTCCTCTTGTACTCGTAGTAGTGGTGGCATGGGTGTACTAGTAGTCCCAACTCCGACAGTCGAACAATTCGTTCCCTTTTTTTTTCTTTCGCCTTGATCCTTGTCCTAGAAAGTTCACTTCTCTCTTTTTTTCCCCTATTTTACTTTGCACAGACAGACCCTCCTCAATCCTGGGAAAGTCCGTCTTGGCAATTCAACGGAAACATCTCCCAAATCACGTACGTACATACACACCCACACGCACTCATTGAAACGATAGACACCTTTCCCGAAGAAGAAATTAAGAAAACATTCTTGTCCAAACTCACAGGATTGCTCACGTCAACAGTCACGCGCGTGCCTTGTGGAAGAGGATTGAGGCTCTCTCTCTCCCTCTTTTTTCCAAGGGGGAGGAGGGAGGCTGCAATCGCCGCCGACGTCCAGGATTCCAGGACAAGCCTGGATCCAATGAAGGGAAGAAGACTTGTAGCAGAAGAAGAAGCTGAGGAGGTGGAGAAGGGAGCATTCCTACTGTATATCCAGCTGTGCTGCTCCTCATGAAAGTGTGAGTGTGACTGGACAGTCGAATCGCCACCCGACACCGACGATGGACTCCAACCTGACCTCCTCCTCCTCCTCCTCCCGCGTGAGCTGGCAGGCGCTGTCCCTCTCCTGCTCCGCCAACGCGGCCACCTTCGTGGTAGGGCTGACCTGCAACGCGCTGGTGGCGGCCACCGTCGTCCGCACCCGCGCTCTCCTCGCCTCCTCCATCAACCGCGCCGTCCTCAGCCTCTGCCTGGCCGACCTCGTCTGCGTCCTCGTCGAGCTGCCCCTCGCCACCGCCGTCGTCGTGGCCAACTTTTGTGGGTACCTGGTACGGTCTCATAATTTTTTTTTCTTTTGTGATACAGTGGAACTCGAATAATCGGGACAGGCCTGGGAATAATTTTTTCGATTATTCGAGTTTCCTGTTTGTGAATAGGTTCCTAAATTGTGCATTCAATTACTGATTAGAAAACGTTCTACGAGTAATTAATCAAGATTCCCTGTTAACCGAGATTCCCAATTGACCGAGTTCGATTTTTCCTTTCATAGCCGAGTGTAAAGAGCGCCATCTGCGACGTCCAGACGTTCAGCTACACCCTCTCTCACTCCACCCAGATGATGGCCTTTCCCGTCATCGCCATCGAGAGATACTTCTCCATCCGGGAGCCATTCGAAAAGGAGGCACACATCAAAAGGGTCAACTGGCTCATAGGTGACAGATAGGATTTCTTATCCTACTATGTACGAGAGAGAACTGTGGCCAGATGTATTTCTTTCTTTTTCTTTTTTCTTTTTTTTTTTTTCAAGGTTTCATCTGGTTGTTCGGCCTCTGCCTGTCGCTGGCGTCCGCCTTCCTCTTTCCCGTGACCACGGTCTCCTTCTACTGCGACGAGGGGGCCCTGTCGGCGGACGGGATGGACCTCCTCTTCGGGAGGATGTACCACGTCCTCTTCCCCTTCGGCGTCTGCTGCCTCCTGGTCACGGTGACCAGCTACTCCCTCATCGTATGGAGGATCCGGCGGCAGAACGCGAAGTCTGCCGTCTTTGGCCAGCAGTCGCCCACCGGGCGGAGGAGGAGGAGAGCCTTCTCCCACTCGGGGATCTTCCTGCAGTCGCTGCCGCTGGCCGAGTTCCAGCGCATTACGGCCGCCGCCGGAGCCGCCGCCCCCGCACCGTTCCCGGTCGCTCACGACAGGAGGAGGACCTCATTGCCCATGAAGGAGCTCAGGAGGGTCAAGAGAGGGCGACGGAGCGATCAGGGAAGGCAGGAGGAGGAAGGGGAAGAGGTCGTACTAGGAAAGGAGCAGCCTCGCATGGAGAGAAACAACACTTGTTCGTCCTCCGCCTCTTCTTTGCGATCGAACCGGCCCACCTTGAAGAAGCAGCCAGCCTTGTGCGTCGACGATAACGACGACGGCAACGACGGCAACGGCGATAACGACAACAGCAACGGCAACAGCGACAAAGGCGACGGCAACGGCAACGGCGACGTCAGCGTCCGTCGGAGGAGCCCCCCGCTCTGCTCCTCTGCTTCCCCCAAGTTCCTGGCGCCTCCTCCCCCTCCTCCTTTGTCTTCACGCCCGCAATCGTTCAGGTTATCTGGGCAGTCAGAGGACTCCTCTTCTGCCGGGGCCACCACTCTTGACCCGCCACTGGGAGAAAGGAGTCAGGCAGGAGCAAAGCAGCTTTGGGTTAAAATTAAAAAAGTTATTTAGGATTTTGTTTTTTTAATAGATCTCCACTGCGGTCAACTCCATCGAGCTTGACTCATCTTCATCTTCGGGGGGAGAGCGGAGGAGCATGGACCGGAGAGAGAGGCCGGAGGAGGAAGATGAGGACGACGATGAAGACGAGGAAGACCGTCATCCCCGCATCAACTCGATCGGAATGCTGGCCCAGATGACGGCCCCACTGATCGCCATTACCCTCCCGGAGCCCTTCTCCCGCAGTCAGACCCCGGAGCCGTCGATGATGGCGGCGGCGGTGGCGGGAAGGAGGAGGATGGAGGGAGGAGGAGGAGGAGGAGGAGGGCTGGGCGCCAGGTCAAGACCTCTGTTGAACATGAGGAGGTGCAAGTCGGCAACGACGACGGAGGGAGGTGGCATCGTCATAGGGAGTGAGGACAGTGTCGTCCAGGTTTCCTCCTCGCCGGCACGGACAGGGTCGCTCTACGGGTCTCGGCTGCGGATCCCGCACCACGCCTCCCTATCCCTGGCGGCCGCCTGGAGGGCCAGCCAGAGGGCCTTCTCCCTGCGCGACGGGCGGGCCAGGGAGGCCGGCAGGCGCAGGTCGGAGGCCGCCATCGCCAAGAGGTCCAGCTACATCGTGGTGGCCTTCCTGGTCATGTGGCTGCCGCTGCCGGTTGCAGTCGGCATCGGATGGAGGCACTTTGCGTACTCCTCTTCGTCGTCGCTCCCGGAAGTGCAGTGGTACCTGGACCTGCAGCTGTCCGCCTACTCCTTCGGGATGATGACGGCCGTCTCCAACCCCATCATCTACGCCCTGGCCATCCGCTCCTTCCGCGCTGCCTTCAAGAGGCTAAGCAGGCGCGCGTGGAACGAGATAAAAAACAGGTCGCCGAGGTGTCTTATCTGCAGGTGAACCGCAGGCTGCAAAGGGTGACGAAAAAAAAAAAAAAAAATCAACCCTGAGATGAAAATCAGGACAATATTTCTACACACTGGGAGCATTCAAACAACCTCTTGCGCTAAGATGGCGAGAGCGTCCATCGTGGGGATCGTGGCGGAGGTCAAGAGGAACAGGGAGAACGACCACATCTGCAGGCAGTGCTGCGTCTACGGGATAAGCCAGGAAGAGTTCGACGTCATCAAGGAGATGGGCATCGAGACGAGGCCGAGGCAGTTTGAGCCCGCCGCGGAGAGGTACGTGCTGCACTGCAGTCCCTGGCTGGCCATGAGGGCGCTCGGACGGTTTGGCTACTGCTATCCTGGAAAGGCTCGCGGAGGAATGGTGGAGGGTCCAAGCGGACAGAGAAGGATCTGCATCTGGACAATGGTCAATGAGAGAAACGACATACCACGGAGGACTTAGTAAATTGTTACTACTGTGCTACAAAAGAAAAATAAGCTTTGATGTTATTACTTTGACGATGTGCCAATTACAAGAAGACTCAACATTTCACTTGCTTTCCATATGAAAAGCTATATCTTTTGGTGGTTTCGCTCGACGTCACGCGTTATGTGCATCGCAAAAAAAATCGTCTGCTTTATCTTTTGTGGTAAGGTCAAATAAGACCACACTCTAGCACTTATTAGCACGAAAATACAGTTATTTATGGGAAAGTTGTGTACGCAAGGAGCCACGTCCCCAACATGACGAAGGTGTCGATCGTGGGCATCGTGGCCGAGATCAAGAGAAGCAGGGAGAATGACTACACCTGCCGCCGCTGCTGCCTGTTCGGCATCAGCGAGGAGGAGTACAATGCTCTGAAGGAGCAGAGGATCGAGGTGAGGCCGCAGCGATTCCACCCCGGCGCGGAAAGGTACCTGCTCCACTGCAACGCCTGGAGCGCCATGAGGGCGCTCGGACGATTCGGCTACCACTTCCCGGTGATGCCCATCCTCGGACTGGTCGAGGGCGCCACCGGGGAGAGAAGGGTGTGCATCTGGACCATGGTCAGCGAGAGAAAGGACCTTCCCGCAAGGACTTGAAGTCTTAATGTTCCCCTTAATAAATCGTGCATTACGTGAAGAGGTCTGTTCACTTTATTATTCGAACTTGATTCCCTGCGCGAGCGGGAGCTCCCTGGAGAAGTTCACGGTGCAGGTGGACCTCCTCATGTACTGCTTCCAGGCGTCGGAGCCGGACTCGCGGCCGCCGCCCGTGGCCTTGTTGCCGCCGAACGCGCCGCCGATCTCCGCCCCGGACGTCGGGATGTTGACGTTGACGAGCCCGCAGTCGGACCCCTTGGGCCCCATCCACCTGAAGACGTGCTCCACGTTCCTGGTGAAGAGGGAGGAGGACAGGCCCTGCTCCACTTCGTTGTTCCAGGCGATGCCCTCCTCCAGGTCGCGGCACTTGAGCAGGTAGACGATGGGGGCGAACGTCTCCCTGTGGACGGTCGGGGAGTCGTGCGACAGTCCGCTCACGATCGTCGGCTCCACGAAGTTCCCCTCGCGGTCAGACATCAACTTCCCGCCGTACTCGATCTGCAACAATCGCCAAAGAAATCGGACATTCAACTAAACCATGCACCGAAGTTTTGGTCTTTCTGCCAAAAAGATCACATTGGAGTATAAAATTTTTTGTGCTTATCAAATAATCAGGTCAAAGACGGAAGTGCTAAAATTTAATGCATCACTTCATACTTAAATCAAGAATCGTCCTCAGGTGGCAACAACTCGTACTTAGTTACCAGCTTTCCCCTGGTCGCCTAGCCCACCTTTCCTCCCTCCTTGGCCACGTCCTCCATCGTCTTCTTGAATGCCTCCACGCTGGCCTTGCTGTGCAGCGGGCCGAAGAGCGTTCCCTCGTCCAGAGGGTCGCCGGTCCGCTTGACCACCGACGCGTAGGCTCGCTTCAGGCGGGACACCACTTCGTCGTACACGTCCTGACAATAAGAGAGACGTACAGAAGAACGTTGCATAGAGAAACCAATGAAGATTCTTAATTAGCATTCCTGACAAAATTAATGATCTGCTAACTTCTCTAATCTGTATGAGGAGAACACGAACACCTACTATACATATGGGCGAATGTCCTCTCCGTCCGTCCGTCTGTCTGTCTGTTTGTCTGTTACAGGTTGCAGACCGGACAGTTGGACTAATCCATGCTCTTTTTCAATGGGGTCGGATATAGCGGGGTCAATTTTTTTTGTAACCTGGGGGATTATTTTTATGCTAAAAATAAAAAAATGGCCAAAAAACCCACAAAAATGGTCACTAAAATGGTAAGAAGTTCACTAAACAGACCTCCCAACGGCTAAGGATTACTTACACATGAGCCTCACTGGGAGGCCTGCGGATGCCCAAAATTGCAAAAATATATTTCGGATCAAAAGACCAGATGAAGTCAAATCTGACATCCTCAGACACCTCTGCACGCAACCTCTGATATGTATGCAGTAAACTCAGCGCTCAGCAGCAACAAGTTTTCTATAGCAAGAGTGTCTTACTAATGTAGGTAGTAATACACTTAATAAGTGAAAAACTTAGCAATCATACATACCCACGTTACTAAAACACTATACTACTGTACATGGTATAGAAGTGAGTTTACTATGTAGCACACTGCAATACCTGGTGAATGATGAACCTCCGCAGGGTGGTGCACCTCTGCCCGGCGGTCCCCACGCAGGCGAAGGTTGCCGACCTGATGACCATCTCCAGGTCCGCGTCGGCGTCCACGATCAGCGCGTTGTTGCCCCCCAGCTCGAGCAGGTGGCGCCCGAACCGCTCCTGGACGGTCAGGGCCACCTTGCGCCCGACCTCGGTGCTGCCGGTGAAGGACACCAGCTTCATCCGCGGGTCCTCCGCCATCTTCTTGCCGACGTCGGCGCCCCCCGTGCAGACGGAGCAGATGGCCCCCGGAAGCCCGTTCCTCTCCAGCACCTCCGTCACCACCCGTGCCGTGGCCACCGTCACGAGCGGCACCGACGGCGCCCCCTTCCACACCATGGTGTTGCCGCACACCATGGCGATGGCGCTGTTCCACCCGTACACGGCCACGGGGAAGTTGAAGGCCGTGATGACCCCGATGACCCCGAGAGGGTTATACATCTCCCTCAGCTCGTGTCCCGGGCGCTCGCTGGGAAAGACCTTTCCTTCGAACATGCGGGAGAGGCCCACGGCGTAGTCGCAGATGTCCACGTACTCCTTTAAAGTTCAAAAACATGGTCCTTACATGTTTTGTAGTACTATTACATCATGGCTATCGTAGATAGCAGTAAATCCAATAGACTGAGTACCTGCACCTCCCCCACTCCCTCCGGCACGATTTTGCCCATCTCCAGGCTGACCAGCTTGCCCAGGGGCTCGATCTTGTCCCTGAGTGCCTCCCCAATCTCCCTGACGACGTCCCCCCTCTTGGGTGCCGGCAGGTCGGCCCACGTCTGCCAGGCCTCGGCGGCCGCCCGCGTGCACCGCTCGTAGTCGGCCAGGCTGCCCGTGCGCACGCGCGCGATCGGACGGTTGTTGGCCGGGCAGGTGGAGGTCACCATCTGGTTGGTGAAAATGTGAGAAATTAAATGTTCGACATTGTATACAGTACATCAATGGCGTACAGTATGTTTGTACGTAGGTACTGTACATAGTAGGTATACGGTACAAGGTGTACAAGGTACACACAAGGTGTACCTAGTAGTACCTATACCGTGTATGTAGGATCCTTTTAACACAAAATAATAAGGCGGTAAACACAACAAAAGTTCAGTCTAAAAAGTTTTATTAATCTACAGACTCTACCGTAGGCACACAATTCTTTGATTCAAAGAATTCATCCAACATACGCGTACATTTTCGACGAGGAATTAATAAATCTTTGACAACCTGACATTAGCTCCATCCCTTCCACCACCAGCCAATTGCACCCTAAAAATTAATTCAAGTGGGCCATCCGAAGTCTCTCCCGACCATCTCATTAAAGATCCTGTTGTGCTCCCTGAAGAAGTCCTCCAGCTTTTTGAGCGCGCTCTCCTCAACCTTGGGCTTGGGCCTCCCCTTGCTCTTGCTCAGGCACTTCTTCATGGTGCACTCCCAGACGCCCTTGGACCTCGTCTGTTGCATGCAGTAGAATCCCTTGGTGGCGTTGAAGTAGAAGTTGTCCCTCTCGATGGCCGGCGGGACGCCCAAGAACTGCTCCACCTCCTTCAGCTCCTCCCAGGGCTCGCGGATAAATCGGTCCCCGTGTACCACGTGGATCTGCTCGCGCGGGTACTGGTCCAGCCAGCGGGACAGGTGCTGGTGGTAGATGGATCGCTGCAGCGGCTTGTAGGACGGGTCGACGCGGCCGTCGGAGGTCAGCACCAGGGACTCCAGCGGAGGGTAGTCGCGGCCGCGGTCCAGGTTACGCGTCCTGAACTGGTTGTAGTCCGACACCAGCCGCTTGACCGGGTCCCGGACGATGAGCAGCAGGCGGGCCGAGGGGATGATCAGCCGGGCCCGCCGGGCCGCCTCGGGGTGGTGGAAGTATCCCGGAGTCTTCTCCGCGCACAGCTGCCCCTCCTCCACCGGCACCATCTGTTGCACGTACCAGTCGGCGCCGCGCTCGAAGTGGTTGTCGAAAAAGTGGATCTCCGGCCCGGCCGACTTGACCAGCGGGTGGATCTTGAGGAACTCGAGGAGGGCCCGGGTGCCGCCCTTCCTGGCGCCGAAGATGACGATGTCCGGGAGGCGCCTGGTGCGGTTGGGCACTACGTGGTTGTCGCAGATCAGGTCGAAGTCCTCTTCGTCCAGAGCCACGTCGTCCGCCGTCTCGTCGGGACTGCCGTCGTCGTCGCCGCCGCCGCCGCCGCCGCCGCCGCCGCTGCCGCCGCCCTCCTCCTGCTGCTGTCCCTGGGCCGCCTCGTCCCTCCTCTCGACTCTGGAGGGCTTAGACTGGGAGGATCCGGACCTGCACGCGTCAGAGGCGCCCGCCAGGCAGGACGCCAAGAGGAATAAGGCCAGAATCACTCCCGTCTTCGTCCTCATCGTCGTCTTCGAAAGCGTCAATAGCAAATGGCGTCACACCCGTCAGCGCTTTCACCTCTGATCTTTTGAAGCTGGGAAAATACTGGCTTCCTTGATCTTTCTTCTCAAGGAAAAAGGGGAGGAGAAGGAAGGAAGGGGAGGAGACGGCGGATGTGTGATGCGGAGCTAAGGGGGGGAAAGCCGGGGAGGAAGAGGAGGAAGATGAAGAAAACTTCTGTTTGGCAAAGGCGAGCGACGCTGCTATAGTCACTCACGGTCAGTCAGACACCCAAAGGAATCTGCGTCGGAGCAAAAATTCCCCCCCCCCCTCTCTGCGCCCCGCCCTCTTGATTGAAAACAGATTTCCCTTCTTGGCCTCCCCCCATCCAGCCAGCATCCAACGCCAACCCTCAACATCCTCTCTGGATAAGAAACAGAACTCCTTCGTGTCATTTCCTTACTACTGTATAAACGCGGACTTCCTCCTACATATGTAAAAAAAAACTTGCTCAGCATCAGTGATTCCTGCTCTCTGATGTAGGTTCCGCTATTCCTACAACTCAGCTGGGCAATAATTTAACCGATGCAGGCAAAGAAAACCTGTCTTTGCAAAATCGGACCGGTGACTGCCTACCCGACCAATAATCCGAGGCCAAAGTGAGGCCAATCTATGCTAGGTCGGGGCTATTTTGCGTCAAAAGTTATCAGGGGGGAAAACGGAGCATAAATGGAGCTTAAAAATATTTTTTTGGACTTTTAGCATGCGATCGGAACCCTTACCCAGCATAGCCTGAGCAAGGCCATTATTGGTAGGGTAGTACAAATTTTAAAAAATAATAATAAGTACGGCGGAATCTCGATATCACGTTGTTGTTTGTCGCTGTACCAAGGTAATATGTACTGCACTTTGCAGTAGAATCTCGGTAACCATACAAAACATACTGAGAAAGTGCTATGTCGAGATTTCACTGTATTACAAAGACGGATCGAGCAACTTGAATCCTCCCCCCACCCCACCCCACCACAACCAAAAAAAAAAAGTCCCCAAAACTCCTTAACTACTGTAATGTGCAGCAGCACGTTAATTTTTTCTCTCTCACCTCCCCCGACGCCTCCCACTTTCCATCGTAGACGCCCTCGTTCTCCCTGCCCAGTCCCAACTCCTTGAGGAAGGCGTACTTGGGCTCGTCGATCAGGAAGCCGCCGCTCATGTTGCGCGACAGTACCAGGATGAGCCTCTTGCCGGCGGACGTGTGGGAGTTGGACGCCTTCGAAGCGCAGAAACTGCCGAAGTCGGCGACTCCTTCACAGGCGGGGGAGGAAAAAGAAAAAGGAGGGAATGATTGGGAACAAATGTGGGAAAAACAGGTTTCTGGACTGTTGTTGCTCGCGGGGGGGGAGGGGGGGATGAGAGGAGGCGGCATCAAAAACGGTTTTGACAGCAGGGTTGGCTAAATGCATCATGCATGCATACTTGGATCGAGATATAACTAGCCATGCGTCTTTTTCTTTAGAGGGAAACGGAGAAGGATTTTGAGAAGATCGTGATGATGATAGTCAGGTCTTTAAAAATTCAAGGTCACATTTCGTGTGAACGGGTTCTAGTGGGCCGTTTGGCAAAATTAATTGCAGACATCCTGCAGGTTTGTGCTTCGTCCGGGTTGGGCAAAAGAATATAAAAGATTTGTAAGAGATTCTTTTTTTTTTTACTAGCACCTTTCCTGTGTGTCAACTCCGATCGACAGAGAAACCTGTTGCGGTTGCTATGTACACAAGAGAGAAAACACTATGGCCGTCAAGTCGTCAGGCTCAACGCTGCCAGATGGTTTTAAAAAAATCAAATAGGTTCTTTTATGAGGCTCGACGCCAGAAAACTTTATTAGAAAAAAAATACTGATTTATTTCAGGCAAAATTTATTTGCTGTTGGTTTCTTTCTGAAGGAGTCTTGGTTGTGTTTTCACTCAGAAAGTCTGGCAGCACTGATCTTCTCTCATCTTACGTAACTAACAGCCGTCGCGGAGGCGAATGGGGGAAGGGACCTTTGACTCCTGCCCTCTGCATGAGTTTTTTGCTCTCTCTCTCTCCCTCTCTGTGTCGTCTCACCTCTCCCGATGACCCCTCCTCCTCCTCCTCCTCCTCCTCCGAGGATGCTCCGGAGGCCGCGGTGGGAGAAGAAGCCCCTGGCCAAGACGCCGCCGGACATGTTACACCCGTCTGCGGTGCCGACAGAAGAGGCAGGAGGGGAGAGATGTCCTCGTGCTGACCCTTCTGGTCCCGGACTGTTTATGTTAGCGACTCTCGCCTCGTCTCCTTCGGTCTCCGGTTTTCTTGGCAGATGTAGAATGGCAGATATGGGGGAGACACACACACACACACACGTTTCGTCCAGATCCTGAAGCAGCTGCAAAACACTTTGCACTTCCACGTGCAAATGCACGCACCCCTTCCTCCCTTTCAAGTTCCAACTGCTGTCAATCAATACCGTGTTGGTCCTCCTTCGCGTGGAGGACATCTTGGACTCATTTCCGTCGTGTCTGAGGTGGACGTCAGTTTAATAGTTTGCAACTTGTAAACAAAACAAAAATACGCATGGGAAAGTGGCTTTTTGCGCATGCGCTAAAAAGTTTCGGGAAAAGGTGTTACCTAATCCTTTGAACGAAAAGATATGGATTAAAAAAATGTTCTGGTGTAACATTACACCTGGCAGTTATAAGCACTTAAATATGCGCATATTTTACAAAGCAAGCAAAAATTGGCTGTCGGGGTTAACACACCTCTTTTTCAGTTAGACACTCATTCAAGTTTAGGGATAATACAACAGGGGTAGAAAGAACAAAGTCATCAAACAACTCGAGTTAATGCTTTGGACACTCTCCCTCCCGCAGACAGCAGTTTTGGAGACAACAGACGGAGGGAAGGACAGAAGGAAATTAGGATAATCTTTTTCCCACACACACACACGCCCCCCCAAAAATTAAACCACTTCTTCCCTTCGACAAATCAGTCTCCCGTCCAGTCCAAGCTAACGTAGCATATTCCCACGGAACAATACCAATACCCTAGAGAAGATGAGGACTGAGGAGAAGGGATTACATGATCGCTCACACGAGAGAGGCGGCTTCTTTCTCCTCCTCCTCCTCTCTCTCTCTCCGTCTCATTCTCCCGGTGCAGAATCTTGGTAGGACTCACTCATGCTGTCTTGAGAACAGTAATGACTCCTCGCCCCGATACACACGCGCGGATTCGTTACGCAACTCTCCTCCGTTGCAGTTAGCCGGACCATCCTCCTTTAATGCCAAAGTGAAGAGGAGGAGGAGGAGGAGGAGCTGGAGGGAAGAATCCTCTCTCTCACTCCTTCTTCTTCTTCCTTTTGGTGGTCTCGCACGAAAAAGAGATCCTTTCTTTGCTGCACGCCACGAAAATTACCGCCGCTGTAGCCGTCGCCGCCGCCCGGGGCACCGGAATACCCTACATTATAAGCCTATCAAATCTAGCTGCCCCTCCCTCCCCACGACAATTGAAGAAGAAGGACCAACGGAATTTACAATTTTTTTTTCTTTTTGGTCTGGTACTGTCCCAAATCGTGGCATTTTTCTGATAGAGTTTTTTTTGTATTTCGTTCGATACTGGGGTAACAACAGCAAGCCGTCTATGTTCTGTGCACACTAGCGTAGCTCGGATGAAGAGTAAAAAAAAGGCGTACAGTGGTTTTTTTTTGGCAGGGAATGGGTCAAAAAAAAGATTTGAAAGTCTGACTTTGGAGAGCGGGGGGAGAGAAAAAAAACTGCATCTGTCGAAACAAACAATGGGAAAGACTTGATTTTTTTGTTTTTGAAAGTGGTCTTGCAGAGATGCAAAGAGTCGAGTTTGTCCTGAGGCTATGATGGTCGGTCGGAGCAGACTGTTTTTGCAACGAGGGCGTAGCACCTAATTTCATTCTTTTTTCTCTCCTCTGAAGATATGA
>JAAUYM010147770.1_pt1 | contig 20389 bp, 30 predicted proteins | sample 7278001 | NCBI WGS metagenome assembly JAAUYM01 (sample SAMN14350224, study PRJNA611818) | marine sediment metagenome | isolation source: surface marine sediment (1.8m) | place: French Polynesia: Moorea | collected 2018-08
CCCCCCCCCCCCCCCCCCCCCCCCCCCCGCCGGCGCCACGCGTTTTGATTTTTCCTCCTTTCTTTCTCTGTTAGGGAACATTCTGAAAATGGACTGAAAGGCTCCACTCAAATTTTGGTTTTTAAAAAGTAAATGAGACTGAATATACAGTAACTTCCTGAATAACGATTGTTCTGAATACAATAAAATGCTTACACGAATTGTTACACTAGAGATATCAAACACCTTACCCAGGCTATGTCAAAGAATGTTTCTATATAGTTAATATGCATGTGTAATTAACTAATTATAACAGAGGTAATCCAGAGAAAAAAATATTACTTGGGCATTGAAGTATATCTCCACTCTCTTTTTGTCTAAGAGAATATTTGTTCGGAGCAGCGAGCCTTACTACTTATGCTCCAGAAGTTATACTCTGTTCTGTTGCGCAACCTGTTCAACGTCAACGTTCGCCTCTCCCGCCAAGCGCAAATACGGGAATCTGGGGCGGGTTAAAAAAATCGAGAAATTCGGAGAGAGACAGAGACAGACACTCTCATGCTAGTGGACAGTGACTCCATGCTTCTTCTTTCACTGGGCTCAGAAAGAGCAAAAATGTAGGGGGTGCAAAAAAACTTGGCCTTCAGCTTGCCATACTCCCCCCCCTCCAAGCAAGTGAAACGACGAAGGGGGGGCGTATTCCTCTCAAGTTCACGTGAAGACGGAGCATAAAATTTAACTAGGCTAGTAAACAAGTGAAACATCCGAACATTGTTAGAGAGTTTTTACATGATTCCATTAATCCCGAACCCCTTTTTCATTCTTACCACATGTTGCTTCTTCATTTGACTGCGGGACACAAAACATCTGTGTTCTGTTCTGTGCAAAGTAAAACTCACACTTGCCAGCACCAGATGCTACATACAGAGTATGTATGCATATACTGTATATGTACAGAGAGAGAAAGACAAGCAATAATGGATTCTTTTTACCACGACATTCCTCTCTCCCTTTCTTGCTGTTCGAAGACCGTCTTGTCTGGATGAAGAAACTCCACGAAACAATTCTATTAGTTCCGTCGTCGTAGTGCAGTACATAGATGTAGATGTAGGGAGATCCTGTCTGATCTCTCTCTCTCTCTTCCTCTTTCTTGCGCCATCACCTTCTCCTCCCTCTTTCCTCCGACGGTGTTACTTCTTCTCGCGACGGCGAAGGCCGGAGGCATTAGGAGCAGGGGGGGGGGGAAAGAAAATTAGCTTTTGTAATTAATTGGGAGAGAGTTTTGTTTTAATTCCTTAAAACAAATATATTGGTCAATATGTTGCTGTAGTACGTGTTTTCAAGAACGTACGAGTAAAGAAAGGTAAAGTCTAAATGTTTCAACTGTTTCATAAAAACTTAAAGTGAAACGAAGAAAATATAATGATGACGATTCGCCAGCTCAATAGAACTAGAACAATGCAATCCTAAAGTTCTTCCAACTTCATTTCCAGGTTACTGGATCGCTGCACCATAGCGAGAGACAGAGAAGGAGAGAGGGACGATCAATCGCACGCGAAACGCGAACGTTCCAAACTTCATCCGGCCAGGAGAAGAGGGGGGGAAAAAGATTTTTTTTTTAGTGTGTGGTGTGTGTGACTCAGCGAGGGACTTAGTCCATACTATCATCACCAAACCACAACTCCTCCGAGTATAGTAATATTCATGCTTTAATACAAGCTCCGCCACTTCCCTTTGGAGGAATTGGAGGGATTTCCCCTTCTCCCTATCTTCATCCTCCCTCCCTCTCCCTCCCTCTTGGGTGTCCTGAAACTCCCTCGACTCAACAAACCCCCTTCTCGCCTCCTGATCCCCTTCTTCTTCTTCCAGAAGCTAATTCTGATCCCGAGTGCACGCGCACTCAGAGCAAGAGGCCTCCCTCCCTCCTTCCTCCATCTCCGCCTCCTCCTCCTTCTTCTTCTCTCCCCTCCCCCTCCCCCCGAACAGGCGGAGGGAAAGAATCCCGATTCCCGGAGCCCTCCTTTCTTTCTTTCTTTCTTTCCCTTCGCGCCTCCTCCTTCTCTTCCCCGACACGCGCAACGGTGGAAACGTAGGAGGGAGTGAACAGAAGTCAGTGGCTTCGTGGAAAAAGAAGAAGAGACAATAGGGGGCATCAACGAAGAGGAGGCTGGAAAAAGAGAAGGAGGGAAGCAAGCGGGCTGCAGTCATTTATTTGTACTGAAGTTAGAAGAAACAAGACAGTTTCCAATTTCCCAGACTGACTGCAGTTATAGTGGAGTGAATAAATTCTCATCCCAGGTGCCATCGTTGCCCGTCGCTACAGCCGACGAGGGGCTGTTTAAACAGACAGAGCTGCATATAAATTTTATAGTTTTCTGAGATGGGGGAGGACGAGGAGAGAAGAGCGGGAGATCAGGGCGATGGTTCAGATCGGACTGAAGAGGAGGAAGGGAAGAAGGGCAACGGCGATGACAACAACGGCAACAATGTGTCCTCCGCCAACGGCGCCCCCAACAGCGCCCCTAACGGGGCCCCCAACGGGGCCCCCAACGGTGGTGTTTCCACCACGAACGGGAAGGAGAATAGAATCGTCACATCTCTCGGCGGCGTCGTGGTCAAAGTGGCGGAGACGGAGGCGGACGCGGAGACAGACTCGACCGCGACCAACGAATTCGCCGGGCTGGAGGACATCCCGCCGTGCTCAATCTCGAACATATCCGTCGTCATGACGAGGACGATAGAAAACATCTTCTACAGGTAACGATGTTCAAGAGAGAAAGGGGGAAATGTTGCTTAGGTAACTTACATTTTTTTTGGGCCCGGGCGTAACACCAACATCCTTCTTACTCCGTTGTCCCTACCTTGACTGGCCATCATCTTTTGTGTTACACGTCTGCCTCTAACTGTGGCATTGGTGGAAGGAGGTGATCCAGTTTTTGTCCCTTGCTTGCAAATTGCCGGTGGGACCCTTTCTCCCTCCTCTTTGCAAACTGGATCAGTCTTCCTCCCTCTTTTACGTACTTCGTAATCTTGGCTAATCTTTCAGGGGCAACTCCTGCCACCGACCCAAGCGTCCATCCCACTCTTGGGCGATGTACATTGCTGTTGCCAGTTCGAACATCTCATATTTCACCATAGTGAAATATGCATTTGCAAAAAAAAAATGTTCATACAAATTGCCCAAATTCTTGCGTTGCCATGCAGGGCGACCATAAGACAGCGTCGCAGGCGCGTAAAGAACCATCCAACCGAAGAGAAGTAAAAACAACAGGATTCATTTCCTCCAGCTTCGCCATTCTGCTATACTTAGTAGTAGATCGTTAGATAGGAAAGCCTGTTGTGAAGGATGTAGTAGGATCATATCTATAAACCGCGACAAACGGGTGTATCTGACGTTTCTTCTTTTTTTTTAAAAAAAAAAAAGTATCGCCGTATTCCAATAAGAACCGACTTGACCAGCGTCGTCAGTTGCAAGGCAAAAGGTGGTGTGGGAGGAGAAAGAGAGGAGGAGGAGAAGGAGGAGGAGACATTTGACTTGTGGGGGCTATGAATGGTTGTACGTAGGTAGTAGTAGGAGTTTCGTACACTCTGAACTTGGTTGCGCCGCCGCCTCTAGCCGAGGGAGCTCTCCGCCCTATAACGTTTGCTGCATTGTGCTCTCTCTTCAGCACCATCGCCGAAACGAATGAGTCTGGAATTGGTAATTAAGTGGGCACAGTAAGTTTCTTATAGCGCCGTTCCTATCGGAGAAATGGAAGAGTGATGGTTTTTGGGTTTTGTAGAGAATAACATGGGAAATTGCACGTCGAAACTTGACAGGCCACCTAGGCGAATCCTCCCACATCATTGGATCCATCGTCCGTCGACTCCTGAACGACCACAACACAAACACTAAACCTGCAGGGAGGAGGTGATAGATTTGATCGCCTTTAGCGCGTCGTATGTACGTATGGAAGGTGCAATACACATGATAAGAACGCATCTCTCTCTCTCCTTCTCTCCACTGCGCTCTTTGCAGAACTGGATTTTGCTCGGGCAAGAGCAAGGGTCACTTTTATGATGTTGCATGCATTCGCATATTATGCACTTTGGAGGTTTTGACGGCAACAGTGCAAGTCAAACCGACTTTGGGGGAGGAGGAGGAGGAGGAGGAGGAGATGCCATAGCATAAATCTGAAATGACGCAACTGTTTTTCGGGATCAGTCCCTCAAAAAAAAGAGAGAAAGAATTTCTTTTTTTTCGCAGAAAAATGTTCTTCATCTTTCTGAAGCGGGAGAGTCAGTCAGTGTTATTAGGTCTCTCTTCGCCTCCCCCTCCCTTGCAATCTAGTAACAGGAGTGACGTAACACTTCCGTCGTCGACGTATGTACCTTGCACTGACCACCCATGAAGCAGGCAAACCCCACACCCATCCAAACAACCCTCCCTCCCCCTTAAAAAATAAAAATGAGATGCCTCTTCGCCGTTCACGGTGACACCCTTTTTTGTGGCACCACTCTTGAAAAATCTTTCTCTCTTTTTTACCCACAAAAAAATCGCAAACACAGGAAAAAAAATCCGCGATTTTGTTGTTCTTCTTTTTTGTTTGAACTTTCGGCTGCCTCTTTTTTCTCCACTGAAGAACTACCACCTAATATGTGGGAGGATGAAACTTGAGCTACTTTTGGTTTAATCTTTGCCGGGGAGCCAAAGCTTCCTTGTACAGTAGTACAGGTAGAAAGCTTTTTTGTTGGCCTCTAGGTTGAATTTGTTGGGCTTTTCTAGACGTCACCTTGACCGCGGGCCAATAGGGAGAGGAAAGGAGAGAGGGAGGAGAGCACACATTAAGGGGCAGCGTCCGCCCGTCATCGTACAAATACTAGTCAAGACAAGAATGTTTCCAGAACAACTGAGGTACTACTAGATCAGGTGGGTTGACATGAATCAGAAAAGACATATCTAGGTGAATGGAGCAGAACCAGTTCTTTTTTTTGCACTCTTTTGATGAACCTAGCCTACAAGTTTTTTTAAGCCATTTGAAGAAATTTCCTTTCCTCTTATGTACGTAGTATATTTTTTTCTTTCGTCCGTCCTCTGCGTTGGGTTTAGCAAATGGTACCTTCATCTCCCCAAATTACCCGTTCTCTCTTCATTCCAATTCACACATTTAGCTTGAAGCTATTCTATGAGAGTCTCTCCGCTCTCTCCTCATCTCTTTTACGATGTCCCCCAAGGCAGCAGGTACGTATAGTAACATTTAGTATGTACTGTGGAGGTGATTTCCTCCTTCCATGGACCTATCATCCCAGAATCCATGGGTCTCACCTACCGGATGGATGATGCGTGGGCATCACAAATCTTAGCTGGTTTCGACCTGTAGGAGGGAAAAAAAAGAAGAGGACGATAAGAAACCACCTGGATGTCACATAGCTCACGGCTCTCTCTCCCAGTGGCCACCATTTCTCTCTCCTTGGTCCGTCTTCAGACAAGAGGAACTTCTTCAAAAGGTCAAGATGGAGTGAGAGAGGCGGATGGGGGGGCTAAAAGGAGGAAGATTTTTATCGGAGAGACGATTTGCAAGGAGGGGAAAAAGAAAGGTTTCAAAGACGGATGGAACGTCATGCCATCATCTCCCAAGAAAAAGAAGTGACTTCTTCTAGTTACTACTACAGGCAGTTCACTGATTTTGGTGCATTCCGGCGATAAGCAGAGAGCGGGCGGGGCGAGTGCCGACATTTCAGTAGCATGATAAAAAAAATTCTGAAATGAAGCAGCAGCAGCCGTTAGGTGATGTGGTGGCAGAGCAGGGAAAATGCCAGACTGGCAATGAGCGCAAGGTGGAGAGGTTTTTTTTTCTTTTAGGAATGGGCAGTGGGAGGAGGAGATGTGGAGAGGCAGGGAGTGGCCGCCCGTTGGTCGTTACTCTATGAAGGAGGAGGAGGAGAGGATTATTGGGCGCCTCCTTACGTAACTTTGAATATGGGGCAGGCAGACCCCTCACCAGCTTCTCCATCTCACCTCCCCAACCCCCCTCTGATTTAGAACGTAGAAGTACAGTTTGCCGACTTGGGACGACGGCGACTAAACTAGCGGGGATCCAGAGAGGGGGGGAAAGAAGCGGGGCAAACAGAGAGAGTGGCTACCATGTAATTTTGAGAGCCAAGCTAATGATATAAGTCTTCTTCCATCAAGAAATGCGCTTTCCCAACGAAAATCTTTGATTCGCTGTGTCGTGTGATGGTAGACAACTTTAGTGCGGAATTGTGTCAGCTTCGTTCAAATTCCCAATTTGAATTTCACATTGCGGTGGAATAAGGCAAAGTCACTTTTGCGAGATTATCAACTCACTGAACCAGAGGGAGTCTAAGTGAGTTTCTAAAATTTCCTGGAAAGGCACGCCATCTGCCGCAAGATGATGATGATGAACGTCAATTGCGCCACCACCTCAGTCACCGCCCTTAAATAAAACCCACTTGCCTCTCCCCCCCCCCCTTTCTCCTACTTGATATTCACTTTCCCTCTCAGGTTCGGTCTGGCGATCGGGAAGTACCCGTGGTGGACGGTGGGTCTGTCGGTGCTGCTGTGCCTGGTCTGCAGCACCGGCGTCGTCATGTGGAACACGGTCACGGACCAGTACGTGCTGTGGACGCCGTACAACTCGCCGGTAAGAAGTGGAAAGAGGGTCCACGACATCCCAACTTATGTACTTCTTTCCTCCCCTCCCCCTGCACCTCCAGTACGTGACCGACAAGGCCTGGATCGACGAGAACTTCCCCAAGGACATTCGCTACGAGATCGCCATGATCATCGGCCCGAACGTCCTCACCGCGGAATACATACAATACGTGAGCACAGGAGCAAAAGTACCGGTGCCACCACGTGGCGCAATACCTGAAAATTCCTTGTCTGCAGTTGGCGAAGGTGGACGCAAAGGTGCAGAATTCGACCACCTCCGACGGGCTCCACTCCTTCGCCGACCTGTGCATCAAGTAAGAAAAGTCAATCGATAGGGTCGGCGGAACAGAATTACCATTTCATTTCCTCCTCCTCCTCCTCCTCTTTTTTTTTATACGCAGAGATCAAGACAGCCAGGACGCCGAGGAATGCTATCAGAACTCGCTCTTATGTAAGCGTGGGCCACGTTTTCCTCTCTGCGTCCAAATCTTGACCTTTTCTTTTTCCCTCCCCTTTCTCCACCCTCCCTCGCCTTGGCCACTTCCCAACAAACAACGGACTGCGATCTGACCAACCAACCTGCTGAAAACCAGCCATCTGGAAGTACGACCACGCTGTCATCCAGCAACTGACCGACGACAGAGTCAGAGAAGACGTCACAAAGGCCGTCGACGACGGAGAGTGAGTGGGAGGAGGGGGCTTGCACTCTTATGTCGAATTAAGTCGACCGGCAATTCGCTAGTTTTTTTCCCCTCTCATCTTAGCTGTATTTGGCGGGAACAAACTTTTTTTTTTTGGGTCGGCAGATGAAGACGCGCGATTGCGTTGCGAATCTCGGTTTTGTTTCTCCCTCCTTTCAGGAAGCCGTACAAGAACCTCCTCTCCCGCCTGGTGTACGACAACGCCACAGGCCTGGCCGTCAGCGCAGAGGGAATCATGAACATCTGGCTGCTCAAATTCAATGGAACAAAGGTGATATACGAAAGAGAAAAAACATTCTATCTCAAGGATAAAAAAAAAATCTTGATTGCCCTCATGTGAAGCCTAGTGCATTAAAAATGCATCTAAAGCCACCATATGCCTTCTACATAGTAGGAGCCGTTTTTTTATTCACGTTTTACCGCATTATAAAAACTCTCGTGGAAGGAATTCACAATCTTCACGACACTCAGATTCCCAAATTCGTTTTCGTTTTGTGTCAGGTCGTCAACAAGAAGCCAGTGGACGAGGTGGCCACGGACTGGGAGCTGTCCTGGATCGACATCGTGAATGGGGCCGGGCGCCCGGACGGCCTGCCGGAGGGCGCCCGGATGGACGGGGTGGCGGAGAGGAGCTTCCACGACGAGTTGGACGGCGTCGTCAACAGCAACCTCGCCGTCTTGGCCATCGGGAGCTGCCTCATATTCGTTTACATCGGGCTCGTGCTGGGGAGACTCAACCTCATACAACAAAGAGTAAGTTTGTGCTGTTGTTCTTGTTGCTTCTTTTAATCCTGCTGCTGGTGTTGCTGCCGCAGTCGTTCCTGGATATCACTTGCTTCTTCCCAGATGATGCTCTCCGTGATGGGGATGACCGTGATCGGTTTGAGCTGCGGTGCGTCCTACGGCTTGTGCTTCTTCATGGGCGTCTTCTACGCGGACATGCACCCAATCATCCCTTTCCTGCTCATGGGCATCGGGGTGGACGACATGTTCGTCATAGTCCAGTCGCTGGAGAACATGTCCAGCGTGGAGCGGTCACTGCCCATCCCTCAGAGGATCGCTCTCACCATGAAGCACGCGGGGGTCTCCATCACCGTCACCTCGCTCACAGACCTGGCGGCCTTCTTGTTCGGGGCAACCACGGTTAGATTTTTCGACGAAACATTTTAAAAATAAAATTTTGCTCAATTTTCCCGTTCTTTTTCCCGACAATCCACAGCAAGTTCCCATCCTGCGACACTTCTGCCTATTCACAGCCGTTGGAATCCTTTTCCTCTACATCTTCGCAGCCACGTTCTTTGTCGGGTAAGATTACAATTTTGACTCAGTTTTCCGCGTGATAAAGAAAAACAAAACCCGTGTTCCTGCAGGTGCCTGGCAATCGACGAGAAGCGCATCGCAGAGCGCAAGGTCTGTCCTTGCACAAAGCCCGTCTCGCGCAAGTGGGCGCCCAACAAGTTCAGCCAGAATGACTTCGGCAAGATCTTCTTCGACCGCTTCTTCGCCAAGTACATGCTAAAGCTACCGGTCAAGCTGGTGGTGATCGCCTTCACCTTGGCCCTGTTCGGGATGGGAGCGTTCGGCGTCTACAACCTCGAGGCTGACTACAACTCCGTGTGGTACATGAGGGAGAACTCCTACCAGAAGCGCTTCTTCGAGCAGTCCTGGGAGTACTTCCCAGAGTTCGGCGAGCGGGTCCACGTCTACGTAGGAGACGTTCCTTTCTGGGAGCACATTGACGAGCTCAAGGCCATGAGCGACGTCATGCACAACACCACCTCCGTCAACGAGGACTCGCTCGTGTTCTGGTTTCCTGACTTCTACGACGATTGGTGCGTGCTGCAGCCGGAACAGATCGAGGAGTTCAAGGAATTTCCTCAAGAAGACCTCTATGACATCTTCGGGATTAACTGCAGCGACGGTGAGAGATGGGAAGAAAATTAAGCTAAAAAGGGTGGTTAAAATCGTTTTTTTCCTCGACGCATTGCAGAGAAGTACTTCAAGGAGAGCTTCTTGCTGTTCCTTGACGAGCACCGCAACTACGCCCTGGACTTTCGCTTCAACGTGACCCTGGAGGACGAGGACGAGGACGAGCTGCTGGACGGGAAGTACGAGATCACGGCCTCCAGACTCACCTTCCAGCACGTCTATCTGGCCAACATTACGGTGCAGGTGGCGGCCATGGACGAGATCAATCAGAAGCTGAAGGAGATCGACTTTGACGGGAAAAACTTCACTAGTCCGATCTCCTACTCTTTTCTCTACTTGCAGTGGGAGGCAAATAAGGTAATGGAAGAGCAAGAACGGTTGACCATAGTTAAAAGATTCGTCCTGTATCCTTCGCATTCTTCTTCCTCCTGCAGCTGATTGTCAAGGAACTGAAGCGCAACGTGGGCCTGACTTTCGGCACCGTCTTGCTCATCTCCTTCCTGCTGATCGCGGACATCAGGGTGTGCTTCTTTGTCATGGTGGGGATCGGAGTTGCAGTGTTTTGCCATTTTTGACAACAACCCTAACCCCCCCTCCCCCCCTCATTCCATTTTGCCGCAAGGTCTGCGTGGTGTTCACCGTGACCAACATCGCCGGCTACGCCCACTTCCTCGGCTTGACCATAGAGATGGTCACCTCCATACTGCTCATCCTGTGCTGCGGTCTGGCCCTCGACTACTCTGCCCACATCGGCGTTGCCTACGCCACCAGCCGCGCCGAGAAGAGAGGCGACAGAGCGCACCATGCGCTGGTGTCGCTGGGCGCGCCGGTTTTTCATGGGGGCTGCAGCACCTTCCTCGCCATATCGCTGCTCTGTCTCAGTGAGAGCTACATCTTCATCACCTTCTTCACGGTGAGAAGCATGAAAAAAATGGGAAAAGAAGGTTTCCTGCAAAGAACTCTTCTCTCTCCTTTCTGCAGATATTTACGATGGTTGTCGTGTTTGGACTCTTCCACGGGATCTTCTTTCTCCCCTGCATCCTGAGCCTGATTGGGCCGCAGAACGCAAAAGAGAAGTCTCCGGCGCCGGCGTCTGCAGCCTCATCCAGGGCGCAGTCGTCGTCGCCGGAGGACGCCAGGAAGAAGGCATCCAGTGGCGTCGACAAGGCGGCCGGCAACAGTGTGTTGGCTGTCACCGAGGAGGAGGAGGTGGCGACACCAGAAAACTTGGAGGACAGATTGTGAACACGCGTGAGAACTACTACAATTACTTCAGGTGTAGCGCATTGTGATAGCAATGAGCGCCTGCATGGTGAGATGGCGGGTGCTGACACGTTACTACATACTACTGTACGTGTACCGGTATATGGAAGAGAAGAGGACAATCGAAAGACTGGTTCCACCTTCTAAACTCTGGTTTGGACTGTGCGTTTCCCAAATAGTGCTCTGTGGTTGAAGATGCAAGATTTTTCGATATCTCCCGCCCCACCCAACGTGGGTGAAAAAAAAGTTAAGGAATGTCTCACTGTATGTCATAGCTCAATAGTCGTTGTGGGTAGTACTGTATGTCACTGCTATATGTGTGTGTGTCAGATCTGCAGAAAAGTATTCCTTCCAGGACACAGTACACGTCCAGTGTACAACTAGTAGAAAAGGCAATCATCTTCCGCCCCTCGTCTGGTGATTTTAAACTCGTGCAAAAGGAAGAAGATGGAGTCATAATCAAACTTGAATATTTTTTTATGTACTACAGGGTGTTTATTAATGGGCCGGACTACGCAAATTGTGTCTATGCTTAAATTACAAATGCTTGCTAAGATATATTGGTTCTGTGAGCTAGTTTACTACATTTCCCCAAATTTTATTTTATATAAGGCAACATCAACACTAACAACGTGCCTGTGGGGGCCAACAACTGCCCCATTTCCAACAGTACCTGCGCCGCCATACCATTGGGCTGAAATGTGAAGAAGTCATAAAGTATCCAAAAGAGTGGTTTTTGGGTAGAATATAAAGGGAAAAGTGCCTAAAAATTAGCATTCTAGTCTTTCTGTGTAAAGAAATATACTATAATATTACTTAATACTTACTGTCCGGCTGATTAGTAAACACCCTGTACTCGTAGTACGTACGCCTGTTTCCCCCTCGTATTTCTCTCACGCCTGCACGATGCGCCTATTCTTGGAACGGTCCATTATACAGTACATACTAGTGTAGTAGCAAGCTTGAAAGAAAGGAAATCGCCTCAGCGGGCATCAACGCTTTTTCCTTATATGCCAAGAGTGCACCTTCCTTCATCTGTGAGCAGGTGCGTGCAATAAGAGGTCATGCACTATATACGAGTCCAATACACACATGAACCTTAAACTGACCAAGTGTACCTACTTATACTGTCGTACTAGTTGTGTACTACACGTCTACTGGTATTAACACTTTGTGGCAGTGACCAAAAAGAAACCGTGTTTAACTTGACCAAGTACTGTACAAGTAGTACCTTGTACAGTACTATAAAACTCCCGCATATCCGTGAGAGAGAGAAAGAGAGGGAGAGGGACCAAACAGCTGTTCGAGATAAACAAACCGCAACTGGTGGCGCTGCGACTGCGAGTGCGACTGCCTGGGTCAATCCAGGGTAGCTTAAGGGGCAATCTGAAGGTGGAGTTCACCACTTGTCCGAGACTCGGGAGAGGATAAAGAAGGGTCTCCTGGTACGGTTGCCATCTTCCAGGTCAGGTGAGAATCATTGTGCCCAATGTCGAGCAAATTTTTCTCGACCTTAGTTTGGTTTGGTATTAACTCCCAGACCTACTCTCGGATTTTGTCCCAGGGGGACCCTAACCCATAAATTTTTCAACTAAGGAACTTTTTGGACATGCTGCTATCTGGCAAACCTTATCCTGCCTCTTTGAGGTTCGCTAGTCGCTACATTACATATGGACCGACAACGTTGGCAAGGATTGGCTGTATTCCCCTACCTTCTTGGCCTCCCTTGGCAGTCCTCACTCATGCGCAAGAGGAAGGTGACCAAGGTGGCCGTGTAGGCCACCGTGCACAAGATCCACAGCGCGATCAGACCTACTTGCGCGGAGAAGATCACCTGCAGGCTGTCGCCGGCACCGTCGAAGGACCCCGACTGCCGCCCCATCTGGCTCATCTGCCTGGAGTACTTGATGGCGTTGGCCATCCCGACGAGCTGGAGGATCGTCTCCACGATCTTGAAGTTGACGTTGAGCGCTCCCGCCACGACCAGGAGGAGGGACTTCTTCAAGGCGGCGGCGCCCGCCGTGAAGCCGAGGAGGCAGATGCCGAGCCCGTAGAAGAGCATCCGCCACGCTTCCTCCTGGATGAGCATTTGAAAGGCCAAGAGGATCCCGTACGCGCACATCAGGTAGGACGAGCTGCCCCAGACGACTACCAGGGAGGCCAGGTCCGCAGGTCTCGACCTAGCAGAAGGCACAGCTCCTTCGTGGAACAGGGCCAGTGGGGTGGAAGATACGGCGGTCGGCGCTGCCATGCTTGAAGGAGGGACGAAATTGTCTCTAGGAGACAGGCTGGAGAGGGATTTCTTCATATGAGAGTATACCGGTACACAAGTACGTAATTGTGTTTTTGTGAACTGCTCATCACAGTTGCCAAAGGGTATGAAGTAAAAAAATCGCAAATTTCGGGTCCGTAAGTCTCAAAAGTGTGCACTTTTCCTGTGATTCCGTTTTAAGCAGTTTTTTTGCTATAGGAGAAAATCTGGATCTTTTGCGTATCGTAAGAGAGTCGGTCACACGTCGGAATGAGCATATTTTGGTGGTTATGCAAGCCGAATATCGCAAGATTTGTGATAAGTTGCGAAGGTTTGGCTACTCTGACCTAACTATAGCGCTTCCCGTCCCAAAAATTCCCATATTTATACTGGTGTGAAATTCGGAGGATTGTACGAGTATTTAATTATTAATTACACTTTTCTAATGCAGATAGTCATGGACTTGGGGACTACTGTCCGCGTTGGAGTGCTGACGGTGAGCGATAGCTGCAGTCGTGGAGAAGCCTCGGACACAGCCGGGCCGGCCATCGTCGACATGTTGGAAGGAAGAGGAAACAAGAAAAAGATGTTTCCAGACGGCTGGAAAGTGGGTTGAAAGAACTTGCTGCCCCATACTGATTTAGGGATAAAAAATTAGTACATAGTATATTGCTGTACATGAAATTCCAAATTTATGTGAAGGTGACCCAGCGGAAGTGCGTGTCCGACGAAAGTGCGTCAATCAGCGACGCCCTCTTGCGCTGGTGCGACGACGACCGCGTCCAGCTGGCCGTCACCACCGGGGGCACTGGCATGGCGCCTAGGGACGTCACCCCGGAGGCCACAGAGTCCGTCCTGGAGAGGCGCGCGCCAGGACTTGTGCACCAGATGCTCTCCGGCTCCCTGTCGGTGACCCCGCTCGCCTCCCTCTCCCGGCTGACCGCCGGGATCCGCGGCAACACCGTCATCGTCAACCTGCCCGGCAGTCGCAAGGCCGCCACCGAGTGTCTGGGGTTCATTGCTCCTGCGCTGCCACACGCCATCGACCTCGTCACTGACAAGGTAAATAGTTTATGAGGAAACGTCTTGGACCGAGCATGGACTGCAATTTATTTATATACCGTATATTTAAAAAAAAGTTTAACAATCCACATGTCCACAGCAAGAGCGCGAACGGGTGTAGGAAGTACTAGAAGTACTTACGCACTAAAAGGATTCAGTCGGTCTCCTTCTTTCCCTCTGTGACTGACTTTGCCTTTCGCAGTTCCTCCGCCTTCTTCTCCTTGATGTCCTCGTCGCGCCTCTTCTCGTAGCGGTACCTCACGTACATGAAGTACTTCCAGATGAAGAAGGCGATTTCCACAAAAGTGACGACGGAGCAGCCGGTGGTCAAACCCATGATGCCGCCAATGTCTGCGAAGATCCAGAGGAACGGTCGTGTCTCCGTCCGGGTGGTCTGCCTGGTGTCCAGGCTGCCCATCATGATGAGCACTGACGCGAGGTTGGTCCTGCTGTAGTGGAACACAATTTCCCGAACTTTCCTGCGTATGCTGATCTTGAACCCATCGGTGACGACGATGTCCACTTCTTTGTCATCATCAGCAGGCTCTGTTCCCTTCTCAGAGCCACTCAGAAATCTCGAACTGATGTTGCGCAACTCCTCTCGCGCGTCATGCAGAAATTCTTCCATGACCATGGGATCGTTCTCGTTGAAATTGACACAGACTCCATGTCTCCTTATCTCTTCATTAATTGTGTGGCAGTAAGCAAAATCTGCGAGTTTCCTCTCTCTCTCCTCCGTTGAGTTCCAAAGCTTTTGTCTCATGTTTTTGATTAATTCTGGTTCGCTGTACGTAAAGTTGAAAAACCGCTCCAGCAACTCCGCCCGCCTCTTGTCATAGACATTGTTCTCGCCAAAATCCTCGTCTATGTGCTTGCAGATGGCGTACAGCTTCCTGAAGACGAGGCAGTAGAGCACTGGGTCCGTGGTCAGCGCGTTGTAGCTGGGAAACCTGGTGGTGGAAACTCCTTGGACCCTATAGCTGGCCCCGTTGCAGGCTGCGCGGCACACCCGATTCAACTTGTCCAGGTCCTTCACCTCCTGCGTCTCCCCAAAGTTGCGCCACATTTTCATGTAGCAAGTCAGCTTTGCACCGTAGCATCCATCAAAGGTCTCTGTCGACCTCATGAATCTTCCCACCTGGTCTTGGCGGCCCACGGTTTCGAAGTTCTTCAGCAGATCTTCTCGCCCGCCTATCTGGTCTGACGCGAGGTCGTTCCTCAGCACGTCCTGGAGCCTGCCGATGGCCCTCCGGCACCCGCACTTGGTCACCACTCGCTCGAAGACCGCCTCCGAGAGGCAGTTGTCGAAGCTGTACCTGAACGCCTTGTTCGGGAGGTTGGTGAACTTGAATTCGTTCTGCGAGTTGCAGCTCCTGCTCTCCTCCGAGTAGGTGTCCACCACGTGGTCGGTGGTCGTGGTCACCTTGAGATCCAGTCCCACGGTGGTGTGGTGCCCAGGTCGGGCGTCCACAGTGGCCAGCTTGGCGATGGGGAAGTGGAGCGGGTGGTGCATGCCGATGCGGATGCCGTCGGACTGGGCCGTGGACTCGCCGTAGTCGAACACCTCGAGGTCCAGGAGGAAGTATAGACCCCTCTTCCTCCCCAGAGGCATCCCGGGGTGAACCACGTACTTTTCGAACTGGAGGAGCTCCTCGTACGGTATCCCCTTGTCCAGGTACTCGTGGTTGAACAGGATCTGCGGCCTGATGTAGGAGCAGTAGCCGAAGTCCGTGTCGAAGAACGGATGCAGCATGGCGAAGTGCCTCGTCTTGAGATGCTGCTTGTCGAACGAGGCCCTGAGGTACATGCTCTGGCTCAGCCTCTGCAGGGCCATTAGCCGGTAGTAGTCCAGGGTGTTGGGCTTCTTCTCGATCTCCAGGTTGACGGAGGAGTAGCTCTCCTCGGAATTTATGACGTGGTTGACGTCGTCCCCGGTCTGGTAGAAGTGCCAGATCTTCACCCCCTCCCTCTTCATGTCCTCCGAGATCCTGTACAGCTCCTCCCTCTCCGTCTCGTTCGGGAAGAGGTCCTCGAGAGTGCCGTTGTCGCCCAGGACGATCTTGACCAGCTCCGGGATGAAGGCCGTCTCGTCCTCGCCGCGGTAGATAAAGTCGAGGAAGGGGACGAGCTCCTCCCGCGAGAGGTCGTAACCGGTGGTGGCCTTGAGGGCGGAGGCTCGGGCCAGGTTCTTGTTGCACACGGTCAGGGCCGGGAAAAAGGTGGTGGTCTTCACCAGGCGCTGCAACCCGTACTTGGTGGTGGTCTTGTCGTCGCGGTAGTTGACGAGGAGGTAGGAGATGAGGAGAAGCGCGGCGGAGGTGGAGACGACGATGATGATGGCCCACAGGAAGCGGATGAGCCTGGCCAGCTTCTTGTTCTTGGCCAGGCTCTCGTCGACCAGGAAGTACCACCCGTGCATGGTGGTGCTGCCGCAGAAGTTGCGCCAGTTGGTCTCGCTCCAGTAGTCCGTGTCTCTGTTCCGGTCCTTGTCGGACTTGTTGGTCTTCAAGATTTCGCTGGAGCTCATGTTGGGAAAAGGGCAAGATCGTTAGGTGCGGGCTTGCAACAATGACCGTAACTAGAAGTAGGGTTGCCAGATCATAGAAAGGTGGAGCAGCCAGCCCAGTCTAGAACTACCTGGGTCCAGCAGTAAGCAAGCCAAGGTTCAAAAAAATAGCCACAAATCCTTAATAACTTTTTAAAAGTGGGTTATTACTGGGCCCCTGCCTCAAAAGCCATTTTGGAGCCAAGATGGCTATAATGTAACCCACCTGGCCACTCTGATTACCTAGTATGATGATTAAATTTCATTAAAAAAAACCTCATATGATTTTGGAACAGTAAAATGAACAAAGAATATACACAAATGTATCTCTGTTTCAAATAGGGTTGATACTTATTTAATTAGTTGTTACCTGACAGAAAGCGATGGTGTCAGCGACCCATGCTGGCATGTCCGATGCCCGCCACCACGGTTGCCCTCACCACGATCACAAAGAGCCAGCAGGAGGCGGGCGTGTCGGAGGAGGAGCCACCCTCGCCGGGAGGCCTCGCCAGTCGCCATACCCGATGATTTCCGTCAGTGAGGCTCAGGCCACCGTGTTGGGACGGTGCGCCATCATCGGACAGGAGGAGGTCGGCACGGGGAGCGTGGACAAAGAAAAAAAGATTTTGCAGTGATGCGTGTATCTAGTAGGTAGTGTACAAGAACTGGTGCATGTGAAGGGGGTCCTTTGCTTCTTGTAGGTCTATTACGAGGAGGCCCTTGGGCGCGTCTTGAACGAGGATGTCATGGCACGTGAGCCACTTCCGCCTTTCCCTGCTTCCGTTAAAGATGGGTAGGTGCAGCTAAGGTCTTCGTTTGCTACATGAAGTTGCAGATGGAACAAAAAATAAGTGCTACATCTCAAAACCTTTGCAGCTATGCTGTCCTGAGCAGTGACGGTTGCGGCGTGCGCGAGGTCTCCGCCGACGCCGAGGCCGACGCCGAGGGCGACGCAGGCACGGCCGGGTCGGACCCGGCGGCGATCCCCGCGCTGACTCCGGGGCGGTGCCTGCGCGTCAACACCGGCGGCCCGGTGCCGCCCGGCTCCGACGTGGCCGTGGTGCAGGTGGAGGACACCAGGCTGGCGGAGGCCACCGCGGACGGCGGCAGGGAGATCAAGGTGGAGATGCTGTCGTGCCCCCCGCCCGGCACCGACATCAGGCCGGTGGGGTCTGACATCAGGGCCGGGTCGGTCGTCCTAGGACGGGGGGCCATCCTAGGACCGGCCGAACTCGGTTTGCTTGCCACCGTGGGCGCTACCAGAGTCGGGTAGATTTCTTTTTTTTTATACATGCGTGTCTACATTACATATGTACTAGCTAGTACGTAACTATGTAATTCTTTTTTTTGCAGGGTGCAAAAATTGCCTACTGTTGGTCTCCTATCAACGGGTAACGAACTTCAGGTAATTATAAAAAAAAAAAAAAATCCGCAGCGATTGGATCCTAGAGATGTTTTTTTTCCCACTTGCAGTCGCCCTCTGAAGAGGTGCTTCGTCCAGGGGCCATTCGAGACAGCAACAAGACGACCTTGAAGGCACTTCTCAGAGAGGAAGGTAAGGACGGACTAATTAATCAATAGTACTCTTTTGAAAACATTCGGAAAGGTGAAGAATTTATGATATGGAAATTGGGACCATTTTTTTTTTTTCGTGCCAGGATTTCCCTTTTTGGATTTTGGCATCTCCCGGGATGAGGCGTCGTCTCTGTCTGCTGCGCTGGCTTCCGCCCTGGATGGCTGCGACCTCCTGGTGACGACCGGTGGTGTCTCCATGGGGGACAGAGACATCCTCAGGCAGGTGCTGAAGGACGTCTTCAGCGCGGAGATACATTTTGCAAGGTCAGTCACGCTAGTAGGGGTGGGGTCAATCAAACTAAAATGGTTCCTGTCGCTACTTCTTCTGTGTGTAATTTATCTCACTTGTTTACTGCACTTTTTTAAAATGCCATTCCTGCTGCTTGGTCCCTCTCCGCTAGAGTTGAGATGAAGCCTGGCAAGCCGACGACGTTCGCGACGCTGTCGTGGAAGGGGGCGGAGAAGCTTGTGCTCGGGCTGCCCGGCAACCCTGTTTCCGCCGCTGTCACCGCCGGGCTCTACGTGTTGCCGGCGTGCAGGAAGATGGCCGGGCGAAGCAAGGTCTTCCCTGCCGTCGTCAGGTGAGAAGAAGGCCAAGATGACCAAAGAACCTTTTTTCCCCACCCCGACGAAAATCTCCCGCCCCCCCCCCTCTTGCATTCCCAGGGCTCGTCTCCCCAGTCTGGTTCGCCTGGACCGACGCCCCGAGTTCGCCCGGTGCGTCCTGAGCTGGAGGAGGGGTGATCCCGTGGCGGAGGTCTCCATGACGGGAAGCCAGGCAAGGAGTTGCTGTAGGAGGAAATTACAGCGGAGAAAAAAAAGTCTGCACCAACAGCAAAAGCAATGTTGGTGTTGCAACAAATAATAATTATTTTAAAGTCACCAATTTTCTTGCACGTCATCTTCCAGATGAGTTCCCGTCTTCTGAGCTGCGCAGGCGCAAACGCGCTCTTGATGCTTCCTCCTCGCTCTGCAGAGCGACATGAGCTTCCTCCCGGTCACGAAGTGGACGCGATGATCATCGCCCCGCTCAGGAGGGGGCAGAAGGAGGACGGAGAGATGAGGGTCTAAGACACCGGCAGTCCAGTTCGTACAACAGTAGCCTTGGTAGTTGATTTTATTCAATAAAAAAATTTTCTTTACATTTTTTAAAATATATAGTACCTTCATTTTCTCAATAGAACAGCTAATTATGCCACCAAGTTGTTGCTATCCTCTGCTCTGCTCCCTTCCCTCTCCACGTAACCTGGTAGATCTGGTAGAGCGAGATCGGGATCTTCCTCCGCTATGCCCTCCATCCCACTTTTCCACTCTCATCACTCTCTTACAAATCATCTCCCCATAGATTTTTTTTCTGTGTGAGCTTGCGACGTTGTTATCAGGCACAAACACTCTCCCCCCTTTGATAAAGCACTAGTAGAAGCAAACATAGTGTAGCTGCACATTGTCCAAAAGTGATGTGTGCACGTGTGTCTGCTCATACTCTACTACATTGCATAGCATCCGACACCAGAATCCAACTTGGCGCATAATAGCAGCCATGACGTCTGCTACTTTCTTTCTCTTCCTCGATCATCCAGTCGTGCTAGTGCAGTAGAAGAAACCACCACACCAGTGGAAGAGGAGGAGGAGGAGAGCTTTACGCGAGCGACGTGGAGTAGGGTACAGGTGGTGGCGGACTCGGTTGAGCTCACAACAAAGCAGGGGAACTCTTAGAAAGTAAGTTGGTCTTTTGTAGTGAGGCACAGTATTTATAGGGATGTCTTTGTGATATTTATGGACAGGATCGGAATCCCATCCCGAGCCCGCAGTTTTCGAGCCGGGCCCGACTCGGCCGCCTCGACTGCAGGCCAGAGAGAGCGGAGAGACCGGTCTCTCCATTCACCTATTTATTGCTGCGTGGAGGAGGAGAAAGAAGGAAGGGAGGTGACATAGCGGTTCTTACCTTGCACAGTCCGATTGGGACGGAGGAAGGAGAAAGAAGAAGAAGCCGCCTCTGACTGTGACTGGGTCTGGTGGTGGTTGGACGGAGAGAAAAGGAAGACTGGAAGGAAACAACACCTCTTTTTTATGTGCAGTTAGTTTGGCATTTCTCTGCTTGAGCGATGGAGTCTCCGTGCTTGGTGCTGCTCCTGGTGGCCGCGCTGTGGTCGTCTTTGGCTGTGGCCAGTGTCAAAGATGCGGATGCTAATCTCAGCGAAAACACCGTCCCGGAAGAAAAGGTAGCATTCTACCTATAATAATAGCGGCATCTGTTATAAAAAATCATAACTGAAATGAAGATTACTTCTTGTTCTTACTCCTTTTTTTCTCAAAATCTTCCAGTTTGTTGTTGTTGACCAGAACATGTTAAGCAAGGTTTTTTTTTAATTACAGGTCAAGGATGCCCTGGTGGGAGACAAAATCGCTGCTGCGGAGGAGATAGACGC
>JAAUYM010035029.1_pt1 | contig 20374 bp, 38 predicted proteins | sample 7278001 | NCBI WGS metagenome assembly JAAUYM01 (sample SAMN14350224, study PRJNA611818) | marine sediment metagenome | isolation source: surface marine sediment (1.8m) | place: French Polynesia: Moorea | collected 2018-08
AAGACCCGACGCCAGATTGCCAAATTGTCTTTCCTTACAGGTTGCCGCCTCCAGGGGGCCCGCCCCCTCCACCCCCCCCCCCCCCCCCCCCCCCCCCCGGGGGGCGGCGGGGCCCCCCCCCCCCCCCGCCCCCCCCCCCCCCCCCCCCCCCCCCCCCCCGCCGCCCCCCCCCCCCCCCCCCCCCCCCCCCCCCCCCCCCGCATATGGCCTGAAGGAGAGAGCGAATTGGACTAACTTAGAGACTATAGTGGACTGAATTCCTGGCACTCTGTTGATAAGAAAGTAATCTACTGTACAATTTCTTGGCAAAGTCTGCAATTTGTATGCCTTGCATTTATGTAGATAAAAATATGAAACTCAAATTTTTTTAAAGATTAGTTTTAAATGAGACAAAGATGTTTTATTAGGGAACGTGTGCATCCCATTCCAGTCTACTATGCTCTTCCTTGCAGTTCAACCAGGATCTCGTGTCTCTGATCGAGTCGATCGTGATCTCGGACTGCATCGCACTCAGCCTCGACCTGTCCGTGAAGGAGGGTTTCTCGGAGGACTCCGACGGCGACGTCGCCTTGATCTCTAACGCGTCCCTCCCGTTGGACGTCGACGCCTTCTCCGGCCCGGTCGACGTCGAGGTGGTCAACGTGGAGAGCGTGGAGCTGGTGCTCAGGAACTCCAACCGCTTCCTCCGCCACCTCTTCATGGACAACGTTGCCTACGTGGAGACCCTGCTGGGCGCCGCCGACGGCGACGGGAGGGGGGCCGGGGAGGCGGACGACGGCGGAGACATCCTCTGGATGACCAGGGAAGAGCTCTACCTCTACGTCATTATCGTGCTCGGAGCCCTGCTGCTCATCACCTGGACGGCCATACCCATCGCAGTGCTTTGTGTCAGAAAGGGCAGGTAACGAGGGAGGGAGTCTTCCCGGATATCTTAGCACACAAGTGTCACTCACGCACTCATTTGTCTCCGTCTGCAGATGTCGCAGTAACTGCTGTTGTGGACCCAGGAGAGGGAAAAGAGTTTCTAGGGCAGAGTCGTGGAGGTGAGACAAAATTATTAATCGACACAGAGGAAGAGGTTCAAAAATGTACATGGTGCTTTTCCGGTTTCTTTTTTTTGGTTGGCAGGTATGAGTCAAACATCTACGTGAATCCTAATCACCCGAGGCATAACCATCCACAACAGCGGCCGGTAGTAACACAGCAACAACAGCTGCAACAGCAACAGTACAGCACAGCATCCGCACTCCAGCAGATGCTCCCCTACCAGTTAGTGCCACAGGTGGACGCTGCTCTGCTCCCACAGCTCCAGCAGCAGCAGCAACGATTGCAACAGCAGCAACAACTGCACCACAAACCTCCCCTCCTCGTTGGGGCTGCCACCGACACCACAGACAGCCGGAGGCCGCTGGTGGAGCGCGCAACCCCTCGGCAGCTGGGACAGCTGCACGAACAGCTGCCCAGTCAGCCTCCCAACGAAGAGGATCAGGGCAACCAGTACACGGACACCTCGCTGCAGTACGCCGACGACAGCGGCGACGACGAAGACGACCTTGGCGGCGGCGGCGGCGGCGGCGACGTCCACGGAGACAAAGTATGGGCAGATGGAGATGGGTGAGGTCAGGAGTGACCGTGTGATTACTACCCTGACCCCGTTGTCCTCCCGCTAGAACCGCGACGAAGAAGAGTCGAACGCCAACTCTGCCTCCTACGGCTCGAGGAACAGAAGCACCACTCTCCCGCTCAACCAGAGTCCGGGGATGAAGACGAGAGGCGACCAGAGATGAACGGACTGGGGGGAGATGATGGGGGGAGGGGGGGGCGAAATGAAACTAGTGAATACGTCTACTACTCTTTCTTGTACCTGGTTGTGTCCGTACTACCTGTTGTGATGTGGATTTTTTTAAATCAGGTGAAGATGGTTTATTTGTGTGTCTAGGCCTAGGATAATCAGTGAGTGGAGTCAGTGTCGTGGAATCATTTCCGAGGAAAAAGACTAAAAAAAAAAAGAAAAGAAAAAAAAGACGCCATGCAACAAAGTATGCAGCAGAATAAAATCTTAGTAATGGTGTTAGTAGATTTTTTCATACCATGTCTGCATTACGGCACGTTACAGACTTCACTTTCTTGTCATTACCGTGCTTCCTTTTGTGTCTCCCTTTTGCATTCCTCTGACCTCTTCGGCGGCCTGCCAGTCCTCCTGGTCGGTGTCCAAGGGCAAGTCGCTCTCTTGCGACCTCACCGGTCCAGCGGTGATCTTCGTCGTCGAGGTCGTCGCCCTCCTCCTCTTGTCCGCCTGGTCGGCTGCCTTGAGAGCCGCGGAAAGGTTCGGCGAGGCCGGCATCGTAGCGGCCTTGCGGTGATACGCGAACCACGGGGTCACTGGATAGTGCTTATTTTTCCTGGGCGGAAAAATGGCAACGAAAGTATGTACTAGAATTGTACTAGATGGTGGACAAGTGCGTATCTTGGCAGAAGTTTCGATTACTTTACGTCGACGATCTTTGGCAGCGCCGGATACGCCTTGACCAGTGACTTCCGCAGCCCCTCCAGCCCCCTTTCACCCCTTTTCGCCACGTGCTCATAGTGCTTCATCTCGTCTAAAACGAATCCGGGGAACAGATGCGTACAGACAAGAGTTCCCCTCCTCAAGTGCCGAGAGTTTCCGCTTCACAACCTTGGAGGGGGATGTTGCCGACAACGAGAGGAATCCGAATCATGGCCGAGGGCAGTTGGAAGCAATGTCTGCAGCAGAAGCACCACGGGGGAAGCGACGCCGTCTGTAGGTATTGCAACCCAATGCGCTGAGAGTGGAGCACACGTGTTGTTTTTTTTTTTAGTCGTTCCAGCCCCGGTACCTCCGCCTCCACGGTGATCCAGTGCGAGATCATGGCCTCCTGCAGTGGCCCGGTGGAGGTCGGCGGCATCGGCGGGACCCGGGCGCTCCGCTCCAGCACCTTCTTCTCGTCGGGATTGACCTCCTCCGTCATCTCGAACACCTTTCCGCCTTCGTCATCGTCCGCGACAACGGTCCCCTCCTCTGACCTCCCCTCGCCCATGCAGCTCTCCTTCCAGTAGCCCTGGGTCTCCAAATGAGAAACTCTGAAAAAAAAAAACCCCAATAAGACTTGTAGTACATACCACCTTGATGGGTGATGGGAGATCTTTGGATTAAAAGTGGTTATACAGTACAGTACTGTACGTACAACACCTCACTTTGAGTGCAGGTTGCATGTGATGGAGGCCGGTCCCTTTCCGCGGTTGTCCGCGTGCACCCGAACCACCAGCATGTCGCCGCAGACCAGCTTGGTCCGGGGGACCTCCACCTTCAGGCGGAGCCCGGACCAGTCGTGCACGTCCTGCGGGAAGAAGAGGAGGAGGAGATGGAGTCTTGCAGGAAGAGAGGCGAGGCTCTTGAAAACTTGCACCTCCTGGAAGGGCACCAGCCCACGCGGGAGGTCTTCCCGGTTGAGGTCGCACAGCCTGTTGACGTGGATGAAGGTGAAGTGCCTGTAGTCGTGCCCGGCCGAGTTGTTGAACTCCCCAGCCGCGGAGTCGTCGTCGTCGTCCGTGGCGTCCCTCCGGATGTGGAGGCAGAGCGTCCACCGGATCACGCAGAAGTACTTGCTCTCGTAGGAGACCGGCAGGTCGTCGTAGTCCGAGAATTCTGGAGGGGTGAACGACGACGGCGCGTCCCTTTGCAAGCAAATTAGATCGTGGCATCTTGGACCACATCATTACATTCTTTTACCGTAGGTGTATATTTTACCATTTTTATATATTTTTAACAATATTTTTAACAATTTATATATTTTAGCATGTCTTAACTATTTATATATTTAACATGTCTTAACTATTTATATTTTTAACAATGTTGTTAACAATCCTTATACTTTGAACAATGTTGTTAACAATCCTTATATTTTTAACAACATTGTTAACCATATTTATATTTTTTATAATAGCTTAAACATTTTTAATATATTATCTAACATTTTTTACATTACCTTGGCAGCTGAAACGAAAACGGAAGCTTGAGTTTCTTTCCCTGGACGAAGTCTGCCTTCTTGTCTGCCTTTTCCACCAGCCAGAGGTCCTCCGAGAAGAAGGGGTCCATCAGCGGGGTCTCCGCCAGCACGTGGAACTCCCGGGAGTGTTGGTGGTGGTGCTGGTGGTACCACCTGCCCTGGGCGACGTCGAGGTGCCAAAGTTGCCAGAGGACGTGGTCCACGCAAACGTACTGTATGTACAGGACCATTTCACCTCGCCGCGTAGTCCGGCGTGAGCACCTCCCCGCGCAGCTCGAGCAGGACCCCCCCGGTGCGGGTGTTGAAGGACGGGACGACGCCGACCACCCCGGTGACGTCCTCGCCGGAGAAGAAGGTGCGGCTGTCGCGGTCCAGGCGGAAGGTGACCGATGCGGTCGGAGACTCGTCTCCGGGCTCAGAAGTCATGGCCAGGGAGGACGAGCTGTGGAAACACTTGGGGTGAATTTTTTTGACATTCCCGTTATTGCTCTGACATTACTCCATGCAACATGTTACTGCAGGCAGGGAGAAGGGAGCATAAGAGCGTTTCGTCTACTTATCAGCTGATTAGTACAAGGGCGACAAGGGCGCCCCTGGCGGGGTGCAATCACAGAAAGCAGGGCGTATGGTTTACAGTATGTGCCAGGAAGAATGGTTTTACTTTTTTTCGCAGCCTATAAACATTTTAGATCAGTAAGTAATTTCTTTTTTTAAAATAAGGTTTGCAGTATAAAAATTGATATTAGCACTTTATTTGGAAGATTAGTTGATGCGTTCTAATCTTTATTAAAACATTTTTTTCCTTTGAAGGCATCTGTAGTCCAGCAATTGCTTTTTTCTCCATAAGCCTTATGCCCTGTATTCTATGTACTAGTTCTCATTGCACCCTGTCAGGGACGCCCTTGTCCCAGGATGTGGTGGAGTCAGCTGAGAAATAGATGAAACCTCTCTACATTTATTTCTCTCTGACATCAGTATACTACATTTGTACTTTTTTTAAGTCAGAAGTCCTTCTTTGAAAAAAAATCTAAATTATTTACGCCCATGATTTACACAATATTGCCGTAGGGTTGCCACAGATTTTCAGGGAGTACAAGTAGCAGTTGCACTTATAGGTACTCTGGTACATTATTATCATACAGTAGACAACGGATAAGGTATGTGCAACTACGAGTAAGATGTAATACTTTTCAGTCTGCTTCAGTTTTCTTTGTCGGAGCTCAACACCTTGACCTTGGCCTTGACCTTTGGCAATTCCTCTTCCACTCTGCTCCTTGCTGTTTCGTACGCCTGGGTGATCCTGGCGATGCTGGACTTTTCAGAGCATCCGTCCTATCCCATTCTCTGACAAAATTTGATCTGCAGGAAAACCTTATTATTGTGCTTGTCGTCAAGGAAGTGCACACACCCCCGAGGGACTTTTAAACTTCCCAGCGTAACAAATTCAGCTTTAAACATGCAATGGAACATGTAATACCACATAAATGTTGCAATTCTTTTTTGGTAAATTTGTTACTCTTGTAAGCTTAAAAGTCCTGTCGGGTGGTCAGGTGCTACACTCAAAGTCTCCCTTGCACTGACAGGCAGAAGATCAAAACCATGTGGACATTGCATTCAACACAAGCGCAATGCCTAAGGCAAACGTGGGCATGAGGAATGGTTCTTTTTTAAATTATTACCTTATTAATTATTAAGTTTAAGTTACAAGTAGACGCATTAACACACAGGTGGTTACAATTCCCATATTAGTGTTCCTTTGATCATCTCTCTGTATTTTACTTTATATATATATATGGACAAAACTGTGCGTATCATATCCACGAGCTCCCTTCCCTCCCGCTTGTTCAGTTGAATGAGAATCCCATAGCCCCTCCGGTGCCTCCAGCGCCACCGCCCACCACGGCGACCCCAGCGCTGCCGCCCCTGTCGCCGCCGCCGGCTCCCCCGCCCCACGCGCTGGCAAACTTGAGCACGTCCTGCACGTTGCCGCTGTCCGCCGCCGTCGACGCCATCTTCCCGACCATGACCAGGCGGTTCCACTCCTCCCTGATGGCCGCCATCCCTGGCCTGGCAAAGTCGATCCTGGGCCCCAGCACCGGGTACCCGCTTACCAGGCAGGGCGTGGCGGCGGCGCCCCCGGGAGAGGCCAGGGAGGCCTCAAACACGCCCCGGTCGTCCGTCGGCAGCTTCTGGACCACCTTGTTGTCCATGGAGACGGCCAGCACCCATTCCTTCACGGCCTCGTGTTCCCCGGCGTCCAGGTGCGGCCTGTCCGGCAGGGGGACCTCCATGGGGATGTCCGTGTCGGCGAAGTCGGAGTTGTCCAGCATGTCCAGCGAGCGCTCCTCGATGGCGTCGTACAGGTCGAGATACCTTAAAAACATTCATCCAGATGTACGTATTAGTAGCCATCGAGATGGCAAGAAAAATTCAGTTGCTAGTAGTAGTAGTCTCAATTCTTCCCATCCCCACCTGTTGAAGAGCACGAAGGCCATGTTGTTCCACCCGACGTCCCTGGCCGCGGCGCCAGCCTCGTAGAAGGCCTTGTCCGCGGGAATCACGTCGCTGTGGCGCAGCAGCGACACCGACAGCTTCGCCACGGTCTCCTGGACATTTTTACAAAAATATTGTACAGTATAGGCATGCCAGCTACAATAGTAAAGAAGTAAAGAACCTCGACTGTACAACTGGTACACGAATTATTTTTCATTATGATTGCCAAATGTGGCTATTGGAGATCCCCTTCCCCCCCCTCCTCCTCACCTTGAGACTGGGCTGCGACTGGCAGGCAGAGCGGACTGCCAGGTAGTGGGCGATCTGCAGGAGCAGCTTGAAGTCCTTGTGCGCCGGAGTGCCGTCGTGTTCGCCAGACCTGTGGAGATGTAGGACGAAGAACACCTCCAACCGTTTCAGGGGAAGGCAAGATTCGCGTTTTACCTGGCCATGGCCTCCGTCAGCTCGTGCAGCACGTCCCTCAGCCCGGCCCAGGTCTGGTAGGCCCTGCCCGCGGCGTCGGCGGAGGAGGGCGAGGAGAAGAGGTCCACGGCGATGCGCTTGTAGATGTTGAAGTTCTGCTTGGAGGCCGGCGCGCCGTTGCGCCGGTACAGCGCCAGGGCGGCCGCGGCGTCGCCGTCGCGGATCAGCTGGGTGGCGTGGAGGGCCACGTACTTGTGCTTCAAGTCGGCGCCGCCCTGGAAAAGGGTGAGAAACACATTGTTGTGTGTCGGGTTTTTTTTAATTTGCAGCGCATGTCACTCTTTCCCGCGTCCTAACCTGCTCCCCGGCCGTCTGTATGGCCCTCTCCCACTCCCCCTGCTGCACCAGCACCCCGAGCGCCCGCTCCAGGTCCACGTTGACCAGTTCGTCAAACTGGCCCTGGTTCTGCAGGTGGTCCTTGTATCTCTGCTCCACGTAGGCCTCCAGCCTCGGCTCCAGCTCCCTGGCCACCCTCCTGGCCTTGGTCCACTCCCTGGCATCCGCGAACGCGTCCACCGCCTCCCTGATCATCTCCGCTCCCATGTAGAGTTGCGCGGCCGCGGAGTGCCTCCCCGCCTCCACCAGTTTTGGGCCCGCCGCCTCCGCCACCTCGACCGCCCTCTCCCCGTCCAGGAACTTGACCGCCAGCTCCGCCGCACGTGACCAGGAGTTGGCCATCAGCTCCTCGTCATCCGTGTTCGAGCGGTCAACCTGAGCAGTCATCATGCTGTACAGTAGTCTGAGGAGGAGTACTTAAAACCCAAGGCCACACATGACCAAGGGGGGAGAGGGGGGGAGGGTAAGGGGGGTCTGAACCACCCCCCGCTCAGCTCTAGCTATTTATAGTACCCCCTCCCTACTTGATGATGTGTTAATGAAATGTCTCTTCTGGATTGACGGCCCCGATCTCACCTTAAGGTAGCACTCCACGGCCCTCTCGTACTCCCCCTGCTCCTCCCACTGCCTGGCCTTCTGCAGCAGCACCTGAACGTTGCCTCCAGACTCGGCCAAGGATTCCCTGCGGAAGTTTTGCAACATACCTCTTTTTTTTTTTTTTTTACAACAACAACAACAAAAGTCTGTTCAGTGCTTGACCCTCCGCCTCACCTGTCGTACTCGTCCTGCAGCGCCTTGAGCTTGTGCGGCAGGTACTCCCTGCAGACCCTGAGGGCCTCGGGCCACATCCCGGAGTCGCGGTACTGCTTGACTGCCAGCTCTGGCCGCTGCGCCCTCAGGAGGAGCCCCTCGAATCGGGTGAGGTCCCCGGACTCGAAGGCCACCTTGGCCTGCCCGACCAGCACGTCCCCGACCGAGTCTGGATCGTGCGCCTCCGCCACCCGCTGCGCCGAGTCCCAGTCCCTGGCGTGCACGTACATCAGCACGGCCTCCTTGGGCCGCCCGGCCGACACGAAGTGCGTCTCGGCGTCGCGGAACTTGCCCTCGTCCTCCAGCGCCATGGCGTACTTGTAGTGGATGTCTGGGGTCTTGTGCTGCGCCGCCAGCTTCGCCAGCTCAAAGGCGAACTCGAACTGGTAGGCCTCGCAGGCGTAGTCGATCCCCTGCTCCAGCAGGCCGAACTTGGTCAGCAGCTTCACCCCCGACTCGCCGCCCAACGTCTTGGCCCACAGGAAGGCCACCTGAGACCGCATTGAGACAAAGAAAGAAAGAAAATGCAGGTCAAAAACAAAGTTTTTGTGTCATCCTGACCAATTTTTCCACCTGTTTTGCCGAATTTGGCCCGCCTTGGTCCTGAGCCACCCTATAGGCATCCTCCCACAGATCCACACCCCTGTGGAAAGGATACATGCATGTTTCGCACTGATAGTTTTGATGTTACGTACATCTACATCTACGGTATACCCAACCAATATTGGTACCACTAGAGCCACACCAATGGCTGTGCCACTAGTGGTAATTAGTGATGGGGTCGAAATTTGGTTGCTTTAGGTTGCTCTAAAGGTTCTCTTTTTCACTATTTTAACACTGCCCTGGCGTTAGGACAACCCATCATTAAATGCACACTAGCGATATTGGTTGGGTATAGGCGAATGTCCCTCTCTCTCTCTGTTACAAGGTTTGAGACCAGACCATTGGACCAATCCTTCCCAATATTTGCATGGGGTGCTCTTTTTTAATGGGGTTGGGCGTAGGGGACTAATTTTTTATAGGAGTGCTCAAAAGGTTGCCCATTTAATGCCCAAAACTGAAAAAATAGCTATTTCAGCAGAAGGAGGCCTCTAATCACTTTTTCATAAAATAAAGTGGGACCGGTTGAGGTCAGATCTGACCTCTGAGGTTATTTGAGGCTGAAATCGAGATTACAATTAACTTATTACAGGAGAAAAAATAATTGGAAAGATAAAATTATCAGCATGCAACCTCTCATGCTTTCCCTGTGCCCGATCAGATACTTATGTGGCTACTATGGGGAGAAAGAACATTTAAAAAAATATTTTTTTTCGGCAGAAAGAGGCCTCAGATAAAAAAGTTGCATAAAAAATTGTTCGACACCCCAATATTTTTTAAAGGAGTGTCCATAAAGTGTGCACAGTTTATGCTCAAGTCAAGATTATAAAATTAATCTTTCAGGTAGCGAGCAAAGTGAGCTCAGGCTAGTGTGTTACCCAGCGGGTAACTTAAGGAGAAAGGCTTTCGTCATGACTGCCTCTCAAGAGCTAAGAGCAAAATTTGTCTGGAACATCTAGAAGAGTTTCATACCATCTGCAAGTTTAGTGGTTCTTTTCATTCTCTTTTAGAAGGCCTTCCCTATATGGCATTTGCAAGAACGTTTTGGCCATGGTGCTGACATTTCCTCGACGAACCTTCCTTTCTGCCACATGGAGACTACATCAAAACGTCAACCCGACTTTTGGGAAGGAAGGAAGGTAGGAAAATGTCCATAAAGGGCCTTTCCACAAATTACAAGAGATTTCTGTGCAGCTCTTAATATTACTTTGTCCCTATTGGCAAACAGATGGTGAGCGAGGCGAAGGCCAAGAACCCGATGCGGGAGGTGCGCATCCGCAAGCTGTGCCTCAACATCTGTGTCGGGGAATCTGGAGACAGGCTGACCAGGGCAGCCAAGGTTCTGGAGCAGCTGACTGGGCAGCAGCCGGTCTTCTCCAAGGCTAGGTACACCGTTAGGTCCTTCGGGATCAGGCGCAACGAGACGATTGCCGTCCACTGCACCGCCAGGGAGCCCAAGGCAGAGGAGATCCTCGAGAGGGGGCTCAAGGTAAAAAACAAACTTTGCTCCCCCTTAGTCCAGAACTTTACCAAACATAGATGTTGACCAGTCTATTGAAAAAGACCAGGATTTTTTTTAAAGTGTCGCCACGCCTTGTACTGATTTAATCCCTCTGTCTGCAGGTTCGAGAGTACGAGCTCCGCCGCAACAACTTCAGTGAGAACGGCAACTTCGGGTTCGGCATCCAGGAGCACATCGACCTGGGCATCAAGTATGACCCGTCCATCGGCATCTACGGGATGGACTTCTATGTGGTGCTGGGCCGTGCCGGGATGAACGTCAGGCACAGGAGGTGGAAGACCGGGCATGTTGGCAGGTCCCACCAGGTGAGGCAGGGCCGGAAGAAAAGAGAAGAGAGGAGTACACATGCCGAAAGAGAATCTTAAACCGTCTTCTCTCTCTCTCTGTTATAGCTGGTGAAGGATGATGCGATGAAGTGGTTCCAGACGAAATACGAATGGGATTATCCTCAACCAGAAGAAGTGATTTTTCCCCCTTCCGTTCTCGTTCATTCTTCGGGGATGAAATACAAAAAAAAAAAAGTAGACCACCCCTCAAAAACTTCATTCTGCTTCTCTTATCCACGCTGGATATAAGGCAAGTTTCTTAAATGAAATTTACTAACCTAGAGGGTGCCCTCTTCACTGGGTGATTTGGCATAAGATCAGGGGCCTCAATTGTGGTGTGAGTCATAATTTGATCTACCATTGCCAAATCTTATCCAGCAACGCGGGTAGCTTTAGGCTAGTAGTTTTTTTTTAAGTTTTCTGGCAAACCCACCTGTACATGTGCACCGCGGCCTTCCACTCTCCTGCCTCCACGTAGTGCTTCTCTGCCGCTCGATGGTTGCCCTCCTGCTCCAGCTCCTTGGCCAGGTGGGAGTGCGTCGACTGCAGCAGGTCTGGAAGGAGGAGGAGGATTGAGACGATGGCGTCTCTGCACTACCTACCGCATACCGGACAGTTCTACACCAGTTTACCTGGGTGGAACTGCGAGACGAGCCTGGTCATGTTCTCGTACTGCCTCTGCTTCTTGTACATGGAGATGGCCAGGTCCGGCTCCTGGACGGACACGTACAGCTTCTCCGCCTCCTTGAATCGGCCCTGCTGCTCCAGCTGCTGCGCCTGCGCCACGTACATGCTGCTGACCTCCTCGGCGTCCATGTACCTCTGCGCCAGCTGGTGCGCCTCCTCCCACATCCCGGCCTTGTTGTACATCTCGATGGCCCTCTTGGCCATGTTGCCCTGCATGTAGAACCTCTGGGCCATGCCGTACTCCTTGATGGACTCGTAGTGCTGCCCGAGCTTGAAGTAGTACTTGTTGAGCTCGCCGGTGTCGTCGTCGATTACCTGGACGATCTGCACCGCCTTCTTCCACTGCCGGGCGGCGATGGCGGCATCCAACGCCTTTATGGTCCTGGAAAAAGACAATAAATGTGCAGTAGGTAATTTCTCTTTTTCCTTCCACTAGTTTCTACAATTTATTTTTTTTATTTTTCAACACAATTTTACCTCCCGGCCTCAATGTAGTGATTGATGGCTGCGTCCAGCTGCTTTTCCTCCGACAGCTTGTCGCCCCACTCCTCCTCCAGCCTGACAACCTAAAAAATAAGAAAAAATAGGAAAAACGCAGGAAATTGAGGTATGCATATGTACAGTAGATGGCAGAAGCTGAAGGATATGCCTAACCCTAATATAAACCTATAGATAAATCTGGTAGTAAATAGCAAAAGCAATATTTACTTCATCTGGGAAAGCTTTTCGCGCCAGTTCCACCGCCCTGGCGTAGGCGCCGGCACGCCTGTAGCTCTCCAGCGCCTTGTCATCCTGTAATTGTAATTGTATGGTACATACATGGTAAAAACGTGGCGACGTTACATTTATTGTAGGTACAAGTTGCGCACCTGGTCCACCCTCTCGTAGAGCTCCCCCGCCTGCTCGTGAAACTCCCCCTTTAGCAGGGCGTTGGTCACCCTGGCCACCACGTCCGCGTTGCCCAGCAGGTCCGGCTGGGACTGGACCAGCCTGGAGGCCCTGGTGGCCAGTCCCCCCCTCAGGTACAGGTTGAGCGCCTCCGCTGCGTCGCCCTCGGCCTCCCTGATGGCGCCAGCCTTCTCCTCCTGCCCGGTGTCGAGCAGCCACTGCGCGTGCCTCCGCCTCAGCTGGTCCAGGTCCGGGTGCGCCTTGGCCTCTGCCAGTGCTAGAGCTTCGTCCCACATGTGCAGGCGCTGGTACATGGCAATGGCCTCGTCCAGCTGGCCCTGTTCCAGGTAGATGCCCTCGGCCGCCTTGAACTGCTTGTCCAGGACGTACAGGCGGGCCCAGACCTGAAGGGTGAGAGAGGAGGAAGTGGAGGAGTGGGGATGTTTTAACGAGGAGCTTAAGATTGGATTTGGTCTAACTTGCTGGCTGTTTCCATCATTGCCTCCACCTCTTGGTCATCAGTAGGGGGCGAAAAAATATTTATTTTAAATATAAAATACTTTTTTTAAATATTTTGGCATTTTCAGCCATTTTTAAATATTTTGGCATTTTCAGCCATTTTTAAATATTTTGGCATTTTTCAGCCATTTTTAGATATTTTGGCATATTTATCCATTTCTAAATACTTTTGCTTCTGAAGTCTTTGAAGACAGTAGGGCATGTGGATTGTGACAGCCTTGTTCTATGCTGACAATCTAGATAAGGTGAGACTGGTCATTGACAGGTTTGACCTGGAGAGCCCCAAGGCCATCAAGGAGGCACAGCAGCTGATAAAGGCTAGCTTAAAGGCTGACCTTGCCTTATCAAAGCCTACCTAGGCTTCTTAGCAAGAGCCATGTTGCAGCTGGAAGAAGCTAGCCTGCCACTCTCCTGCTCTCTCAAAAATGTGTCCAATGCCCAGCACCAACTTTCCAATGTGTGGGAGCAAGATCTCGGTCTTCAAAGAGAAGCTGGACCAGGTGGTCAAGAAGAACGAGGTATTGGAGATGCTCAAAAAGATTAATCAGGTTCTGCAGGGAGAGGAGAAGGCAACCCTGCCCCTGGAGATGAGCCCCGATGCAGCAGCCTTCTTCAAGCTATGCCCTATTGTGTCCGTAGATGTTGAGAGATCGTTCAGCCAGTACAAGAATATCCTGACAGATAGAAAGCACAGTTTTCACCTAGGAAAACCTGGCCAAATATGTTGTTTGTAACTACTTCCACGCTCAAAGACAAAAAAAAGCTAAAAAGTGCCTCAAAGTGCATATTCTTAATGGAAAAAAATTAAATATTTTTTTAAATATTTTGGCCCTTTTTCAATTAAATATAAATTTAAATATTTTGGCCTTTTGGATTAAATGTTTTTCGCCCCCTAGTCATCAGTCATTACTCACCTCGGGTGCGTCCATTCCGTCCCCTCCGAAGTTCTCTGCGGCGGCCTCTGCCACGTTGATGGTGTCCCTGAGGTACTTGGCCTTGGACACGTCCCCCAGCGCCGCATGGCATCTCTCGGCCACGTGCAGCTGCCTGTTCTCTAGGGACATCCTGGCCAGCGTCCTCCACATGGCCTCCGTCTCGTCCGCCTCGGGAGAGAGCGACTCCAGGTAGGCGACAGCGCGGTTGAAGTCTCCGTCGTCCACCGCCGTCCCGAACTCGATCAGCCCCTCGTCCAGCTGATAGGTGTTGGTCTGCCTGCCCTCCTGCACCAGCACCTCCGTCCTGCCCTCCTCCCTGGCTATGTCCACCACATCGCCCTTCACCTGCACCAGCGAGACCCTCTCGGGCGCGTCTATGTTGTACCACACCGCCATGGAGTCCCTGGTCTGGGCCACCACCACGTCCGACCCGGCCACCCACGAGACGAAGGCGCAGTAGTTGAGCACCGACGTCTTGGTCAGCGTCTCCACGTCCACCAGGTTGAGGCGGCTGCGCTTGTCGCGGAAGAGCAGCTTGCGGCCGGTCTCGTTCAGCTCCAGCCAGTCGATCTTGGAGTCGTGCGTCACCTGCCCGAGGGAGTAGCCTAACACCAGGTCCTCAAGCGCCACCGTCTTCAGGTCCAGGAGGTAGGCTAGCTTCTTGGTCTCCTCAGAGCCCCTCACCTGTTGTAGTACAGTATCTACTGTAATACACAGCTATTTGTATCGAGCCATTTGGATTCTGACCTTTCTCTCATTGATGCGGACACTAATGAGGTGCGGGTTCATGAACTCTGTCCTGACAGATCCGAGGATCTCGTTCTTGCCGTACTCCACCAGGCTGAGCTCGCCGGCGTTGAAGATCATGCAGACGTTGGCGTTCTCAAAGTAGAACTTCTCGTTCCCTCCGGACGCCGCCGCCGACCACGGGATCTCCGACAGCAGGTTGCGCTGCAGGTCGCCCAGCAGCAGCGTCTCCGGGGTGCGCGCGACCAAGTAGGACTCCCCGCCCATGATGCGCACGTCTTCAATCTCGTAACTGTTTGTCGGGAATTATGCGGGTCTTAAAAAATATACGTATACACGTGAACTACGAGTGCTATATGGGAAACTTCGTGTCGTTTACTTTACTTTATTATTATTTATTATTTATTTATTAATTATTACCCAACCAATATTGGTAATCACTAGAGCCACAACAACGGCTACACCACTAGTGGTAATTAGTGATAGGGTCAAATTTTGGTTATATTTAAGGGTTTTTTCCCACTATTTTAACACTTGTTTTGGCGTCAGGGCAAGCCATCGCTAGATGCACACTAGCGATATTGGTTGGGTACTTTTTCGGATCCCTCACCCGTAGATCGACTTCAGTATGACTCCTCGGGCTCCCTTGACCAGGGGCTTGACGAGGACCTGCGACGGTCCCACGTAGGTCATCTCGAACCTGTTGTTCCACACGGCCCTCTTGAGGACGGACTCGAACATCTCGACGCTGCCGCAGAGCGACCCCGCGGCCACCCTGGACCCGTCGCGCTTCCAGTCCATCGCCGTCACGCTGTACAGGTTCTTGATCTCCTTCGACTTGTTCTCCTCCCACAGGTTCTTCCTGCAGGGATAAATTTTACATAAAAATCTCTCTGTTCTAATTAAAGTTATATATCAAAATATTTTTGTTAACTTGCCTGGCTGCCCAACTGTAAACCCTGACACGGTCGTAGCTGCCCACACAAAGAGCCTGTTAAGACGCACAAAAACAGCCCAAAAAATGCGCCACTGCTAATTTGCCACACATAGGGGGAAAAAACCCTGTAATTTGCACCCACCTGCCCGCTGGGACTGCAACACATCACTGTAAACTCCTTCTCAGTGGGCTCGTTGAAGTAGTCAAACTGCTGAAACATCGTCCTGGTGAAGAAAGAAAGAAAAAAGAAAAGAACATGTTTTACAGCAAATGTCACGAGTACGCGACTGACTGATTTTACCCGTCGGCGGAGTAGAAGACGATCTTCTTGTCGCTGCCCGCGGCGACGATGTGGTTGGCCGTCCACGAGAGCGCGTAGGGCGGCACCGGGTGGACCAGGACCTTGCCCTGGACGCAATCGCTTTTGTGCGTACACCGATTTTCCACATTTTTTTTTCTTTCGGACCAATTTGATGAAAAAAAAAAAAAGAATCATACCTGCTGTCCCTTGGCGTTGGGGTCGTCGGCCAGCCACCACCGGACGACGGACCCGTCGGCGTGCCCGGAGATGAACCCGGTGCCGGCCGGGTTGGCCACCAGGGCCACCACGTAGGAGTCTGTGTTGTAGAGGGTGGAGGCCTTGTTCCCCTTGAGCGCCGCCAGCCTGACCTTCCCGTCCGCCAGCCCAACGACGGGCCCGGAGGCGGAGGCCGGCCAGCAGAGCGACGTCACGGCCGACGTCTGGATGAACTTGTTGCAGATGGTCTTCTTCTCGCCCCACTCCTCGCCCAGCTTGTAGACGAAGACGATGTTGTCCGTCTGCCCCACCGCCAGCTTGGACGAGTCCGGGGAGAACTCGAGGCCCCGGACCACGTAACTCTTCTTGCCGTACTTGGGGTCCGCAGGCTTCGTAGAGAACTTGTCGCGCTTCTCTCCAGTCTCGTCAAACAGGATTACCACCTGCCCGCACCGCATTTTTTTGGGGGGGGGGAGGGGGGGGGGAGGGAATCAGGAGAAAAAAAAAATGTTCATAAAATCCCTATGCTTTTTTTCACTTTTTACCCTGTCCGCGGTGCAGACCGCCAGCTTCATGTTGTTGGGCGACCAGGACAGCGCGGCGATCTTGGCAGCTCCGTCCTGGCAGGCCAGGATGTTCTTCAGATACTTCAACTGCATGGTTACTAATACTAGTATTTCATGACGGCCACACTTCCTAAATCTTCTGCCCTTTATTAAATGTTGCTTTCCCTTCGCTTTTCACATTGGAATGTTGCTGCCTCCTCCACCTCTTTTCTTTTGGAAAGGAAGAAAGCCAGGAAATGTATCCATGACGAAACCATACCTGGATATCCTGAATAGTTAACATTTAAAAAGGTACTAAGTCCATTACCATGCCATAATATGATTAAAAATGAACCATCTAACAAACCCAAATAACGTACCTTCAGATTTCTTTGTCTCCTTCTCCCTCCATAAGTCCCATCCCGTGCCCACGTGTAACTTACACCACCACCCTCCCTGCATGTTATTGTACCTCTTTTCCTCCTTTTCACCCCTTAATTGAATTCCGACGTCCATTTATTCCGCGCAGTTCATTTCTTTATTGTAGAAGCATTAGGCGTTGTAACACACCTCAGACTCTACATCGTACGTGCTAGTACAACATGCATAAGAAAAAATGCAAAAAATATAATGACTTTTTAACCAGTAGTAGTACAAAGAAATTTGTCCAAAAATGTTGCTTATGCCCGTCACTGTCCTCACTCTGAGATCCTCAAAAGGTTCAGTTCTTGTCTGATTCTTTTTGTTTGTTTGTTTGCTAGCGAAATGCCCTCCTCCGAGTCCGAATCCGAAAACGTTTCCTTCATCTTCATCTCCTGATTGCCTGGAGTCCGGCCATGAGTACGACGGCGGCCGCCACGAAGGTGACGAAGGTGACGCCCGACCGCGCAGCGCCGGCCAAACGACACTTGAGCATGTCGAACCTATAGCAGAAGAATGAAATACGTATAAACAACACAATTTAGTGAAACTTACCCAACCAATATCGACATCATGAATTTAGTGAGTGGTTGTCCTAACGCCGGGGCAGTTGTTGGAACAGTGGGAAAACAAGACTCTTAGAACAACCACATTACGACCCCGTCACCATTACACTAATTACCATTAGTGTCGTCATCACATTGACTGGTGACCCCAACATTGGTTGGGTAGACAAACTTGAGATGGTCTCACTTGGTCTCCTTGTCGTTGACCATGTTGACGAACTCCGCCTCCATGAGCTGCCCGTCGAAGTAGGTGATGGGGTCCTCGAACGGGTACTCGTAGCCCTGCCTGCACTCGCACTTGTATCCGCCGGTGTCGAAGCCGCGACCCAGGATGGGCACGCACTGGCAATTAGAAGAAGACAAACAAACAGTCAAACTCGCTTAGTCGGAAATCTCGATATTACTCAAAAATCTCGGCTAATCGGCAAACTTTCTGAACAGGAGACAGCTATAGAGAGAATGCGTGATGGCGTGGCATGTGTCTTTCAATCTGACTATTTCCACATTCGTCGTACGCACCTAGTACCACTCCCACCTTCCCAACCAACAACAACCTCTCTGTGCATAGTAGAATTTAAAAATCAGTTCAGTAACCATTGACTGACCATCATTGGCTTTTGGTGTGCATGGTGTGCATGGTTACGTACATGTAGTACACATAGTATAGCAACATTAAAATTCTATCGCCACAAATCCCACCTGTGTTGAAATCGTTGTTGGTTGGGCTTGACAAAAGTCGAGATTGATGATCAGATTGGTTGGACTGGATAAAAGTCGCAAGGCGATGATACTCACGTATGACGACTTGTCGTCGCACTTGTGGGTGTCCTTGAAGGTGTTGGGCACATAGTACTCGTCCGGGCACTGGTCGATGTCCAGCATGCGGATGTCCATGGACACGGCCACGGCCCCCCTGGAACGGACGGACAGACGAGGCAGTCAGCAAAAAACAACAACTATTAACATAGTATGTAAGGGAAACGTCGTCAGAGAAAGAGTTTCACTATAGTATTGAAAGCTTTTTTTGGGTCAAACTTTCCTATGCCTAAAGTCGACTGCACTACTTACTACCCATTGCATCTACTAGTTGTTGTAGTTGCAGATCTTCCTGACAGCGTCAAGAAAAGAGGAAGTGCATTTGCAACAAAGAAGCAATTTGTGTGTGGGAGGGGAAAGGGGGAGGGGGCGAGAAACCTGGGAGTAATAAATAAATAACTAAAAAAATCCTTGAAAAAGTTGGAATGGGATCTACTTTGATGCACGCGCATGGCGCCAGCTTGTGTCATAGAGTGGAGCAGAATTTTTATCAAGCCAAGATGGAATACTGTAGTACTTCAATGTTCTTTTGCTGTACAGTGGGCCTCCAATACAGTGTAGTAAAATTTGCGGTTACCCGACCAATGTTGGTGAGGTAGTAAAGTAGCAGTAAAGAATAAAAGTTGAAGGCAGATAGATGGCTATGCCTTCTCTCTTTCTCTCTCTCTCCCACTCTTACTTGAACTCTATCCTGTTCCTGAGCGAGTCCCATCCGAAGAATGGAGCTGCGTAGGTAATCTTCCACATCTTGACCAGCCCGTGGCAGTCGTAGTAGGGTGCCGTCCAGTGGCCCTGCTCCAGGTTGGCGGCTCTGTGTGAAGGTACAAAGCATTAGGAGCAACCAGTCCATGGTCCTGACTCTTCACGTTTAAGAAATGTTGCTTCAGGAACAAATCTTGGTTTGTTCCTCTTGTATAGGCTCATAAATGCTAGTTTTTAAGTTTTTAAGCATGTGTCTCTGATTTACCTGTAGTATTCAGGGAAGTGCTCGTATCTCCTGAGGTAGATGTCGTCCCCTCTCTCCTGTGAGCGGAACCACATCTTCAGCCAGAACTTCTCCAGATTGTCGTAGTAGTTGGACCAGCGCGACTTGAGCGTCTTGTACCAGTCGGCGTTCGTGTACAGCTCGTCCGTCTTGTTGCGCCTGGCCAGATCCTCAACCTTGGAGAGAGGGAGAGAGGGGGAGAGAGGGAAGAGCATGTAACTAGAAGTACGACACCCAGACCAACAAACAAGGTAATTTTTTACAACTGTTACCGTACAACGGTATTTGACAACTATTCATATAAACTTGCTCGGTTTTCAGAAAATTTGCTTATATGTTTTGACCAAGAACCGGACCCCGGCCCCGTTTTAAAACAATGTCAGTAATTATTCTCCATTCCACCCTGAGCATGCCCCCAAGGCTGGAAGAGAGAGGAATAATCCCTGTTTTCCTTGGCTAGCCCCGGTGCCTACATCACATAGATCTCTCTTCAAAAGATCGCCGCTTTCCCCCACTCTCGTACCCGAAACCTCCTGGTGTTGAGCAGCTTCTTGTAGGCGTAGGGAGCGAAGTACGTCCTGTTGGGGAACTTGTTCTGCTCCCAGAAGATGCCGGCCGACCAGACCCTCGTGTTGCCCATCACCATCGCAAGAGCCTCGCCTGAAAGAAAACAAAGGGGCAAAAAAAAAATAATGTGGGAAAGTGATGACTTTATTGGGTGGCCCTCTAAAAAGGCCCAAGGCCCCTCGGAAGAGGAGGGAGGAGGAGAGGAGAGAAGAAAGAAGGCTCTCTGGAAGTCTTTTGCGCTTTAATGTTTGCCTGAGAAAAGAAGGGGGGGAGAAGGTGCATCTCATAAAAAGACTTCTTGAGGGAGGAGAGAAATGGATGAAGAGGAGGGGAGAGTCAAAAGGGAAAGAGATAGCCCAAGTATACCTACGGTACAATATACCTCCTCTGTCCCTTTCTCCTGGGGGGGGGGAAGGCATGAGCAAAGTAGCACTTCCTTAGCTTTGCCGCTCGCTGCTGCATTGCACAACCCTTCTCCGCAGACATGGGCACAGGGGTTAACCATGGGAAATGATATTGTTTGTAGTGCACACAAACTCCCAATAATGGCATCGCAGAAGTGTGGACATTCCCCCTTCTCCTTCCCCCCCTCTCCCCCCCCCCCAAAAAAAAACCCCTGGAATTTTTTGCTGTTCCTCTAGCACTTA
>JAAUYM010124143.1_pt1 | contig 20259 bp, 18 predicted proteins | sample 7278001 | NCBI WGS metagenome assembly JAAUYM01 (sample SAMN14350224, study PRJNA611818) | marine sediment metagenome | isolation source: surface marine sediment (1.8m) | place: French Polynesia: Moorea | collected 2018-08
CCGCGCCCCCGGCCTTTTCCCGGGGCGTTAACGGGGGGGGTGTGTGGGGGGGGGGGTGGGGGGGGGGGCTTCTTTTATCGCGGGGTAAATGGGGGGTGGGGGCGGGAGCCGGGGAGGGAAGGGATGCGACGCGGGAAAGAAAGATGGTGGCTGCATGCTGCGTCCAATGGCTTCTTCTTCTTCTCGTCCCCACCATGAGGGGCAACGAAAAGAAGCAACCAAAAGCGTTGCACACTTACCTATGTACTTCATATTGTAAAAAAATCTGTAGGCTTGTACGAGCTCGTAGCTCGTAGCTCGTAGTACTCGTAGTACTTGTAGCAACAGTTAGTTCAAAAATAAAACTTGCGCATACCTTTGATAGTACAAGTGTATTACTATTATTTGCGTGTTGTGGATAAATTGGGCAAAGGTATTATGTAAAAAGATTATTAAAGTTACAAGGAGAAAATTGGACAAAACATTTAAAACACCGGATGTTGCCAACCTTAAATATCATCCGACTGACTTGTGTACAAGAAGAGACCACGAAAAACTCCAAGCTTCTCGCTACTTTTGGTTTACGTAAAGCTGAGCTTATCGAAATCTAGATTTCTGACGATAAAGTGAGGAGGGCGGGAAAAATGGGATGGGAGAGCTTCCTCAGAGAACACGTGAAAGAGGAAAAGAAAAAGAAAGGTCAGGAAAAAAAAAAGATTTTTTGGGAATGGGAGGGAGTGCGGAGAGCTCTGACCGCCGTTGACCTTTTATGAATTTGAGCCATTTGTTAGGCGCGAGGGTGAGGGAGGGAGGGGAAGGGGGGGATGTTGGGAGGGTCTCCTTTTTCTTCCAGTCTGCCTCCTGTTGACATCGGGTCGTAAAGTAGACATCCTGATGGGTGGGGATGGGGAAAAAATCCAAGCATCCCTATAAGGACGTTGTAGCACGCGCGTACTAGTATGTAGCTGGTCGCACTTGAGACTTGAGCCTTGTTATAACGAACCATTTTGCACGTCTAGTAGCATTTGCCAACACTGTTATTACAGAAATCTAGTGCACAACAACAACAAATCAGAATACTGCTTTGACCACGACAGAACATTAGACAGAAAAGAAACAGCTTCTATCGCCAACATTTCACAATCTACCTTCTTACTTAGATAAGACGCAGGAGGATCCCCCGGGAAAGAGAGGGGCTTTTCTTGGCGGAGAATGTGACCATATTTCAAATCTTACTATGCCGGGGGTTGGCAACAGCGAGAAGAAGAAGAAAGGTGACCCCAGAGACGACTTTAACGACGACGACCCGGGAGTTTTTTTCCTTCTTCTTCGTCTCCTTCCAGAAAGTGGTTTCAAGAATGGTAGTAGATGCACGTTGGCTGGCCAGCACCACCACTGGGGGATGGGCAGGGAAGGAAGGGACGAGGAGAGGGAAGGGGGCTGTATTTCTAATCCCTCTCTCCTCCGATTACTTTAAAAAAGTTGTTCCACGCTGAAATGTGATTGGTACCCATCCTCTCCCTCTCAAGAAAAAAAGTGCAGGTTTACGGATCAGTTCGTCTTAAAACCTTTTTTCCCCAATGCCCTATCCCCCTCGGATGCTGACAATTATGCTTCATAAGTTAACTAGATACCGAAATGCAGTTCAGTGACTGTTCAGATCATTCATTTTATGGAAAAAATGAGATGAAAATTTGTGAATATGGGAATTGTGATTATGAATTATGATAGGTAACTTTCTAGCAGAGGGTTCAGGTCAACAGCAGCTGACATCAAAGAGCGCATTAAGCGCATCTTAATAAGTGCATTAAGAGGATACAAATTCTTTAAATATGAAATTTAATTCCAATATTACCACAAAAATGCGCCTAACAACATTTTTGCAAAAAAAGCTTAAGCTTGACGTGCTTTGCCTGCAATAAATGAAATCCATTTTTTTACCAAATATTTGGGAAATGGCCACGTGTGATCTCAAACCGTCAATTTTGCGGATGCATGTGTGAGAGGCTCCTGGGGAGTGCGCGCAGAGGAGCATGCCCGGGCCTCTACAAAATGCTCCAGACACAGAAGGCCGGGTGGCAGGAGGGCCGCCGCTCATGGAGGAAAGTTTCAAGCCCTCCAGAGAAGAGGCCAACATGTGCGAGTTTGTCATCATCGGACTGTCTTACTTTCTCATCGGCATCACGTTGCCCTTCTCCCTGTGCGTGTGCTTCCGACCAATCCAGGAGTACCAGCGGGCGGTGGTGTTGCGCCTCGGCCGGCTGAAGGGCAAAAAGGCCCTGGGCCCCGGCCTGGTGTTCTTCATCCCCTGCACGGACGAGTTCTACGTGGTGGACATGAGGGTCTCTTCCTTCGACATCGACCCCCAGGAAATCCTCACGAAGGACAGCGTCAGCGTCCAGGTGGACGCCGTCATCTACTACCGGGTGGTCTCTCCCGTCACAGCCGTGTGCAACGTCTCCAACTACACCAGGAGCTCCCTGCTGCTCGCTCTCACCGCCCTGAGGACCGTCCTGGGACAGTTCCAGCTGGCGGAAATCCTGTCGGAGAGGGAGGCCATCGCAAGCAAGGTGGAGGAACACATCGGCGGGACAGCAAAGGACTGGGGAGTATACGTAAGTGGCAAACAACTAGTATGAGTTTTTTTTTTCAATCCATCCTTAAACCCACCCACCCCTTTTAGATCGAAAACGTGGAGATCAAAGACGTGAAGCTGCCTGTGGAGATGCAGAGGAGCATGGCCGCGGAGGCGGAGGCCCAGCGGGAGGCCAACGCGAAGGTCATCGCGGCGCAGGGGGAGAAGGACGCCTCCGTGGCCCTGAGGCAGGCCGCGCAGAACATGGAGGAGTCGCCCGGGGCGCTGCAGCTGCGGTACCTGCAGACGCTCAACATCGTGGCGTCGGAGAACAACTCCACCATCGTGTTCCCCATACCGCTCGACTTCCTGCAATTTGTTCGCAATCGCCACTAGCGCTACCCGTACTACTACCTACTACGTAGGTAGGTGACCGTTGTCACTGTCATACACTCAATAGATGACGTAGGTACTGTATGTATGTAATCTCCATGCTGTATCGTCCTTAAAGGGCGAAGATTTACAACCAACCAACTCATCCCAGGATTAACAAGGGTCGGTGACACATCAATACATTTCTAGTGTGCGAAAGTCAGGAAAGCGCAGCACGATCAAATCAAACGGCGATAGCATTGCGAGCCGAGATAGGTACATAGTACAAGTGAAAAAAAAAGAGAGGTAGGAAAGAAACCGGCAATAGCGCTCCCATGGATTTGTCTCGTGCAGTCATGAGATGGCCTCCCGATCTGGTGCTGCTTCCCGTCCCTCTGACCCCAGACGTTCTGTTGAACCTCACGGGCCACGACTTCATCTCCCCGCTCTCGAGACTCAACACCCCGTCCGACGTCCTCCTCTACGTCTTCGAGTTCCTCTCCCCGGTCGCGTTTGTCCTCAACCTCTTCGTCCTCGCATCCTGCGTCGCGATATTGAGGTATGTCGGCGCGATTTCCACCTCTTATGCGATGCCAACTGAGTTCTTAGCTTTATGGTCAGGACCCTTTTCTAAATGATATACGTACGTAATACGTATATTATGTGGTATTGTACGTACTGTCTCATAAGACTACATGTACGTACTATAAGGTAAGCGCAAGATACTGTCGTAGTAAAAATGCTTTACTTGCACTGTACGTATACGCATCTACAGTACAACTTTACTACTAAATTTTGTACCATGGCATGGCGGCAAAGGAAGACAATTCTAAAGCTTGCGTTTGGTGGGCATTGTCAGTGTCATTAATAAGTGGTTAATAACTTGATACAATTCCAATGTTAAAAAGCAAGTGCTTTCCATACCAATAACAGGTGCAGATAACTTGCAACTTGCGTACACCGCACTAAAAAAAAAGTGAAGCGATTGATGCTTCGGGCCAAAATGCGCCAATCTTCAACATTCCGAAGATCGATTTCTTCTCCAGAATTGGACTTTCGTCAGCCAACTTGTCGCCTCCTCGGGCTCTTCCGAGGGCTCCGGCGGGTCGTACAGTCGCCCGACGCTCACTTTCCAGTGCACGAAGTAGGCCGTCAAGGACAGGACCCCCATGACGACAAGTCCTGCGCAGAGGGAGACAGTGAACGGGGTGGACTCCAGAACGGACCCGTCCTTGAGCCTCTGGACCAGCCAGGTGGCGTCAGCACCGCTCGAGATAGCGATGAACAGGATGGCAGCGGCGAAGAGGGGGGTGACGGAGAGCATGTGGACGAGCAGGAGACGCCGGGTGTCCTCGAAGGCGAAGTCCACGGGAAAGGTGGCCGCGAAATTGTACAACAGGTAGCTAGAAAGGGCGAAAAAACCACGTAGTTAGTAGGTAGAAAAGGGGATATATTCAGACTGACAGAATCTCACCCATTTGGCATGAATATGGAAACAGATCCAAGAAGAAGAGTCATCGTGTTGGAAGCCCCGCTGACATGAAAGATCACGAAGTTGATAATGAACGTAACTGCGATAATGATGAGGGTGTAGGCGGAGAAGCAGGCGAAGAAGAGGGAGATGGATGTGACGCGGAAGAGGACACAGACGAGGTGGAAGACGATGGAGGTGAGTCTGAAGCGAGGGGAGTTCTCCGGGTATTGCATAGAGGTGCGGTTCTCGTCCGGGTCCGGGACGTTGACGTTGTACCCGGTCTTGGTCAGGGAGAGGAAGGAAAGGGTGATGGACACCACCAGGATCAGGATACGCTCTGCCGACAGGACATAAGGATTTGCTCGTAGTTTTTATTAAACGTACGGATGTACTGTACGTGTACCGTACATTAAAAAATTGCTCTTTAACTCACTTGCCTCCGAAGTGTCTCCCTGTTCGTCTGATTCTTTACTAGTACTGAGCAAGATGTACGTTTGTAGCACGAACTGAGGTCCAGCCTCAAGGAAGCCCTCCAAGGACTTGAACTGCTTGACGTCGTGGCCCATTATACTGACTATCTCCCGGCTGCGGTTGATGATAATCAGATACACCATGTAGAGATTCCTGCAACGTACGAGAATTACGGCAAATCTCGATCAGTGCTTCTTGTCGATTCCTCAAGGGCAACTTTCAAGAACATCTACGTACACGAGCACCACGACGACCGGGTACAGAACCGGCATGAGCGCCAGCACGATAGAGTAGTTGAGGGTTCTACTCCAGCTGAACCTCTCCGCCTTGAGTCCCTTGACCATGATGGCGAGGCCGCAGACGAAGCCCGGGAGCAGGACGAAGAGCACGGTGAGCAGTCCCCAGTTGACGTCCTTGAACTTGAAGTGGGTGACGGCCGTGGCGATGTCGCTGCCGATGTCGAAGACTGGGAAGAGGACGCCGCTGAACAGACACTTTACCACCACAAGATAGAAGAGCAGTCTCTCCCTGGAGCAGATGCTCTGGTCGGTGACGCCCCTGGCGTGCGGATTGGCGTTCTCCGCCCTCCTCTCCTTCTCGAGCTGGCTAATGTTCTTGGTGTGCTTGTTCAGCTCCGTGAGCATCGACCCGGCCGCCTGCTTCACCTCCTTCACGTCCTTCGGCTGAATCACGCCTATCTTGTCCACGTACCCTTCCATGGGCTCCAAATTGTCTTTGGACGCCATGGCACACCACAGAAAATACTGATCGTTGTGGGCGAAATATCTGCACCCTGTTGTATTATTAAGTTGTCGTCACCCCTTATCTTTGTTGCTGCGATTTTTAGTTTCTGTTTGGTTGCAGACAGCCCTTAGCAGTGACGCAAAAAACGCTTCATTCCTTTGAGCTGCTGAGTGCCCTGCCTCTTTCCTCCTCCTCCTCCTCCTCCTACTCCTCCCCTCTTCCTCTAGCTGCCTGTGATAATTTAGCACACCTGGAAGCGGGGCTGAAGAGGCGGAGGAGGGGAAGGATGATCTCAGGCGGCACTGCCAAAAATTATTGAAGATGCTGTGAGGTAGGCTGCTCAACAGCAGAGTCTGGATTCATCCTATTCTTTTTTTCTGCTTCATAGCTCGCTCATAGCTGCGGACTGTCCGCGGGTACTTTATTCTACACATACCATATTTTCCATTACCTGAGCGGTGTGCGCAAGAAACACTTCCTCTTAAAGACCTCCAAGACGACCGGAATGTCTAGAAAAATCCTTCTCGAAACCTCAGTAGTACAGTGTAGTTAACTACAGCATCCACTTGAGATCTACGTACTTGAGATCACTATGGTTCTACCTTGGAAAAGCATGAATACTGAAAAAAATCGACATAGAAAAATACTGGTTAGCACGCGTTATATGGAATTCAAGTCGTAGTACTACAGTACACAGGTATAACACGAGCAGCAGTAAAAAGTATACATGCATGTAGTACGTATATATATTTTTTTAATTTTTAAAAATCTTTCTTTGAAGACATGGTGAAAGCGACCGACCGTCCCTGGTGCTGGTGGCCTACAACGCCGCCGTCGACCTCCTGACCATCCTGTTCGACGCCCTCGTGGTCACGGACGCCGTCAACCCGTCTCTGGCTGAGCAGGACTCGCTCCCGGAGGCGGAGGAGATCGAGGGCGCCTGCAGGGTGGAGCAGGGACTCGTCGCCTTCACCATGTTCGCCTGCCTGGGGTCCGTGCTGCTCCTCAGCGCGGACCGATTCGTGTTTATCGTGTTCCCGCTGAGGTACGAGTCCATGGTCAGCCTGAGGAGGGCCCTCCTGCTCGCGCTCACCTCCACCGTCGCAGCAGTCGCGCTCGCCCTCTGGTATTCACTCTCCGTGGAACTACCATGGGACAAGGCAAAAAATTTTCGTCATGTTGCCAATTAGTGAAGACATGCTGTAGTAACGTAATATACTGTAAGTATAAAAACTTATCTGTGTACGTAGGTTTGCGTCCTACCACATGTTGTTCCCAGCGGAATGCTGATCTTCTGGCACGTCTTCTTCTTCGCCACCTGGCTGCTCATGCACCTTGTTTACCTGGTCATCCTTGCCGTCGCCCTCAAGCACAAGAAGCAGCAGGAGAGATGCAAGGTCATCTCTCGGCAACAACAACAACAACCACAGCAGCAGCAGCAGCAGCGACGGCCTCAGCAATCCTGCGAGGGAGAAGACGAACTCCAAGACAACACTCCGGACGACCCAGCCAGCGTCACGGCTAGAAGAAAGTCTAGCGCGAGGAACGGCCACGGCAGCGATGACAGTGGTGGAGGCGGCGGCGGAGGAGGAGGAGGAGACAGAGGAGGAGGAGGAGGAGGAGGAGGAGGAGGAGGAGACGGAGGAAGACTCAGCACAGTCAGCATCGTTAAGATACGATCGCAAGTATAGTACTACTGATGCGCTGATTTCGTCAATGGGTTGACTCGTACCTGCGGTGACCATTAAGTATAAAGATAAAGCACAATCTTCCAGATCCAGTCTACGTTTAAGACCGTCCGCTACGTGGTGCTCCTGCTCCTGATCTACTCCCTGGTCCAGCTCCCTTCCGTGTCGGTGTCCATCGCCGACCTGGCATCCCACTCCAGCGACCACGACCGACACGACGACTGCGCGGAGGACGAGGCCGGCGGCCAGGTGGAGCTGCCCGGCGAGGAGACGACGGCCGTCTCCTTCCTGCGCTGCATGGAGAGCTTCGTGGCTGGCGACGACGGCCCGTGCACCGTCTACGTCTCCGAGGAGGAGGAGGATGTGCCGCTGCCGTGGTGCGCCATGGCCTCGGAGACGGCGCATGCCCTCTGGCTGGCCACCATCTTCGAGCTGGCGCTGCTGGGATGGGTGCTCAACGTGCTGGCCAACCCGATAATCTACGCATTCTGGCGAGTTTGGCACCCATCGCATATGATGTTGCGACCTTGCTGCCCTCACACATAGTACTCGTGTTCATACAATATGCTTTTCTTTCTGCTTATCCATTTAGGTATCCCGTCTTCAGAACAAATCTCCTCAAGTTGCTCGTAAAGCTGAAGAACAAAGCAACTTCGGCTTCTCAGAACTCCCTTCGCGAATAAAAATTTCTCTGAAAAGTGTGCATTAAAAATGTGCAATACTTATACAGTAACCCGACGGTTTTTTTGGCCCACCGCCACTTATCCCACGTGTGATTTCATTATGTATTCTTAAAAATGACCCCATGCCCACAAGCATCACTATTTAATTCTCCTGGGGTTATTTCTGTCAGAGTCAGAATTTTTACAGTTGTCAAAATCCTACCAACAATCATATCAGTTATCCACCAGCAATATTATAAGTTATTAGTGGGGGCCACAAAATAATCAATCATGCCACTACCTCTATAGGGGATGGGGAAGTAGGATAAGGCTGGCATGTTTTTTCCCAAAAAAAAGTTCCGTCGGGAATGCCGACAATTTTGCAGCATACAGCATATGTTTTACTTAGGGCGGTAACTTAGGCAACTTGTCCATCAAGAAGAAAATGTTGCCTAAATCGAATATGTTGTAGTACAATACATACTGTTCTATTTAGAGGCTACTGTTCTCCCACCAAAATTTCAAACTTTATGAAATTCATAATCATATTCTACAACTTTAAATAGGTAAGAAAGTCCTGACATTTTATTTGTACAGTATTGTATTTCATGTTTGGCAAGTTTTTTAGCCAGAAATTTGGGAAAAAAGTTATCAAAGTGGAATATTTCTAATTTTCAAGTAAATTGAATAAACTTTACTACAGTAGAAGACGTGTCAAGTCCAAAAAGTCCAAATCGAAATGGAATGTACTTTATCCACTACATTACAACTAAAGGTACAACTACCAAAAGATGGGTGGACGTCTAAAACTCTCCCCTTATGCAGACTTCACCGTTATGCAGCGCCATCTGTTGATCGACCTAGTCAAGCTTCTTTGTCTGCACTTGCCTGCACTGCATCAAGTGCCTTTGTTGTCGCCCTCGTGCGACCTCCCTTCTCTCGATCCCTTTCTTTCTTTATAGTGCCGTACATGGTGCAAAAAACTGCAAGGTGCAAGGTCTTCTACCTGACTTCTCCTAGTGTTTAGCGTCAATGTAAATGAAATAGTTTGTTGCTTAATGTTGTACTGTAAGTCGTGTGAGGTAAAGCGGTAGAGCGCAAATTGGAAAGTACAGCTGACCAATAATACTACTATGCTGTAGTAGGTGAAAATGTCTTCTCCATCTTCTTTCTTTTAAATCCGAATGATGCAATCCGGCAAAGAACGCCAAAACCATTCCAGCCGGCGACGATTGAAAGAGGAAAAAACCGTCAAACGGATCAATAAAAATGGGCGGAGAAGGGTCATGCCACGCAACAAGAAAGTTGCATGCAGAAAAACGTTTGAGAATGCAAAATTGTGTACAATTGATAATTCATAAATTTGAATTGTGTCCGCTATGAAATTCTATAAATAGATAGAAGCAAAGTGGGGACATTTGGAGGAAGGAGGGTAGGTAGGTGGTGCCAGCAAGGAGGGAGCACAGACAGACTCGGCCAGGGAAGAAGAAGGGGAGAGAAGGGGAGGAAGGAGAAGAAGCAACAACAACGACGCAGCAGAGGCAGTCATCACCACCATCTGCCCTCCGTTACATCCAGCAGAAGAAGGAAGGAAGAGTAGCTCTTTGTTGTCAGCGCGGTTACTGTCAGCATTTTCCCAAACAATTTTTTGCGCGGTCCAAGAAATTATTCCGTGTGATATTACTGCGTCTGTCGGCCTTGCAAGCCCAAGGCTGGGGGCAATTCTTGGCCCTTGGATTCTTCAAAGACCTTTGTTTCCACGAGAGAGGGAGGGAGAGGCGGAGGTACAGTAGAGAAAGCGCGCCGCATTCGTTGCTGCGGAGGGGGAGAGGAAGGAGGAGTGTTGAAACTTGGAGGAAGCCGGCAGCCGACTTCTGATTAGGTGAGTCATATATGTACTAAGAAACTTTATTTAAATGCGAACCACTTTGTCAAGTGATGTGCGGCGCAAGGATCCAATTGTCTACACTGTACAGGTGGACGCACTGTGACTCATGCCGTTATTTGGGTACTCCCATCAAAAAATTCCTGGACTTCCTGGTGAAACATTTGCGTGTGGGACCCTCACAAGTGGTAGACTGCAACTCTGCGTTAATGACTTTTTCCCTTTCTCGAAAAAACTGTTTTGCACTTCCTTATCAGCAACTTCTATTGAAACAAACATTGCCTAAGAAAGAGATAGCGAGAAAAAAAAATCCGTGCATTGTTGATGTGTGCATGCGTGTCATTTCAGCTGTGCTCTATCTCTGGTTGGTCACTTTTGGGGAGAGGGGAAGAGAAGTATAGACAGAAGCCACCCTCAACTTTCATTGATTTTTTTTTGGAGGGGGGAGAGCGTCAAGAAGAGAAAGTGAGGAACGTCCTGTGATTGTGACATTTCTTTCTCCTTAAAAGGCCACGACGACGACGCTAGTCAGGACTCTAAAGCACAAAGATGTCGTCCGGAGGAACGCCAGCCAACTCGAGATCAGAGAAGGAGGAGAAGAAAGAATCCACATCTGGGGAATCCACATCTGGGGAATCCACAGGTGCGTATGAAAAAATTACGAGTATATTAATTTAATTTTAATTAGTAGTTGTTAGTTTATCCTTTTTTTCCCCTCTCAGCAGGGGATGTCCCGCTATCCGGCCTGGTTGCCATGGACTTGGTGCATGAGCGCGGAGGAGGGGGATTCGGCCCCCCGCTGGTGGTTGACCTGCTGAACAGGCACCCGGACAGCGGGGAGATCAACGGTAGCAAGAGCGTCAACGGGAGGAACAACGGCAGCGCCAGCAGCAACAAGACATCGGGAGATGACAACGGCGGGAGGGACGAAGACGCCACCGACGCATGGCCACAAGCCTTCAGGAGGCGAAACTCTCCGGTCCCCGGCGGCGGCGTGATGGGGGGCCCGGTGGCCGCCATGCCGGTGGCGCGGGACTCGGAGGTGTACAACATGAACCACCGTCGGCGCGGGGTGGCCTTTATCTTCAACCACATGCACTTCCATGAGAGGCTGGAGCTGAAGCAGCGCAACGGCACCAACGCCGACAGGGATAACCTGAGGCTGACGCTCCGCTCGATGGACTTCGAGGTGAGGGTGTACAACGACCTGGTGTTCAAGGATCTGGAGCGCCTGCTGGAGGACTGCGCCACCTCGGAGGACCACTCCGACGCCGATTGCGTCCTGGTAGCGGTGCTCAGCCACGGAGAGATGGGCATCCTGTACTCGTACGACCACGCCTACAAGCCGGATAGGCTCTGGTCGCATTTCGACGCCGAGAAGTGCCCAACGTTGGCCGGTGAGTGAAGGAATAGGGAATTTTAGAGATCACACTCATAGTCATTTACAATTTGCCTCTTTTTTTCAGGTAAGCCGAAGTTGTTTTTTATCCAGGCTTGCCAGGGTGACAAGGTAATTAATTGCATGGGTGAAAGTATGTAGACGGATGACCAGAGCCGTTTTTCCTCGTAGTTGGACTCCGGCGTCCGCCTCCGCGCGCCCGGCCCCACCTCTACCGATTCCGCCACCTCAGCCTCCCTCAGCTACAAGATCCCCTCCCACGCGGACTTCCTGATCGCCTACAGCACCATCCCAGGGTTCTACTCGTGGCGCAACACCACGGCCGGGTCGTGGTTCGTGCAGGCTCTGTGCCACGTCCTGCAGAGGGAGGCGCAGGAGAGGGACCTGCTCTCCATGCTCACCCGGGTGGCCAGGAGGGTGGCGTTCGACTTTCAGTCCAACACCCCGGGCGACGCGAGCATGCACGAGAAGAAGCAGATCCCCTGCATCACGTCTATGCTCACCAGGGACCTCTTCTTCTACAGGAAGCAGTTGCCATAAAGATTTATCTCGTACTACCACCTACATTATGTTCTACATACTACTTTTTTTTTTAGTTTTAGTAGAGTAGGTTTCATTGCCTCCCACATGCACGTTTGCGTACGATGGATTGTGTACCGCGTAAATAAAACCAATAAATGCCCATGCTTTATATATAAACTGTAAAAAAAGTGCGCATGTACATGTACGTACTGTAGTTCCTCCTCGGTATATTTTGGCCTTCATTATGGTGAGAGAAAAATATGAGCGAGCCAGCCTTTCTCACAAATGCCACGAAGAAAGAAAATAGTAGCGCAAACACGTTTTTCTTTGGTGGGGGAAAAAATCAAATGCCGCCACATTTGTCGTCCCAAGAGTTTGAATTGGCAAAAATCCTCCGCCTCAACAAATCAAGCAGCAACAATCAGCCACAAATATTTGGATCTGGGTTTGTCTTTAAAAATAAAAAGCTTTTGGAGAGCTTCATACTGTCGCGTAATGCGGGGGAAGGGGACATAATATGTATATAAGGAAGTGCTACCTAATGTCCGCAAGAGTATCCTTTTCTATCTAAATTTGCAACCATTGTTTCTCTGTTGTCGACCTTTGCCTCCTTTCCTGGTTTTCTGGTGTCCCCGCACTCTAACCGCTTTCAGATCTTGAGTCTGAGCATCTCTTCCACGGGCGACGAGGAGGAGAAGCGTCGGACGCAGGACTCAACAGCACGCATCTCGGACTAAAACAAAATTATATTTTGTGGAAATTTAAAAGCAAATTACAAAAAAAATCTCTCCCACCATACCTTGATTCGTTGCACCAGCAGATCGATCCTCCTTCCTCTGGTCGGGTCCCCGCACTCGTCGTGCGCGCCCACCGCCACCTCCACGGCCGCCTCCTCCCCCGAGCGCTTCCCCCACGACGGGGTGAAGTTGACCGACCTTCTTTGCCGCCCGAACGCGCCGGATCCCTCCGCCGGCGCCACGAGGCAGAGGCAGAGGGCGGCGACGACGGCCACCGCCAAGATCAGCGCGGCGGAACGGGCCGTCATGCTGGGATAGAGTGGTTTGGAGCGGTTGGGGGAATGAGGGTAACGCGATTGAAATCAAAGATCCGAAAACTGAGCAGACCTCCTCTCCTCGCGGGTCTACCTACCTAATATGTCTGTGAGGAGAAGGGCTTCTGTCGAAAGAGGAGGCGAGACCAGCGACCTTTTATACTAGTACAAATTCTCCCTCTCTCTCTCCCCTTCTCCTCTCTGCTCTCATGAGGAGGCCACGGGCAAGACGGAGAGCTAATGAAGAAGGAGAAGGCATCCTTCTCACCCTGCATGAGTGGCGAGATTGTACTGCTACAATTGGTTATTACCTTTTTGAATAATTCTTTACCCTGCTCACTTTTACTGGGCTTCGTCTACTTTCTAACGGTTACGTGGTACAGTATTCTGGTTGCTGCACCCGCACATGGGCCGAGGTTTTGAAATCTGGGTGACTTTCTGTTCCCCAACCACCCATCCACTCATGAAGAGATATATTTGACCAACGTCGCTTCTCATTTTGCGCTAATTGGAACGGATGGCATTAGTGCTTCTCCCAGAAGTCTTTTTAACCTACTATCGAGTATGTAGGTATGTACGGCACTGAAGCTGCTCTTTCTTGTTCCGCTGGGTGAAGAAACATTTTGGGAAAAATACAGGACCGAAAATTGCGAAATATGTACTGTTTCCGGGTTGGCTTCGTTGGGAGACTAATTAGGAACGCGTAACGCGTCTCCCTGGCAACTTCTATTACGACCACGCAAGAAAGAAAGTTGAAAAGGCGTGAAGTTATTCTAGTAGGACTCTCTTTACTTCTTCTTAAAACGTTTATACTTCTTCCTTTTTAATTTAAGAAAACACGGACCCAAAAAAACCATAAAGACATGCATATCTACTGTGGAGGGATTTTACATACGCGGTAGGTAGGTATTACACGGGGAGCAATAGGCCAGTTAATGGCAGCCTTCCGATTTTTGAAGAAAAAAGTCTTTTATCGTGAAAAAAAAATTACGTCCTTCACGTGGGGCATGTGTACCTTACTGGTCACGTAGTACGTTTGCACAGTACAGTATGGTAGGGCTTGACAAGGTACAAAATAATATCACACAAGCACGTGTTTTGAGTGTCTTCATGTTTCTCTGCAGTTGTGACTTCTTGGCAACATCTTGCATGTTCGTGAAATGAGCACTGAAGTGGACTTTTTTCACACTTTTGCCATGAGAACGAGAAGGATGGACGGGAGAAGGACGGCCAGGACGGAGGAGGCGGCGTTGGCGGCCGCGCCGCCTCCGTCGCCCACGCTGCTGGCCTCGGTGGTGGTCTTCTCGTCCGGAAAGTATCCCACCCGAACGTTGTAGACGATCTCCTTGGACCCCTTGACCATAATCTTGCACTTGTAGGGTCCGGAGTCTGCCTCCGTGGCCTCGTCCACGGAGAGATCGACTCCGTCGTCCAGCTGACGGACGCGATATCTGCGGGCGCCGTCGCCATCATGAATGGCTTCTCCCAGGCTGAGGATGACGTTCTGCTTGGACCACATGATGATGATGTTGGGGTCGAGGTCCTTCACCCTGCACTTGAGCCGGATGCTCTCCCCCGGCGCCACCGTAACGTCTCCTCCCTTGCTGACGAAGGAGGAGACGTCGTTGATCTCGCGCTCCTGACTGGCGTGGTCGTCTTCCGCGGGTGACGGGGCCGCCAGGGACGAGGAGACGGAGAGGAGCGCCAACAGCAGGAGGACGTTGATGGTGGTGGTCGTCATCGCCATCTTTGAAGTTCTTCTTTCACGACTCTCTCGGTGAAACGAGAAACTGGCTTCTCAAATGTTCGTCTCCTCTTTTTCTTGCAAAAAAATTCTGCCTTCCTCCTTCTCCTCCCCCCTTTTCACGTGCGTTTCTCCCGAAAGAAGTTACTTGAAAAAAGAATCAGTTACACAGAAAGAAGAAGCGGGAGCCAGAGAGAGAGAGAGAGAGAACGAAGCATGCGGACGGAGACGACTACTACTCACTCCTCCTCCTCCTCGTTGCTTTTCATGGGCGCGGCACCCCTGCCGCCCTAGTAGAAATAGTAGTAGAGACGGCCGGCGGTAGTTCCTCTGGTTCGCCAGAAGAAGAAGAAAGGAAAGGTGTGTTCGTTGTGTCGGTCGGTGCATGGGACGACGAGGGCGGCGGCAGCGGCGGCAGCGACGGCGGCGGCGGCGGCGGCGGCAACGGCGGCAGCGGCGGCGCCGGACACTCGAACTCCACAGGGGGGAGGGAACGAAAAGAGGGAGGAAGAAGCAACCGGCAACAACAAAAGCGAAGGCAGCAGCTGGAGAAACAACCACCACCAGAACCCCTTCTTCCTCTCCTCCAGTCCATGGATGGACAGTGCTTCAATTATTGCGGGTTTTGTTGCGCCCCGTAGGCCAAATCTGCTTAGAAACAGACCCACCTGTCTGCTTTAAGTCTAAGAATTCCTTACTGGTCTTATCACAATTCGCCACAGGTGCATTTAAGAGAGAAATGCCAGTATACCGTAGGTATAAATTGTAATGTACAGTATTCGCTTTTCGGCCCACGGGAGGAGGGAGAGGTCGTTCTTCCCAGCTTTTACTCCCTTGACGAACGCTTCATCGACGAAATCGAGCCCGAGTCCTCTGCGGCTGCGGCGACGGGGGCGGCGGTTCAACCAGTCATCTGAAGTGAAGCTAAATGCTTCTTCCTTCCCTCCTCCCCCTCTTCTCCCGATTAGCACCACACCAGCGCACCGGCAACAAGAGGCAGCTACAAAGCGGAGATGACTCAAACAAAAGAGGGGAAGGAAGGGAGAGAGAGAGAGAGAGAGAGATAATGATGGTCCTTCCTTCTTTCCTTTACCCCATCCTCCTCCTCCTGCTCAGTCTAGTGGTGAACCCTTGAAAGGGGAAGTCGAGAAACAACCGCCGTTGCCGCCGTCCGACCGAGACTTCTAACACCCCCGGGGGCAAAGAAGGGGAAGAAGAGGAGGGCAATAGGTTGGATGACTAAGAAAACGTTGATGCCGCTTTGCTTCTTTCTGCATGGAAAAAGGAGGAAAGCGGCAAGAATGCTGCTGCTGCTCCTTCAAGACAAGCCATGCGAGACATCCTTGACGCCCAAGAGAACACCTCTCTTTCCTTTCTCTCTCTTTTTCAACTGCCTGACAATGGCCAACTCCACAATCCCTACTGTATCTTCCCATATGAAAAGCAAGAAAGCTTTGAAAAAGACATGGTAGATAAGGCATAAAGCGCCTATGAGGAAATTGGGGAGACAAACAAAAAGTGCAAATCCCCCCCCCTCTCTTCCCCCCTGACAACCAACCGGACAAGTCCATCATCATCCGTCGTCTACAACTACCTACTACAACTACCTTCGTATACGCGGAACGCCCTAATATCCACTTCAGTTTCCTTCTCCTTTCCCTCCCTTCACTTCCTCCTCGTACTACCTCCATACTACTACGTACTAGTCCAGCTGGCATTTTCCCATTTCCCAATCGATTAATTTTTCCAGAGCGGCGGACGCCCGCTGTGCAGAGCGCTACGCGACTCTCTTTCTCATACTAGTATGTTTAACCGAAAAAGAGTCAATCGCCGTCCTTGTCTCCCCTCTTTCCCCTCCTTCTCCCCAAGTGATGGAAGGGACGCATTCTTTTCCTCATTTGACTACTATTTCATTTCTTACTTGAAGAAACTTCTCTAGTACTCTGGTCAGACTCTTCTCTTCTTGTTCTTCTGCACGGAGCATCTTCTCGCTTCTTATGCGGGTCTGCGCGTATCTTCTAATTTTCTTCCTTCCTATTTCTTTCCACTCTCATGTTACGTGTGCTTGCTTGCACGCGGAAGCCAAAGTGAGAGAAGTCTGTTTCCTTCGAAGAAAAGAATGTGCATTTCAGAAGATCTCTCTCTCTCTTTTAAGAAAAAAAGCTGAGTGGACATGGTTGTTGTCGGTTCCCGAAAAAAATGATGATTTTTGTCTTGGTAAGTAACATGCAACAGCTTTCTTCTGCAAGGGCGAAGAGGTGAAAGAAAACAGTTGGAAGGGAGGAGCTACAGTATATTATAACAAAAAAAACTTTGGCAACAACTCTTCGCTCCATCCAACCTTCCAAGCTGTCCCTGGAGTCTATGAGATGTTCATAGCCACTTCCTTGAGCCATAAAGAAGAGCGGCCGGAACTCTGTGGCAAGATTACATGCGCCAAGACCCAGAGGAGGAGGAAGGAGAAGGTGACCCAAAAGACCTTGTTAAGGAGCATCCCATATAAAGTATGCTTAAGATACAACGTCACCCAAGACACCGATTTTTTTAAAGGAAAAACTGCGTTCTTAACTTTTAGACTACACCATGAGGTATAACTTGCAGTAATTAAAAAAGCATTGTGCTGTTGAAAACGGGATTAAGCTTACGAGGTGTTAAGAAGAGGAGGCACTAACAAGTCACCTCTTCCATGCAGAAATGCCTGACTTAGCTTAACCATTACGCTATGATTTACAAAATTAGGATTGAAACTATATATACAGCCGAATGCTTCTTGTTCTGTGGAAGCGCAGTATAGGTAAATAAATTCGGTCTTGTGATACACCCTACCTACTACCTACTCGTACTACATGTTGTACTACGGTATGTGCGGAGAGGGAAACTCAAACAAAAAAGTGAAGAGTTTTCCTTCTCTCTCCAAGCACGAACTACGTAGGTACGTTGGTGGCCTCTGCCCAGTACCTCATTTTCACCTCAATATGGATCCACGAAAATTACTATACATAGAGCTCTTTTCGCCATATGTGCCATGTATAGTAGTAGTAGTGCGATGTAATGTGTACTAAAGTTATCGCTTTTGTATCCACAAGATGTACGCCATAAAAAGGAGTAGAAAGACGAGGAGAAACTCTGAGATGTATCCGGCACTGGTCTGGATGGCCGCACCACCCGGCGACGCCTCCCACAGGGGTCCGCCATCGCCGTATACCGCGTTGCCCCCGGCCAGCCCGTCCTTCGGGTACGCGCTCGGGTCCGCCACGGCCGTCGGCGGCGGGCGGACGAAGTAGTCGGCCGGCCGGACGCCCGCGTACCAGGCCCGTATCTTGTCGGCCACCCCGCCCCCGGCCTCGGCCACGAACCCTTCGAAAGGAGGCATGATGTCCCTCCTGTCCAGCCCGGTGTTGAGCCTCGTCTCCGGCTCGTAGTACTCCGGTCCCGCCTCCTCCTCCTCCGCCCCTCCGCAGGGGTCGTCCTTACACGCAAACGCCTTGACCGCGCGGGGCGCCGGCGGGGAGCACTTGTCCGAGCACTTGTCCACGGCTACGCACTTCTTCGTCACCTCGTGGTGGTGGTGATGGCAGTTGACGGTGGTCGTCTTGGGCTCCTTGATCTTGGTCACGCACTGGACCGGACGCGGCGGCGGCGACCGACACGGCTTGCAAGGATCGCACTGGCCCCTCGTCGGCTCCACCTCCAGCTTGGTGACGTCGCCGCCGCACGGGCGGGGCCCCTTCTCCACGCGGTAGTGGGCGGGCTTGGGCGGACAGGTCGCGCACGGGGCCGGCGGGGAGGGAGGCATCACGAGGGGGAGGAACGGGGACGCGTTCGGCATGAAGAAGGGCGAGGGGGCCGGCGCTAAGAACTGCTGGGGCGGGGAGCAGACCGGCACCGTCCCCAGGCACGGCTGCTGCAGCTGTCCGGGACAAGGGGACTGCGGGCAGGCCGCGTTGGCGCACGGGAGGACCGTGGAGCACGGCGGTGGCGCCGGCTGCCGGCAGGTCGGCCGCGTCCGAGGGGGCGACGTGCACCTTCGATGATGATGCTCCTTCGCCAGCGGCTTCGTGTCCTCCACCACCAGTGCCGTCAACGGCTTGCCCCCGTGGTGCGTCGGCGACCGCCTGATGACGTGGTGGCCCTTCGTCTTGCACCCGCACGGACAGAGATCCATCTCCAACGGCTGCGACGATGGCGCGGACCCCCTCCCCGAATTTCCTCTCTCACGAGTTTCGGTTTTACGTGGATACTAACAGTTTAAGTAAAAACAAAGCACTACGATTTCCCATAAAAAAAATTGAATTTCACGTTATGGTATATTAGCCGTGTCCTCTTTCTTGATTGCGAGTAAAAGGACACAGGTTTGAGACTATTAATGCATAGTTTTATTATGTCTATAAGCAAAAGTAATCACAGTGAACACAATGCGGGTGGAGTCTGAGAAAGCCTTGCGTTGAAAAGCGCCCATTCAAGTTAGGAGACTCTTACAGCATGGAAAACATGGACGCTATTTTCAAAACAACAAATCTTCTTCTGTGGGAAGCATTAGGGACCACCCTTTTTTTTATCTCGCTCTGCTGAATATTCTCTGTTATTATGTGGAATGCAGTTGAGCAAAAGAATTATATTGCCACTCTCCCCTCACCCGACGAGTACGAGACGACTGAAGCAAGTCTGGGGAAAGGGATAAAAACCAGGATTGCGCTACAAAAAGTGGAAGAGTCGGTGAATACCATTCCACATCACTGACATCAGGCTTGAAAGCTTCACAGCGGACGACAACCCTTTAGAGGATGGTGATCAGATTTTGTGGTAACAGTGCTGGGAGTCCGTTGGCCACAGGCAGACCGGGCACTTGGACGACGACAGCGGCGGCGGCGGTGCCGTAGGCCCGGCCTTGTAGCCAATCTCTCCGTTGCTGCTGCTGCAGTTGTTGTTGTTGTTGCTGCTGACGCCGTTGGCCGCTCTCATCCTCTTGGCGTGCTGGTGGTGGCACTCTGGAGAGGCGGACTGGCTCTGGGCGAACAGACGCTTCATCTTCTGGGTTGACACTAGTACGTGTAGATTGAAGATGCCATCTTGCTTTCCGTTTCAGCTGGCGATATACTGTACGGAGAAAAACAGAGCAGAAAAGAAAGGTAGAGGACGAGGGCGGCGATGAATCAGTCATTCCTGCTGCAAAAAGAGAAAGGAAAGGAGGAGGGGCGAGGAACCCGTTAAAGATGTTGCACGCACCCTCTTCAGTCAGATCGAAAGGAATGCGTAACTACAAAACACCCGTATCAGTGTCAGGATCAACTACAGCAAGAACAGCGACAGCGGTGTCAGAAGCAACTAGCCGAATAAGGTCGTGCAAAATTATTTTCTGATTTTTTTTCTCCCTGTATTGAAATATCATCTCACAGCCCTTTCGTGATGTCAGATGATGCGGGAAATTTCCTTCCCTTTGATCACGGAAAAAAAGAGTGTACTCAAAAACGAGGAAGAAGAAAGGAAGGCGCTTCCAGGTGCTCTGGTTCTTAATTGCCCCGCTCTTTTTCTCTCCACACCACTTCCTCCTTTTCCTCCTTTTCTTTCGTGACACTTATTTAATTGCCATTTTACTCGGGAAAACGCGTGCGTACAAAAAAAAAATCGCAGTGTGAAACGGATGGATGACGAATGAGGATGAGGGAAGACAGGTTTTTGCGCTTCTTCTTTCC
>JAAUYM010125589.1_pt1 | contig 20253 bp, 27 predicted proteins | sample 7278001 | NCBI WGS metagenome assembly JAAUYM01 (sample SAMN14350224, study PRJNA611818) | marine sediment metagenome | isolation source: surface marine sediment (1.8m) | place: French Polynesia: Moorea | collected 2018-08
GAGAGCGTTGAGGTGCGGCAGCGTACCCAGGGCGGGCGGGACGGAGTGGAGGTCATTGTTCACCAGGTCCAGCCTCTGCAGGGACTGCAGGTCCGCCATCTCGTCAGGGATGGAATTGACCTTGTTGTCCCTCAGGTCAAGCACGGCCACGTTGGGAACGTTCTTCACGTCCTCCGCAGTCACCTCCGTCAGTCTATTATTGCCCAGATGCATCTCCTTCAGGTGGGAGCAGTTCCTCAGGTTCGGCATCTTGGAAAGAGCGTTGTGCCTCAGGTGGAGTCTCTCCAGCTTACCCAGCTCGCTCATCGAGTCCGGGAGATCCTCCAAGCAGTTGTTGGTTAGCTCCAGCGTGGCCAGGTCCCGCAAGAAGGACACCTCCGACGGCAGCTCGCGCAGCCTGTTCTGGGCGAGATTGAGGCTGGTCACCTTGGTCAGGTAGCCGATGGACGGGGGGAGGGTCGACAGCTCGTTGTGCGACAGGTCCAGTGTCTCCAGCTCGTCCAGCCTGGAGATGTCGTCGTGCAGCTCAATCAGGCAGTTGTTGGCCACTGTCAGGGAGCGCAGGGAGCGCAAGGAGAAGAAATCGGCCGGGAGCCTCCTGAGGCGGTTGTGATTCAGGTTGAGCCGGGCCAGGTTCTCCAGTTTGCCGATTTCCTGTGGCAGCGACTCGAGCGCGTTGTCGTGCAGGTCGAGGACGACGAGAGCAAGGAGGTCGCCCACACGCGGGGAGAGGGACGTCAGCGAGTTGGAAGCCAGGATCAGCTTGGTCAGCTCCACGTGGTCCCACCACTGGTCGTCGTCCTCGGTCGCCACCCTGTCCAGGCTCAGTCCCTTCGTCACCTTCCTCCTCTCCTCCTCGTCCAGGTCGTTGATGGTCCAGACCCGCTCGGGGACTTCCGTCAGCCCGCGGCCGGACAGGTTGAGCTGGCCGGTGCGCCGGGCTTGCTGGAGGATCTTCGGGTGGAGGCTCCCGGCACCTTCGTCCTTGTGGAAGATGGCGGCCTCCGGTCCCTTCTTGGGGAGGTCGCTGAACGTCCTCGGGGCGGCGGACGGGGGAGTCCGCGTCCGCTTGGGATCTGTCGCGCTGGTGGTGGTGGAGGAGGTGGCATCTCCCCCCGACGCCGCGGCCGCCGCGAGCGACGCCTCGGCCTCCTTGTGGGCGGCCAGGAAGGCGGAGGAAGGCTTGGGGCGACCGTGCAGGGGTCCGGTCCTTCTTGCAGCAGCGGTGGGACCTGAAACCGACATTACCGACGTGATAATCCAACGAAACATTTTGGAGTCTCTGATTAGTCTACAATCCCTCAAGGATCCATAAATTTGTTGCTCTAGAGGAGCTGTAGACTATACTTATTGTAGACTACCAAATGTTTCGTCGGGATTAACAGAAAAAAAGGGTAACGGGTAGCACGGAATATAATATTAGTACGTACTGTACTAGGAGGCAAATGCTCCATTCTATGGCTGGAGCCGCCAGATTCTTCCACGAACCTGCTCCTGTCCTTGCCGCAGTCGCGGCCGACTTGGCCGTCGACGTCGGGCGGGAAGTCGAAGGTGTCGTCGCCTTGGCGGTCGTCGCCACCGCCGTCGCCGTCCGCTTCTCCTTCCCGTCCGGGCGGTCACCTGACTCCTTGGGAGCCGAGGGAAGACCGGCGCCTCTCCTGAGAGAAAGGACAATGTTTGGACAACGTCTCGGTGAGGTCTGGTATTTTTTTTGTTTGTTTGGCTTTTTTTTTTTTTTTTTTGCTCGGGAGGAAAATTACCTCGTCGGCGCCACCCTTGCAGAGGAGGATGCGGAGACGACCTTCCGGGTCGACCTGGACATGGGCGAGGACGAGAGGGGCGCCGCCCTCTGGCGCGCGGAGGCCGACGGGACCACCCTCTCTGCCGCCGGAGCCGCCGAGGGAGCCTTCCTGGAAGAGGCGGAGGAGACGGAGGAGGTGATCGACGTCCTCGCCGCCGGGCGAGGAGGGCCAGTCGAGGCCGTCGAGGCCGTCGAGGACGGACGAGATCGTGGCCCAGAGGACATCTCAAAGCTCCTCTTTTGAGTTTTTTTTGTTTTGCTTTGTTTTGATGTCCCGTGACCACTTCTTACAGCAAAGAACGGAACAACGAGCAACGAATGTGCGGGAAACGGCGCTCATACACTAAAAATGTCCTTTGAAATGACCCTTAGATCATCAATTTGTTTAATGGAAAAGATCAAGAAGCACTTTCAATGCTCAAAAATTATCATCGATTATTAATTTCTGTTTAGAAAATGCAGTTCAATTGGGAGCAAACAGAATTCTGCGCTGTAAGAGGCAACAGCTGTTTCTTTCAAAACAAAACAAAACAAAGAGCGATAAAAGAGTCAAGTCGGTGGTGGTCTGGCCCACCACGGCAACGACCACGGCAGGGCCGATCTGTACTCCAAACTCAGGATGGAGAACATGACCACGGATTCACAACGTGAACGTGCGTAAACGCTGGGTGACAGCAGTAACGAGGGTCACTCTCACTCTACGTACTGCCGACTTGGTAAAAAGTAGAGAGACAAGAGAGACCGTGCTTATCCCCACCCAGCCATGTCCCTGATCCCCCTCCTGGCCTGGGCCGTGGAGCTCAGCTTCACGGGCTCCTTCCTCCTGGCCAGGGCCAAGCAAATCCTCTCCGTCGTCCTCATTGCCGGCGGTCGGAGCGGCAAGCTCGCGCCTGTAGGAAAGTTGCTGCTCCTCCTCAGCTTGGACCTCTCCCTTGGCCTGTCCGCGGCCACCCTCATCCTGCCCGTGTTGCCCCCTTCCCCGTCCGGTGCTCTCCTCCTCCGCCCGGCCGAGATGGTGGTCTCCCGCCTGCGCCTCCTCCTCTCCTGGCTGATGGGCGCACCGGCGGGACTCAAGCTCAACTCGGTGCTGAGCGGGGCGCTGGGCAGGTTCTTTCTCTACCACGTGCACCTGTGGGTCACCTTCCTGCACCTGGCGGCCCCGCACCTGGCCAGGGCAATCTCCGCAGGAACAGGAGTGCTGGTGCGTATATAACCACTAGTAATATCCTTCCCCAGAATTCTGTCCTCAAATTAAAAGACAACGTCAACGTTTCTCTCTCTTCTCCTCTCCTCTCCAGCCCTACTTGGGCCTGTGCCTGCAGGTGTCCCTGGCGCAGGACGCCTTCAACCTGGGCACCTTCCACGTGCACTGCTTCTACGCCTACGCGCGCCGCCTCTTCCTCAGCCAGTCCGGCGGCCTCCTCAGCCTGTGGAGGCTTTTCAGGGGCAAGAAGTACAACCCGCTCCGGGACCGGGTGGACACCTGCTCCGGCAACGATGTGGACCGCCTCTTTGTGGGCACCGTCGCCTTCACCGTCCTCCTCTTTACCTTCCCCACCGTGCTGACCTACTACGCCGTGTTTGCCCTGCTGGAGTTGGCCATCGCCGGCGCCAACCTGGCCCTCTCCTCGGTCGTCAGGGTCGTCTCGGGAATCCGGTCCTACCGGGGAAAGGCCAGCACTCTACTGTGATGTCCATCGCGGATCTTGATGACTAGGCGATGTGATATTTATTCATGCAGATTAATTTATGCACCGTTTATGATTTTTCTTGCCGAGTGAGAGAATAATCATTTGTAGCTTCCCAGTCACCTTTGGACTTTTAAAGTCACCCTGAAAAGAATCGCATAGTTTATTAACTTAAGCTATCAAGACATTTCTGCAACACCGCCATTCGTGAGATGATTAGATAGGTTTTAAAATTCCACTGATTTGTTTCCACAGTGAGTAAACCTTTTCAACTAGCTTGTGCCCAAGGCGACGCCGTTCTTGAATAGGTCGGCCTTGGACAGAGAAACGTTGGATGCAAACTTCTGCCCGGCTCTCGCCAGGTCTCCGTCCAAATCGTCGCCTGTCAAGGCCCCATCAGAATTATGGTTCCCCTTGCTGTTCATGGGCATCATCTCCTCCTCCCTTCCCTCCCCCTTAGAGCCAGCCTTTTTGGCCTCCTCCTTATTCTTTTTCTGCTCAGGGTTAAAGATGACCAGATTCTTCGAGTGGTACCTTTAAAAAAATAGTTTTTTTCTTTGCTTCAAATCTTGCAAGTCTCCTAAACCGTCTCACCATACTCCGACGTCAAAGGCAACGCCCACCAACATGATGAAGGCTGTGGTTAGCATGAGCGTCCTCCTGAGGCTGACTGTGTCGTAGAGAAGGCAGTTGGTGGTCTCTCCGCACTCCTGTTGCCACAGGACGCAGGTGGAGTCGATCAGGGCGCCGTATACCATGGGCGCAGGGAGCATGGCGAAGAGGGAGAGGAAGACCACGTTGAAGGCCATTGACAGCGACTTGTCTCGCACCTTGCAGCGAGAGGGAAATGGCGCAATGATACTGCCACGGGTGTCTCAGTTTGTTCCTGCTCACCTCGATGGACCTTAGCGCCACCAGCACGTTGCCTATCCTCCCGGTGCTACCCAAAACCATCAGGACGAACATGCAGGCCACGAACACACGAAAGACACTCTCGCAGTCCACCGGGCACCAACCGTCAACTGCACCCTGGGAAACCGTATTAAAAGTGCTGGAGGGGATCAGAAAGAAAGGGTGACTGACCACTTATTCCAAGTCACCTGCACTGGATTTCCGGCCAGCCTCTGTGCCACCCTGGCCACGTCCTCCTCCGACGGGTGCTCCCAGCTCCTGAGGTGGTCCTTTCTGACCCACTCGGTGGACAGACTGGTATTCATCCTCCTCCACGCCTCGACGGCGCAGCTACACTCGCCGTAGGTGTACTTCGGACGGCTCTTCTTTCTTCCGCCCAACTTGGAGGACGGCTTTTCTTCCTCTTCTTCTTCGATGAGGGCTTTGGTGACGCAGCCCGCCTGGCAGGGAGAGTAGAAGTTGGTTACTCCGTCCTTTGAGCAGATGGGCTGGAGTCTGTGGCATGTTGGAAGGAGTTGGAATATGAAAATGGCAGCAAATTTGGTGAGTAGTGTAAAAAATTAAATGCAAATTTAAGGACGTCCGTATTATCTCACCTTGCTTGTGGACATCCGCATTCCAGGTTGCACGGAGCCGAGATGTCGATGTCTCCTCCTCCTCCTCCTTCCACCACCTCCCCTCCGTAGACTCTGGACGTCGGGCAGCCCATGAAGGAGAAGACGATGAGGAAGGTGAAATAGAAGAAGCCGAGGACGACGTTGTAGCCGGAGATGCAGCGCGCGCTAGGCTTAAACTTGGAGATGACGAAGCCAGACACCTGACAAATGGCCAGATAACCGAAAGTTTAGTAGATGCACTTGCAACAATTTATTCCCCCCCCGCATACAAGTACAGATTGCATCAATTTTAGTATCTTGACTATCGTGGCTATCTATCCTTTCAATTACCGTATTATTATTACCAGCAGGCCAAGCGCCTTAGAGATGGTCCCTACGGTGCCCGCGTAGGAGGAGGAGGTGGAGCCCTTCTTGCGGAACTGGTACTCAATGTACTTGGGCATGAAGGTGCCGAACCCCATGAAGGCGAAGACGTAGAAGAGCCCGGAGAAGAAGTTGTACATAAAGAGCCTGTTTCTCAGCAGTCGGACGAAGGCCTTTCTGAAGCTGGGCTTCTCCTCCTCCCCGTCAGCCCTGTCGCCGTCGCCATCACCCGAAGATTCCCCGACCGCCAACGCGGCCTTGGCGTTCTCCTTCTCCCTGATGTGGGCGTCGGTGCCGTGCTTGGGCAGTCTCTGAGGGAAGCATGCGAGGGGGCCGGCGAACAGAAGGATGAGGGTGCCGATGATGGGGTATCCAAGCCACCAGGCACCGATCCACCTCGGATCGCCCTCGGAGAAGCCTGGGTCTACCCGCGGGTACACGTACGTGGTTAGGCAGAAGGTGCCCAGCAGGAAGCCCAAGGTCGGACCAAGCAGTCTGCATGAAACGAGATACGTAGTGTGTACAAGCAAAGCAACAGTATGTAATATTGTGCATACACTGAACGGCATGATTAAGAAACATCAAAGACGGTGACCTAGAAAAGAAGGAACGGTTGGCTTGAGCACCTGAAGGTGTAGGTGATGCCCAGCATGATGGGCGAGTTCTCGTGGGAGGTGTTGTCGTCCAGGTAAGCGAGCCCGAAGGTGTAGAAGACACAATTGCCTACCCCGGTAAGGACGATGCCTAGAAAGATGAGCACGAGCCCGGCCACGTCCACCTGGCGATGCCCGGAGGCGTCGCACCCGCCCTCCAGGGAGTTCGGGTGCTCCTCCGACCCGCACAGGCCGGAGTTGTCGAGCGTCGGCCTCGACGGCAAAGTGCCGTTGGCGCCATTCTTCGCATCCGCCGCGGCGGAGGAGGTGGACTCCTCGTACTCGCCGGCCATGAGGTGCGGCACCGCCATCAGGTAGCACCCGACGGCAGAGCAGATGAGCCCAACCGACGTCCACAGCGGGCGGCGGCGGAGGCGGATCATCACAGGCATGGCAAACGCGAACAAGATCTGGCAAAAAAAATTGAGACTTCAAGAAACGGTTTTGGATAATACAGTTTACGCATGTAGTGTATTGACTACAGCATTAGTGCTTTCCCCGGTGGACGGACGAGTGACAGGCAGACCTGGCTGATCTCGTTTCCCGACATCATGTACGCGGCCTCCTTGGACTTGATCCCGAACTGTCTCTCCAGCGTGGAGAGGGTGGCCGACAGGTAGGTGAAGAACATGCCCTGCACCACCCCCAGCGCTCCGTAGAAGAACATGTACACCTTCTTGGAGGCCAGCCGCTGAAGGAAAGAGGGCCGCCACGGGCCCAGCCCGCAGGTCGTCTCTCGATCGACCCTCGAAGGTGAAGATGACATCTTTTTGTGGGGTCAAGCTGCTCCTACCGCTACTGACCTACTGCTTTGTGAGAAACAACTTCTCCTTATCTTTCCTAGTCTCCTTTAAAAGACTTTGTGTCTACTTTGCGTTAATGAAGAGTCAACACAGGAGGAGCTACTAGTAGAAGTAGGTGATGCTGCGCCTTCTGCCCTCACTATCTTTTCTGCTACGTCTTAGGTGAGCCAACTAGCTGCTCCAAGAACAATTTTTTCCCAATGGTAGTTATTCATGATTGATCAAAGTCAAAACGCTGTAAATCATTTATTTGTCCAGTAGGTAAGACAAATATTTTTTGTGTAAGCTAAATGACCAGTAAGACTGGGATTTATCTCTCTCTCCCCTCTTTCCCATAGCCGTGAATTGCAAATTGCCACTCTACCTTCGTCTCTTCTCCTCCAAGTATGCTCAAAGTCCTCCTTCCTCTTCCTTACTGCTGTGTCATGTAAGTACATAAAAACATTGAAACAGCGCCATGACATAGACTAAGTTACATCAAACTGCGTGTTTAAAATTCATGCATACAGGTAGTATATTTCATATTTCACATTTTTTAATATCAAGAGAGACTTTGGTCCGTTTACTCTGGTCTTACATAACTTCCACCATTCATGTCGGTACTTACTACTTCAATTTTGCTGTATTATGCAAAAAAATCGTTGTGGTCACTGGGAGGGCTTGCAGTAGATCTCCTTCCAAAGCTCCATGTTGACCACAGCCGAGTGGAACCTGAAAAAGGAAAAGGTGAGAAGAGAAAGTTGTCATTTCCAACTTTTAGGACGTATGAATGAGCTTTAGCTTGAAGTATGTATAGTGCTATACTACCGTACTCCTACTCGCCTGAAGAAGACGGTGAGTGGCAGAGTGACCCTCTGTATGATGACCCAAGGCATGAACCCGTAGAAATCAGCCTCCACCACGCTGGCGCGGACCTTCTGGATCTCGAAGGTCACCACCAGCCACTGAGCCAGGTTCAGGATGGACAGAAAAATAGTCACCTGCATTGGACAGATTAAGTTAAAAAACGGTTTTGGGCGACATGCCTCCCCCTAATTCGAATGGTTATGGGGCAGTTTTCCCAAATGAAATTAATGTGCAACACGTGGTTTCCCTAGCAAGATTCCGACATGTTGAACCTGAAGGAAATGTCCCACTTTTCTGACCTGTCTCCCAGGCATGGACGCTTCTCCACCAGGAGGCAGCCTTTTCTCTTTCAGATCGATGATGAAGGCGATCTACGCGGAATCGTCATTCAATTAACTTGAATCGAAATGAGACTTTCCCACAACATCTTACACCACCTGCAGGGTGATCTGAGCTGCCTCTGCGACCCCGTTGACGATGTGCAGCGCGTTGGGAAAGTCCTCCACGTGGTGGTTGAAGGCGCCCGTGATCACCGTAAAGGACAGGTAGATGTACGCGAAGAAAGCGGTGAACCTAAGAGAAGCAGTGGGCTTGAAGGACAATCCGAACAACACAACGACAAAAAAAAGCCACGTAAGACACAATTTCGTGTCTGACCTGAGCAGAGCCAGGTCCAGGTCGGAGCTGGTCCTTTCATCTTCTTCCTCCTCCTCCTCGTATTCTTCTTCGAGTTTCTCTTGGTTGGACCCAGACCCTGAATGGGCTCCGGCCCTGAACGAATCCTTCCGCTTGGTCCTGAGCTTCTGGATCTGGACGATCCCGATGGTGAGGACAATGAGGCCGAGGATGTTGATGGCGGTGTTGGTGGCCTTGGAGTACAGCTCGGACTCATTCTGCGGAGCACGGAGGAAGGAGAGGTTCAGATGTTTTGATTCCAGCATTAACTTTAAATCATTTGACGGGGAATTATGCAAATTTGGTTAGTGATGGAATGCCTTTTTACAGAACTTCGTACACGCACACACAGACGACTTAATACTCGTATACTCTTAATTTATACACTGAAAAAGTGACTTAATTTTTTTCCTTCCATTTTCTGTTCAACGCTCATACTGCAACTTGAGTTTTTGCGTGCATTTTAAATCTTGCCTGACTCCCACCCACCCCCATGCCAGTTTAGTTGCCTAAAACGCACTGTAACTGGATGGAGCATGCCTCAAACTGGCTACTTACTAAATGGTCCGACTGTAAAAAAAACTTTAAAAGATGTAAGTAATTCTTTTTTCCGACGAATGGCATCAGTGACAACCCCCCACCATCACTACCTCAATGGCAGCAAAGGCAGCAAGATCGTGGTTGCTGACGACCCACCTCGTTGGCCTGGTGCCCGTCCAGCCCGAAAAAGAGCCCCAGGTTCAGCAGCGCCAGGAACATGACGGCCAGACCACCCAGAATGCCCTAAAAAGAGGAGGAGGTAGGAAGGACCACAAAGTCATTACGGGAAGAGGGTGACAACTACGTACATACTACACACACTGGGGACAAATAGGCTAGAGTCAACAAACGCAGCGCATACTACACAAAAAAAGAATCAAAGAAGTGTCCCTCCCTCTTTTACCCCGTTTCTCCTCCCCCCTCCCAAATTAATTAACGGCAGTTTGGAAAAGACGCTTTGTCATAATGTCGACTAGGGTGCATTTTTGCGAATGGCCTCGAGGAGGAGGAGGAGGGGGGAGTGCAAAAGAAAACAAGGTATTTAATTTCGTCAGCGGTCTCAAGTGTGGGAGGCCGCTGCAAGCGTGGGGAGGGGGAAGGACAGGAGGAAGAAGATGAAATGTAGTGGCGGCGGAGAGACTCTGTTTGTGGACATCAGATATCCCCGCCCTTCCCCTTTTTCCCTCCTCTTGCTTTTTCCCTCATGGGTAAACATGACGACATGTCTATTCCCCCCTCCATATGCATAACTTTGGGATGGTGGTGGGGGTGGGTGGGGGGTTCAGGCTTACTTTACTGCCGCCCTCACGTTGACCCCGCTTACCTTGAAGGAGTGGCTGCAGTCTCCCTTGCGTATGAACTCCCTCGGGTTCGGTCGCTGCACCGGGAGGGACACGTCTTGCTTGGAACTGGAACTGCGGGTAAAAAAGAGAAACAGATCTTTGGATAATGCAGATGAGGCCGACCGATAGACGGACAGACCGTACCTCCTCCCGACGTGTCTCCACATGACGAAGGCCACGCTGGCGCCGATGAGGGCGAACTCGATGACGAACGGGTAGAGGTAGGGGGAGCTGCGGAGGAGGGCGTCGCCGAGAAGGTCGTCGTGGTACTTGAGGCACTCCGTCTACGTATAATGTGGTACATGTAGTAGTAAACCCCCCCTTCAGTTCCGTCCTCCCTTCTTCTCTGCCCTTGTCCTGTACCTGCTTGTGCTCGTACTGCCTGATCCTGTCGATCATGAAGCTGCAGTTCCCGTGGTCGTGGGCGGGACGGTTGAAGAGGTGCTCCGTCCCCGACCTTGGCGTCGCCGTCGCCTCGGTCCTCCCAGCTCCTCCCTCTCCCAACTCGCCTTCGTGGGCCTCCTCCTCGGACTCGGAGATCTCGTGCAGGGACTCCTTCAGCAGCGTGCGGATCCACAGGATGATGTTGGTGGCCACCAGGTGCATCAGGCCGAACCTGGAGAAAGGAAATTGCGAACAAAATTTTCGCAGACAGAGGGGGGGAAAGAGAGAGAGACGCTTCGCGCACCTGTCGATGGCCGGCGAGATGCCCAGGTTTAGCCTAGGGTAGACAAAGATGACGTACGTCTGCAGCGCCACGAACGCCAGCGCCAGCGCCACGTTGGCCCCGAGCGTCGGCTTGTAGCAGGGAGACTCCGACCTGACCTCCGCGAAGGAGACTGTCTCCAGCCCGAAGTAGCAGAGGGCGCCGGCGGAGAAGACGAGCGCCCCTAGGCGGATGGTCAGGCTGCCGTGGCTCTTGTGGTTGTACACCACCAGCAATCGCGCTCCGGTCAGCGTGAAGGCCAGCACGTAGCCGAGGAAGAGCACCGCCAGCGCGTACAGGTACACGAAGAAGCCGTTCACCTCCAAGAACAGCTGGTACCTGGTCAGAAAGAGGAGGCAGTAGTAAGAGGAGACGTTCCAAATTTGGGTCGAGGGAGGTGGCGTCGCACCTGGGGAACGTGACTAGCTCCGTGAATATGAATGCCATGTAGACGGCGACGAGAACCATGGCGTAGAGGCCGCTAAACGCGGAGAGCAGGTTGGCGAGCGCCTCAGGGACAAAGCGAACCTTCCCGGCGACGACCACATCCTGCAAACGAATCGAGGTGCGCTTCGTGGGTGAAGAGGAGAGGGTTGGGGGTAAGGCGATGGGGCACCTGTTTGGAAAGTCGATCCATTACCCCTCGTTGTTCCTGCTGTTGCTGATGCTGACGAGGTGGATGACCTTGCTGGAGGGGTTGCCGATTCCGTTGCTCCTGCTGCTGTTGCTGCTGCTGCTGCTGTCCCCCGCGTGCCTCGCCCTGCTCCCTGATGGCCTCGTCCACGTCGACCACCGCCGAGGACGGGGAGGACGAGGACGGCGCCGGAGTGACCCTGTACTCTGCGCCCCTGAGGCCGCGAGACAAGTGCAGTTGCCGTCCCTGCATGGAGGATTTGGAGGGAGGAGGGAAAGCGGGCAGGGTCGCGCCCTCCTTATTTGTGCGACTTGTCTGCGTTTTCGCGGAGAGGACTGGATTTTTGCCTCGCTAGTAGCACATCGTAGTTCACTTCTGTTAGTGGAGTCTTTCTGTCGTCTCTTCCCCTCCGTCCCTCCCTCTCTCTCTCTCTCTCTGCGCAACTCGTGGTGTACTGCGACTGTGATCTCTTTCCACCACTACAGCGTTCATTCACTCTTCTTCTTTTTTCTCGAAAGCATCGCGGTCGAAAAATGGAAGGGCTGCACTCCTCCTTCGACAAAGTGCTACTTCAGCCGATGATCCAGACATCGTCATGACGACCATTGTCGTTTGCATTAAATAGTCTGGGAACGGTGCCTGCTCTTGTTTTCTGCTTTTTTTCTCACGTAAGCTCAGAACAGAATTCCGTATCTCTTATGCAGTTGCCATCTTGTCACCTGAGGCAGTCACCCTCCGTCCCCTCTCTCCAGAAATTCCTTTGTTGCTTTGACTTCCAGGCACAGGAGAGAATGAGCTTTGGTAGGCAGGAGAGGAGGCATGGAGAACTTTTTTGAATTATAAGATTTTGGGGAGATCTTTTTGGGGGGGAGGGGAGTGTTGAAAAAAGATGTGTGTGATGCTAGTACAGTACAATCTATTCTTCTGCTCCAGTCAGTCAGCGTCGTTTATGCAGCAAGCAAGGAACCCAGGGAGAGGAGGAGGGCGGAAAAAATGTAACACATTATAACATGAAATGCGCTCTTGCGTCCTCCATGCACACCTGAGAGCTGGCCGGAGTAATTGGCGTCTCTTTCCTCTCTCTCTCTCTCTCTCTCTCTCTCTCTCTCTCATGTGCTTCCTTTGTCACCCGTCGTCACTGCCTCAGACACACACACATGTGTATACAGTACAACAGTACCTACGTGTATACTACGACGCATCGCAGATGGACTTGAACTGGCCGCACCTCTCCCTCACCCGAGGCACACAGGCAAAAAAAAAAGATTCGCACTAAACAAGAAAGGGAAAAGGGGGAGAGGGAGGGGGAGGACATGCCAACTACCTCTGGCTGGCTTCTGTCCTTCCTTTCGAACTTTCGTGTGAAACTGGGAGGTCAGCCTGATGTCTTTCTCCGTTTTTTTTCGCCATCCTTGTCTTCTCTTTTTGCCCCTCTGCTCTCTATCCCCTTCCCTCGTTCCCCCTCTCCCTAACGCCCTTCCCGCCCCCCCCCCCCCTGAAAAGCGCATGTCGCGTGTTTTTCTTTGCTGTCAGCACTTGTTCGTTTTTTAACTTTTTTCATAAATTTTCTGTTCCTCTTGTGAATATACTGTATACCAATATCCCTCAAAGTCTTTTTTTATTGCATTACTGCTTCTAAGTCGCTATTTTTACCATTGCTTTCTTTTACAACAATTAGTCAAAGGATTTGCCCCCGCACGGTACAGTAAGTTACTACGTATAGTAACAAAAAAAAAAACGGCAGCAGCAACACTCATACACTTGATTTCCCGCATTATTTTCCCACTTCAGAAATATGTGTGCGCATGCGAGGAGGGAGGAGGATTAGGACAGAGAGAGAGAGAGAGAGACGCACACCCACCCCAAGGACGATGCTACAAACTCAGGGACCGTCGGACAGGAGGTGCCTGATATTTGATGTATACAGTGATCTAATGAAAAATTGTTTCTCCTAAAGTGGCACAAGTGGGGGCAAGTGTGGGAAGGAAAGAGTGACGTGGGCATATGTTTTTTTGTGACAGCCTTACAATTGGCGCCTGCTGTCTGTAGCGGTCGTGATTTTTTTTTGGCTCTATCTGTACTACATGCGTAGTTCAAATAGTCTAATTTAATGGAAGGACGATGCGTTGAATGCTTTCTCTCTGATGGGAAAGTATAATGGGCTGTAACTTTCTTTATTCGCATTTATCCAGTAGCTTTAAAAAAAACACCACACCTACTTTTTTTTACAAAAAACCTTCGTTAGACTTCAAGTCCGCGGTTCCCCAGACCTCCTTCGTCTCTGCCGCCGCCTTTATCCGCCTCCGCCATCTCATTGGACTCAACCTGAAATTCAATGCCTCCGTTCTCCTTAAGTTGATCGCTCACTGTAAGCATGATGCGTGTCACCTGTCCGCCGCCACCTCCTCCTCCTCCTCCCAGGATGTCGGGAAGACTGCTGTTGCCGTACTGGGCCTCCACGTACGCCTGTGTGGTAAATAGTACGTAGTACAGACAGATTCTTAGGTCGATCAGCAGTTGGAATTGGCGATCTCAATTTCACTTTCCTCTGCCGGATACGCCGCCTCCCCGTGCTTGACCATGTCGATGCCCTTCTCCTCCGTCTCCTTGTCGATGCGGAGGAGGCCCAGGTACTTCAGCGGCGCAAAGATGGCCACGCTCCTGTCAGGAGCCGAGAGTAAGACAATAAGGGAGAGGAGGAATGTCACTGCCAGTCGTACATGACCATGGTGGCGACTCACCAGACGATGCTCCAGACAGCGATGACGAGAGCGCCGAGCAGGTTGACTCCGAGCTTCTTCCAGACTGCGGCCTCGTGGCCCTTCCAGAAGATGCCCTCTCCGTCGTCAAGGAAGATCACGATGGTGATGCCCAGGATGCCTGCACTCACCGGAGAAAAAGAGGTCTTATCCGGTTTGGACGTTTAGTTGACCCTCCCTTTTTTGCCCTGCCTCTCCGCCTGCCTTCCCTTACCGCCTCCCCCGTGGACTGCGACGGCGTCCAGAGGGTCGTCCAACCCGCCCCTGAGCATGGCGAAGTGCGCCGCCAGGTAGGTCAGCCCGCCGAACAGCCCGGAGACTGCTCCGGCCCAGAAGGAGAAGACATTGCACCCGCTGCAGACGGACACCATGCCGGTCAGGGTGCCGTTCAGCGTCAGCAAGTAGCTCCACTTCTGCCTGAGCACCAGCCGGTTGAAGAAGAGGACGGTGAGCCCGCCGGTGCAGCCGCCCAGCACGGTGACGATGACGGCGCGGGAGACCACGTTTACGTCCTCGCGGGAGGTCACGGAACCCTGTCGCGGATTGGAGGAGGAGGAGAAGGAGGAGTCAGAGAGGTCGGCCAAGTCACACGGCTTCCGCGAACTTCACCCTGGATCCCCCGTTGAAGGCGAGGAAGCCGAAGAGGAGGATGAATCCTCCCAGCGCGGCCATCGGGACTGAGTGGCCGGCGATGTCGCGAGGACGACCCTGGGAGTCAAACCTAGATTTGGATGTTGATGTCCGTTGGTATCCATGCAGACTGCTGTTGCTGCTGCCCTCCCTCCTCTTTCCGCGCGCATGCACCCCCTCACCTCCCTATCCTGGGCCCCATGAACCAGCAGGCTACGAGCGAGACCGCCCCGCTGAGCATGTGGACTGCCCCGCTGCCGGCAAAGTCCTGGTAGCCCATGGAGGCGAGCCAGCCCGTGGAGGGGTCGGCGGACGGGTCAGGAGAATGGTGCCACGCCCAGTGGCTCACCGCCGGGTAGATCCACCCTGAAAAATTATAGAGAAGTGGGTTTTTTTAAAAAAAGGATACATGGGTTAATTGATGCGTCGCATCTCATATCCAGTCACCAGTCAGGACGACGCTGTAGATGAAGTAGGTGGCCAGCTGGCACCGCTCGGCGATGGCACCGGAGACGATGGTGGCGGTGGTAGCGGCAAAGACAAACTGGAAGAACCACGTCGGGTAGGAGTCGGGGGAAAGGCCTATGCTGAAGAGGGAATGTGGCCGGATATCGTTCTGTACTGTACTGTATCCTGTAGTCAGCAGTACTGCTCACGTAAAGAACTGCGATCCCCCTACGAATGGGTTTCCGCCTGGCCCGTACCCGACCCCCCAGCCCAGCGCCCAGTAGGCCAGTCCACCCAGCAGGCAGTCAAGCATGTTCTTGATCAGGATGTTCACCGTGTTCTTGGTGCGGACGGCGCCGGCCTCCAGGAAGGCGAAGCCGCCCTTGGAGAGGAAGGAAGTGATGACAGACACATCGCACAATGCTGCTTCTCCTTTCGGTGGCGACCGACGTCTGCTCCCACCTGCATGAGGAAAATGATGATGCCGAAGGCGAGGAGGAACAGTCCGTTCGTGGAGGCCTCCAGCTGGTCCAACTCCCCGCGCAGGTCGAGAAGGTCGCGGGTCAAGTTGGCCATCAGGTCCGGCGACGGTGATGGCGAAGACATTCTCCACCTGTACTGCAAACCCAACGAGACATTTGGAGCCTGCAAGTAGTCTACAACCCCTCTAGGATCACAAATATAATGGTCCTAGAGGGGTTGTAGACTACTAGAGACTGCAAATGTTTCGTCGGGAAGGCCGACTTGGTGGTGATTATGTTTCAAGTGGATTAAATTAAGTCTGCCCGTGCGATCCCACAGCAGAGTGATGGCGGGGATTTTAATGATGCCCCCCCTCACCACCAGAAAAAAAAGTTGAGCCCTAATGCCGCAGGTAGCAGCAGTAGTGTCTGCACTAGGTATTGGAATGGGAGAGAGGGGAGGGGAGAAGGAGGAAGTAGTAGCACCTACTAGAACCTGATTTTAAGACTCCTTTTGCTGATGCCTGCAGGCTCCACCACACGAAAAATATGGAGTTATTCTCTCTCTCCTTTCATGTCTCTTTACGTAGCGCGGTCATGGCCAATCATGCAGGCACGCAAAAAGGTATATAGGTTGATTATTGGTGGACTGTGCAGCTTGTGAAATAAAAAAAAGTAAAACCCAATGTAATAGTAGGGTAATATTACCCATGTAATAGGGTAATATTAACTGCTGATTTTTACATTATTTTTAAGCAAATATTTTGTCCTTCCAGTTGTTACAGGAGTGTACCAATTCGTCACATGTGTCAGTCACGTAGGTAGTTTCATTTAGTGTTATAGTGTTAGTGTTTTTAGTGTTATAGTTGCATATTTTTAAATTCTTAACTGCAAAAAAATAATCCAAAAATGTTTCTTTGTACAACAGGTGCCTAGGTTAAGGAGGTTAACAATTTCTCAGCAGTGTGTTTGCTGTATATACTGCCAGTTAAAGGTCAGAGCTACAGATGTATACAGTTTTTGCTCAATTTGTTCTTGTACCTACGCACTTCTCCTTTTTTGTTTCGTAGGACATGCCTTTGTTTGTGGAGGGCCTCATCTCATTGTTTAATTTTCATCTTGTGCTATAGTCGTCTCCTCTCGCAAAATATATTAATTTAACACTTAACGTTTTACTAGAAGCTCAGAGTCAATTAATAAAAATCCGCTTTTTTGCATTTCTCTGAGGTACTAGGAGAGCATTCATTCTCTTCCATCCTCCTCTTGAACCCTCGGATTTCTCAGCGGGCAAATAAAAGAGGCCGATGGCAACCCTGACTCTGCTCTGCTCGCCGGCCCGCCCGGCAGAGCAAAACAAAACACAGGCGCAAACACAAACGCAAAGAACACAAGGACGGCGACTACCAGGACAAGTTTGTGATCAGGGAGGAGGAGACCTTCATTTCATGGCCAGCGAGAGGATGCCGACCGCAAAGCAAGGTAAGGAAAGGAGGTGGGGCTTTTGCTGAAGGCAGGATCAACCACCCCTCCTCCCTTTCCGTCGTCGTCACGATCAGAGTCCCCTTCCGCCTCCAACGGGTCCGCGGCGCCCCCGTCCTCCAAGCGGAGCCGCATGGACCTCGACGGAGGGGGCGACGAGGGCGGCGACGTCAAGGCCATGACCTCCAAGCAGTACATGGACAGGCTGGTCGTGCCCACCATGCTCAGGGCGCTGTCGGCGGTCAACAAGGAGGTGAGGGGGGGGATGACTGGTGAGATGGGAGGGGGAACGAATGACCTTTCCGTCTCCTCTCCTCGCAGCGTCCGAGTGACCCCATCGAGTTCCTGATCGCCTACCTGAGCAAGGAGAGGGAGAAGACCTCCTCCCCGTCTCCTGTCCCGTCGGCGGCTGCGACGCCTTCGACTTCGGGAGCAGCAACGCCAGTATCGACAGGAGGTGGGAATTAAACCCTTATTCCCGACGGGACTTTGAATTCATTTCTAGATCATTAAAAAAAACCATGACATTAATGTACGGTAATCTTATGACATGTTCCATTTCGACGGGGCTTTTGCTAATTTCCAAGAACAAAACAAAACAAATGTGTTATTCATTACATGCTTCCACGCGGAATTTCTTACGCTCCAAGTCCCGTCGGGTTAGTGGGGAAGATCTTAATCCATAATAAAGATTTTGCTCTAAACGCCGGTTGGGTTCCAGGAGCGGAGACTCCCACGAAGCCGCCTCCTGTTGCGGCGCCTGCGCCGGCGGCAGCGGCGACAACGGCGGCAGCGGCGACGACGGCGGCAGCGGCGACGACGGCGGCAGCGGCGACAACGGCGGCACCGACGGAGGCCACGATTTCCAAAGAGGAGAAGTGAGCGAACGAGGAATTTCACCGAAGGATACACATATTAATGCAGACATTTTTTTCAACATCACTGCCCTCTCACACTATTATACGGTATACATATTGTAAGTACGAGTAGATATTTTTTACTCGCACCCACCCAATGAGGGAACCATTTGCACCGCAGGATTGTTTCAGATGTACTGTAGGGAGAGAAGAGGGGGGGGTTCAGTGGTGGAGGGGGAGGATGCAAGACTGCCTGCGCTGTGGTGGAGATCGGCCCTGAAACTTTACTTGTAATATCAGTATTAATAATAATAAAAAAAGATAATCAGAACTACACCACTTGCATGTTTACACAGTGCACTAAGTAATACACTATCTCGTGTTGATGCTGTTGTTCGTGGTTTACTGTGTCACAGCTTGGTGGACCCCGCTCCCGCTCTCTCCGCCTCCGGATCTTCCCTATCGTCGGAGGGCGAGCGAGAACCGCTCCTGGAGATCCCGCTGTCCTCTCCTCCACCTCCTCCTCCGCCACCTTCCTCCGCCTCGGCCGTCGTCCTGGAGAAGCCGTTGCCCAGGTAGTGGTCGTCGTCGTCGTCTTCCTCCTTCCTCCTCCTCACGTCGGAAAGGCACTTGCGGGAGATTCGCGCCGCGTCGACCAACGAGGGACAGACGGAGGAGGAGAGGAGGTCCTCCGCCTCCTTGTCCGCCGCGAACTTTAGCAGCATGGACCGCACCTTGGCCGTCGGCGCCGCCAGCAGCCGGTCTCCTCCCGCCGCCTTGCTGTCCGCCTCCACCCACTTCTTTACGGTCTTGGCCCCGTTCTGGTCGACGTAGGGAACGGAAGAGAGGTCCAGGATCGTCACCTGAAAGGGTGGAGCGCCGGTTATGATTTGGCACAGCGGGGACAACTTCACAAATGTATCTTTTTTGTTTCTCCCTACCTTTCCTTCTGCACTTTCCGTCTTGGCCTCCACCTCCTCCAGAACTGCTTCGTAGTTGGCGAAGGTGATGGCGCCTCCAAGTCTTGAGAAGAAGAAAAGTGACGTCGTTGATGTTAAAAAAAAGTTGCTTGTTACTCAACCTGAGAACGACGATGTCCTGTTGATCCTCGGCTTTATCATCTTCCTCCTCTACGAAAATTCCTGTGTCGCCCACCTCAGAGACCTGAGTAAGCAATATGCAGTCAGTTGAGACGACGACTCCTTCGTCGCACCCCGTTCCTCTGCTCACCCTGTTCACCCTGACCCTGATGCTCCTGTAGACGAGGACGGCCAGGTTGACGGCGATGCCAACGACCAGCCCGGAGTCCACGTCCAAGAGAAGGACGGCGGAGAAGGCCAGCATCCAAAGAAGGCCGTCAAGCCTACGTAGGTAACAAGAAAAGAACAGCAAAAATTGACTTTACCAGTAAGCAAGTGAGCCCACGATACTTCCACTTACTTGGACTTGGACCAGAACTTTTTGAAGTCGTGGTACTGCAGCAGCATCCCTTTGAGCGCGACCACGATGATCGAGGAGAGCACCGCCTTGGGCAGCGTGGCGAAGAGCGGCCCCGCGAACAGGATGACCACGGAGAGGAAGGACACGGAGACCGCAGAGGTGAGTTGGGTGCGGCCGCCAACGCTGACCTGATGTTCACGAGCGTTGCTTTTCCCACACAAGCAAAAAGAAAAAAGATCGCCTTTTACCTGGACTGCGCTCCTTGACATGGAGGCCCCCGACGGCATGGACATGAAGAAGGAGCCGAAGATGTTGGACGCGCCCTGAAGGGAGTTATTGTAGTACCTGTCAGTCAAGCACTTTCTCTCTCTCTCCCCCTTCGTCTGTTTCACCTCTCCCAGCATCTCCTGGTTTCCGTCCACTCGGTACCCGAACTTGGCGGCAAAGATCTTGGCCATGGAGAGAGTGATGCAGTATCCGACGACGGCGATGATGAGCGACTCCACCAAGATGTTGGGGAAGACGGACGTGTTCGGCACCACGGGACGGGGAAAGCTGCAAGAGAGAGGGGGGGAGGGAGTAAAAGTAATCCCTGATTTCTTCAAACAACCTTTCTCACCCGGTGGGCAGCACCCCGACGGTGTCCACCCCGTATCTGCCGGCAAAGTCGAAGTAGAAGGAGAGGACCGTGCCAACCACCACCACCACCAGTTGTATGGGAAGAGGGAAGCTGCAGTGCTTGGCCAGCTCGGGCTGAAGGAAGGAAACAAAGAAAAAGGGTGATTGCTGCCGGTGCTGCTGTGAGGTGCGTCGAACAAGACCTTGAATATCTCGTTGTTGAGGACAAGGGCGGCGACGCAGGCCAAGGAGATGAGGAAGGAGGCCCAGTTGACCGCACTGATCTTGTGGAACAACTCCACCAGCACCTTCAATATTAGTAATAAATTAGGGATGGGGGGGAAAGAAGCAAAGAAAAAAAAAAAAAAAAAAATAGAGAATAAGATAAATTTGCAATTTATATTTTTGTCCAACAACCCAAATAGACAATCTTGTGCGCACCAGGGTGCGACCCCAGCGGTATGACGAGGATTCCATTCAGC
>JAAUYM010022596.1_pt1 | contig 20164 bp, 19 predicted proteins | sample 7278001 | NCBI WGS metagenome assembly JAAUYM01 (sample SAMN14350224, study PRJNA611818) | marine sediment metagenome | isolation source: surface marine sediment (1.8m) | place: French Polynesia: Moorea | collected 2018-08
CCCCCTCGTCATTTCAAATTATCTTTTCCTTTCTCTTCCCAGGGTCGTACACGGGAAGGCAACATCTCCTCCATCGCCTCCCCCTCTACCCCGTCCCATCACCCCCAATCCCCCGTGCCAAAAAATCAAAGCCCTATCCAATAAAATGGAAATTGCGGAAGCGACGACCTTCCTTCCTCCTTCCTTGCTTCCTCCTCGAAGGAGATTCGATAACCCAGAAGACCGATGCGCCCAAGATCGAGGAGAAACTTTTAGGGGTGCGTTGTGGGTGGCCCCTCCGACAAAATTGACGACAAGGGATTCTTTCAGACACAGGGAAAGAGAGAGAGAGAGAGTGTGGAGAAGCAATGAGGTCCTGCGCTTCCCCCCTCTCTACCTTTAAGATTTATGACTCTCTACTCTCCCGTCAGACACAGTTCTAAACCTTCCTTGGTCCTCCGATCCCTCTCTCCTCTTATGACTTTCCTGCCCCCCCATATTGGCCCATCTCTTCTCCCTTCCTTAATGCAGCTTCCCTTGGAATGACAGATCAGGGGCTTAAAGCTGAATCCATCCTCCTCCTCCTTCGTCATCAAGTAAAGCCTTAGCATGGCCTCGGGCGAGGCATGAAGGAACGAACGGCTTTTCGTCTCCTACTCCTCCTCCTTTTCCTCCTCCTTCCTCCTCTCATCATCTGACGCGAATAATGCATCTCTTCTTTCTCTCCCTCTTTCCTTTCCAGAATTTTTTCATCAAGGTTGAGTATGTGAGAATACATTCCGGAAGACTTATGAATTCTGACGCCATTTGGGATAAAAAAAATTGCAAAATATACATGGAGTATTTTTGACATTTTGCATTGTAGTACTACTGCACACGTGCTTACAGTACGTATACGATTGAGGACTTTGCAGTGTCTCGCACATCTCTCAGACTTTATGCAGCAGATTGAATCACTTCCACACAGATTGTGATCGGGGGGAAGGAGTGGAACATGATATTCGGGCCACGTTGCGACGTTCAACAATGGAGTGAAACTTTTTTTCTGCTTCTCTCTCTAACTTTTGCGTCTGCTCATATTTTTTTCGAGAAAGCCAGGCGCTCCTATCTAGTGAATCGTGATCGAGTTGCGTAAGTTGATCGAACTATGAAAGCAAGTGATGTCACCGTGCCTAAGTAAAGAGGTTTTTCACTCCTTTTGTGCTGTGCAAGGTACACGTGTTTGCCCTAAAACTTGCACTGAATTGCGTTCCACGTACTACTGCATGCTTGTTTTATCAGTTCCACACATGCATGCGGAGAGGGAGAGGCGGGCTTCTTTTGACCAACAGCGAATGAATGCTTGCTGCATGGTCACTGTCCTCCTCGCTTCGTCCTTCAAAGAAGCTAGGCAAAAACTAGGGTCCGCGGGCCGAAATTTAATTCAAGTCAGTGTCTGCGTTCAAGGACACCACAGTTCTCGCCTCAACAATTTTCCAGCCTATTTTACATTAGATAGACTGTACCAAAGACCCAAGATTGATTGATCCCTAAAAATGGCCAATTTGGCCCTTCGATCTGACATGTCCGCTCCATCACTATCGTCAGTGCTCCTTCTTGAAGCGAGGGCTGCCTGCTGCACTGCAGACAAAAGAAGACGTGAGATCCGCAAATTGTATGCAAAAAGAAAGAGAATATTTCCCCTCGTCCTCCTCCATCGAAGAGACAAGAGGAAAAGAGAGAGAGAGAGATGAGCTGATGCTGCATGCCAAAGAAGAGAGAAAAGAGGGAGGAGGGTAATACGTAGATCTGACTGGCAAGAGCCACACAACAAAGAACTCTTCTCAAAGGCTACCCGTCACTCTCCACCTTCGATTGCCCTACTCAGCATGATCGTCAGAGAAAAATGCTGGGATGAGGCTTTCTTTTCTCTCTTTATAAGAAACTCTCCCTTCCCCCCCCTGTTTGCATGCAAATGCGAATATACCACAGTTTCTCTCTTTTTTCCGAGTTTCCACTCGAAGTTGTTCAAAACTTCTTCTTTCTCTGTTGTTTTTATGGCTGGGTCCTCCTAATGGGAAAGTCGGAGTAATGAAAGAGAGCAATATCACTTGCCAACTAAGCACATATATGAAGAAAAAAAACACAGCGCACGTGCACACTTTCTCTCGTCGTCTCAGCTCTCCATCTACGTACTAGAACTTGAGGAGGTTATCATAATTTGCTCACCATTTCGATTGCAAGGTTATCCTAATTAATGATAATGCAGACATCACATGCGAATCTGACGTGAGGTGGCATCATTAGAGGTAGTACGTACGTAGATCTATTAAAGGAGGGAGGAAGATCATTTTTTTGGCTCTAATTACGTTATACAACGTACACAAAACTCAGGCAGTCTTGGAGAGCAAAGTGTGTGTGTGTGTGTGGGTGTGTGCTTTCGTGTGTTTCGTGGTGGGGAAACTTAACGTTTTCTTCTTCCTCCTCTCTTTCGCTCCGTCGACCGTGAGGAGGAAAAGGAAGAGGAGGAGGAGGAAGAACCAACAACAACAACCTAATGGCTACATACAAGGAAGAAGGAAGAGGAAAACTACCTTGGTGGTTGGATGAGGGATTAATTTTGCAAAAAAAAGCCTGAAGAAGCTTTTTGGAATATGGACACGATTTGCCATGTCTAAAAAAATATTCCTACTCCTCTATGGAGAGCAACTTACATTTTTTGGGAGGAAAAGAACATCTGCGACAACGTTCATCGATGTTGTTTGCTCTCTCCTAAGATGAAAAGAGAAACCCTTTGGGGTTTCTCTTTGACATTTCAAACAGTTTTTTTCTCTGCCAGATTTTTCTTTCTGTTTCGGAACCCTCTACATAAACTACGTACTATAGATTAGTAGCATTTCTTTGGAATTAGTTTACATTTTTGTGTATATCGGAAAGTTGCAATCGATCGAGCGACAGCGTTGGATTCTCTCTCATGCAGGTCTGTCTTCATATTTTTTTTCTCCATTACAATAGCGATTGCACTTTCGACGCGTGCTCAGCTATGCGTTCTACGTACAAGTGACAACTACGATTTCTTTAAATAACATATTTCCAACCAGTGCACGTCTTACCTCGGAGTCTTCCTGCTTTCCGCCAAGTCTCCGGCTTCTATTCCACACGTCTTTCTCCCAAAAGTGCCCCAAAAGAAGAGTGAAAGCAGTTTTCTTCCTTCCTTCCTCTCTCGCCCGCAGTTTGATCCACACTGGGCGGCCTCCAGAAAGGAAGAAGATGCTTTGGAAGTACTAGGAGGAGGAAGAGAAGAGAGAGAAGAAAGGTCGTGGCGGTGCTTCCACTCTTTCCTCTTTCCCTTTCTCCCCATGATCTCTTGGGAGGAGGAGGAGAAATAACCATGAAAAATCTTTTTTTTCGCTGAGGTTTCCCAATGCCTTCAGAAGTCGCCACGCAGCTTTTGAATAAACCGAAAGTTCTGAGACTCGGAACGTCGTTCACAATTTATACCTACTACTAATGTTATCTGGAGCAGAGCAGACGTGTAAAACGTGACTCGGTTCTCCACACCGTTTTGTCTGTTTTTTTCTTCTTTCTTCCATAAGCTCGAAATCGGAGCTCTCTCGGTCTCATATCTTTCCGAGCCGCAAATTATGAGAGCGGCGGGTGGCGGAAGGAAGCGGCACAGTCGGAGAAGAGGAGGAGGAGAAAGAGCACCACAGTGGTTTCATTTTTGTGGCGTTTCGTATCCGAGCGGTCGAAATGGACAGAAAAAGGGAGGAAGAAGCAAAAAATAAGAGTTTCCAAGCAGATGTTTCTTGGAACTGTTGTGCGTACGCCAAGATCTTTCTTTAAAGACAAAAACACAAGTTTCTTTTTTGTTTTTGTTTAATCACACACTAAAATATCTCTACATATACATGTAGATATGTAGGTAGGTAGATACTGTAGATAGGTTACCAAACGACTAGAATTAAGGTACTTTTTGGCAACTTTTCTGCTTCGCAGAGAGGGATGAACATTGAATGAGTCAGGAAAAAAAACGCTTTTTCACTCGTTAAACTGTCCGGACAGGTCTCCCTTGAGCGAGACGATGTCGATCCAGTAGAAGATGTTGAATCCGAGGAACGAGAAGAGGAAGATGAACACGCTGAACTTCTCGATGGCCAGGATGATCTTCTCCGCCCTCTCGTCCGCCTCGTCCTGCTCTTCCGCTGCCTCCGCCGCCTCCCTTGACAGGTTGGGCACCCTGTTCAGCATCTTGCTTGTCGCGTGCGGCATCTTGGTGCCTGTGGCCAAGAGCGGTCAAAACATAGCATATCCAAAGGCTCCACTACAAAAGTACAATATCGTATTATGTACCTGCCCCTTCGTAAAAGCTCCTCTTTCTCGCTCTGAACTGAGCCGTGGTGATCGCCTGTCTCGAATAAGGTCGCTGCTGTTGCTGCTGCTGTTGCTGTTGTTGTTGTTGCTGCTGCTGCTGTTGCAGCTGCTGCTTCCGCTGCTCCGGTAGCACCTTGGTGGCCGACGACGACCTTGCCGACGTCGTCTCCCATGCCTGCAGGAGCGTGACTCCCGCCACCCCGGAGAGATCTGCTAGGTAGTACTTCAGGAAGATGACCACGGTGAACTCGGCCAGGGTGGCGAACACAAACACGATGCACCCGACCTGGAAGGCACGGAGGAAGCGCATGCTGTTCTGACGCTGCCCTTCGCTGGTGTTGTTGGGGTTATTGTTGTTGTCATTGATTGCTGTTGTTCCCAGCCATGCTATGTCACCACCGTTGGTGGTGGTATGCAAAATGGAAGCTTAGTTGGAATATGTACATACACATTGCATACACATTTTTGCACTTTCGGCGCCGTTTTGTATGCTCAATTGGCACTTACTCGTATTAACATTTTTTCTGCACTGGAGCTCAGTCGGAACTTTATTAAGGGTCCGTTGTTGGTTGGGTTGTTGTTCTTGCTGCTGTTGCTATTGCTGTTGTCGTTACTGATGCCAAATTGTTGTTGTCGTTGTCGCTATTGATGCCAAATTGTTGTTGTCGTGTCATAGTTGTTGATATCGTTATTTAAGCACGTCCCACTGCACCTGCTACAGAACACGTACCATCCAGACGTCCAGCTTTGTCGTGTAGGAGATCGGCGGGGTGATGGTGGAGAGGGAGCCGAACATGGAGGCCAGCGTCAGCAGCGCCGTCATCCCCATGGTCACCCGGCCTGTGTGGCAGCGAGATCAACATTCGGGTTTTTTTTCTTTGGACATTCTATTGTACTAGTCCAAGGTGTACCCGGGACGTGCTCCAGAGGGATAAACATGGAGAACCAGGCCAGGGTGACGAAGAGCGAGGAGGGCAGGTAGGTGCGGAGCATGTGGTAGGACAGCTTGCGCCTCAGCTTCAGGCGGAGGACAACACCGGGGTAGACTCCTGAATATAGTAGTAATTGGAAGCAAATCGTGACAAAGAAGTTGCTGATAGGAGCACGCCCTCCGAGTTTTAAAACGGAACCGTCTTGGGGTCAATATTTGGGCCCTAAAAGTGTGCTAAAAAACAGATTTTACCCGGGTGCTTGGCAAAAATCGCATAATTCAAAACTTTAAAAAAAAAAATAATAATATTGGGACATGTTTAATCATGTCAGGATCTATCACCTCACCTGTTGAGTAGCCGTCGTTGACGTTGCTCTTAAACTCGACCTAATGCATGCAAAAAAGGAATTAATTTAGTTACAATTTCCAGTCAAAAAGTTGGACAATTTTCAGTTTCAGCTTGACACGGACGCACGTCAAACGCGTGTTGGTTGAGGACGATGTCCTCCTTGTTGATCTTGGAGTCCTCCACCCTCCAGCGGAAGTTCACCTTACCGATGCTGGTGCCCCAGCTCTCGAACAGGATCTCGCACTCCTACGAAAAAAAAGAAACATTTACCTGTTGGATAATTTAGCATCTTACATACCTGTAGATATCTTGCACAGGATTTCTCAACTAAAAAGTAACAAACTTGTGAGATCGATCCTGTTGAAATTTGCCTCATATCTTCTAACATAATGAAGGACCAGAAGTGTGCCAGGGTTTTTTTCCCTCTGTGCCACGTTGTGAATGTAGTTACAGTAAACTACCTGCAGGTCCAGCGGGTAGTTCTCGAAGTTCATGGGGCAGGCGACGTCGTAGTTGACCCTGGCCGAGTAGACCAGCCCGCCGCCCTCGAAGATGCGCAGGTAGGCCGGCGGGATCTTGTAGACGGGCACCCGGAGGTCCTTGGCCTTGTCGACGTACACGTCCGGAAACCAGATGTGCTGCACGGGATCCCTTCCAGGACGCAAAAAAAGAAAATAACATACACAAAGCCTCGGATTTTGTATCAGTTTTTTTTATTATGCGCTAGTACATAACGGAATGTTTTTATTACAGTGCAACCTGCTTTTCTAAATTAATTTTGATACCTGTTGAAAAGCAAGTACTCGGGCTTCTTGACGGTCCCGTTCGGGAATACCTCCTGCACGGGCAGGGTGACGTTGATGCGACTGTCCGTCCAGGCAAGGCGGAGGGTAGTCTCCAGACTTATAATCTGCAAATGATTTGAAGTCGTTCATACGTAATTAAACGTAGGTACGTTATTATGTACAATATACAAAACAGAGAAATTCACCTTAATGTACGGTACTGTACATCTGGCACTGGACATGCGTTGGTAGTATAAGCAAGACTACTAACCTGTTTGGGCTCGTCTATGGCCAGGATGTTGTTGAGGTTGACAGAGAAGTTGACGACGATGGCTCCGCCTTCCACGGGAGGCGGAGGGACCTCGTTGATGTCGTAGCCCTCCGGCAGGGTGACCAGGGAGTGGAGGCGGCAGCTGCGGCTCAGCACGTGCTCGTTCTCCTTGCAGGAGGGCAGGAGGTCAGGGTGGTCGGGGTCGAGCTCAGATTCAAGGTCGAGGTCAGAGTCGTCGTGGGCGTCTCTCCTCCTCCTCCTGCCTGCCACCTGGAGCTGCGCTTCGGCAACCGAGAGTACGTGGAGGGCGTTGATGATGAGGAGGAGGCGTCTCATCATTTTCCTTGAGTATATTTAACTTGAAAAGCTGTTTTCGTCCACTCTACCATAAAGTGCCTGAGCAAAAGATAATTTTTTTTCTTCTATGGAACAAAGCCCCAACTAACCGCTGCAGTCAGCAGTGCATGCAGACTTGTTTGCGTCTTCCATGAAAATGAAAGACTTCCCTCTTCTTCCTCCCCCTCCCTCTCTCTTCCTCAGAGGGACTTTCTACCTATACCAGGAACAGAAGAGAGAGGTGCCAACCAGACAAGTTTGAGTGGCGCAAATTAAGCATGCTTTCCGACGTCACCAAATTGCCTGCGAGGAATGTCAACACGTGTCGATGATGAGGTACGTAGTTTGTGTTATGTGCAATTCATTTCATGTGCTGGAGTGCCAGTGCTTGTTATTGTGGCCGCGTGAATCGTCCATCAGTCCATCTCTATGATGGGCTGATAACTACGCAGAGGTTGTCCCAGAGAAAAAAACTACAACATAGTACTACCTTAATCAATGTCCACTCAATGCCTACGTATATTATCAAATACAGTACCTGTATACCGATAGCAAACCAACTTTAGATTAGTGGGTCGTTTGGTTTTTACTGGGACATCCTGTACAACTGGAGGTGCTGTGTGGGCGTTGCCTTGAACTACAACTTTGTAAAAAAAAATGTGAATAGGCCTACTGCGTCCTCCCCTAACAAAAGCTTAATCTTTCAAAGAGGTTTGCTTTACTAGGTGCCAACTCTTCTTTAATCTACTGTCAACTTTGTGTGGAACGCACGTCATCAACTTTGCAATCGCCTTGTTAACCCGGGGTAAACACGACAGCCGCTCAACTATGTATTATTGTCACTCAATAAAGTCGACGTACACTACAACTAAGTGCTCTCATGTGTGCGTGAGAAGATGAACAAGGAGGCTTAACTCCAGCAGTGCGCAATGCAGCAGCAGCAGAGCCAAACTCATGACAAATACATGTGTATGTACTACATACTACTACCCAGAGCGCACGGATAATAATAATGCGCCACCCCCATCCTTGGGTGGTGGTGGACTGGTGGTGGAGAAGAAAAATCCATTGTGTGCGCGTGATGAGTTCCAATTACCAATCTAATATTTCTCCATTAGGTTTCGTGTAAGGCTTGCGATGAGCGGGAGAGAGGCTTGCTCCGACACCTGTCTGATAGACCCCCCAAAAAGCCAGACCCAATTGCGTGCGAAAAACATTGGGTTTCTTTCTCCTTCGATACCTTTCCACCTCTGTACTAGGACAAAACCAACAAAAAAAGATTCCAGCGAATTCCAGCTCAATCTTGCAGGCGTGAAAAGCCATTGTTAAAATCCTCCCTTGTTAATGTTGTCATTCTTTTTTTAGGGGAGGGAGAAAGAAAATTGATGGGAAAATTGCAGCTCCGCATGCAACAATGGTGTTGCTTTGTTACCTGCACTCGGTGACATTACTCATCAGATAAATTCCTAGCAGTAGTGCACATTACCTACTACATTTTTTTGGTCTTAGTGGAGCTCCACACTATCAGCACTGCATGTGAAAATTTGTAGGTACAATATGAAATGCCAAGAGAATTGCACTTCGCCTTAAATCTCTTCTTTTTTTGGTCGAATTGGTGGGAATTTGGGTTTCACACTCCTGCTCCACTTGCAAATGCACATGCTATTTAGTGGCAGTTTTTTACTCCTTCAAGACGTAGTAATAACATAGTAGACAGTTTGGGAAGAAATCGATATGTAGCTGGCCATTTATCAACAAAGTCTAAAGAAAACTGACACGACCAAGTCTGTATACTTAGGGGTACAATGAAAACGTCCGATTGCAATGTTTCAGGTGGAAAAAAAAACTGTCCGAATAAAATGCACAGAAATCTGTGCAAAGTACAGAAATCTGATCTGTCTGAAATACAGAATCAGAAGTGATATTCTAAGCTTTTTAAAGCACACACCTCAAGCCCCCTTTCGGAGAGCTTTCTGTTTGATTTTTCTTTCCCACCTGAAACATTGAATTCGGACAGTTTGCGATCGAACAGTGGTTCCCATATGTATGTACGTAATCGGACCTTTCACTGAAAAACCAAAATAAGACCTGGTCACGCACAAGTACTGTACAGTACTCGTAACATAACATACTCACTCCTCCGGTCAATAGAGGCCATGAGCCTGTCAACCTGTCTGGAGCTGAAAAGGATCTTTGCCTTTTTCGTCACGTTTGCCGACGTCCTTAACGGTGAGAAACAGGGTGTTGTACTGCATACATACAAGCACCCCAGCCAGACTTGTGTTAAAATCCGTGGCTTGTGGCGCACTGACGAGCAACACTTCAGGTGCGTCCGGTCGGGCAATGACGGAGGCCGACTTCCTCCCCTTTGAGTACGACGGGCGGTGCTACCAGCTGTCCAGGTTCGACCCGAGGACCGCGGCGGTGGCGGCGGCGGCCTGCGCGGACGTCGGGTCGGCACCGGCCGCCGTCAATGCAGAGGCGGAGGCCGGGGCCACAGGGGCCATGGCCACCGGGGCGACGGCGCAGGCGGACGGCGACCTGATCCCCTCCCCGCCGCTGGCCGTGTTCGTAGACTCCTCCTCTCCCTTCCTGTCCAGACTGGCGGAGAAGGACGGCGTGGACGCCGCCGGCTGCGCCCTCATTCTGGTGGTGGATGCCGGCGGGACGATTCGGTGCGCGGAGGCGAGCGTGGCTGAGGTCGAGCCGACGCTCGTGGTCTGCGAGAGGGAGGGACCTTGCACAGGTCACTAACTTTACGTCTTATTTTTTCAATTATATACATAGGTAAATTTTAAAATAATTTTCCACTTCCTTGCGGCAGGCAAGTGGGAGAGGCTGTTCAGACATGACGTCTCTCATGGAGAGATCTTCTCCGATCTTGCGGAAGTCCTCTCCAAGAGCAAGTCCACCCCGGGGGACGACCTGTACTCCAGGCTGGACGACGTGGATCTCTTCAGGCGCCTCTCGGACGGCACCTTCCACCTCAGGCTCAGCTACCCAGAGTTGGACGCCAGCCACACCTACTACTACGAGTGGGTGCAGGAGACCAGGCCGATCCAATCGGGCGACGTTGCCGGTTTCAGGCCGATTCGCATCCCAGACAGCCACTCAGATGGTGCGGATTGCATTTGTAGTAGTTGTACACGTCAACCAAAATTGATGTGGTGCCTCGCTGGTACCTCGCTATCGCAGAGTTGGAGCTGCCGGTGTCTGCGTTCGAGGGGGCCGCCGCTTCTTCCGTCTACGGCTCTAACGAGGCCAAGTGGGGCCCCAAACTGGCCATAGACGGGGTCATCTCGGAGAGCAATCAGGGCTACTGGCACTCGGACAGTAACGGCCGCCACGAGTGGATTCAGGTCTTCTTACCATAAGTGGCCAAATCCCTAGTATATGGGTTAGTCTAGACAATGTCTTTTTTTTAAACGCGTATAGATTGAGCTGACCCATTCCGCCGCTGTCTCCACCGTGAAGGTGCTCCCAAGGGTGAACATCCCATCACTTTTCTCCAGATACCACCTGATCCAACTGAGAGTTGGTGCGAGCAGTAAATACAATATTATACATACTCGTACCTGAGTAACTACGGTCGCTATTCGGTTTTATAGGTTGCCATAGTACACACTACCACCAGACAGCCAACTAACTTGTTCCTATAACCACCTGCAGGAGAGAAGGACATCTCCGCCCTCTCCACCGACGACACCACCTCCGCCCCGCTGGGCAGCGACCTCGCCGGGACCCACTGCGGCACCCTCTCCTACTCAGACGTCGAAGCCGCCGTCGCCGTGTCCGGGGACTGGCCCGAGTACGAGTACCGGTGTCCGGAGAACACCGTGGGAAGGTAAAACAACATGCTCTGTACTATACTAGTACAGTACACACTACCACTACTATGGTACAGTAGAACTCCGATATACATACATACCGGGTAGTAAAAGTCATTTGTACGGTATAAGTTTGACTACCGTATAACAGAGGTTACATAGGTTACAACAAATTTATCTACACTCAGGTATTTAGTGCTGCAACAGACCGAAGTGTCCGGTTTGTGGGACGTAAACCGAGTGACCGTCTTCGCCGTCTCTGAGTTCCAAGGTAGGTCGAACGTGCGGGACTGTGCCCAAATAGGTAATATTCAGCGCCGTTTTTTTTCAATCTCATCGTCACCATCGCCACGCCAGGTCTTCACTTGTTCCATCACGCCTCCGGCGACCTGGTCGGACCTCCGTCCTCGGACTCCCTGGACACTGCCTGGCTCTCCCTAGGCCACAGGCAGCTGCTGGTGCCCAACTTCACCCTGCCGGGTCCCCCCGAGGTGGAGGTCGGACTTGTCGAACTGCTCGTCAACAGTCGCTCCGGTGAGAGAAATAAATGCATTGCTATGAAGTGATAAGAAACAAGTAATTCTATCAATATTTGTTCCTGAAAATAGTATTTTATTAATCCTGAAGAGTACTGTATTGTACATATTGTAGAAGTGGACTGCCTCGAGTATGGAATCGACTACCCCGGCTCTGACCTGTCGGACGCCCTTACCGACGTGTATGACCAGTGGTCGTGCCAGTCTGCCTGCCAGGCCCACCCAGACTGCGAGTGCTTCTCTAGCTACCCTGAGCGTGGTCTGTGCTGGCTCAAGCGTGCGGAGGCCATGGCCGGCGCCCAGCCATCATCAGTCAGTGGTCTGGTGTCGGGGACGAAATACTGTGGTGAGCAGATTTGTTCTGGAATACAGTGGAACTTCGATTTAGCAAAAAGTGGCAGTTTCGATCAGGAAAAAGTTTACAAAGTTGAGGCATTTTACTAAATGGAAGGCCATACTAGACAAATATGCTAGTAAGTTGGTGAGCAGAAATCTTTACTAAATCGAGGTTAAAATAGCTAGTATGATAATGTTTACTAAATCGAAGTTCCACGAAATTAGTCGTCCCTTGTCTCACGACTGGCGTGCAACCCCCCAGGTTCCCTGCGACAGTGTGCGGTGGAATCTCCAGCTCTCACTGCCGCCACTCTTGTTGGTCGGGCCAATCCTGCAGCGGATGTCTACTTTGAACAAGACTTGGCTACGTAAGTGACTACTATTGTATGGTTTATAGCTAATACTAGTAATAAGCTTCGGTGTATGCTATTCTTAAAGTTCTTTGTCTTATCATTAGATTCTAAGTTTGCTGATTAGTGATTAGTTTTGCTTGCGGTAATGCAAGGCATTGCAGTATTTTACACCACTGTTTGAGGGTCACATTTATAGCTCTATTCTTTATTCTAGTAGGTATGATGAATACAACAGGTACAATTAGCATTTAGGGTACAGAAGAAAAAGAAGGTAAGTTCTGGCCAAAATTCCTCTTCTTGTGTTTTAATATACTACCGTACATAGTAGTACAAGCTCTGGCTGAGTATGGGCAAGTGCCAGCTTCAGCATCATCTCCACCAGGGTCAGCTACAATGACACCACCATCACAATCGACTGGATGAGTGGTGCCAAATTCTAATTGTCTTCACTTGTAAAATTAAAATTGCATGCATTTTATTCAATAAAACATTCCTTTAAATCTTTGTAATGATAAATATTTAAATTTAAATCTTTAAATCGTTCCTTCTTTGTTGAATGCAGCTAGGTCCAGGTCTAACTCCTCTTCTCCAGAATTGAGGTCGTTTGTTCGACACTATCCAAATAGTTCGGATGTACTTGGAATTGTGCTCAGTATTTTTACAGCTTACCCAGGATCATTCTGAAGAAGAGGACTGGAAAGGTTTCACGGGAAAACCTTTAGTCCTAGAACAATTGCAAAAATTTCTTGCTAGCCCAGTCATCTCTGAATAGGAAATCCCTTGTAATGTTTCCAAGACATTTTATTAGCCCCCTTGTATTATTATTTTTCTTGTTTTTGTGAGGAATTCCTTGTGGGCACGCTTGAATTCTTCATGAGATAACCCTGAACTCACCCTATGGGTATCAAGTGTGTGACACTTCATGCCTACAAGTAAATGGGATGATGAAGCAATGACAAATAAAAAAATGCTTCCAGGTATTGCCTAACATCATTTTATTGCTTCTGTTCTCATTTACCTTCCTTCTTGATAAGAACAAAATATCCTCTGCACGTTTGCGAGGGAGGAGAGCAGTTTCCAGTATAGTGCAAATTAATGTGAGGTATAGGTATACGGGTTAAATCTAGGGCTTAATTCTTGTAATCAATAGTTGTTCTAATTGAACATTCACTGTTGGAAAGTTTCCTTCTCATTTCGCTCCCCCTCTCTTCTCCTCATTTCAGTCTCCTCCTCCACCGTTCGTGGTGCCAAAGACTCTGCCAAGGACGCCACCCAGGATTCCGTCCTCCCCGCTGAAGTACATCTTGGTGTTGTTGGAGAGGGCGCGCGCCACCTCCAGCCTGACGTAGGCGTCCGTGTGCAGCAACTCGTTGCTTGATGCCTCCTTGGCCTGCATGTAGCTCAGTGTGTCAGCCTCGTTCCTCTTACTCGCAGAGAAGATGGCATTGTTGATGGACGAAACGTTCTTCTTGCCCTCCTCCCTCTGGAAGTCAAGAATCGAAATCATTTCTATTTTCAGACTCTTGGTTCGCTGCATGGAGCAGCCTTAATTTTGCTTTCCGGAGGGGAGATTACACTCCCACAGTATCTGCAATGCATTTTGAAGCATGGTTGCCAGCGGTGGGCTATGATTGGCCATTTTGACTATCTAAAATTATTCACATAGCCTACCTTTCCAAAATTTATTAGACTTTGTGGCTGTATTTGAACTTGCTCTTATACTGTTGGGCCCAGGTTGGGGCATATTTTAGATTAAGACCTGTTTGAATGTCGGGCAGAATCAGATCAAAAATGATCTTTTTCCCTACCCCGCCCCACCTGTATCTCCTTCTCAACCTCGATCAAGTCGACCTCCTTTTCCCTCTCCGCGTCGGAGATGGCTTTCATCTTCTCTGTCTCCTTCTCAATTTTCTCTGTCTTCTGCCTCTGCTGTGCAACCAGCTGCTTTGTCCACTCCACCTGTATTATAAGGAGAGAGTTCGTTGACAGCATAAATGCTGTTATCAGCACGTAGCGGTCTTGTAGTAGTACCTACGGTAGAACCTGCTTAAGTATGAATGGCAGGTTTGACTGTAGGTACATAGCATGTACCGTAGTTCAGTAGGTAGAGTTAAAAAATTCATCATTCTGCCTCTTACCTTGACATCCCTGTAGTTGGCAGCAATGGCAGGCGGAACATCGGGCTTGGGGAGGAACACGTTCCAGATCTGGACGGACCCATTGGGTGCAAACCTGACGACATTACAGAAAAATTACACGGGAACTCAGATAATTGGGATAAGTCAGGAGACGGCCTAACTTTCCAAAATATCCAAGTGGCTTTATGCAGTATCAACATGTGCATTCCGATTTCTAGAAAACTTCTCAATTAACCGAGTTCTACTGTATTGCAGTACTATTACCGACAGTGATCCCATCATCGTGCGCCACTCACCTATCCAGAGAGTCCCTCAGGGTGTTCTCCACAAACGGAATTACCTCCAAGAATTTGGTGTTGTAGATCTCGTCTATGGTGTTGTTGGAGCAGAAAAGCTGACGCATAAATGGAGATATGTTTTTACTCTCGTCGTATACGTAGAATAAAAAGGGGGGACAAATGTAGTAATTAGTGTCTCACCTGGATTGCCTCCGTGACCCTCTCATAGACCAAGATGTCCTTCAAGTGGACTCCGAATTCCCGCACCAGCTCGATGACCTGGGGAAACATTCCACATAAGTCAATATCGGTAACAATGCACGCACAGTTACTGACGACGACACCTGATTTCTGTCGATAGAGGTGATGACCTGCACGTCTCTGAAGACGTTCCGCACTCCGTCGCGGGTGGTACAGACCAGCGGGTCCAGGAACTTGGTCTCCGGACGCACGGTCACCTAAAATTTTTAGTGGCGTGCTGACTGCTGACCAACAACATTGTACAAATCGAGATTACACTGCAGGCACAGGTATTTAGGATCCGCTGCTGAGTGTGACAGGTCAGGTACCTGTTCGACCCTGGTGACAAAGGGTCTGACCCACTGGATTCCTGGCTCTCCGAATTTGTCCTGCAGGGCTCCATTTCTGAAAAAAAAAAGTTTTGCGTAGAACGTCAATCAATGGTATCTTTTCTTATGTGGCTAGAAAAATTCAGAGATGTATACCTGAAGTATACGGCGACGCATCCCTCGTCGACAATGTGTGCGGAGGAGATGAGGCAGGCGGCGAGGACGACGGCGCCCACGGCCACCACCACCACGGAGACGCCGATCAGCACGGGGCCGCTGGCGTGGAATGGAGAAGAGGAAGACGAGGACGACGACGACGGATCTTCATTGATGATGATGGAAGGAAAATCTTTGGAAGAGAAAAATTGTCGTGCAAAGAAAGTTGTGAGATTTTAATTTACCTGTTACTGCTCTCAACTGCAAAATACCTTCCTGCCCAGCCTCCTCATCTTTGCTTGTAGCCCCTCTCTTCTTCTTCTTGCGAGACGTCTCGCTGATGTCTTGTTTCAAAAAATGAATTTTTTTTCCCGTATCATGTACACATATATGTCACCAAAATTGCTTCTACCTTGCTGGTCTGTCGGGAGCGAGGTGAGGTACTGCGTGTACTCCTTCCTGCCGTCCGCGCCACCTCCTCCTCTGTTATTGTTGCCCTCCCTCCACTGCTGGATGGCGTCGGGGGCGCCGTCAGCGGCGTCGCTGTCGTACATGTTGACGACGGAGCCGTTCATGCGGCGAGCGCGCTGCAACAGTCAGGCGGATCTTAAGTTCCAGTTTGACCCTCCTAAAATCCAACAATGTAGCCGAATGCACAAATAGGGGACGGTACCTCTTTCTCTTCTCCTGATGTCGCCAGTTTTACCTCTCGGGAAATTTCTTTCTCTTCATCTTCGTCGCCACAGTTTTGCCTGTGTTGGCACTTGGTACGTACTAACGTGTTATAAGAATGATACCAGATCCTTCCAGCATTGGTTCTCCTCCGAACAAGGCCGCGGCTGAAATCCCAGTTTGAAAAGCAGTCATCAATATGCACCGCACCAAATTATAGAGAGAATCGGGCCGCACAGCGATCTGGAAAGAGATAAAAAACATGTTTTCCTCCTACTTGCGCTAATTCCAAATTGCATTATTGAGTTGGGGAGAAGGACATTATTTTCCACTGCAGAAGAAAAAGACGAGAGAAAGACCGATTTTTCTCCTGACTTATACTACAGCATCACGCGATCACAGGCCAAATTTTAGTTTTTGCCACAGCCGCTCCCATATTCATTCCCTCCCTTTCCTTTCTTTTCTTCCTCCTGCTCCTCCTCCTCCTCTTCTCCCCACTTTGTTGTACACGTCCCCGGTGACCGACTTTGTCTCCACCCTTCCTCCGCCCCCTTTTCACCACGTGAGTGTGTGGCCGGGTGACAAGAGAAAGCCGTCGCGGAGAAGAGGAAGAGGAAGGCAAAAAAATACTTGGCGGGCAAGCGAACGAGCAAGCGCATGTGTAGGTACATGCTGACCTGTTCCTCGAATGAACGATGTACTCGTATTTACACCCAACCAGACAGCCGTCACTGTTAGAGTAGTTATATTTTTTATCTAGTTAAGCTACTATGGCATAAGCTTATAAGCTTTTGCATGTCATATTTTCTCCCCCAATGACAGTGTGTTCAAGTAATGTATCATACTTGTGAGGGGAAGAAAGTAAATACAGTACCTGTAAAGTATTAAACGATTTATCACGTGTGAAATATGTAAGATACCAAGTATAATTTGTCCCGACGAGAGAAAGGGTGTGTCTGGTCGGGCAGGTGCACCACACATTCTGTGCATTCGCATAGATGCACCCTTATTTGGGGGAAAAACCAGTGGTGACACCAAATTTTCCTTTGGGATTCCTGCCAATCCATTCAGCATGCATTCATCGTTTCGTCACCATGAATGTCTGCCACTCTTTCTAGATACTGTACAGATAACGATGCTCTAGACCTTCCCAGCTGTAGAGATGTTCATCGTCTTCACGTGGACATCTCCTCCGCATCAAGAGAGCTTTCCTCGCAGGCGCGAAAGGGTGGACGCTGCCGGAGGGGATAGACGGGGGCGAGTGAGGAAAAAAGACTTTCTTTTTCCCAAAAAGCACTTAATGAGGAGGAACATTTCGTCCAACGCGTCATCGAGAGACGAGAAAGGAAAGAAGGAAGGTGTGCATCAGCAATCAACTGATGCTAATTAGGTAGATCTAATTGTGACTTAGAAACGCTTTAGAAGAGGGAGGACACATCAAGATGCCTCCTCCTCCTTCCTCCGCGGACGTGAGCCCCTTCAGTCGCTTCGTGGTGAAGGCGGTGGCCGTGCTCATGAAGCAGGACGTCGAAGCAGCACTGGCTAGAGGAGGAGGAGGAGCAAACCGTCTCACATCCAAAGATGCAGACAAGGTAGGAAAAGTGATTGAACTCTCCATTTTGGTCACTTAATAAAGTTGGACTGTGCAAATGCTTCAGCTTCCAAGATGGCTGTCTGGCGTAAAGGCCAGCCTGTCTAACGTGGACGCGAGGTTACGGGAGAACGCCTCGCTGCAGATGGAGGAGGAGGTGGAGTCGTGGGCCCCGACGGGAGGCGACGAGGAGGCCGCGGTGTGGAGAAGGAGAGGCAACCAGCTCTACAAGAAGAGGGATCTCAAGAGGTGCGGCCAATAAGAAGTACCAGATCAGTGGTCTAGCCAAGGACTTTGATTTTGTACATACTGCAGGGCAATCAAGTGCTACTCCAGGGGCATCAAAGCATCAAGATCGTCTAGGGAACTCTCTCTCTGCCTGGGCAACCAATCTGCCGTTCAGGTGGAGAGATAAATTCAACAAGAACCAACAATTATGACTTTTCTTTTCCTGCATCTCTTGTTGCGCGTCAGGTTGAGATGAATCTCTTGGAAGATGCTTCCCTCTCCGCCTATCTCGCTCTGAGGTGCGAAGGGGTGCCGGAAGAAAACAGGTTCTGCTCAAGACTTGAGTTGAAGATAGGTTTCTTTACACATACGTACAAACTGTGCATATTTTTTTCTTCCTCATCCTAATAAATCAAGAGAAAAACTGGAGAGGCGCAGGTTGAAGAAGGGCGGAGGAGACGAGGACTCCGACCTCGAGAAGTGGCGACGCAACAGGGAGGAGAGGAGGTCCCGCTGGGCGCAATTCCCGAAAGACCCGGCAGTTACCATCAACTTCAGCGAAGGGAAAGGAAAGGGCTACTGTAGGGTACTATACCTGTAGTACTACATGTACAACATTACTACAGTACACACATGATTGACTCTATGTAGTAGTGGCGAGACATGAAAAGCTGAGGTTGGTGGAATTGTTTCTTTTTTTCCAGCGAGGCCCGCAACTGGGCGAGTTGAAAAACAAGCCTTTTATGTCAAAACGCTAGAAACAATTTCGGCAATTTCTATTGCCCTACAAATGCAATTTTACCACATCAGTTTTCCCAAATAATTTTTCTTTGGTGCCATGGCCATACTGCAGGTCGCCACGGTGTCGCCAGGAGGGACATCAAGTTTGGCGAGGTGCTGGTGGTGGACACCCCGCTGGCCGCCGTCCCCACCAGCACCAGCGGCACCGGCGGCAACAACGACGACGGTGAAGGAGAACTCAGATGGAGCGACTTCTGCCACCACTGCTTCACCAAGACGGGAAGAGGGGAAGGAAGATTTCTTGCCAGTCCCCTCGACGGGAAAACAAGGTAGGAGACTAGTTTTATAAACACGTCAATAATTGACATCCCAACTTCCAGTTTCCCGGATTTGATTCGTGATCTATTATATTTCTTCACTCCTCCTTGATGTAGTACTTTGAAATCTGGCAGATAGTCCACTTATCGCCAGTAAACATAAAAACACCTCCTGGATTGGTTCCAGCAAACGTGATCCACTTTGGCCGTTTGGTCCAATCAACCAACTTATCCGGGTTCTACTGTACTATAGGTTCTGCTCCGAGGCCTGTCTGTCCACGGCCTTCGACTGGTACCACGCGCTGGAGTGCAGACTGGACCTGGACAGGCTCTTCGGCGCCTCGGGGGCGGAGGCGGGGGCGGACGGGCGCCGCGAGGGCGACCTGCCCATGCAGAGGTTTCTGCTGGCGGCCAGGCTGCTCATCTTTGCCCTGAGGGAGCAGGACGGGAACGACACAGTTCAGGATGGTACAGAAGAAGTGCTTTTTGAAGTAGGCAATCTGCTCCACTTTTCTTTTTATATAAACGGGATTGGATATCAGGTTGTGGCCCAAACTTAAAAAAAAAAAAAACTCTTGGGGGGCATGCCCTGTCTGATGGCAAAAAAGGAAGAAAACCGTTTGCTTATCTGAACAACTCTTCCGTTAGAAAAGTACGGTTGCGGGATGGACCTTCGCGAGGTGAATGGCGCTACGGCTCTACGTAACATGGTACAGTCGACCTCAGATATACTGTATGTATAGTAGGTATAGTAAAACTCTGCTGCAAAAAAAATTGCTTCATATTTACCAAATACGAATGATTCTTTGTTTTATAATCTACCACTACCCATACCCAAAAAACCTTTGCTTCTACTGTAAACTGTTCTAACTCCACTGACTATATTGGAATGCCGATAAATTGTTTTTGTCCATATTCGCCTTTTTGTTTTCAATTGGCAGATGGACAACTTCGACCTTCTTTCTGAAGAGCTGCATTTCGTGACTGCGGTGGTCGCCATTCTGACGCTGCGATTATTGCAGAGGGCTGGGTGAGACCTTCCTTCTCGAAAATTACCATCCGTTCCACCACTAAAAAAACTCCCATAATTGATGCCTTGCGGGTTAGGTTTCCGGAAGTGGCCGGCCAGACTCTGGAGAGTCTCCTGAGAGGGCCGGTGGGATGCATGCTCTACCACATTCAGGTTCGCATTCCCAAACAATATTAAGGTACCCCTAGCGGCACACCAACGGCTACGCCAGTAGTGGTAATTAGTGATCGGGGTCAAAATTTGGATTGCTCTAGGTTGCTCTAAGGTTTTTTTTCACATTTTAATGCCTGTTCTGGCGTTAGGACAAGCCATCACTAAATGCACACTAGCGATATTGGTTGGGTAAGTACAGCACACACGTCACCTGCAGGGCGCCATGAAGACCAAC
>JAAUYM010004005.1_pt1 | contig 20159 bp, 18 predicted proteins | sample 7278001 | NCBI WGS metagenome assembly JAAUYM01 (sample SAMN14350224, study PRJNA611818) | marine sediment metagenome | isolation source: surface marine sediment (1.8m) | place: French Polynesia: Moorea | collected 2018-08
AGCAGTACCTCTTCCCCTTTAATTTTGGCTCCCAGAGTTTTCCCATAAATTGCATGCAAAAGATAAAGTTGAAAAAGCGCACATGTGACTTTTGTCACAAGTTTTTAATCTTCTTTGTCCAAAAAAGGAGATAAAAATACTCTGAAAGACACACTTTTTTCATATATTTTCTCAGTAAATTCAGTCTAGCAATCCACATACTGTTTTTTAAAGCTCGCTAAAACGCGGATGAAATGCCGGTGTCTTTCTCTACTAGTGTTGGTAGGACAGTCACATCCGAAAGTTAATTACTAGGTTGAACACATTCTGGGGAAGGGGGAGGGAGGACGATATATAGCAATAATAGCAATAATAGTTATAGATGACACATCTGGCAGTGAAAATTTTCACATACGGTAGTACAAAAAAAGTAGCGTGCTCCAAATTTTACATCGGGGGCAACGCAAAAAAATATGTTGGGGGAAATTTGTGGCAAAAAAAAACACAAACAGCCTGAACGCAGAGTAGAAGTGTAGTATACAAGTATACTACATTTTACGTGGTATACATACGGTACAGAACATTGCGGGAAGGGAAGGAAGGAACAGCTTTTTCTTACACATGCTCCTAGGAGAAAGTGAACTATGATTTCTTGCTGGACTTGGACAGCTGGATGAGTATAACCGGCGTCTTGGCCCCCAACACCTTGGCGTCCGTGACCTGCTGCTGCTTTAGCACCTTCAACAGCGCCATCTTGTTCGGCTGCACCACAGGGCCCTTGGTCGACGCAGGCGGCAGCTGCGGATGTGGTTGAGGCTGCTGTTGTTGTTGCTGCTGCTGCTGCTGCTGTTGCTGCTGTTGCTGCTGTTGCTGCTGTTGCTGCTGTTGCTGCTGTTGCTGCTGTTGCTGCTGTGGCTGCGGCAACAGCAGCGACGGGCTCTTCATCTCACAGACGTCTTCTTCCTTCTGTTGGCCTTTCGCACTTTCCTCTGCTTCCTCTACTCGTCGGTCAACGTCGTTGGAGGTGGCCTTCTCCACGGCGTCCGCGGTATCGCCTTTGGGAAGGCCTTTGGCGTCCGAAGCATCCTGACCGGGATCGGCGATGTTCTCCGAAGGTGCTTTCTCCGTCACTGGCGGCGGGTCGACCTTCAAGCAGTCTTGAACACAGGCGCCCTGGCCAGGATCAGCAGAATTTCTGTTCGGTGGCGACTTGGACGACTTCTCCTCACCGTCCACACGATCAATAGTCTCTGTGTGCGACGGCTCCTTCCGACCTTCGTCACCCTCGTCCGCCTTCGCTCCTTTGTCGTCAGCAGCCTCTTCCTCGTCCAGAGAGTCGGCCAATATCTCCTCCGGCAGCTCTTCGGGCACCTTCTCTAGGGTGAGGATGCTGGTGCTGGACGCCACCGTGATCAGGCTCGTGGTCGTCTCGGAGGCAGAGGAAGAGGAAGGTCGGTCCGTCTTGGACTTGGACGAGTAGAAGACGGAGGTGGGGATGGAGGCTTCCGGCTCCTCCGACTTGTTGGCAACCTTCCCGTTAGCGGGTGGGGACACACTGAAGTCTCCCTTTGGATGCGAAAGTGAGGGATCTTCATCGACCCGACGTTTCGTGCCCTCCTCATTCAAAGGTTTGGCTTCTGCCTCCAGATGCTCTTCTTTGCCTCCTTCCTTCTCGCTCTGGTCAATCTTGTCACCAGTCTTGGTGGAGTCACGTCCTTTCGGGTCGGACCCGACCTTCTCCGATCTCTCCGCAGACACTGCAATTTCGAGCATCCTGGCCACTTCTTCCTCCACCACTCTGAGCACCGTCACCTCCTCGTCCTCGTACGTTTCGTCCGGGTCCCTCTTGTGGACTTGCGTGGCGGGTTTAGCTTCATTAGTCTCACTTCTGCTGCTTGCTGAAGAGTCTGACGATTGCTTGACCGCATCAGGCGGAGTTGAAGAACTTGAACAGATACCAATTTTCTTACGAGATTCTAAGATCACAGGCTTGGTGGTCTTTGCGGACTTGCTCTCCAGAGGGGATTGGCCACTGCCGCCGCCGTCGACGCATTCCTTCCCACTCTTCTCTTTACCGACGGCACCATCCTCCGGGTTTTTGGACTCCGAGAGTGGTCCCGACTCTACCTTCTCCCCCTCTCCAGCCTCCTCCTTTGATTCAGTCGAAGCGGTCTCGGAGTTAGACTGCACTTCTGCACCTTGAGCAACCTTTTCCGCGATCTCCGACTTTGTCCGAGGAGCTGTCGTTGAGAATGAGAGTCCGGGAGATGGAGGAGACTTTTTCGCATCCCTTGCACTCGGTGGCTTTTCAGCCGAGCCAGAGTCCTCCTCCTGACTTGGAGTGGCAGAAGGAGCCTTGCAGGACGCTCCCTCTCCACTTTCTACAGAAGTTTCATTTAAAGTGGGGGTCTGAGCTTTCTCGGGCGGATCCTTCGCTGTCCCTCCTGCTTCACCGGGGTCTTTTGGAGATTTGAGTTCTGCCTTCTTTTCTGCTTTTGGGGCGTCCTCAACCTGCGCTTTTTCAACTAATATGTCCTTCTCTACCGCAATGGGAGTCTTTGGTGGAGAAGACAGGCGATTCTTGAGATCCTCCTTCGGTTCCACCTCGTTAGATGACTGTTTCCCGGTGTCCCTTCGAGAATCACTCGTCGACGTGGACTCGCTCTCCTTCCCGGCCACCTTGGAGGTCTTTTCGCTCTCTATCGACTTTCGCAATTCCTGCACCTTCCCTAGGGAGGACTGGAAGTTTCTGATCCTGTCCCGCAGGTTTTCCTCCGTCGGAGACAGCCGTCTCCTGTCCTTCCCTAAGAAACCTGCACTGGTCGCTTCAAGCGTCGTCGTCGCCGCCTTCAACTCCTGCGTTGAAGACGCCACCGCCGGCGACACCTTGCCAACCTTGGCCGCTCCCGCGGTGTCCCCGTCCACCTCCAGGAGCTTCCTCTTGACGGGAAAGATCTCGATGACGGAACTGACGAAGGGCGGCTTCTTCCTGGTGGGAAAGGTGTTCGCTGGCGGGGAGGTCACGGAGGCCGACTTCTTGGCAACGTTCGGGCTCTTCTTCCTCGTCGTCGTCGTCGCCTTTGATGTCGGCAAGTCTTCCTCCTTCTTCACCTTCGTTGGAGAGCGTAGCTGGATCACCACCGGGGTCGGTTGCTTGTTGATGCTGACTGGACTAATTTCTTTCTCCTCTTCCTTCTTGGGCGACACCAGAGCGATGACCAGCGGCTTCTCGTCCTCGTCGTCCGCCGTGTCCGTTGCCGCCATCACCAAAGCAGGCTTCTTGTCCCCCGCCTCCTTCTTGATCGGGGATATGAGGCTTTTGACGGAGGAAGGCGACTCCATGGGAGGGGAGAGCGGATTCGGCTGCTCCCACTCGATGAGAAACTGGACGTCGCCGTCCATGGTGAGGCGGCGGGCGGCCACGCTAAAGCGGTCGCCGCGCACGATGCGGTCGAAGGCGCCGAAGTAGCTCTTGATGTCGGCAGCAACAGAGTTTTCAGAGGTGGAGTCACCTCCACCGCCGCAGCCACCGCCCGGTTCCTTCTTCGAAGGGGGCTGCAGAAGGGCCTTGGGGAGGCCCTTCGATGGGTCGTGGATCATGAGGAGGCCGCCGGGCGCCTGCGGCGGTTGCCGCTGCCCCGAGGCCTTGGACGAACCGGGCGAAGTTTCGGTGGAGGATCCAACGCCGGAGGAGGAGGAGGCGACGGCGGTGCCGATCCCGAGGTTCCTGAACGGGTTGTTGAACCCCTCGAAGTCCTTGGGCGGGGGGATGAAGGCATCGAGAGTGCCGCGCCCGGAGGAGGCGGTGGTGTCGCCGCCGTCGCTGTGCTCAGCCCCGCTGTGCTCCACGCTATCCTGGCGCCTCAGGAGCAACTTTTTGCCCTGCTGCTGCTGCTGCTGTTGTTTCTGGTTCCTGGGCGGGCGTCCTCTCTTCTTCGCCACCGGAGGCCTCAAGGAGGCGTTGGAGGCACTGGCCGCGGCAGAAGTGTTGCCTGCGGCGGGATGAGACATGGAGGATAGGGCAGAGGAGGCTGTCTTCTTTGCCAGGGAGATCTTTGCTGAACTGGCCGCGGCGGCGGCGACCAGTTGCCTCCTGAGCCGCTGCTGTTGCTTGTTGTCCAGCTTACGCTTGTAGTTTATGCCCCCGGCGCCGCCTACGCCGCAGGCGCCGGCGCTGCCGGAGTCCCCGTTGGTAGCCGACACCGTGGAGGAGGAGGCGGAGGAGGAGGGGTTGGAAGACTGGAGGAAGAGGCCGAACCGACTCGGGACGGAGGGGGGAGCCACCTTGCGCAAGCCCCAGAACGTGGAGCGCTTCTTTATTTCGGACCCACACTTGAACCTGCGAATGCACGTGCGAATTAATGAAGCACTAAAATAGCATAGGAAATGGCACACTAAAAAAAAATATGGAAATTCGCACACAAAAAAATATGGGAATTCGCACACAAACTAAAATTTGGAAACTCGCACACACTAAAATATGGGACTTGGCACACACCACACACAAAAATACGAACCTTGTCTTGTTCTTCAAGAGCAAGTCGGTGACAAAGACGGGCTCGACGCGCCCGGACTTGAGGTGCCCCCCGGGCCCCTGGAGGGACTTCCACTTGCGCCTGATGAAGGGCAGGATGGAAGTCTCCAGGTCGTGGTACTTTTTGTTGTTGACCACAGTCAGGTTGAAGAGGACCAGGTGGAGCGCCTCGATCCAGTTCATGTTGAGCCTCTTGAGAGCCTCTGCGCCGCCCCCTCCGGCGCCGGCGCCGGCGCCGCCCCCGCCGGAACAGATGGCGCAGACGAAGTGGAAGAACCTGTCCCCGAAGAGCATGTTGGTGGCGGACTTCCTCAGGCACTCCTGGTGGAACCACTGCAGGCAGGTGGCGCACTGCAGCATCTTCTTGTACCAGTCCCCGGACTCGCCGCAGTAGCAGTATCGCTCCGTCTCGTTCCTCAGGTGGTTGGCGTCCCACACCAGCGAGTCGAAGTCGTAGGGGAGCTCCTTGCGGGCCTCCAGCACCTGCAGGGGAACCTCCACAGCGGGAAGACTGTTCGCCGCGGCCTTCTTCTTCTTCTTCTTCTTCCCCCTCCTGGGCCTCTTTGGGGCCGGGGCGGCCTTGGAAGAGGAGGGCGAGGGCTCCTTGGAGGACTTCTTCTTCCGCTTCCTATTCTGCAGCACCCTGAGGGGCGCCTCGTCCTCGTAGTCCACATCACCGTCCAGGTCCTCCTCGCTGAAGTCCGCCTCCTCCTCCTCGTCGTCCTCTTCTTCTTCATTGCCGACCCCAAAGTCCTCGCTGACGACCTCCGAGTAGTCGTCGTCCTCGTCCTGCGCGGCCGCGGAGGAGGAGGAGGCGGCCGACGGGGTGGCCGACGCGGGGAGGGGCAGCGGCGGAGGGAGGAGGAGGCGGGAGGTCGGGTCCACCTCGGGAGGGCCGAGGTCGGGGGGGACGTCGCTGTCGACGTCCTCGACGTCCTCGTCGTCGTCCTCGTCCTCGCCTTGGTCGCCTTCGAGCCCGTCCAGGCGGCGAAGGGCGAAGAAGGGGCTCCACCTCTCGGTGCAGTCGCCGAAGCGGACCTGGACAAGCAAGAAAGATGCAAGGTGCTCTCTACTCCCAACCTCCTTTCCTTTTCTTACCAGACATTGCTGCTCCTCCTCGTCGACTTCCACGACGACCCCGAAGTAGACCCTCTCGTCGCCGTCGCCCTTGAGCAGCACCTCCTCCCCCTCGGCCAAGGGGGAGGAAGCCATCTCCAAAGAGACTTGAGGAGAGGAGGGGGATCCTCTCTCTCTCTCTCTCTCTTTCAGCCACCAAACAAACTCGACATGTTGCTTCTCGTCTCCCTGAAGGAGGGACCCGACGCAGTCACAAGACCTTGCACACTTGGCTGGCGTTTAACGATATGGAATCTTGCAAGAAAACACACACAGTAGGAAATTGAAGAAACAGCTTTCCTTTCTCTCCTGTCCCGGCCTCTCTCTCTCTCTCTCTTTCCCCTCCTCCCTCCTCCCTCCTCCCTCCCTTTTTCAGCTCCTCTTCTCTTCTTCTCCCGCTTCCTTCCTTCTTCCCCTCCCCCTTCCTTCCTTCCTTCCTTCCTCCTTTTGCCGCTGCCGCCGTCTTTCCTCCCTCTTTGGTGCTCTCCTCTCCTCTCCCCTCTTCTCTTCTCCTCTCCTCTCCACTTTCCTCCCCTTCTTTCGCCTGTTTCCCTCCCTCTCCCTGAATGATTAGTGATGAGGGCGACCGCGGCACCGACTCGAAGGGTAAGAGCAGACCACTCTCAACACATCCATTGCCCGCAAGGGGATCCGTGTCGACATGCACTGACGCACTCATCGAATCTTGCGAAGATCCTACTGCCAATCTTTTTCGAGATCCTTACCCTCTCACTAACTTGCAAAATCCCTCTAGAGACACTTCGTGCAAGTTTGCCAGATGCTGCGAAATTAGAATAAAGCTTTACGTTTTTGCCTAAAATTGCATGAACCTTCCTTAAGTTTACTTTTGTGACATGAATTTATGTCATTTTTGTCATGAAAGCAAGAAAGTAGCTAGTAAATTTAAGAGTATCTTTATGAGAAAAGAACATGGCATAATGTAGTAGATTATTATTGCTCAACTAAATGCTCTTTCTTACACTGTAAACAAACTTGTAAGAATTGCATTTATTACCTTAAAGTACCGGAAAACATGTGCGTATAAAAAGTATAAAAAGTTATTTTTATTTTGTGTTTTTGCTGCCTTACCCGACCTAAAGCGTAAACTTTTTAGTTGGTAACCCTTAATACACCGGGTGTGACCAGATGGAATCTTTAAATACCTACCACTATAATATTAAAACATTTTTGCATATTAACTGTATTTTAATCGTCAAGTAGCAAATTTACCGAAGACAACAAGATTTTATAAGCAAAAAATCGAAAAATTTACCTGCAAAAAGAATCTGCCGTGTTGGTCACTCCATCGACGTGTCAGATTAAGAGCAAGTGCTGCCACCCTGTTTTTAGCGTGTTGAATCACATAATACAAATGAAGCAGTTGTAATTGTAAGACGATTTACAAGCATTAGGTGACTGGGTAATTACACGCAAAAAGATAGGAGCAAATTTATTTAATTAAAAATTGCTCGCAACTTTTTTTCTAACTTTAGGCTCCGTGCTATTAGCGGGTCGAGGAAGGTGTCTTTTGGCAACTCTAGTCAAGAAAAAGGCAGGCAGAAAGGAGGGAGGGTGAGGGAGGCAGAGATTTTTATGCAGGAGGTGGCCCGAGGAAAGAGGAAGTTTTCGACCTCTTTGACTCCATTTCCAAGATGTACTCGTCCTTCCGCCGCGACAAGAAGGACGACGAGGATGGGGGCGCGGGGGGAAACCCATTCGCCAACCTGGAGAAGACCTCTGTGCTGCAGGAGGCCAGGTGAGGACGACGTTTTGGGCGACGTGGTACTTGCACTAGGTACTGTAGGTGCAAAATTCTCCTTGTTTCAGGATGTTCAACGAGACCCCGGTGCACCCTCGCAAGTGCACCCACATCCTGGCCAAGATCCTCTTCCTCATCAACTCCGGCGAGACCATCGGCACCACCGAGGCCACCGAGTGCTTCTTTGCCATCACCAAGCTGTTCCAGTCCAAGGACCCCGTCCTCAGGAGGATGGTCTACCTGGGCATCAAGTCGCTGTCGGACATCGCCGAGGACGTCATCATCGTCACCTCCTCCCTGACGAAGGACATGACCGGCAAGGAGGACATGTACCGGGCCTCCGCCATCCGCGCCCTCTGCACCATCACCGACGCCACCATGCTCCAGGCCATCGAGAGGTACATGAAGCAGGCCATCGTGGATAGGTCTCCCTCCATCGCCTCCGCCGCGCTCGTCTCCGCCCTCCACATGAGCAACAAGGCTATCCAGGTTTGTAATGAAAAAGTCGTAGAGAACAAAAGATTCAATGTTTTAAGGCTGTTCTTTTTGCTTCTTCCCTCCAGGGTCCCGGGGCCGGCGAGGTCATCAAGCGCTGGGTGAACGAGGCACAGGAGGCCGTCAACTCCGACTCGGTCATGGTCCAGTACCACGCGCTGGGGATGCTCTACCACATCCGGAAGACGGACAGGCTGGCGGTGACGAAGCTGGTGACCAAGCTGATGCGCGGCGGCCTGCGCAGCCCCTACGCCGTCTGCCTGCTCATCAGGATCGCCTGCAAGCTGGTGGAGGAGGAGGACGAGATGGAGGGCGAGGGCGCCGGGACCTCCTCCCCCTACTTCGACTTCGTCGAGTCCTGCCTCAGACACAAGTCCGAGATGGTGATCTACGAGGCCGCCCACGCCATCGTCAACCTGAAGAGGACGACCTCTAGGGAGCTGGTGCCGGCCGTCTCGGTGCTGCAGCTATTCTGCTCCTCTCCCAAGGCCACCCTCAGGTTCGCCGCCGTCCGCACCCTCAACCAGGTGTCCATGACCCACCCGGCCGCCGTCACCGCATGCAATCTGGACCTGGAGAACCTGATCACCGACTCCAACAGGTCCATAGCCACGCTGGCCATCACCACCCTCCTCAAGACGGGTGCCGAGTCTTCCGTGGACCGGCTCATGAAGCAGGTAGGTGTCGTGCATGCCTTCCAAGATAATAGGTATGTACTTGTAATTAACGCTTAACTTGATTTATCTCGTCATTTTTCTCTCTTCCGCCCCCTTCTTGCACAGATCGCCACGTTTGTGTCCGAGATTTCTGACGAGTTCAAGGTGGTGGTGGTCCAGGCCATCCGCTCGCTGGCGCTCAAGTTCCCCCGCAAGCACGGCATCCTGATGAACTTCCTCTCCGGCATGCTGCGCGACGAGGGAGGGCTCGAGTACAAGACCTCCATCGCCGACACCATCATCGGCATCATCGAGGAGAACCCGGAGGCCAAGGAGAACGGCCTGGCGCACCTCTGCGAGTTCATCGAGGACTGCGAGCACACCAGCCTGGCCGTGCGCATCCTGCACCTGCTCGGCTCCGAGGGGCCCAAGACCTCCAACCCCACCAGGTACATCCGCTACATCTACAACCGCGTCATCCTGGAGAACGCCACGGTCAGGGCGGCCGCGGTCTCCGCGCTGGCCAGGTTTGGCGCCCTCTGCGACGACCTGCTGCCCAACATTCTGGTCTTGCTCACCAGGTGCACAATGGACGGAGATGACGAGGTCAGTAGTGCCGTTATAAAGTTTTGAAATTTAACGTGTGAAACATAACGCGGGTCATATCAGATTCAGAGCGCGCCAGAGAGATGTCGACTTTCTGTTGGGTACGGACGAGTATTTAGCTTGGACCGGAACTTGAATTCCCCTTTGCCAAAGCCTAGACAACGAATCTTCTACAAAATTGCTGCATGATAGAAGAAAATAATTTCTTTTTTAAATCCAACATCAGTCGTGGTCGATGATGTTATTGTGCGCCGCCATTCATGTTTGCCACATTTGGGATATTGAAAAAAAAAGTTATCTCTCTTTTCTTTTTCTTTTCTTTTTTTTTTTCTTTGCAGGTGCGCGACCGCGCCACCTACTTCCGGGCCATCCTGGAGCAGCAGCAGCAGCATCTCAACTCCCAGTACATCCTGAACGGGTTGCAGGTGTCCCTGACCAGCCTGGAGAAGGCCTTGCACGCCTACACCCTCTCCTCCTGCGAGAAGCCCTTCGACATGAAGACGGTCCCGGCGGCGGCGCCGACGGAGGAGCGCAAGGCGCCGCACCAGCCCGAGGGGTCGCTGGTGTCCAAGCGGGCGGCGGACGCGGCCAAGCCGGCGGCCACCAGGCACGACGTCTTTGTCGAGAAGCTCTCCGCCATCCCGGACATCGCCGAGCTCGGGCCGCTCTTCAAGTCGAGCCAGCCGGCAGAGCTCACCGGTAGGCAACACATTTAAAGTCGGGAATTTTCCGCTCTCTGGGCGTACCGTACCTTTCACATGAAAGCTGTGAAGCTTAATACTTGAGGTACTATACTACACTGTGGTATGTACGTAGGTATTCTTCCCCAGCTGCACACTTTCCCAGAGCAATTTTCCACTCCCCCAAGCGTAATACTGTATGAGCGTCGTGGTTGTCGTGAGAGGAAAAAGTCCTAAGAACTTTGCTAACACCGGGAAAATAACTGTTTTTCTGCCCTTGTAAATACCGTAACGTTACATACACGTGTACAGTAAGGTTCAACGAACCTTCCAGATTTGGGCCTTTGGTGAGTGACAGAGATGCTTTTTTTTTCTTTCTTTTTAGAGTCTGAGACGGAGTACGTGGTGCGCTGCATCAAGCACGTGTTCCCGGAGCACGTGGTGCTGCAGTTCGACTGCACCAACACCCTGAACGACCAGTTGCTGGAGAACGTGCACGCCACCCTGGAGCTGCCGGAGGGATTCGACCTGGTCAAGACCATCAACCTGGACAGGTAAAGTGGTTTTTTTTGTGAAAAAAAAACGTAGCAAGGTTGAAAAAAAAGCATTCTGCTGCCTTCATGAAAGTTCCCTTTCCTGAATCTGGTAGCCTTCTGCTATTTTTCTTTTTCTGCCCTTTTAGGCAATCAGTTGCAGGCCCACTTTTTTTGCGGAGAATTCTTTATCTGCTTCGCACTACGACAGAGACAAATGTCTTTTCCCACTCCAACTACTACTACATATAGCAAGCCAATCTGTTTTGGATTGAAGGGAAAAGCAATCCTTTTTCATTCGTCTGGCGGCAACAATTACTCGCTACTTTAAAAAGGAGAGAAAGCTGACTTTTTCTCTTTCTCCTTCTCCAGGTTGGAGTATAACGTTCCAGGCACCTTCTACTGCCTCCTGTCTACCCCTCCGGACCTGGGCGACTGGGCCGGGACCGTCTCCCCGACGCTCAAGTTCGTCGTGAAGGACTGCGACCCGACCACCGGAGAGCCGGACACTGACGAAGGGTGAGAGAGGAAGGGAGAGAAGCTAAATCAGAGGTTCTCAACTTATGGGTTGCTCTTGCGACCCAATCCTTTCTGAATGGGTCGCGAAATGGGTCATGGGGAAGTGGTGACCCACTCCACTACAATAAAACATCGTGGAGCGTGTGGCGGAACGCGTCTGCTTTTACACTGGGCGGTTGAGAACCTCTAAGTTGCAAGTCATGATGGAGGAGGAAAGAGATGGGATATACTTAACCCATGCATCCACCCACACAGTGGAAGAGTACTGAATGTCTCGTTTTGTCATAATTGACCCAGTTAACTTCCGCTTCTTCCGACCCTACGAGCGTCTGGTTCGTTATGTGAGGCAAGAACGCCGCCACAGCGGTTACAAGATGCTCGCATGTACCTACTGTACAGCAAGCGACAAAGAAGTTTTTTCTTTTGTCTTTTCTTCTGGCGGGGGGAAAGGCGTTGTAGTGGTAAAGAAGAAAAAAAAAAGAGAGCGCGCATCCAATCTCCCACTTGATCCGTCCGGCTTACAGGACAGGAACGGAAGTGAGTGAGTGAGTGGGAAGATATCTTCTCCTCCCGTTTCTACTCCCTCTCTCTCCCAATTAAGTGAGAAGGAGAGAGCACTTGTTGGTCCTCTCCTGACGGTAGCAATAAGACTTGTGCTTCTTGGAGAAGGTGGAAGAGGAGAGAAGAACGAGACACTCTTAGACAGAAAAAGAAAAGGAAGAGGAGCAGCAGTTGGCCTTTGTGTTGCCTTGACGTGTTGTTTAGGACAGACAGAGGAACTTTTGGAGTGTCGGTTCTTCTACCGAGTGTAATTACCTCTTCCTCTACTACAGGGGTTTCAAACCTTTTCCACTGCAATACTTCCACCAATCACTTTGGTTTTAAAAAATCCTGTTTGTCCGCAATAGGGCATGAACTGTACTCTATCAAAGCTTGGCGTACCACCAGAAATTGCTTGGCATACCACAGGTTGGCAACCTCTGCTCTCTGTACGAGCTTCCCCCTCCTTAACGTTAAGACCCACCCATTATCCCCTCCCACTCCTAAGTGTTGCGATCGCAACCACTACGTACTAGTTTCTCAGTTCCTCTTGCAATTTTTTTTTTGGCAACGATTGTGTCCACTTTACAGATACCCCGACGAGTACGTGCTGGAGGACCTTGATGTGAGCGTGGCCGATTACGTGCAGCGCGCCATGAAGGCCAACTTCCCGGCCGCCTGGGAGGAGGTGGGCCCGTCCAACGAGCTGGAGGACACCTACGCCCTCTCCACCATGCGCACCCTGGAGGAGGCGGTCAGGAACATCGTCAAGTTCCTCGGGATGCAGCCGTGCGAGAGGTCGGACAAGGTGCCGGAGGGCAAGAGCTCCCACACCCTCCTCCTGGCCGGAGTGTTCCGCGGAGGGGTGGAGGTGCTGGCCAGGGCAAAGCTGGCCCTGTCGGAAGGCAGCGTCACCATGCAGCTCACCGTGCGCTCTGAGGACCCGGACGTCTCCGAGCTCATCACCAGCACCGTCGGTTGATGGAGGATTATACATAATATATGATTATATGGTGGTTTTTTTTTTGTTTCGGATGTTTTTTGTGTTTTTTCCCTCTTGTTTTTCGTATTTTAATACAGATAATAACCTGACGTTCGGCTTTATTTCCCTTGAAAGAGATTGGCTCCCGCCGGCTTGAATTTTCCTCCCGGAATGTGTTCGTGGAACAGCTAGAGAGGTACAGAAAAAGTGAGAGTCGTTGATTATCTTGGAAGTTCGTCGGAATTCGAAAATTGAGGAAACTTGAAAAAAAATTGGATGGGGGTGGTAGTGCTCTCACGTTCTCTCTCGAGTCCTGGTAGGGCTCGCGGTTCTCCATCTACGAACAGAAATTCGAATTTCTTTTTTTTTGCGAAATTGCCACGTCTTTGGCAAAACTTGTTTCATAACGACCTCCTTGATGCTTGCCGCCGGGTGCCTGCAGCAGTAGAAGCGCGCGCTCTGGAAGACCACCCGGCCCTTGCTCTTGGATATTTCTCTCAGCTTCTGCTGATTCAGGACTGTCGGGAAGGAGGAGGAAAGCATTTGAGAAAGTTTTCTAATTAGACATCTAAGGGGGCTGCAGTATAGTACTGTAGTACAAAACTTTCTCCCCCCATCTCCCTGGCGACTCACGTGCGTTGTCATAGTGGAAGTTTGGGGTGTTGGACTTCCCCGCCATCCGCTTCCTCCGTCTATGAGAGATCGTTAGCAGAGGAGACGAAGGTGACGAAATTGTCTCCCCCTTCCGTCACAGTGCTGCCAGGTTTGACATACCAAGCTGAGCTCGCTCAAGAAGATGCCAACAGAAAATAATACAAATAGGCAGCATGCCAAAATCACTTTTAATTATCAAGTGTTCTGCCTCAATTACATTAATTCTGCATCAAACAATACCTGGCAACACTGTTCTATGTTGTACTCCTCATGCGTACCTTAGAGCCGATCCCTCCTTTCCATCATCCTCCTTCTCCTCGTTTTTCTCGCCTTTCCCGCCGATCTTGATCCCGGAACTGAGCTCCTCGTCCTCCTCCTTGGACTTGAAAGACTCTTTGTCGTCCTCCTTTATCTCCGTCGCCAGGATGTCCTCCTCTCCTTTGACGGTGCCTCCAAGGAGAGGATCCAAAGACTGCTGTACCTGCCACGACTTGCAGCACAAGTACTGTCGTACCTACCTTGCTCAACTCCTTTCTCCGGCGTCGTCTTCTGCTCCGGCGTCGTCTTCTTCATGGTCTTCGCCGCCACCTTCTTGGACGTCGTCTCTTCCTCCTCCATCTTCTTCGTCGACGACGTCTCCTCCGGCGTGTACGTCTTGAGCTCCTCCTTCATGGCTTGCCCGGCCACATCCACCCTCTTGTCGTGGGACCCGCCTTTCCCGCCCCCCGTCCGGTGCGACTGGCGGAACCAGTCCAGGATCTGGGCCAGGTTTTTCTCCACCTTCGACGCGCCCCTGTTGAGGTGCTGGGAGCGGTCGGCCAAGGGGATTCCGCCGCCGGCCCTGACGACAAGTACGTGTACGTAAAAAAAAGAAAACAGATCATTCTTAACAGCTCAAAATTATGTAACTTTTGATCTTGTATTAGTACATTATTCCTTTGAAAAGGAATGATGCACAAAAGCACCAACAATACAAAGTAACTTGCTTACACCCCCACTCCTCCCATCGTTTGGTGGGAGGGGGGTTGCGTATGACGACGCTTGTTTGAAGGCGTGATAGCACTAATTAATTACCCCCTGTTAACTGAGAATGAGGAGAGATCCGCCTGGCGATTGGACAGGGAGGCTGAAATAAAACATATCATCATCATGTAGTAGTACGTAGATCTTGAGACAGGAACGCAAAGTACGCATGTGGTCCAAACGTTGTACCATGTACCTACATACGGTACATATGTACGACATTTCGTGTTTTATTTCCCTTGTAAATTTCAAATATTTGTCTATCTGTCCTCGAATGGGTGCCAAGCCCACTTGACCCGGGACTGCCAAATTTTGCACTCAAGCCTCTTTTCCTGGGCATGAAAAAGGGAGAATCAATATTTTTTTAGGGGTGCCCAAAAGGGGTGCCCATTTTATGGGCAAAATTTAAAAATGGCTATTTCGGGCAGATGGAGGCCTCAGTTGCGTAAAATAAAAGTTGTTGAGCACCCCGCAATATGGGAAACCGAATGAGGTCAGAACTGAACATCCTGTACCTTTCTCTTTCTCCTCCTCTCCCATCCCGTACTCGGGTGCCAGGCACTCCTCGAAGCCGCAGATGGCAAAGCCCGGAGGACAGTAGCCCCAGGAGCCGTAAGGGTAACTGCGCCAGGAGCAACAGGATGTCCCAGTAAAATTTGAACAATTCCTTATTTGGCCATATTGGAATTAATGTGGTTTCTCAGGTATTTTCTTCTGGGAATGCACCATGGAGACGCTTATCGATCGCTCTCACGTGGCGTCCGCCAGCATCATGGGAAATGACTCCATGGGCCCCATCCGCTTGTCGTGGTCGTCGCACTGGCCCTCCATGTAGGAGGCGCCGTAGTAGGTCTTGTGTAGCTTCTGCGCGAGGAGAGAGAGAGGGTGAGAAAGTGGTCGGCCCCCCCCCCCTCGAGAAATCCCGACGGGACTTTTGGTTAGTTTCCAGAACAATAAACGTGACATTAATATACGTATGGTAGTCTAACGACATGTTTCATTACATGTTTCCAAGGGCTCGTATCTGTTACTCGATCGTAACTTTCAAAAGTCCCGTCGGGATGTCTGGAATTTCTAGCATGTACTATTTCTACTATAGCGACCTTGAAGATCCTGGCCACGAATGATGATCCCGCCGGCACCCCGTGTTGAAAGCGAACCTTCCTTTGCAGTGCAAGAGAAAAAAAACAATTGAACAAGAGCTGCAGCGAGACGATAATGGAGAGCTGATGTGAGATTCGAGGATATGTGGGGGGGGGCACCGCAAAATTGCACTTAGCATTAACTCGATGTGGGTGCCCAAAAGTGGAAAAACTTGTCTTAACAACAACTTGTTGAGTTCTAGTATGATGTTGAGCTTCGCCTCAGGTAGATAGAGATAGAATATCTCGTATGACAGACAGTGAAAGTGCGTCACCTGAGAAAATATCCCTGGGTGCAGCCGGCCATCTTTCCCACGGCGAAGCCGGATTTGCTCTCTCCGCCGTCGTCGCCCTGAGAGATCAAGGAAATTTCATGAATTTCAAAAGATGGGTGTGGGAAAGTCTCCCCACTCGCTCAACTTCTCCTAATTGTGTACCTTGCCCTGCTTCCCCTTGGCCTTCTTGCCCTTGCCCTTGCCTTTGCTCTTGCCCTTGGACCCCCCTCCGGAACCGCTGCCCTGCCTGTCGTCCATGGCCGCGCCCGCCATTACGGCCGCGTGGCTCAGCACCTCCGACTGAGAATTCTTCTTCTGGGCGGCTAGGGGATCTTTGCCCTTTGGCGCTTTTCCACCCTTGCCCTTGCCCTTGCCCTTGCCCTTGCCCTTTCCTTTCTTTCCCTTCCCCTTGGGCACGTGCTTTCCCTGTATTTGCGGCTGCGGCACCGGCATCTGCTTCTGCGGGTCCCCCTTCGGTTCCAGCTTCCCCTTCCCGGCCTTGCCCTTGCCCTTCTTGGAGACCTTCCCGGCCGGGTGCTGCGACGGGTGCTTGCCCAGCGGGGGCGAGTTGGCCGGCTCCGGGGCCTTGCCCGGTGGCAGCCGCTGGGCGTAGTAGCCCGGGGGCAGCCCGGAACCGCCGCCCGACTTGCCGCGACCGCCTCCTCCCCCGAGCTTCTTGATCTTCTTCTGCAAAATTGACATGAGATTACCGTCGAATTTCATGTTGTTGTTTTTTTCTACGCCTGCTATAGTAGCAGCAGCTTTCTCCTTCTCACAATTTTCTGCTTCCCGTCCCACACCCCGAGGAGCTCTCCGTCGTCGCAGGCCAGCTGCACCCCCCTCAGCAGGTACGTGTGCTCCTTGGTGAACACCTGGATGGGCGCTGACGAAGAAGACAAATTAAAAGAGAAGGAGATTGATCGGTTTCTCCGTCAAATATCTCCACCAAATAGAGTGGTGAGTCACCTTTGCCTGGTCAAAGATTTCGTCAGGCTTGGCCCCGTCCACTGCAACCCTGCATTTTTTTTTACAACAGAATATGTGATGCTTCCTAAGACGATTAAGACGAAGAGTTGATGCCTGAATCCGTTGACATAGCTGTTCTTGTGGCACATGACCGGCCTGAGGAAGTCGCACCCGGAGGCGCGCCCGTTCGGCTCGAACAGCCGGTTCACGTCAGGCTCGAACTTGAGCTGCTTGGTCGGGTCCCAGCGCTCTGAACAAAACGATGTCTTCCACCTATCTCTGCAAAGGTTTGAGCGGCAGTCACCTTCGATTCCGTTCTTCTTGAGCTTCTCGATGACCTCCTCTTTCCTCTTGACGTCCGGATTCTCCACCATGCCTCCCGCGCCACCGTTGAAGGAGGGAGGCGGCCGACCTCTGGCAGTAAACGGACGCAAAACATCAGTATTGAAAAAAAAAAAAAAATTGACAAACACCCGAGGAGAAAAAAGGGCACCTGAAGGAGTCCTTGAAGTGCACGGTCACTCTGACGTCGGCCCTCGTCCTCGTCGTCGCCGACAGTGACAGCAGCAGCGACAACAGCGCCCGTCGCCACCGTCCCGCGGACAAGGGCATGGTGGTGGCCGTGGACGGCGCTGGAATTATTCCTTCTTCTTCCTATCCCCTCCCTCCTCCCTTCATTTTCACTTTTCATATATTTTATACCCCTCCGCGCGTGAGAGAGCTAGAGAGAGATTTACGAGCCGATATCAAACGGGGCCGAGGGAGAGCCGCGGATGCTACACAAAGATGAACCTTCTTCATCCCTTTCGGAGAAAGGAAGGGTAGAGGAGAAAACATAATAAGGTTCAGCACACTTTCGGATGCTCCCAAATAGTGTCTAGGACAATAATTTTTTTTCTATACTAAAAAAATGCGGTACATGGAAAAAAAATGCTTAGATGCAAGCAGTTTAAAAACAGTATATTTCCGAGTATCACAAGACTGAGTACATATGAGTATAAAAAACATACTATGCTCCTTCCGAGTATCACTTGGTCCCCGCGTCTTCCGCTCAGTCCCCCTCGTCCTCCCCCTCTCCGGTCTCCGCCCGCCGGTGCCACTCCGCGCACGTCCGCGCCACCTCCGCCGACTGCGCCTCGTCCAGCACGAAGGCGTGCTCCAGCGTCGACCGCGACACCCAGTACCTGATCCCGGCCTCGGACTTCATCTCCAGCAGGTGGTCCAGGGGGCACCACCCGTCCGAGGCGGTGAAGAGGAAACTAAAAGTCAGATAATCTATACTATGTGTGCTATGGGCAATGGTGAAATCTCGATTTTACGATATGTTGGTCAGCATCAAAAACGATCTGTAAGTTCGTGAAATTGGCAAGCACAGCATCATCGCAAGCTCGAGATTCGTAAAAGAGATTCCACTGACTATACAAGAAGACTAGAACACGTGCTACAGCACGCCAGTTCTGAAGGTACACCGTCAAGGAGTCTTCCGAGAAACAGGCATCCAGGAATGCATACGCATTCGCTCTCTCGTCATCAAGTGTTTCAAGTTGTTTGAAGGTACAACATATATGTACGTACTACTAGTGGGGTACCCAGTAGATACCTACTACTAGATCCCACCGCCCACCCCCTCCCAAAAAGGCTCTACTGAAGAAGGAGCTTTCTCCTTTCGTGGAAGGATCGACGCGCACGAGTCCATCCTACTGTAGCACCCAAGATATGTCTGTACTAGTTGTCCGGGAAACGACACAGGTAGCGCATCTTCATTGTCCACCTTCTGTGTTCGAGTGATGAAGATGACAAGAATTTTTCTCAGAGATCTCGAGAACCACCCCGACCCCGAAAAACCAATTTCGTGAAGGTTCCATATTACTATGTGAGCATTTGGACCTCCTCTCTACATAGTAGTAGTAGGGGAGGGAGGCAGGGAGAGAAGAAATCTCAGGTTACCCGTCTCCGAGGTAAAGTCGGGATACCCGATGACGAGTCTCCCCCCCTCTTATTACGTTTCTTCTTTTTTTTCCAGGGAATAATAAGATGCAGTACAAGTGCAACCCCGAGGGCACGGTGGTCCCCGATTGTTAGAAGAAACCGTTCTTCTGGGTAACCTTGCACGTACTAGTGTGTACTAGGCAACTACCCGTACAGTGTCCTCCTCACCGCATTTCTCCCGCCACCCTCCTCAACTTCTGGAAGTCCAGCTGGTTCACCGTCTCCAACTCGGTGCGCGCCATGTGTAGGGCCGAGCTGAAAAAAAAAATGTAGAAGGTCACGGCGGAGAGGGGGTCCTTTGCGTCAGACGAATTGCTTACCCTATCGCCCTCGGGTCCAACAGCCGGACCGTGGTCTCCACGCAGCACTCCGGGACGATCCTCTGGCCGCCTCCGGAAAGCCGCCACCGAATCAGCCGGCGGAGGAGGAACCCCGGCAGTTGAGTCAGCAGCCACCCTGACAGCTTGGCCACCGTGGTAAAGTAGGAGGTGAGGGTGTGGGCGTACCCGCCGTTCGGGGTCAGCCTCATCTTCATCATCATGGGGAAGAGCATGTGGGCCCGCACCGGCTGTCGCACCTGCTGCTGCTGCTGGTGGAGGTCGGCGAAGTGGTCGGCCACCTCCATGGCTATGAGGCACCCGACGCTGTGGGCCACCAGGGTGAGGTCGCAGTCCGGAGGCACCCACTCGGAGACCAGGGCGATCTTGTGCTCGACCTGCTGGGCCAGGCTGCATTCGGCGAAGTAGTCTGCGCCACCGTGCGACACCGCCTCGTGCCCCACGTGCGACACCGCCCAGATGTCCGGCGTGGCCGGCGTCGTCCGCGTCGCCATCGCCGCCGTCGTCGCCGTCACCGCCTCCCGGAGGTCCAGCATGAACCGCTCGTAGTAGCCGGCCAGCCCGGGGTTGCCCGGGATGATGAGCATGACGGGGCGCGGACGCCACCGGCGCTGGTTCTGCTCCTGCTCCTCCTGCAACTCCCCCGGCGCCCTCCCGAGGTGGAGCACCCGGGTCGGGAAGCCGCCCGCCAGGATCGTCGCCTCCCTCACCTGGGCGAGCTCGGGAACGGGGTCGGGGTCGTGGTCGTGGTCGGCGTCGGACATGATGGCGCCGACGTGGAGATGTCGATGATGGTCAAGCTTTGCTGTCGTGGTGCCGGGACTTGATAGAGAAATGAGCCGCTGCGGGAGGAGGGACAAAGTTCGGCGGCTGGCCGCGGCGGTGGACACGCGCAGCATGCAGTTGTTGGTGACAATTGTTAGTTGTTACGTAACGCCACCAGTGGAGAGAGTTGTTTATGTAGGGGTACAGGAGAGAGAGGGGAGGGGATGGACGAGTCGAATTTCTCACGAAACTTCACCAGGGAGCCTTTTTCTTGCTGAAAGTACAAATGTAAAGGGGTCGGTCGTACCTGCGTGAATGGGCTATGCATGATGAGTTGTACCCTGAAGCTGCTGCCGTTGTTGGCGTTGCTGCTGCTGCGTAAAACAATGTTTGTGTAATGTGCTTTTGGTACACCTGCGAGTGGAGCTTTTTTGGTTGTTGGAGCAACAGCACGGCCGACTGCACGCTGTTCCCCAGATGCACGATTAAGAAGTACGAATTGACTTCTTCATAAATTTTGTTTGCATATTCTTTCGAGGTTGCGATCGGCAATTACCCGACGGGACTTTTAAACTGACAAGCATAACATAACAAGCATAACATAACAA
>JAAUYM010154182.1_pt1 | contig 20129 bp, 5 predicted proteins | sample 7278001 | NCBI WGS metagenome assembly JAAUYM01 (sample SAMN14350224, study PRJNA611818) | marine sediment metagenome | isolation source: surface marine sediment (1.8m) | place: French Polynesia: Moorea | collected 2018-08
GGCATTGTTGCACGAATAGAAAATAAGTTAAATTCTAGGTTAGATAGATCAACCGAGAATCAATGAGTTATAAAATTCGCAACTGGTCAGAATATAATGCAGGACTGAAACAGCGAGGAAGTTTAACATTTTGGTTGGAGGAAAAAGTCATAGCTCAATGGTTGGTCAATAAGTTGAGTGGAAAACGAGGAGCATCACAGACATACAGTGACATAGCAATTGCCACCTTTGAGACGATGAAATTGATATATGGGTTGGCAGGTCGTCAAACAGAAGGTTTTCTCCGTTCAATATTTAGCTTGATGGGGATAGATTTACCAGTCCCAGAACACAGTACGATCTCAAGAAGAAAAGGAAAATTAGAAGTTGTGCTACCAGTAGTGCCGAAGCAAGGAAAAGTTCATGTAGTAGTAGATTCAACGGGAGTAAAGGTTTATGGGGAGGGAGAATGGAAGACAAGACAACATGGGGTGAGTAAAAGAAGAACATGGCGTAAGCTGCATCTAGGTGTGGATGAATCAACAGGAGAAATCCTGAGCGCAGTAGTCACTACCAATGATTTCCATGATGGAGAAATTTTAGAAGATATCCTAGATGGCATTGACCAAGTTTTCGAACAAGTCTCAGCAGATGGAGCCTACGATCAAGGTCATTGTTATGACAGTATTAGTAACCGTCAGGCCAAGGCAGTAATTCCGCCGCGTAAAAACGCCAAGATTTGGCAGCATGGAAATTGCGATGGTCCACCTCATCCCCGTGATGAAAATCTTCGAGCAATCCGTAAGCAAGGGCGTAAGTCCTGGAAGAAAAACTCTAACTATCATCGTCGTTCATTATCCGAAACCACCATGTTCCGACTCAAATGTATCTTTGGCGGCAAGGTTGGTTCTCGAAAATTTGATAATCAAGCCACTGAATTACTAATTCAATGTAAAGCTCTCAATCGGATGCTCCAAATTGCCAAACCAGATTCTGTTTGGGTTGCTGATTAATCCTTCCGATTAGGATGGGATTATTTTGGTTGATTTTGATTTATGCAACAACGCCCCGCGAACTAAGTCCCCCCCCAACTTTCGTGGCATTATGCCCAAAGTGTCCCGCCTTAAGTTGGTAGCCATTTTACCTGAGTTTTTAAAAGTTTTGCAATTATAACTATTAACATTATTAAGTCTCCCTGAAAATCAAGCTCATGGATGAGCGCTAAAAATATTCTATACACATCAGATACCCATCTAATCAAATTCACTCCACTTCATTCTCATTAAGCCTTATTAATTGATAATAAACTAAAATAGCAAAATTAAAAAAAAGCCTGATTATCAGGGATTACAGGCTTTTTTTTTATATCGAACTCAGGTGATTTGGTGGTAACCACTTCATCCCCGACAATAGCATACTTTTCCTGGGGACAAAAGCAATGAGTGCGAAAGAACACCCACCTCAGAGTCGGCCAATTCTTGGGGCTGTAGAAAAATCGTTGAATGGTTCGATAGCTCCCTCCTTTTCCTTCCCAACGCGATATCCCCAGCAATGTTACCCGACCAGTCATCGCTAACATTGCTTGAATAATGCTACCAAGATGCTTCAGGCTGGTGCTATTGAGGTCAAATGTCAAGCAGCTCAGGAGTGTTAGAATTTCTGGCATGGGCTTTTTTGGAACCTCTTTTAGGCATAAACCTAGTTTCCTACAAAAGCCCTCTTGACTTCAAACCAAAATTTGGCTTCTCATTTGGCGAAGGTATTGTTTTAATCGAGCCAATAACGTTGCTGCTGAAAGGGATATACAGGAAGACTACTTACTTTGTTTCTAGAGTAATCTCCATCAAAGCCTGACCAATCAATAGTAACTCCCAGAGCATAAAGTTGAGCTAAGCTCTGGAGCATTAGAAAACAATCAGGCTCCTCTGGTTTTAGACTAGGCAACCAATTTCCTTCTCCTCCAGGAACACATAAACGCCCCATGTTTAACAGGACAGGCTTTGGACCAACCTCCAAGTAAATATCCACTCCTTGTTCTTGCATAACTTGCATCCCCTGTATAAAACGTACTGGCTGACGTAGATGTTGAAGCCAATACTCCGACGTTGTGATCTCTTTGCCAGCGAGTTTTCCAGTGACATTAGAGACGATTGGAATTTGAGGCATTGAGAATGTGATCTGGTCAGCGACCTGTTCTAGCTTTGATAATATTGGATCCATCAAGGGAGAGTGTCCTGCTCGGGAGACTTGTAATAGCTTAACCTTGAACTCTCGAGACTCCAAATCTTTGGCAACTGCCTCCACAGCTTCACGATAACCGGAGAAAACAATACTATCAGGACCATTGTAAGCAGCGATCGATATCTGACCTGCATAAGGGGCAATAGCAGCTTGGACTGTTTCGACACTTGCCAGGGTTGAAACCATAGCGCCGTTAGACGGAAGTTCATTCATCAGTCGTGCCCGTGTCGTAATCAATCTGAGTCCATCTTCCAAACTAAACACTCCTGCCAGACAAGCTGCTACATATTCTCCAAAACTGTGTCCCATGAGAATATCCGGTTGGATTCCCCAACTTAGCCATACCTGAGCTAATGCATATTCCACAGCGAATAATCCAGGTTGAGTATAGACAGTCTCATTCAATAGTGAATTACTTGAATCATCTTTAAGGGGATAAAGAAGTTCCAGTAAAGGTATGTCTAACAGCAGATCCAAGATCTGAGCACACTCATCTAGAGCCTTACGAAAAGTAGGTTGGGTATGGTACAACTCCTTACCCATGCCAGTATATTGAGCCCCTTGCCCTGTAAATAGAAACCCAACAGTTTTTTCTTGTTGAGAGATAGGATCTTTACTAATACCATCTTCCGTTACTAGAGACTGTAATTCCTCAATCATCTCCGCTGTGCTATCTCCAACGACTGCCACTCGATGTTCGAAGTGAGCTCGTCCAGCATTGGCTGTGAAACAAATATCCGGAAGTTTTTCGGCAGGAGAAGTTTTCAAGTATTGAATATAATGATTAACAAGCTTTTCTAAACTAGAAGCTTTCTTTGCCGAGAGGGTCAATATATGAGTAGGACGCTCAAACTCTTCATTCTTTGTTATTTCAAGCGTTGGAGCTTCTTGAAGAATGATATGAGCGTTGGTGCCACTGAAGCCGAATGCACTGACTCCAGCTAGGCGACAATTCTGATCTGAACGCTTCCATTCATAACCGTGAATCGGTATAAGGATGGAGGGATTATTTTCTTTAATCTCAGGGTTGAGCTGGTTAAAGTGAAGATGAGGAGGAATGTATTGATGTTGCAGAGATAATATAACTTTTAGCAACCCAGCGATCCCCGAAGCAGCTTCTGTATAACCAATATTGGTTGTGACAGTGCTAATCACGAGGGGATTATTTGGATCTCGATCTTTACCATAGACTGCATCTAAAGCTTTAACTTCTACAGAATCCCCTAAAAATGTTCCCGAACCATGGGTTTCTACATAAGAAACATCTCGAGCCGATATCCCTGAATTAGCCACGGCTTGTTCGAGCAATGCCTCCTGCGCTGATACATTGGGAGCAGTTAGTCCATTTCGGAAACCTTGCTGATTAACTGCTGTTCCCTTAATAACCGCTAGAATAGTATCTCCATCAGCTTTTGCTTGGGACAAGGGCTTGAGGACAACAACTCCACATCCTTCACTTCGTGCATAGCCATTGGCACCTATATCAAAGGCTCGACAACGTCCATCTGCTGACAACATACCCGCACGGGAGTAAATTATGCTCAATTCAGGTGTGAGGATGAGATTAATACCTGCCGCCAAGGCAAGGTCACACTCTCCCTTGAGTAGACTTTGGCTAGCCAAATGGACGGCTACTAGGGATGATGAGCAGGCTGTGTCCAAAGATATGGCTGGACCTTGTAATCCAAGAAAATAGGCCAGACGTCCTGCTGCTGCAGAGGCTGAGTTACCAATGTTGAAGTATTGTTCGCTATCGGCGGGTTGCTGACGTTTCATCTGAAGGAGTTCGTAATCATGAGAGATCAGACCTACAAATACTCCTGTTTGAGTTCCTGCCAACGAGTCTGGATCAATTCCTGCATGTTCAAGTGCATGCCAGCTCTCTTCCAGTAAAATGCGATGCTGGGGATCAGTATAAACTGCCTCCTGGGAAGACATATGAAAAAAATCCGCATCAAAGCTGTCAACCTGATCTAGAAATCCCCCATACTTGCTCGAAATTCGTCTCGGCTTTTTATGGTCTGGATCAAAATATCGGTCAAGATCCCAACGATTTGCAGGAATCTCAGAGATAGCATCAATACCATTCTTCATGACATACCAAAACTCTTCAGGATTGTTCACTCCTCCAGGAAACCGGCAAGCCATACCAATAACAGCAATATCATCCTCTTGTGGTACCGTTTGATTCTTAACTCGAGAGATCTTAACTTGTGCTGATTTGGAAGAAAACCTACTTCTGGTGGGTGATGCTTTAGCTGGCGGTTGAATTTTAGGCGCTGATTGTGAAGCCGGTCGAGATTCTAATGGTTGGACTAGTGTTGAAGGTTGTTTGCTGAAGTAGTTGCTAAGCGCTTCCAAAGTGCTATATTGGAACAGGAAAGTTGAGTCCAATTTCATTCCCATCTGTTTTTCCAAAATCATTCTCAACTCCAACAAATCAAGGGAATCGAGACCCATCTCTTTGAGCGTACATGTAGGTGAAAAAGCCTGGATACGTCGTTTACCAAGTACTGTTTTAATTGATTTCTCCACCCAACTGGTAATAGTCTTGAGATTACAGGAGTCAATTTTTTCCGTTGGAGACTTGATGTTATCGTGCTTTAGTTTCTCCGTATTGAAGGTGTCATGCAATTCATAGCGGATTAAGATACCGCAACCTTGATTCTCAACATCCTTTGGGCGAAATCTAGGAATGATGCCGACAATAGAAGCTCCTCCTTTAACATGAAAACGAAGAATAGGATCAAATACCTTACCTCGTTCAGTCTGCTTTTTGATGTAGTCTTCTATAGACATATGAGAGTGATCGACATAAGACTTGCATCGCGACACCCCAACAACACAGTCAATGCCTCCTTTCAATCTAGCCCATTGGAGGAGGAATATACGTAGCTGATCCCCTAGACCCTGAGCTTGCATATCAGGATGAACATTAAGACCCAATAACTGAAGAACAGGTCCTTGTTTCGACCGTAGGGAACTTACAGACTCAATAGTGGATGAAGTTAAGCTTTCAATACTTTCAATTCTTTGAGTATAGGCCACACCAACGACTTGAGCGTCTAGCTCCATAACCAAGTGCTCCCTAGGAAATTCCTCAATTCTTTGTTGCAGTTCGCTTACCGAAGTTCGCAAGGACTCCGGCCAACAGAGGGACTCCAACTGAATTAATGCACGAAGATCGTCTGGATAGGGATGCCGAATGCTATAAAGTCTTCTTTCAAAGTAATTGAGTGAAATACGAGTAAAGGGGCAGGTTCTGGGATATTTTTTGAAATAATCTGATTTGGGGAATAGATGTGCCTCAGCCGCTGCCATCAGAAAAATGTCAGCTTCAACCAGGTGCTGCATTGAAAATGCCTGACATGCATCAAAATGCAAAGATTCGCTTTCGTCTAAGAACCGATGAAGTACCGCAGGTGCTAAACTATGAACCTCCAGGATTAATAATCCGTGGTGAGTCATGATTGATGACCACCTACTTAGATGTTCCACTAGACCTTGGACTGCAATATGACTTGGGATAAGCTCTCCCTCATCGTTAACATCAATTACTCCATAGTCTAATCCGGTCCGTGCTTGTGTGCGTTCTAAATTAGTAGGAAGAATAAACGGTCGATCATGGTCTAAAAATGAGCGAATGTGTAAAACATCTTTTGGGTTTATCCCTTGCGCCTCTAAGTCTAAAACTAATTGTTTAGGATCACCAATATCACCTCGTAGAACTTGATGAGGAATTCCTGCTAAATTTAAATTCTCATCTGTGATATCCAAAGATTGCTGGTTATAGTCAGCTCCCACCATGGTAATAGGATATTGAGCTAACTCTTTCCCGCGTAAGGACTGTTGTGAAATGACATAGTAAACTCGTTTGAGTAAGGTTCCATCTCCACATCCCATATCAACCACATAACTTGGTTGATCCTTTAAGGGAAGTCGATTAAAGATAGAGAGAATGATCTCATCGATATCGGCAAAGAACTTCTGATGCTGAAACCCACTTGCAATAACGTTGAGAGCTCGGTTAACATGGCTTTCATGACCAGCTGCATCCCGCTGAAATACGATTTGAGGATCCCCAAAGAGCAGCTCTGTAATCTTAGACAACATCGGCGTGTAGGATAGAGATACTCCGAGGTTGAGCGATCTTTCCAGCATGAACTTACCTAAGTCAGTTAAGGACAAACCACCTCTTTGTTCTTGAGTAGCCCATTTTAGATTGACAAAGAGTGTCGATAATTCTTCTTGAACTGAGGGGGAAAACTCCGAAAATAGATTTGTTGATGCCTTGCTGATATTGTGCTTTCTAAGTCCCAATAGGATAGGAATCACTAAAGGTCCATCGAGAAACGCACTGAACAAAGGAACGTTAACACCCCATCGTTGATATGAACGTTCAATCCATTTTTGGAGAATACCTGCATCAAGCTCACCTTTCAGGTAAGACTCGAACGGAAAGTGGTACAGTTCGAGAACATCTTTCGGGATTGTTGAGATCAGCTGCTTATGATCATTGAATGCATAAGCACCAGTCTCATCACAAGAGACTAAATTCAAGGAGTGTAGAAGACGAAGAGCAACCTGAAGATGACCACTATTGCCATTGAGCTGTTCTACCAATTGAGTTAGTCTCAAGGGACCTTTTGTCTCCAGGAGATCTAACATGCCCTTGTCTCGGCAAGCAAGAATAACAGGAGTGGCGATAAATCCATGAGCATAACGGTTAATAATATCTAACATATTGATCCTCCCTTAGCTTCTTCCTTTTGTGCCTCTAATAGACATCCTCTCAATTTTGTAGCGAGAACTCGTACATAGGGTTCCAGAACCATGCTGTCGTGGTCTCCAATCACTTCGTAAACCTCAATTCCTCCTTTAACATGAGGTGACCAGTGATTGTAGTGATCCACCAATTCACGAGCTTTCGTGGCAATCCTTCCTCCACTTAACTTATAAGCACAGTCTAAAGGAGGTCGGAAGAGTATAACTTTGCCTGGATAGCTCTCAATAACATAGTTCCACAGGGCTTCCTCAAAAGCTAGTCTAATTTCCTCAGATCGAAACTCAGCTGAAGTCTGCAAACTATTGTCCGAAGGTTTAAACCGTCTCAATTCCCAAGCAAGTCGAGATTGAGCCCAATTTTTGAAGTAAAGTAAACCACTCTGATTAAAACGTTGCCAATGAATACGCAATCGATCTGTCATGGAGAGATGGGAACCCTCAAGGTACTGAGTTGCTATATCTGGAGGAAAAGTGTCGAGCAGAACAATAGCTCCTACTTTTTGGTCAGCACGTGTCAGTTGTTGAGCCATTTCATAGGCAGTGATTCCTCCTCCTGAAAATCCTCCAAGATAATATGGTCCTTCCGGTTGAACTTGACGGATTTCTTCCAGATAGTCTCGTGCCATATCTGGAAAACGATTATGGGGGCGATCATCACCATATAGTCCCCGTGCTTGAACCGCATAAATCGTACAGTCAGTGCCCAGATGAATGGCTAGATGTCTCAGATTCAATACATTTCCAAACATTCCAGCTACTAGGAAAAACGGAGGGTGTGGAGAGTTAAGGGACGTGTGTAGGGGCACTAGATATTTCCACCGCTGAGATGTGCCTGACTTGCTTGAGGTTGATGAAGATGTCTCCTCGCCGATGTCCCCCCGCAGGATCTGGGAAAATTGCCGAATGGTAGGAGCATCAAACAGAGTGGAAATGGGATACTCAACTTTGTAATGCTTTTGAATACGGGCAAATAAACGTACTGCAATAAGTGAATGACCTCCTAGTGAAAAGAAGTCATCCAGGACTCCTACCTGATCAACTCCCAGCAGTTCCTCCCAGAAACCAGCTAAGGTACGCTCCAAATTGTCCTGTGGAGCTTCATAGTTGCTCTGAAGCTCGGGTCGAGCAAACTTAACTCCCAACTCATGTTTTTTTTGTTGAGCTACAGCATGGGTTTTCTGGATAAGGGTGTTTAACGGTGTTGTGGACACAACAATTCTGGATTCTTGACCATAATTGATTATGTGTTCCAGAACCTGCATGCCTTCTGCTGGCTCTATCCCTGCACGGTAGGTTTCTAGAAAAAGTTGCTCCCCATCAGATAGGTGAGTTTGATGGGCGGCTAATGAAGGTAGTTGAAACTTAGAGCTCAGTTGAGTTGGATTATCTGTGCGCTTGACACTGAAACGATCCACTTCAACTAGAGGCTGCCCCTCAGCATCTGTAATGACGATGTCAAAAATAGCCAACTGTCGTTCTGTGCTGTTACTGGGATCACTGCGCAGATAACTGTATACTATTTGAGATAAAGGAGCGTAAACTCGGACGGACTGGTAAGATACTGGGACATAAAGGCTTTCGTCCGCAGAATAACCTTTGATTAGTGGTAAGCCAAACCCAGTCGCGATATCCATCAGGGCTGGATGTAAAGGATAATTTTCTAAGTCTGCGACAAAGTCATCCGTCAGTTTGAGTTTTGCCAGAGCTTCTTGTTCAGCTAAATGTATTTCCTGTAAGCAATTCCAACGGGGACCAAACTCTAATTGTTGTGATTGAGAGGTGGTTAACGGACGACCATTGCGCTGCATTCGTTGTTGATCACACTGCTGACGAATTTGCTCAAGGTTCAAAGCTTGTTTCCTTTCCAGAGATTCAACCCGAATGGTTCCCTGAGCATTGAGGATCCAGCCAGAGTCTCCCCCCTCATCAGAACTTACCTCAAATGAGTACACCCGATCTTGACGATTCAATGTTACCCGCATTCGTTTTGTTTCTGTGTCTAACACGTAAAGAGGGGCAATGAAACTTACATTCTGGAGAGTCAGTTGTTCGATTCCTAGGGCTTCGCGAGCAGCACCAGCAGCAATCTCAAGATAGCCACTACCTGGGACGATAGCTTTACCTCCTTTAAGCCGGTGATCATCCAAAATCCAATGGTCTTGTACTCTCAAATCTGTTAAGAACTCCATACTATCCACAGAATCATCAACCCATTCATCCAAAAGAGGATGCTTGGTGCGACGACTCATTTTGATCGCTGGATCTGCATTGTGCAGGAGCCGGTTTTGGATTCGTTGGGCTTGACCAATATCTTTCCATGCTGACCAATTCACCGCAACGGTGTAACAGTTTTTGGCGACTTGATTCGATTGTGCAAACGCATCCAAAAATGAGTTAGCAGCCACATAATCGACTTGTCCTGCAGGACCAAGGATAGAGCTATTCGAAGAGAACATGACCATAAAATCGAGGGGTTGATTTTCCAATAGCTTAGACAGTACTAATGTACCGTGGACTTTGGGAGCAAAAACTCGATTGATTGATTCTTGACTTTTAGTTTGCAGAACAGCGTCGTCAGTTAAACCGGCAGCATGGATAACTCCCTGGAGAGAGCCAAAGTAATGCTCTATCTTAGATAAAACAGTGCTCATTTGCTGAATATTTGTGACATCAGCAGATTGCACCATCACCTTTACTCCATACTCTTCCATGGAGAGGATTTTCTGAATGGTTTGACGAATGGGATCTCGCTCTGTATGTTCAGCGATATAGGTATCCCATTCCTCCCGTTGAGGCAGTTGCCGACGACTCAGTAAAACTAAACGAGCTTGGTAATGTTTTGCCAGATGGGAGGCGGCTTGTAGCCCAATGCCACTGAGTCCACCTGTAATTAGGTATCTGCCGCCTTTGCGTAACCGCTTCGAGTTATTATGATCTTGCCAGGTGTTTAGTTTCTCAAAGTCTAAATGCCAACGCTGGCCTTCTCTCCAGGCAACCCAAGCGTGACGGGGATCAGCAATGTTGAGTTCAGTAAGTAGACATGACTCGATCTGCTCTCGTGCTGCTAGTCGAGCTCGTTTGGACTTAGCACTTTGTAAGGGTTTCAATGAGATATCAACGCTACGACAGGTGATACCCTTCAACTCATGGGGAATAACCAACACTGGACCGAGCACAGTAGATTTATCAGGAAATAAGGAACGTCCCTCCAGGGACTGCATATCATTACTGATAATGATCCATTCCGCAAGCTGAAGTGCATCCTGAGAGCCCAGTGCCTGTGCTAGGAACAGTAGGCTATAAAACCCGCGTTCCTGATTAGTGTGGAATAGGTTTGAACCGGGACGGAAAGCATCATCAGCACTAACAAGCCAGAGATGCAAAACATGGTCTGGTAGCCGACTTTCCTCTGCCAGAGTCTCGATTAACAAATCGTAGGCTTCACGCCCTAACTCAGGTGGCAGAATAAATTCCTGCTCATTCTCTCGGTAGAAGACATCTCCTGCACGCACCGTCACAACTTCATGACCTTGAAACTTGAGACGTTTTTCAATTTCAGAGCCGAAGCCTAACGAATCCACAAACAAAAGCCATTTTTGGGGTTCCTTAAGCTGAGGAGTTTCTCCGATCTCTGAGGTATGCCAAACGGGATGATAAAACCAGTCTTGCCAATTTTCTGATTTCTGCAGAGTCTCAAGGGTATTTTCTGTGGTTTGGTTAAGAGTTTGGGGGGGATCAATCCAGTAGTACTGGCGCTCGAAGGTATAGGTGGGAAGGGGCACACGATAGTGCAACTGATCATCTCGCAAATGGGACCAGTCAATCGAGACTCCACGTGTCCAAAGTCGTCCCAGAGTTGATAACAGGAACTGCCTAGCTGGGGTTGAGTCATCGTGGCGAGGCAGTGATGCCAGGATATCCAATGGTTTGGTCGGTTGCTGTCGAGCTAAGGAACCTAAAGTGTTGCCAGGTCCAACTTCCAACAGAATACACTCGGAATTCTGCGTTAATAACTGGTTCAGTCCATTGGAAAACAGTACCGTGTCACGGAAGTGTTTCACCCAGTAATCAGGATTGGTCGCATCCTCTGCACGCACCCAGTTACCTGTGACGTTTGAGATATAAGGCATCTGGGGAGGATTTAGCTTAATTTGAGATATTGCAGCTCTAAACTCAGGTAAAATCGGATCCAGCCAGCGACAGTGACTGGCTCCATTGATGTGCAATCGCCGACATTCCAGATCTCGCTGCGCCAACGTCTCTTCCAATTGATCAAGAGCTGGAGACAGCCCAGATACTAAGCAGAAGGAAGGACCATTTACTGCGGCTAGATCTAGTTCTGAACCCAGAATTTCCCGTAAATCTGCTTTCGGTAGTGGTACAGTCAACATAGCTGCATCACTAAGTTGCTCCACCAACTGACCCCGAAGCGCTACGATTTTCAATGCGTCAGCAAGGGAAATGACACCTGTTATGCAGGCTGCTGTGTACTCGCCTAAGCTATGTCCAGTGAAGGCTTCAGGTTTAATACCCCACGACATCAACAATTTGGCAGTGGCGTACTCTGTAATAAAAATGGCGCAGATAGAAGGGCATACATCCCTTAGCCGCTTTGCAGCTGTGGCTGCATTTGCACTTGGGAACATTAAACTGCGCAGATCAAAATCCACTAGTGGTTTCAATAGTTGAAAGCAGCGATCTAGGATTTGGCGGTAAACTGGCTCTGTTTCATAGAGTTCATGACCCATATTGGGATACTGGGTACCTCCCCCTGGAAAGAGAAAGATGATGGAAGGGGTGGAACGACTTCTTTGAGCACTAAAAACTCGTTTTGGATCTCCGTTCTGAAGTGTTGCTACAGCATCATCTATATCGCGTGTTACTAGGATTCGACGATGTTCAAAAGCCTCTCGCCCTTCTTGCAGGGTAAAGGCCACATTCTCAAGGGTAAGATTCCTCTGATTAGCTAAGGCTTGAGCAAGATTTTGCGTTGCTGCATCCAATGCAGTAGGAGTTTTAGCAGACAGAGTCAGGATCTGCCACTGTGAATCATTTGGAGACTGGTGTTGGCGATGCTTTATGGGGGATTCTTCCAAAATTACATGGGCATTGGTCCCTCCCACCCCTAAAGAGCTGATGCCAGCGCGACGAGGTCCTGTTTCTGACTTCCACTCCCGTAGTTGGGCATTGACGAAAAAGGGACTGTTCTCAAAGTCAATACTGGGGTTAGGGGCTTCATAATTCAGACTGGGGGGAATCTTACGATGTTTGAGGGCTTCCGCTACTTTGATTACACTGGCAACTCCAGCTGCCGTATCTAGATGGCCAATATTAGTTTTCACCGAGCCAATTGGACAGAATCCTACCCTATCAGTACTGCGCCGAAACGCTTCAGTCAGAGCGGCAATCTCGATTGGATCACCCACAGCAGTACCTGTTCCATGGGTTTCTACATAAGAAATATCATCGGCTGTCAGATCTGCTAAAGCGAGAGCTTCATCTACTACTTCTGCGTGACCATCTACACTAGGAGCTAAGTAACCGACTTTATTTGCTCCGTCATTATTTATTGCTGAACTCTTGATCACAGCATGGATAAAGTCATTGTCTTGGACTGCATCACTCAAACGTCTCAAAACAACGACCCCAGCCCCATTGGTGATAACGGTTCCCGCACTACTGGCATCAAATGCTCGGCAATGTCCATCGGGGGAGTGAATTTCGTTCGGTCGGTAAATATAGCCTTGCCCATGGGGAACCTGAATAGTAACACCTCCAGCTAAAGCCATATCACATTCACCATTCAGGAGGCTCTGACAGGCCATGTGAATTGCTACCAGAGAGGTGGAACAAGCAGTTTGGATGGCTACACTCGGTCCGTGCAGATTAAACTTGTAAGAAACAGTTGTGGGCAAAAAGTCGCGATCATTACCAGTATGCCTTAAGAGGAACAATCCAACTGAATTCATCAAATCGGAGTTAGGTAAAACATTGCGCATGAAGTAGGCATTCATGCCACATCCTGCAAATACTCCAACGGATCCAGGGAACTTAGAGGGAGGATGGGCAGCATGCTCCAAGGCTTCCCAGCAGCATTCCATAAAGTGCCTATGTTGGGGATCCATGATCGCTGCATCCTTGGGACTAAACCCAAAAAATTGAGCATCAAAGTACTCAACGTCTATTAGAGGACCGCCAGCTTTAACGTAGTCCGGTCGACTAATCAAAGATGAATCCACTCCAGCTTTTGTTAGTTCTTCTTCGCTAAGGGGGCATATCGACTCAACCCCATCTCTTAGGTTTGTCCAGAACTCTTCAACATTGCGGGCACCAGGGAAGCGACCACTCATCCCAATAATTGCAATATCAGTTTTATCAGATAGGTTCAAGTTACTCATGATCTCCTCCTTTTAACAAGCTTTTTTTTCTCATTCCGAGTCTTCGTGAAGTATTTTGTCGTCGCATAGCAGCTCTATCTTGAGACCTGCTTTCTTTATTATTTTCCTGTTTAGTGTCACCGCTCAGAAATTGGGAAAGACTTTTCACGGTGGGATAGCGGAATAAGTCTGTTACTGCCAGCTTACGCTGAAATTCATCTTCAAGCTGACGGTGAAGTTTTACTGCCAGAAGAGAGTGTCCGCCTAAATCAAAGAAGTTATCCTCCAAACTAACCTGCTGGATCCCTAAGATATCCTTCCATATCGCTGTCACCTTGGCCTCAAAAATGCTATGGGGTTTTGTGGCAGTGGCTGGTTGGCTCTCCACCTGGCTAGGTGCCGGCAGCGCTTTGCGATCAGTTTTCTTGTTCGGAGTTAGGGGAAGTTGTTGCATAACCAAAAAGTGAGAAGGTACCATATATTCTGGTAATTTGTCCCGCAGGTTTTGCCTCATCGTCTCAACCGATAGTTTGAATCCTGGTTTGGGCACTGTGTACATAACCAGCCGTTTATCTCCTGGTCGATCTTCTCGAACAAGAGCGACTGCTTCTTGAACACCTTCCATTTCCCTGACTAGGGCCTCAACTTCCCCTAACTCAATCCGATAGCCTCGTAACTTGACTTGGAAATCAGTTCTACCGAGAAATTCAACTTTGCCATCGGGCAAGTATCGAGCAAGATCTCCTGTCCGATAGATACGAGCATGAGCATTGGTAGAAAAGGGATTTGGAAGGAACCGCTCAGCGGTAAGCTCTGGACGATCGAGATAGCCTCGAACAACCCCATTTCCTCCAATGTAAAGTTCGCCCACAACTCCAACGGGTAAAGGTTGATAGTGTTGATCCAATATATAAAACTGCGTATTGGCGATGGGATATCCAATGGAAATAAGTTTTTCTTCACCAGTAACCTGTTCAGTTGAAGACCAGATCGTAGTCTCTGTTGGTCCATACATATTGATAATTTGGGCTTGGGTAACTTGCGCTAAGTCATTCGCTAGTTTGGTTGAGAATGCTTCACCGCCAATCATGATAGTAGACAAGTTTCCTAAAGCTTCTTGAACCTCTTTATCCATGAGCAAAATACTTGCCATCGAAGGTGTGCATTGAAGGTGGGTTACTCCATGCTTTTGAATCAGAGTTGCGATAGAGTCAGGTTCTTCGATCACCGGCGGAGCATTGGAAACTAATTGCCGAAGTTGATTGAGATGGTTAAGATTGGTCAAAACCATCTCAGAATCGACCCCAAAATCTATCAAACAAGCCAATTCATCTACGCCAATATCCTTAAGTTTACTAATGAATTCTAGGCAACTTTCTGGGGTTCCAAAGAGGCCGCTGGCTTCAAAATATCGTTCAAACGAAAAAGCTAACAGGTCTTGGTATTCTTCCTCTGATAAACTGTTGATATCAACTTCAGCACTCCCTGTAGAACCATCGGATTTTTTCTTGAAGGCTGTCCAGGAGGATACGTCTTTTTTCACTAAGCTCAGGGCAGAACCTAGATAGGACATCATAGGCAATCGTACGATTTCGCGAACCTCATCCAGATCATTACCAATAAAGGTATGCAACATTAAAGTAACATGACCTTTCCCCGGACCATTTCCATTAGCTTTCCAAGCTTCTCGATAAATAGCTATGTTTTTGGCAACGTCCTCCAGAGATTGACCCAACATATGGGTTAAGATATTCCCTCCGATTTTGCCTGCACTTTCAAAGGTTTGGGGATTACCAGCAGTAGTTATCCAGATCGGCAGTTCTGACTGTACAGGTCGAGGTAAGGTCTTGATCTCCGTCATTCCTCCTTTAGCATCTGGGAATGCTATACTTTCGCCTCGCCAAAGTTTTCGAATGGTCTCAATGCCTTCGTACATTACTGCGTGCCGATTTTGATAAGATTCTGGTCGCAGCACAAAATCTACCGGTTGCCAACCCGAGGCACAAGCAATTCCTACACGCCCATTAGAAATATTATCTACCAAAGACCATTCTTCGGTAACTCGAATGGGGTTATGAAGCGGTAGGACAACACTCCCCGCCCGAATCTTTACCTGAGAAGTGATAGCAGCAATAGCAGCTGAAGAAACAGCAGGATTAGGATATAACCCTCCAAAGGCATGGAAGTGACGTTCGGGAGTCCAAACTGCTGAAAAACCATTTTGATCGGCAAACTTGGCTCCTTCTAGCAGCAGACGATATTTATTGGAAGCGTTTTCAGATTCATCACTAGCGAAATAAAACAAGCTGAAATCTAGCTCCGCAACTCCTAGGGAAACTTTGGTGACTGGAGCTTGTTTGTGCTGCTCTTGGAACAGGATCACTTTAAAACCTCTTGCTAAAGTCCACAGTAGTTCCAATACAGAAATATCGAAGGAGAGGCTGGTAACTGCGAGCCAAGTGCCTGGAGTTTTGTGAGGAATCCGTTGATCAATTCCGGTGAAGAAGTTAACCACATTGCGGTGTTCAACCATCACTCCTTTGGGTTTTCCCGTGGATCCTGAAGTATAGATCACATAAGCTAAATCTTGAGGAGTAGCTACGGGTTCCAAGGCAGTGGTCGACTGTGCATCTATCTGAAACCAATCACTATCTAAAGCAACGATCTTGGCATTATGACTAGGCAATTCATGGCGAAGATGCTCCTGAGTCAGCAAAAGTTTAATCTTGGCATCTTCGATCATGTAAGCAAGACGATCTTTAGGGAAAACCGGATCGAGCGGAACATAGGCTCCGCCAGCTTTATGAATACCTAGCATGGCCACTACCATATCAATAGATCGATCAGTGCAGATACCTACCAACTGATCTTTTCCTACCCCTAGGTAACGCAAGTACCTGGCTAATTGATTAGATCGCTCATTTAATTCCTGATAGCTGAGTTGTTCATCTCCACAGACTAGAGCAATCGCGTTCGGAGTTTGTTTCACCTGCTGCTCAATCAAGTCATGCACACAGACATCATGAGAATAGTCAACCTCAGTTTTATTCCAATCCTCTAAGATGGTCTTTTTATCAGCATCAGAGAGAATAGGGAGTTCTCTAATAGGGCACTCTAGGTTCCTTGCCATGCCCTCCAGTAGAGTTATCAGACTATCCAGAATTTGTTTAATCTCTCTTGTTCCGAAGGTACGGGTGTCGTAGTCTATTGCTAGGTGCAGTTCACTATCTAAGGAGCCGTAGATAGTAAGGGGATAGCCTGTTTTTTCAACCAACTCAAATTCACGGTTCTGCCATTGTTGACCTTGGGATTGGAGAAATGTATTAATCTGGTAATTTTCAAAAATGATGACACTATTAAACAGGGGCTGGGAAGCCGATACATCGCTCCAAGTCTTAATCTCAAATAAAGGGGTTTGCTCATATCTCCAGACCTCCCGTTGATTTTTGCGCAAATCCTGCAACCATTCAACTAGACTTGTCTCGAAATTGACCTGCACCCTAACAGGTAGAGTGTTAATGAATAGTCCCACAATATTGTCAGCATCCGGAATACTTGACTTTCGGCAAGCGCGAGTTGCTCCAAAGACAACATCAGGTTCCTTACTATAACGGCTGAGGAGAATTGACCAAGCTCCTTGAACCAAAGTGTTGACGGTCAAGTCATACTTTTCACTTAGTTCTAGTAGACGTTTAGTGGTTGATTGATCGAGATATTTCGATACTTTTACATGGGAATCTGCCTCTTTATCTATCTCCTTTGGTGACTGAGACAGCAAAGGTAAAGGCGTTGGAGAATCGAATCCGGCTAGTTGCTGACGCCAAAAGGCTTCTTGTCCATCCTTGGATTGTTGCGCAAGCCATTGGATATGATTTTTGTAAGACTTTTCGGCTAAAGGTTGAGGTAGTTTTTGACCAGAATTGAGAACCTTATAAAAGTCGAAAGCTTCGCGGAGTATGAGCGGGAAAGAGCGACCATCCATTATAATATGATGAAGTGTCCACACCGCGATGTACTTTTCTTCGTCTAGCTTAAATACGGTTACTCGAGAAAGGGGAGCAGCTTGCAGATCAAATCCGATTTCTCGATCTTTACTTAGGAAGCTGTTTAAACGTTTTTTTTGTTCTTCAGCTGTCCAACTAGACAAATCCTCTTGATACCAAGGCAAGGTCACATGATTATATACTTCCTGCACTGGATCTTGTAGCTCATCCCAACAGAAACGAGTTCTAAGAACGGCGTGTCTGTCGAAAACCTCTTGCCAAGCTTTGTGGAAAAAATCACAGTTTAATGATTCATTAAGGGTACAAACAATCTGCTCAATATCAATACCTCTAGCTTCAGCAGATAAATGATGAAACAACATACCCTGCTGCATCGGAGAAAGAGAATAAAAATCAGTTACTCGTATCATTGAACTTGTAGGGAACTCTAAGCCTACTAAATTTTTTTTTTTCATTCTTTAATTTGATAGATTATTTATTTAGGATTTGGGAGATGAAAGGAGCAATAAATACTCAAAGTTCTATCTCGAAAAAATATCTGACTAATTTGATAGGTATTAACAATACCCTTTAAGTAGGTGGGGGAAATTAAACTCAACTATGTTTACTTTTGTAAACTTGAGATCAATCATTTGATTGATCTCAAGTTTAGGTAAGTTTACATTTAGATACATAGTTCAGATTATTTATGTCTACCTACTTATCTTTGTAGAATACTAATAATCTATCCACCATATCTGAAGGAAGCTTATCTATATATCTCTTTATTTCTTCGGTGTTAAAATCCATATTTCTTACATCTAATAGTTATTCTCTACTATATATTTTTCCCTGTGATAAAGCAGAAATATACAGTATTTATAACTATTTTTTGTCAAGAAAGTAGTCATATATAGGTGAATACCGCTAACTTAACTTCGGTGATCGCTGCCGAAAAAACGCTACAAAGTATGATAATAGTGGATTTGAGCTGAATTTACATTTTAGGGATTGATGAAAAAACGAAAACAGCCAGTCCAAATTTTGGCTACCAACTTAAGCCGGGACAAGAGAAATGAGGAGGATGAGAGTTATATTTGAGGTTTGTTCGCGGCAGCTTGCCACGAACACCCCCCCCTTTTGGATGTTTGAATTCAGCTTGTTTCGAGACCCGTCCAATCAATACTGTTCGGTTAAGAAGGTTGTCTGTTGAGACAGAGAGAGGGAAGAGAGGGGAGATTAACCTTAAAAGTTGTCTCCTCCCACACTTCCCACACTTCCCACACTCCCTAATTTCATTAAGTTTTCAGGCTTATCCGAACAGTATTGGGTTAGAAGTAGTTTTTGAACCATCTCAATTTTTCAGTTTAATTCCCTCAATTAAGTTTTACAGCTAAATCCATTACCAATTATTTCTCTGGACTTCCTTCACCGTCTGTTGAGGTCGTATATTTTGAAGAGAGCGATCGCCTATAGCCGGTTGTTAGATTTTCCTTCCTTTACCTGGGGCAGAACTTCTGCCGCGCTGCACTAGAAATTGCGGCTTGAGAAGAAGAGAGAAATCAAAAATCGGATTCTGTCAATTGGCGATTTACCACTGAAGATGCTCGCATCAAACTGAAGCGACTTTATCCCTCAATTCAAAGTTGATGACCTGCTACTCAAAGTTTTAACTGGTATGCGTTTGCCATAACTTCATATGTCGGCTATAACTTGTGTTATAGCGCAATAGCGGAACATTTGTAAGTTGGCTGGCTTTAAATGAAACTTTTACCGTAGCCCGAGGTATTGAAGATGAGTATTGGATCAGTTTCTCAAATTTATCTAATGATTTTGCCTGTCCATTATTACAGAGTTAGTGATCAAGCAGTAGCATTAGAAAGTCCCTTTGCAGAGCATCTGAGACTACTAAAAAAAAGAGTATCTCCTTTGTTCAAGCAATTTGTCATAGGAATGGTTGAAATGGATACTGAAGAATACGAGAAAAAAAAGCCAGGACTGGCAATCATTGATGAACAGGAGGAATGTATCCTTTTTAAGTCCTTATATAGAAATGAAGATATGTCCTCTTCTATTGGGAAATTGCTGCAACTGTTTTTAGTTTTTGGTCGATTAAAGAACTTAGTCAAAGCTTGTGATATTTTGCATACAGGACTTGCGGATATCTGGTTTCCCGTGGAATTGATTGCGACTTTGTGGGGAGTCCTCTTAAAGAAAAAAATTGTCTATGTCGTAGATATTGACTTTAGAAACTCTGCTCAAATGAATTATAAAACTGGAACATGGTCGCTCAAAAGCTATCTTCTATGTAAGTATATTTATGATAAGCTTCGGGAGATTCAAATTAAATTTGCTGTTGAAAGGTGCTCATTAGTTCTGCTAAAAGGGAAAAAACTTTGCGAAGATTTTGGTAAGGGAAAACCTAGTGTAAGAAATTTTCTGGACGCTGCTCACAGTGAGAATCATATAATTGATCAAAATGCACTTGACCAAAAGTTATTTCATCTCAGATATCATAAACAGCCTTTTGAAGTAGTTTACTTTGGTAGACTTACATCTTATAAAGGCGTCGATCTTTGTATCCGAGCAATTGCAATGGCACATCAGCGAATGGGCTGTAACATAGTTTTCAATGTTATTGGGGATGGTGAAGAAGCAGAAAACCTGAAGAAACTGGCAAATGAATTGGGCATAGAAAAGAGAGTTATTTTCTACGGGGCTTTGCAATTCAACCTGGATTTCTTCAAAAAGCTTTATGCCTACC
>JAAUYM010155618.1_pt1 | contig 20126 bp, 21 predicted proteins | sample 7278001 | NCBI WGS metagenome assembly JAAUYM01 (sample SAMN14350224, study PRJNA611818) | marine sediment metagenome | isolation source: surface marine sediment (1.8m) | place: French Polynesia: Moorea | collected 2018-08
GCCATCTCCCAAAATTTCCCAAACCCGCTTTTTGGAGGTATGCATACAGTGGAAAAAAAGTCGGAGATATAACAACTACGAAAATTAAGTCGGAGATGTGCAACTCCCCCTCACTACCGTCACCATCTTCCTTTACGCAAGGAATTGAAAGAAGAAGGTCCGCAAGGGACAAAGCTTCCCACTACAGTACACAGTGCACGCACAAAAGGGTTGAAGAGACATAAATCTCCTCCCTTCCTCACAGCTCAAAAAGAACTTAAAGAGGCGAAAGGAACGTTCGGGCTTTTTTTGAAAAAACTTTTTTTTTGCCAATTGAACAACCCATTTGGCAAGGGAGGATACCCAAAAGTAAGTGGTCGTAGCTACGTGCCCAAAAGCTCATACTCTACGTCTTGTACTCACCTGATAGTCATCTTCGCACCAGTACTGCTTGTTCTGCCTGCAGAACTTGGGGCACTGGAAGCAGGGCGCGTCGCACACACGTTCCACCTTCTGCTGGCAGATCTTCACGCGCTTGCGGAAAGGCACCTAAGAGCGGATTACAAGTTCAAGCTGGAAGCAGGGTTGCCAGCTAGGTACGGCTGCTTCATAGCTATTTTAGACGCCTTGGCTTGGTTTTTAGGTTATTAAAAGCAGCAGTAGCCCACTTTCTTACATCCCTCACCTTTTCCAGCGTGGTCCTACACCTGGCCCTCTGGCACTCCTCGTCCAGCTTCTCCACCAGCTCCACCTCGGGGCGAGTCACGCACTGCTGGCAACGGTGCTCGAACTGGCACCTGAGGGGGGAAGGGGAAGAGAAAGAAAGAACCGCATTCGAGTTTACGAGAGATGAGTTCGTATGGCGTTTTGGTTTTACGACAACACTGACCTCCTTCCGTCTTCGTCCACGAACGGGACCGAGGCGACCGGAGTTGCCGCCCCCTCGCCTCCTACCAGCAGCAGTCCCTCCAGCCTCCTGGCGTCTGCGGCCGACAGCTCCGAGAGCTCCTCCTTCTCCAGCCTGACCGCCGGAGAACTGAGAACCGCGGGAGCCAGGAGGGGCAGGCAGGACGGGAGGAGGAGAAAGAGGAGATTGGTCTGGAATTGAAAAAAAAAAGAAAGAAACGGAGAAAAAAGTCAAGATCATTGTTGCTTGCACGCTTCGGCATGCTGGGGTAGTAGATAAGATTTGATGCAGAACCATTGATGATGGGGGGGGGGGCACTATTCGACATGCATCGCTCATAGTATATGTCATATTCTTTGAAATCTGGATGCATCTCGGGAGCTTCGGGAGTAGTAGTAAAAAAAAAGAAGTTGGGTTCCCAGCGGGCGCAATATGAAGAAGTGCATCGCCCTTTCCTCATCAGTTTTGCTCCGCGCTGCTCTTTGCCCTCCATGGTTGTTTGTTTTTTTCCCGGCAACTCCGGATCCGAGAAAGGGTCTCGATCTGTCAAACCCGACTCCTCCCCTACCTCCCCCTGACTAATGCGCATCCACAGAATCCCCTTCTTTAACCCTGTGGCAATTATACACCTTCGCACAGCACGAAACCAGTTCTCCTAACTCTTTTTCTTTTTTTTAGTGCTACAGTCGAACCCGCTCAAGTGGAAATGGTCGGGATTCCCACTTATCCACACAAGATTATACTGGCCCAGTTTCACTAAAGACGTCCCATCTAAGCGAGATTTAAAGTTCCAATTCTCTCTTAAGCGGGTTCGACTGTACCTGTACGTGCTAGTAGTATGCATCGAGACGGATATGGCAACTTTTTACGTCAGAACCCATTTGGTGGTAATGGATGAGGATGGCAGGGGGGGGGGAGGCTACACACACTACAGTACATGGGGTTCGTGCGAATCCATTTGATGCCTTGGTGTTGTTGATGCGTCATTGCTCCGGCTCCTTTCTTTCTTTCTTATCTTTGTGTGTCTGAATTCAGGACCACCACCTCTGCTGAAGGAGGAGGAGGAGGTTAATTTATGCAGGAATGGAATGAATGTCTGAGATTTTCTCGAGGGCAAAGAAAGAAGGGGTCGCCGCATCCGCCTTGCCCTTTTTCAGGAGAATCCAATTCAATTTGATGGGGCTAAGAGAGGGGAGGGAAGGAGTGGATGAGGCCAAGAGTGTGCAGTAGATCCGCGTCCAACAATGGAGGATGGGGGCAGACAGACCGCCTTCTCTTCTCATCGTCCGATTTTTGATTAGTCCGTAAATCTTCACTCATTAGACGACCACCCCGGCTGAAGGTGGATGCGTGGACAAAAGGGGGTTGGGGAGGCGGGCGGGGGGTGGAATTGGAATGCGTGAGAGGGTAGGGTTTGCTTGAGAGGGGCGGGGGTCATTTACCCCTGTCTGTGGTAGCATGGCAGAAAAATGATGTGGCGACTTGTATTGGAGTGTTGTGAAGAACAACGTTGAACTACAGTACCTACTGTGTCCTACAGCAAAAATGAAGTCTCGGTCATTCATCATCGTCCAGGATAGAAGCTGTCCAACGAAAGCGGGAATATGGCCCTTTTTTTGCCTGCGTCTATTTAACCAACTGCACGTTACGAAGAACCGTCGCCGGTTACTTGTTTGGGGGGGGGAGCGGTTGAAAGGTGGGAAATAATAATTAATCATTTAAACAAAAGCCACATCGAAACAGAGTGGGTGTTTACACACACACACACACACGTTACACAGAATCCACCAATCCAGAATTGCGGCTGAGTCTCGCCTCGTCCTCTTGCCTCGGGCGGCAGCACATGTCCTGTGTCAAAGACTGAATGGCTGGCACACTCATCTTCTCCCTCCCTACCTCCCTTACTCGGTCTGTCGCTAGATGGCATCCCCAGGCGCTGCACTCACTGCCCACCCACACGTAAGAAAACACAAGAGAAGAAGATGCGAAAAAAATGGGCACCTCTTCGTCGTTCCTCCCTCCGTCTCTCTCTCCCCGAAAAAAAAATTCAAAATTCTCACGTTGCATTCCCCAAATCTCCAGAATTATGTAAGGAGGGGGGTGGGGTTGTTTTGCCTGGGATCGATAATGCGCCATATCCTTCCACCTCCCCAGTAAAATCCCCTTTGCCACAGATGACTTCACTGTCGTCTCATCCGACGCTACTATTGGGTGCTGTCCATCTCCCTTTCCTCCCCAATTGATGGCATCTTTTCCAGTGGCCTGATGCCGATCTTTCCTGGACAGTCAGTCCTCTTTACTACTCCTACTAGGTACGTACATCCGCGGTCGTAAACTTTTCTGAGCTCCCCTTTTCAACGCAAAGATACTCGAACTCGACGCCTTAAGTTCTACTATACGGTATACTGTACAAGTCTGACGCCCCCCCCCCCAATGGAAGACCCTCCGCCTCTTCGCTTATCGCTGTAAATGGGCAATTTCCCTCTCCCCTTCCCGTCTCTTCCCCATTCACTCACTTATGCATCTAGTACTATCTCCTCGTTACTCACTCACCCAGGTGAGTCTCCCCATGGCGACGCCTGCAGCGAGTAGTACTATTCGGGATGGACGCGGACCACCTCTGACCTTCTGGGAGGGGTTGGATTTTTTTTCCCTCCTCCTCCTCTTTTTCTTCTTCTACCTACTATCCCCGCCGTCCCTCCGTCCGTCCGTCCGTCCGAGTTGTTACCCCTGCCCCTTCGCCCCGCCAACTGAAGATGATCCCTTCTCCTCCACCACCTCGACTCGACTCTCCACTCTCGCCGACGCTCGACTTCGGGAACTTGCGTGTGTGTGTGTGTGTCTTGAGTTGCCCCTCTTCCCCCATCCCCCCAGCTTTGTTGCACAATGCCATAGAAATTTCGCGGGCAACTTGCAAATTCCCAAATATCATCTTACTCGTAGTTTCCTTTCTTTCTCTTTTATAATGAAACTACGCTTTTTCTTACTGTTGCGTTGAAAACATTTTGCAGAAAATTGTAGGTGTACCGCTTATACCTACTGTACTGCACCGTAAATACTACCAAGTCCAATGCAGCAAACCTTGGAGAGGATTTTCTATATCTCAGCGCGTGCAAAAGCAATATCGCAATCAACCCGGCGTGTCCAGATTTTTTTTTGGTGTACCACGTACGAAGCCGGACTTTTGCGGCTTTCTTTGTTCCTCAAGAAAAACTTTTTCGGCGAATTAGTGCGCATCTCTTTCGCTCTCAATAATACCAGCCCAGTAATCCTCTCTCTCTCTCTCTCTCGACAGATACGGCGAACTCATGTTCTGGTGTAGACACAGCCGAGAAAGATGCCGGAGTAAGAAGAGGATAAATGGACATTGTTGGGAGAGGGAGAGAGAGAGAAAAAAGAGATGCCCTCCTCCCCTCCTTCCAGCGGAGCTAGCAAGAAACAAAATTTGGGAAAAGACGATGCGTGCATGGGTTTTGACGTTCATTGTTTCCATGCCGGCATGCGTTTTCTGCAAATTCATTTCCACCTGTTGGATAAGAGAGAAAAAGTTTGCACAACTTGAGGCTTTGCAACGAGCCGCATTGCCTATGTGTGTCTCCTACATCATCCAGACCTTCCCCCTCCCCCACGTCCAGCCTGTAATCCGCAGTACACGACATGATAAACCCCACTTTTTTCTCCCGGTGAGTTACGGCAAACGCATATTTTCCCCTCGATTGACTTGGAGCCCCGTCGTCATCATCGTCTCGCTGCCCATCTCTCACAGAGGCTATATACGATGGTATCTGGCTCGGAGGAGGGTGATGCAGCGTCGCCACTTCACACAGGACAGAAGATGGAGAGAGGAGGAGGAGGAATGAAGGGGGATGAAGAAGCGCAGAATGAGGAGGAGGAGATGTTGTTTTCAACTCCCATGCAGTCTCACGTACGCAATAATGGAAAGAAAAAAACTACACACAAAGCCAGATCGTGCAAGATAGGGTGGCTGCTGCGCCAATAAAGAAGAAAGACCAGGTAGAATGATGATGATAATGAATGATACATTGACTCTCTTTGTAAACTTGTGTGCAAGCAGAATAACTCTAAAAAATGAACATGCTGTCTCTATAGTTTCTCTCTGCATTTCTCTTTTTTTTCAGATGGTGGGTTCGGTTACATGTTATTGTTAATAGTGCGGGAAAATGATAGTAGGTGGGTACGTACTACACAACATCCTCGCTGTTTTAAAGCTGACGACGCATGATGATAATAAGGCCTCTCTGGGCGATGGATGGCGGCGAAGTTAAGTAGAATCCGTAATACACAACATGTTGCACAAGTGAATAAAGAGTTCAAAGCTCGAAAGAGAAGGGGAAAAAAGTTCTTGAAGCAGAAGAAAGCAAGCGGCTCGTTTAAAAAATAGTACATTTCTGTCTCACTATCGTCCCTCTACAACAGACCGGCGATCGGCGGAAGCACCCTTTCATAAAGCATTGGAATCCTCTTTCAGCTTTTCGATCGCCCTTTTTTCACTCCTTTTAACTGATCTGACCCAGAAGATCGTCCATGTCCACCCCTCCGGACCTCACCTGGAGGTTAGGCTTGCGGACATGGATCTTCGACCGCTCCCTGTCCGCGTCCGTCTCCGGCCCGAGGCCCCACACTTCCAGGTGGGAGATGTCGAACTGCTCCGGGTACAGCGGGGGCAGGTCGTACGTGTTCACGTCCTCGTGGTAGCTGCCCCTCTCCAGGGAGGAGTCCACGCCCAGACCGAACCTCCCAACCTTGCCGCCCAGGCCGAGACCCTCCCCGCCGGACTTGGACATAAACATGATGTTGTCGTCCTTCCCGGTGGCGTGGAAGACGGCCATCTTGGGCTTAATGGAGAAGACGAAGGAGTCCCCGTTCCCGATCCACCCGCCCTCCGAGTCGGCCCAGCTGGTGGAAGTGAAGGCGCCGAAGACGTTGCCGTCGGCGTCCCTGATGAGCACAATGGTGGGACCCTTCAGCTCGACGCGCCCGACAAACTCGGAGAAGGACTTGTTGTGAGCCTTGAAGGAGTAGAGGAAGCGCCACTCCTTGCGCAGGTCGAGAAGAATGTTGGTGTTGAGGAAGAGGATCGAGGCCTGGTCGAGCTCTGAGCAGTCGGGCTCGAACCCCTTGGGAGCCGGAATGAGAGGGGTTGGGTCGTCGTCCAGGCGGTCCTCGTCGTCCTCGTCGGTCGTGTCGAAGATGTCGTCGAACACGTCCTTCTGCATCTTGCCAATCTCCGGGTGGCCGTCGAACCAACCCTTGACGGCATCCTTGCCTCCCGTCGGCTTGTCCTCCGGATCCTCGTCCATCCGGTCCTTGTCCTTCTTGCCCGGGTCGATCAGGTCCTTGACCAGGTGCTTCCCCCAGTTCCCGAAGTTGTCATCGTCCTTGTTGGACTTTGCGCCGGCGTCGCTCCAGTCCTGGCAGCTCTTGTTCTTGCCCATTTGCATGGCAAAGAACGACTTGGCAAGCCCAATGATTACCTGGAGGATGCTGTTGCTTGACCCTGACCCACCTCCTCCGGATCCGCCAAGCAGGCTGAGAAATCCATCGAGTCCTCCCCCGCCCCCGCTGCCTCCCTTGGTAAGGCTCTGAGCCACCGAGGCCAGACTCATCAGGTTAAATCCGCCTCCTCCTCCTCCGCTGCCGCTGCCCCCTCCACTCTTGCTCAACATCCCCATAACGCAGGAGATGAGGTTGGAGTCCATCCCCTTATCGGACGCCCGCTGCTGCATCCCGCCCATAGATCCACCTAGCATCGACGGAAAAGAATAATTGCCTTTGCCGGGGGAGCCTGCTCCTGAGTCAGAAGGTAAAAAACATGAATGACCTACCTAGGGCACCAAAGAGCGACTGAAGTCCGGACTGCTGGTTTCCCGTGAAGGTCTGCAGGATGCCTCCCAGGTCGACGCCCCCGCCCCCTCCTCCTGATCCCGCGGCCATGTTGTCGTCGATCTTCATCTGGTCGAACCCCTCGTCGACCGCCCCTCCGACGGCGGCGGCCGCGTCCTCGCCCACGTACTTCTCGGCCACATCCTGCGCGGTCTTCTTGAAGACCTTCTTGAAGAAGCTCCCGAACGGCATCCTGAAGTTGCTGAAAGTGGAAAAGGAGCTTGACATATGTTACATATGCCATCATAAATGACGGACTGTCTGCCAATGTAACACAACAGCTTCAGCAAACTAGTTAGTGACAACAGTTCCCAGACCCATAAAAATGCATTTTGTGCGGTTGCAAGCAGCCCACCCCCGCGCTTCCTGAGGTGAGAGCACAAAACACAGAAGTGCTTTCCATTCAGCCACGCCCAGTTTCGACCAAGGTCAATGACAACCTCCGCGTATCGTCCCACGAGAGAGCCCCCGCTCACCTTTGTCTGCGGGAGGCCTCCCTTAAAGTCCCGGATGCCTCAGGTGTAGGAGGGAGTTCCGGGACGCCGGGGAGTCGACCTGCGAACTGCAAGTGATGCCACTTCCTGGAAGCAGACTAGGAAGGCAAGCAGAAGCAGGCAGAGACCCTGGCTGGGGCGGACGCTGTTGTACGAAAGAAGGAAACGAACTTTCTGCTGCTGCAGACCCTGCAGTGCAGTTTTACACAAGCAAAGAAGCAGGTGTTCCACTGGAGGAAAAGGAGGAGGAGGAGGAGGAGGAGGAGGAGGGGGAAGTGTTGCTTGCACACGCTGCCTTTCCTTCCTCCTCCTTCTTCTGTCTCTGCTGTATTCTGTTGCTCACTGCTTTAAGACCCCCTCTTCTTCATACGATTTGTTCAGAGAGTTCGTAAAGTCAATGGACCGTCTCATGTAGCCAAAGCTTAAAAACAAAAACAAAAAAAAGCAAGTGTTTCTTATTCCCATAAAAAAGAAAACATAATTACATACGTACAATACAATAGTGTGACAATACAATAGTGTGACATGAAAGGCGCCATGAGGAATACAGTGGAACTCCAATTTAGCAACGTCTTCGGTTTCCAGAGAAAAGTTTACTAAATCGAGGTTCTTTAGCAACACGAAGGTCATTCTAGGCTAATGCTAATAAAAAGAAATCTTTATTAAAGCGACGTTAACTAAATCAAATTTCCACTGTACGTACATTCTTTTCACGGCAACAAAGCTGCCACACTGGCAGACCTGGCGTCAAAGAGAGAGAGAGAGAGCTAAGGAGGAATTGCTCTCTGACTGAATCGGCCCGGCTTGAGAATGCGCGAAACTGGAGGAAGAAGGAAGGGGGGGCACGCAGAGAAGTGGAGGCAGGCCTAAGTGAGACTGAGGGGGGGCAAACTTCAGTCTGCAGGAAGATGAGGAGGGGGAAGTCAAGCACTTAAGGCAGCAGTGAAGAGGAAGGAAGGCTAGGAAGACAGGGTGCGTGTGAGAGAGAACGGGAAATGATGGACGCTAACTTGAGTGGAAATGGAGGCATAAAGACGCTAAATGAGCTCGGGAGTTGGTGGGGTGGGGTGAAGAAATGTGGGAATCCATCTGATAACAAGCCTTTTCTCAGTCCCACTTGAAGCGCATACTAGTCGAACACGTATGTCTATTAAAAAAGGAGTGCCTAGGTGTGCTTAATGTGTAGAGTATTCATTGTGTAGCAAAATGATTATTTTCTAAAATGCAAATTAAATTTGTGAAGAGAATTTTCACAAAAGCACATTTGACAAAAATATTTAAATAAATTTGTTATGTTGATTAGGAAAGAAAGGGAGTATTCAGTTTTTTTTATGGATATGTAGTACATGTACTACTACTACCTTTCTTCACCACCACTGCCCTTGCATGTCTCAAGCCTCTTACTACGTACCTACATAGTTAGTGTGCTGTACAGCACTGGTTGCTTTGGTGGTTGTAGCCCGCCAACAAGCAAAAGAGTTCTTTCCAAGACTTAAGTACTACTGTTATTTATTGCTCCGGCGTCGCTGTTGCTGTCATTTGCTACTTCTAGCAGAGGCGTAGTTAATTGGGAGGAAGCGGAGGAAAAAGTGCACACAAGAGTTGCAAAAATTCCATACGACCTGTTTCGACACACAAAAAAACTACTAAAACTTTATTTAGGTGTTCTTGTATTATTGTTTTCTCGCAAGGATTATACCTTACAGCACATACAACAAATTGACACATAAAGTTGCCTCCTACAATTCCTATGTTCATAGGACAACCTATGTCCTATGTTCTTGCTAATAATTATTTTACGAGTAATTACAATTAGTGTGGCTACGTGTGCTATAGTGTTGTCAACACGTTTAATGACTGCCTAATGTCTAATGTCGTACATACTATGAATATACGTATGTAGTACTGTACTTAATTGCTTCCAAAGTTGGTTAGGTCATCAATGGAGCTGCCCTTGCCGGTGGATGTCAAATGCTGCTTTTCAACCTAACCTTAATCTTACAAACCACCACCAGTCGCAGTCACTACCGCATGCGTGCAAGCCTTACTCCTGCTTCCCTCTCCTTTGCGCTCCTCCTCAGGTAGAGAAACCTCATCTTGTTCTTATGTGTCTTTCTGGCGTTGACTGGAAGATCTCTGCTCTGGCGTCTTCCCATTGGTCGGACTGGTGCGCATTCTCAGCACAAAATTTTCTCTCCCTCTGGTTGTGTAAACGAAGAGCAGGAAGGGAAGAAGAAGGTGCGTTTCACTTGGAACTTGAGGTGTTCAGTACAGTACGTGTGTCTCTAATCACATACTAGAACTACTGTATAAATAATAACTACGTATAAGGTGGGGTATACGGCAGTGCAGTAACACGTAGCAGTGCTGGAAGTCCAATCATGATGAAGTGGCTCCTGCTGCTCCTCGTCGCCGCCTCCGCCGACGCCGGCGCCGACGACGGGCCCGGCGACCCCGAGTTCACTCCGAACGACGGCGACCTGGACAGCCCCGTCAACCCGCTGGAGACGCCGCAGGGCAACTACAACGTCATCCAGGACAAGGGCGTCTACGTGCTCAACAGGGACACCTTCGCGCACTTCGTTATTCCCAAGGACGTCATCCTGGTGGAGTTCTACGCTCCCTGGTGCGGCCATTGCAAGAAGTTGGATCCCGGTATGATCAAAGCAGAATTTGACGGTGACAAAGTTGTAGTTGTTCCTGTCAGTTTTCTCCTTATAATTTAGCGGTCGTGCAACTTTAAGATTTGTCTTAAAATTCAGAATACGTCAAAGCTGCTGAGAAACTAAAGGCCCACGGAGTCTACCTGGCTAAAGTTGATGCCACTAAGGAGAACGAGCTGGCCAAGGAGTACATGGTGCAGGGCTACCCAACCCTCATTCTCTTCCGGAAGGGTGTCAAGATAGAAGACTACCAAGGTCCACGAACGGCTGATGCCATTGTGGAGTACATGCTCAAGTAAGGTCATTCTTATTAAAGATTTACGGCAGTATGGGGAGTAAAAATGCTTTGTTCTACTAAATTTTCAGGCAGAACGATCCCGACTGGAAACCTCCTCCAAGTGCAGTCGTTGTCCTCACTGCCGACAATTTCACAAAGTACGTCAAGGAAGAGAAGTTGGTCCTTGTTCAGTGGTACGCACCATGGTGCAAGCATTGCAAGCAACTGGAGCCAGGTACTGCTAAATCAGAGGTTCAAACTGCAAAAAGAAATTGAATAAAAACAGCTCTGTTGCAGAATATGAGGGTGCTGCTCAGGAATTGAAGGAGTGGGGCATCCCCTTGGCCAAGGTGGACGGCACGAGGGAGAAGGAACTGGCAGACCAATTCGGCATCGGAGGATGGCCAGTCATGAAGATGTTCAGAAAGTGAGACTGCCATATGCCAACTGCCATATGGTAGTGTACCGGTACATGTGTATAAGAATGGCAACCTTATTCTTTTTTCTGTTTTGCTCTTTACTAGAGGCCGCGTTTATGAGTACAAGGGCCCGAGGGAGAAGGAGAACATTGTGAAGTTCATAAAGGAGCAGGCGAAGCCTCCCTCCGAGGAGAAGGTCCACATGCTTGGAATCACAAACAACATGGACAGGTGGAAGACAAATTGTGGGTTGGGATAAACTGACCTTAATTAAGCGTCGTTCTATCCTCCTTTTTCAGGCTGGAGGTGACCGTGGTGGGATTCTTCAAGGGCAAGAGCGACCTGTACGACGAGTACATTGTCGCGGCCAACGAAATGAGAGGGACTTTCAAGTTTATGCACAGTTTTGATCCGGAGGTGGCCAAGAGCTTCAAGATGGAGCAGGAGACGGTTGCCGTCTTCCAGCCAGAGATTTTTTGGTCCCCGCACGAAAACAAGACCTACAGTCTCACCAAGAAGTCTGCCACCTACAAGGAGATTATTCAGTTCATCAGGCAGACAAGCGTTCCCCTGGTTGGGCAGAGAACGAAGCAAAATGCTTTCAAGTTTACCGATAGGCCAATGATTGTCATCTACTATGATGTAAACTATGATCATCAGTATATTAAGGTAGGCACACATTAGGTACCTCAAACCCAATTTTTTTATTGGTCTATGTGCACTTGCATTACATAACTCCTATGGTTTCAGGACACCCAGTATGTTCGCAAGAAGGTCCTGGAGGTAGCGAAGAACTTCGTTGGTTCGAACCTCAAGTTCGTCATTTCAAACGAGGAGGAGTTTGAAGACGAATTAAAGGCACTGGGATTCGAGGCAAGTTTTGGCATTTGGCAACGTTGCAGCCAGTAGAATATAGTATTCGTACACAGCACATAAAACAGAATTTTTTTGCTTAATAGGATTCTGGCGAGGACGTCAATGTCGGGTGCTTCACGGAAAAACAGAAGTTCAGAATGAAGCCCACCAGTGAGTTTGAGTCAGAGGACCTGAAGAACTTCGTGGAGGACCTCCGGACAGGAAAGGTCCGTCCGTACATGAAGTCACTGCCGGTGCCCAAGAACCAGAACGGGCCCATAAAGAAGATTGTGGCCGACAACTATGACGAGGAGATCCACAAGGTCAAGAAGGATGCTGTCGTGTTCTTCTACGCACCTTGGTGTGGACACTGCAAGGAATTTGACCCTATTTACAAAAAGGTGATTATTTTTGCACCTTTTCTTATTTCGATTTACTGTTGTTTTAATTAACAACGCCTACTTCTTCCTTCAGGTCGCGAAGAAAATGCTCAAGTCCAACGAAAATCTCATCTTTGGAAAGATCGACGGCACTGCCAACGACATCCCATACATGTTCCCACCACTGAAAGGCTTCCCGACCATCTTTTTCCTCTCTGCATATGAGAAGTTTGACCCCATCCAGTACCAGGGCGACAGGAGCTACAAGTATGTTGCATGTAATATATGTTAAAATAAGCTAAAATCTGACCAAGCTCTTGACTTTTTGTTTCCTCGGACAGGTCCATCAAGGACTGGATCAACCGACATTCTTCCATCTTTTTGACTGAGGAAGAGCGGACGGGACAGACGACGGGGCAGAACGAGGAGGAGATCGAGTCCTTCACAAGAGAGAACTTCGAAGACGACGTGGAGAACAAGGAGAAAGAAGTGGAGGAGACGGAGAAGGAGGAGGACCAGGATAAGAAGAAAAAAGATGAGCTGTGATAGCAACCACTCAAAAGTGTTCCACCACGCACACACATGTTAATACCTTCTCATTATTTTTGGGGAAAAGTCCTCAAGTGTTGCTAAAAGTACCTTTTTTTTCTTACGTATTACTATACGTTTTAATACCAATGGAGCTATTTTTTACTGTAAGTAATAAAAGGGGGGGTTTGTTGTTAGCTGTGTATTTCTCGTGTTATGTTCAGTTGTAGAGCGGCATGCACCGTGCGTGGTGCTTGAACGAGCCCTTGTCCTCCAGGACGTCGTGAGGGGCGCACAGCCAGGGGTCGAAGGTGGACTTCTGCCAGGACGCCAGGCGGACGCGGAGGGAAGAGAAGAGATCCTGAAACAGTTGCGGGAGGGGGATATAAGTTGAACGACTCCTACACTTTAATAACAATAGTTAAAGTATTGTGGAAGAAAACAAGAGAAAAGAGGTTCGTAAGACATCGAGAGGGGAGGTTGAGAAGAAGCGCCTGAGTGGCAATGGACATCTATGATGGGCAACTCTTTGCCTCTCCCTCCCCTTTCCTCCCCCCTCCCCCCTCCTCACAGGACTCCCAACAATGCAGCTGGGCAGAAAGGAAGAGATGAGGCATGTTGTACCTACTAGTTAGGTTAGGAAGAAATCAAAGCCGCTGGCTCTAGGCAGAACACGTGCAAGTCTTGTCTCTTGATCTCGAGAGCCGTCGTTGACATCGCTGTTCCGTCGCCGGGAATCATGTCCACCATGAAGTTGTACGCGCACCCGCAGAGTCCCCCCTCGCGCACCGTCACGCTGGCCCTCGACGTCCTCAAGGTGGAGCACGAGTACAAGTTCGTCGACCTCTTCGCGGGGGAGGCGAGGAAGCCGGAGTATCTCAAGGTGGACAAAATTGAACCTTGCGCACCATTGAGGGCTTTCGGCGTCGTTGTCTTCGTTGCTGTTGCTGTATTTGTGTGTTCTTATTACTAATTAGTAGGTACCTACCTACATCACGACGTCCCTTTAATTGTTGTGAACGTGACCCTCCTCCCAGATGAATCCCCAGCACAACGTCCCCTTCCTGGTCGACGGCGACTTCTCCCTGGGCGAGTCCATCGCCATCGTCATCTACTTGGGCGAGAGGTACGGAGACAGGGCGCCTGGCTTCTACCCCAAGGACGACCTCAAGCTCAGGGCCAAGATCAACCAGAGAATTTGCTTCAACATCGAGGTCTTTTGGGACGCACTCTTCAAATGCTTTGTAAGTGATGGTCATTTCATATACTGTATGCAGTACATACTACTGTTGGACCACTCAAGGTTTCCTCCTTCTCATTCGCCAGGGCCCCATTGCCTTCAGGGGCCAGAAAGAGGTGGACAAGTCCGCGGTGACGCGCCTGGAGGAGGTCCTCGGCTGGGTGCGAGACTTCCTGTCCCCCAGCGGCTTCGTGGCCGGCACCCCCGGGCCGACCCTGGCCGACTACGCCTTCCTCTCAATCTACACCACCCTGCAGGCCACCGACGGCTACTTCGTGGACCTGTCGCGATGGCCGGAGATAGCCGACTGGGCCGCCAAGATCAGGACCACCGTCAACAACTACGACAAGGCCAACGGAGACGGCGCAGAGGTTTTCAGAAACTTCTGGCAGAAGAGAAAACCACAGTAGGATTGATGTGGCTGAGGCGCATTGTGCCAAACTATTCTTCTTTTTCTAATAAAGTATTTTCTTTTCTTTTCTTCTTAATAAAAAAGAGACTTGATAGCTTTCCACGATATAGCATACCTGGTATAGAGGATCTCTGACGAGATTTTTCGTTTCATCGGGATCCTCTCGAATGTCGTACAGCTCCCACTCGTCTCTCTCGTAGTAGGAGTGAAGAGATCTTGTCCACGGCAAGTCTTCTTGGTCCTTTGTTCGTTGCAAAACATCCTGTAAGAAACACGTTTGTCTTCCCGACGGGACTTTTACACTTGCGAGCGTAACAAATTCAGCTTTAAACATGTAATGAAACATGCCATTAGGATACCACAAATGTGTCACAATTTTTTTCGAGTCAATTTGTTACGCTTGCAAGTTTAAAAGTCCCGTCGGGTATACTATAGTTCACTCATTAAGAACTCTTCTGCTTCTAATGGCGGTAAAAAAAAAGTTTAAAAGACCTGAAATCCTGACGACATGTAGAGGTCCTGGTCGATGGGGAAAGAAGCCCGATAGTTCAGGTTGTGGATGAGCTTGTGACGGGGAGTGCGGACGTAGCGCATCGGATAATACATGGTCACCTGAATAAAATGACATAATTGTGGGGGGGTTTTCAAAGAAAACGTGCAAAATCGTTGTCGGTTTCTTTCCATCATTGTGGGCATAACTAGCAAAAAAATCGCAACTCGTGAGTCATGAGTCAGTTGCGATTTTTTACCACTTGGAACTTGCTTGTAATTTTATGGTAATTTAAGCATAAAATGCTCAATTTCATTAAAGCTAGAATTTCCCCCCCCTCTTATTTTGCCAAGCAGTATGGTCTATAGATAACATTTGATCTTGCGATTTTTTGCGCTTTTTTAAGAGTTTTCTTGCAAAACGTGTAGCCAACCCGGTGGCCATGCTGACTTCCGATTTTATGTTTCCACCTCGTGTAAGCTGTGGCTTCCGAAAACGGCCTCATTTACGTCCGCACCGCTGTCGTTCCTTCCCAATAACGGCAACAGTGACCTGGAAAGTCAAAGACATTTGGATCCATTTCACTTTTGCATCCTCAACCTTTCAAGAGCAGCGACGGCTTGCAGATTCCCCCCCTCACCTTCCCGTGAGCGTGGTCGGCTGGTCCCTGTGGAGCACGTGGTACTCCGGGTACTCTATCCCGAACCAGTCCAGCGCCGTGGGCACGACGTCCAGCAGGGAGACCAGGCTGGACGAGGAGCGGCCGTGGGACTTGGGGTGCGCCGGGGACGATACCAGCAGGGGCTCGCGGATGCCGGAGTCGTACACGTTCGTCCTCCCGTTGAGGAAGGGGACGCCGTTGTCGGAGGAGTAGACCACGAGCGTGTCGTTCAGCACGCCGAAGTCCTCCAGCTCCTGGAGGACCAGGCCGATGCCTGCGAGAGGGGGGGGGGAATCGAAATCAGGTCGAAGTGTGCAGCGTCCGCCCATGAATGATCAATCCTCTCTCACCCTGGTCCAGCCTGGAGATCGTAATGTACTGCGCGGAAACTTCCTCCCTGCTCACATCGGTCTGTGGGACCCACGAAGGAAGGACCACTTTCTCTGGCCTGCAGAAATTAACAAAAGTCAGTTCGAGGTGGGTAGGTATACCTATGTACGTACTATAGGTACAGTAACAGTTCGATCATCCTGCCATCACGTACACCCCCCCCCCCACACACACACCCTCCTCTCTCCCTCTCTCACCGGTAGTAGTGCGGCCTCCAGTCCGGAATGACGCCCATCCTCGGGTAGTCCCTGTTCCCGAACCGCTCGCAGAACGCCCCGAACTCCGGGTTGGTGTGTCCGCAGCGGTGGGGGTCGTGGAACGACACGTACAGGAAGAAGTCCTTTTCTTCGTGGCCTTGCGTTGTTGGGACGAAAATGATGACCGAAAAAAAAAACCGGAAGAAAAAAAAAATCAAGCAGACATCTTACTTGTTTCTTGCAGGAACCTCCTGACAAGTTCCTTGATGTAGGTGATGTTCCTCCCGACCTGGTTGATGTGGTTGTTCTCCTCGGTTTCCTCGAAGTCGAACTGGTAGACCTCCCTCGGGCCCACGTGCTTCTTCCCGATGATGCCTAAAAAAAAGTGGCGATGAGGAAGAGGCCTTCTAACCTCGTGGTAGTTTAATCGTTGTGCACTATACTTTGTGCACCGTACATGTGTACATATACATATATACAATATACACACATATGGCAGTATACTGAATACCTGTCCTAACCCCGTGGGCCCCAAGAATGGAGGGCAGACTTCTCACGCTGTCGAAGCTGTTGAAATGGTGGACGTCATGATGCAAGCCGTACATGCCGCTCTGGTGGGTGGGCAAACCCGTGAGAAGTGCAGAACGGCTAAAAACATCCGAGAACGTAACAGCTACCGGTATATATACATGTATTATAAGATCTTATAGTATATACTGTATATATATATATAAGAAAAAAAAGAAACAAAAGGCAAAAAAAACCCCATGATTTTGGGTCTTGCCTGGGTGAGCAACTGCTGACTGAGGTGAATGCCTCGTCGAACCTGAGGCTCCTCCTGCCGAGCGCGTCCAGGTTGGGCGTCCTGACGGCGCGGTTGCCGAAGACCCCGCCTTCGAAGCCGCCATCGTCGGCTGGCGGGTTCGAGAGCTGGCGTCGGGACTCACACACACACAAAAAAAAACTTGCTTCGTGTGTTCACTCACCCAAGATGACCAGAAGATTCCTTGCGATTGCTCCGTGCAGCAGTGCCAGCGTGAGCGCCACTTCAAGGCGCATTTTGAATGGAAATGAGATTCTCTTCCTCTCTTTGTTTTCTTATCTGTGCCACACGCAGAGTGCAGGTACTCATGACGTCTGCGCAGGAACTTATCTCTACAACAACTGCACGCACGTACCTAAGTGCGAGAGAAGGAGAGATGAGAGGGAAAAAAGGGAGTTTCTACCGCTTCCTATCCAAACTGGGCGATGCTCCACGACGCCAATTCAAGCATGATGTCGGTCCAATTGGTTGCACTTCCTGTTCCACTACTGCGGAATATCCTAATAACTCGTAGTAGGTGCTTCTTCAAGCATTTTATTGACCATTCATTCATTCGTGAGCGCACCTCCTCCTGCTTTGGTGTAGTTTCCTTTTTTTTATTGTGCTGCACTTGCTGCACGTTTCTGAAGGGGGGAAAAATTGCTTTGGGTATATGTTTTCGTGCACGGGCCATTGTGGCTTTGAAGGGGGGGGGAGTTGGACGGTGGTAGCCTCGCTAATCCCGCGTGAGACACACGCCACATGCTTCTCTCAAGAGCGAGCGAGTTGAGTGAGTGGCAGCCAATCAATCGTTCCTTCCTTTTTCTCCTCCTCCTCCTCGTCCTCCATCCAACAACGCACGAGATTCTCTCCTCTTCGCGTCTTCTAGCTCCTGACTTCCTCCCCCCTACCAGGGCTAACCCACCCCACCCCTCTCTACCCGCAATCCCACAAAGTCCTCTTCCTACAGTGGTACCCCTCCGTCAAGAACCATGTGACACACGCCATCATCTAAGTGCTGCCTCGTTGAACGGTAGTACAGTACTACAGCATTTCTGGTCGAAAAGCCCTCGCGGCTTGATCATCCTCTCATTTCCCCCCGCAAAGGACAACTGAACGAGGATGACGACGACGATGGCGACGAGGGCGGCGGCGGCGGCGGCGACGGCGGCGGCCGTGCGAAAGTGCGATGCGCTTCTCTCCCTCCTCTTCGGTTGTGGCCGCCGCAATGCGCCTCTAGCTTTTTTTTCCCCTCCCCTCTCTTCCGTCCTCCTTCCCTCCCTCCCCTCCCCTCTCTTCTCTCCTGCCTCTTCTTCCTCCGGTCCAGGAACTCATGGCTCCGGTTCTCCTCCTCGGCGGAGGCCGGTCGCAGGCAGCAGCGCCAAGGAGGGAGGGTAAAGAGGTTCTCGTGCCATGAGGAAGGGGAGAAGCGTGGGAAGGAGGGAGAGGGGAAGGGGGAGGGAGAGGGGGAGGGGGAAGGAAAAGAAGAGAACTTTATCATGAGACCCGGGCCGAAAAGAGATGGCGTTACTGATGACCAACGTCCGGAGGAAGAGCAACTTGCCGCCTGTTCGAGACCGATGAGATATTATCCGCCGTGCTCCAACCCGTTTCATTTCTGAGTGAGAGCGGGGCACTGTGATGGGGGCAGGACCCCGCGGAGGCATCCAGATGGTCTCCCTGGGAGGGAAACTTCGATGGCCCTGTCGCCGACCCAACAGGATAAGACAGGACAGGACAGCGCGGATGCTCCTCACAGTTCATAATGGATTCTTCTACAGACTGTTGATTGAGGCTTTTTTCGAAAGGTTGGGTCAGTACAGGTCTAACCACTTGGCGAACTCGAGTGCTTGAAAGTTTCGAGTGTGACTCCAGAGGCATTTTGTAGATTACGTACTACACAGATAAAAAGATAGAGAGACAGGAGAGAAATAACAATGTTCCGACGGGACGAAGTTATGAGCGCAACAAATTCTAATGACATGTTCCCTTACATGTTGCCAAGCTGAATTTGTTACGCTTGTAACTTTAAAAGTCCCGTCGGGGTGTCGAACAAGTCTACAATCTATGTACTAGTACTAGTAGTACTTGTTGTAATTAGATAATTAGACGGGGCGCCTAACACTAGGTAAAGTTACATTTTCCTTTTATAGGTAGCATACACTGCAGTTAGTATTGTAGTTAAAAAACATTTGCATAGCTTTTCTTACATTACTTTCTTAAAAGGTTTCTACTATTGGAATCCTGAAGGATTAATTAAAACTGTTTTTCTCTCCTTCTGACAAACAGCTCTCTCCTCCCTTCTCCAATCACTTTAGATCATTTCATGTGTCCACCTCATGCACTTACAAAGTGACAGCTTCGCTCCCCCTTCCTCATCCGCACTCAAACCGTCTCTCTAGCTCCTCTCCTCCCTCCCTCCCTCCTACCCATTTAATGAAATATTCATGCCCATTGATCCTTCATTGCTTGTCTAGCAAGCGACAGGAGGGAGGGAGGCAGGGAGGGAGAGGCGGAGAAGAGCAAAACGAGGATACTAAACGGGACCCGCTCGGGAAAAAAAGAGGGGAAGGAAGAGAATGAAGATCGAAGCACTCATCAAAATGGGATCGTAAAACTGCCCCTCCCCCCTCCTTTTCCCCCTTCTACCTATACATACCTATGCCTACCGTACACTATTCCTCCCTTTTCTTTTTCAAAGCACCCTCGTAATCGTAATTTTGTTTTTCAGTTTGTTGCTTCTTCTTCCTTCTTTTTGGGAGTTTCCAGTTTGGTGGCAGCAGCTGCCTGCCGCGGCAAATTGGATGGAATTTTGATCTCTCTCCTGAGGGAGGAGGAGGAGGAGGAGGAGGAGGAGGAGGCAGAAGAGCTGTAGCAGAGGTCCTCCATGGCAGAAGAAGGCAGATCGCTATCAGGAGGGAGGGGAGGTCGAAAAGGGGCAAGAGAAGACGGAAATGGAAGAAGGGGGGGGGAAGAGGGAAGAAGAACTGCACGAATTTTGTGCAGCCCCGCTGCTGCCGCATGCGACGTATTGCCACTACACAGAAAAAAGGAAGAAAAAAAACACGAGAAAGCAGGAGACAGTTTCCCCGGACGAAATTTTTTATTTGTTTGCTTGCTGGTTGGTTGGTTCATATCCGCGGGGAATGGTCCATCTACACACGCAGTAAGAAGGAACAAAGGACAAGAAATTTTTCGTAGCACAGTTCGGACAATTGAACTTTCTTGTCGCGGAGTGCGAGCAAGAGAAGCTTCTGCTACTGGGTAGTATTTGCATTGCTTTTTCCCATTGATTTTCCAAGAAGAAAGACAAGCGAAGGCAAGCGGAGGGGGGGGAGGGGGAGAAAAGAGTGGAAGCAGTCAGCGGAGAGGCTTCCCCCCCCCCTTCCCCTCTCCGGCCTTCTCCTCCCACTCTGCAAACATGCCATGAAAAACTTTCATCCAGCAAAGGCAAGCAAAAGATGATGGGAGGAGGAAGGGGGGGAGGGGGGCGGGCGAGTGAAAGAGAGGAGGTGGGGGGGTTGGGTA